>Ga0310811_10011621_pt1 | contig 11429 bp, 10 predicted proteins | sample YCmetagenome_FD_207642 | JGI IMG/M metagenome (GOLD analysis project Ga0310811, IMG submission 207642) | Soil microbial communities from experimental microcosm in Duke University, North Carolina, United States - YC | ecosystem: Engineered > Artificial ecosystem > Soil microcosm > Unclassified ... | reverse complement strand
GATCGACCGTTCAGCGTAAATCAGCCAGTCACGCCGCAGCCACGACCCGCTTTTTCCCGCGCTGCTTCAGCACGCGAGCCTGCAACACGATCACCAGCAGCAGGAACACGCCTCGAATCACCGACTGCCAATACGCCGACAAGCTGATAAACCCCAGCCCGTTCTCGAAGTTCAGCAGGTTGAACACCAGCCCGAGCAACAACACGCCGGCAATCGTCATCGCGATCGAGCCTTCACCGCCCGTAAGCAGCGTGCCGCCAAGCACCACCGCCGAGATCGCGAACAGCTCCCAGCCGACGCCTTCGTTCGGTTGTCCCGCGCCGAACTGTGCGGCGAGGATCACGCCCGCCATGCCGGCGAGCAGGCCGCTCACCGCATAGGCCATCACGAGCGTGCGGTCGACGTTCAGGCCCATCAGCCGCGCGGCTTCCTCGCTGCCGCCGATCGCCAACGAATGCCGGCCGAAGCGCGTACTGCGCAGCGCGAGCCAGCCGGCTAACGCCGCCACGACGGCGACGAGGCCCGGAATCGGCAGTCCGAACAGATCGCCCTGGCCGAAGTTGCCGAAGTTCGAGTCGGCGGCAATCGACACCGCATCGTTCTTGCCGAGCAGCAGCGCGACGCCGTGCGCGCCGAGACTCGTCGCGAGCGTGACGATGAACGGCAGGATTTTCAGGCGCGTGATGATCAGGCCGTTCAGCACGCCGACCGCGAGTCCCGCGGCGCATCCCGCCAGCACGGCAACCCAGCCGCCGTAGACGCTGGTCAGCGCGGCGACGACACTCGCCAGCGCGGCCACCGTGCCCACCGACAGATCGATGCCGCCCGTGATGATCACGAACGCCATGCCGACCGAGATGAGCGCGAACATCGAGTTGTAGCGCCAGAACGAGGTGATGTTGTACGCCGAGCCGAAATGCTCGTAGCGCACGAGGCCGAATACGACGAGCGCGGCCAGTGCGAGCAGGATAGGAAGATTCTTTTTCATCGCTTCGAGTCCGGAATTTTCTCTGAGGCGCGTGATTTAGCGAGACTTAGCGCGAGCGCCGCTGCACATAAACCGCCGCGACGATGATGCCGGCCTTCACCACCAGCGCCGCCGCGTCGGGAATGCCGTGCGCGAGCAGCGTGTAGCGCAGCAACTGGATGATCAGCGCGCCGATCAGCGTGCCGCCGATATACGCCTTGCCACCGGTGAGCGCCGTGCCGCCGACGGCGACTGCCGCAATCGCATCGAGCTCGACGCCGAGCCCGACCACGTTCGCATCCGAGGACGAATTCACGGAGATCGAGATCAGCCCCGCCAGCCCCGCGAGCGCAGCGCACAGCGTGTAGGCGATCAGCTTCACCGTGGCCGTCGGCACCCCGCATAGATAGGCGGCCTTTTCGTTGCCGCCGGTGATCAGCAGATACTGGCCGAACAGTGTCTTGCGCACGACCCACACGAATACGGCGACCAGCGCCAGCATCAGCAGCACCTGGAAGGGCACGCCTGCAACCTTGCCCAGCGCGATCCACTGGAACGCGGGCGTGTTGAACGCCTGCAGGCTGCCGTCGGTGACCACTTGCGCGATGCCGCGTCCGGCGATGAACAGCACCAGCGTCGCGACAATCGGCTGCACGGATAACCTCGTCACCAGCAAGCCGTTGAAGACGCCACACAGCGCGGCGGCGAGCACCGGCAGCACGAACGCGAGCGCAATGCCGCCGGGTCCGGCAATGTTCAGGAACAGCATCGGCGCGAGCGCACCGGAGATCGCCATCGACGCGCCCACCGACAGATCGATGCCGCCGGTCGCCACCACCAGCGTCATGCCGATGCCGACGATCACGATCGTCACCACCTGCGTCATGTTGACGTTGAAGGTTTGCAGCGACCAGAAATGCGGCGTGAAGATCAGATTGAAGAGCACCATCGCGAGCAGGACGATGACTTCCCGCTGCATCGCGAGATGGCGCCATTTACGCACCGTCGTTGCCGGGGCGGCGGGCGGCGCGGCCGTCATCTGCTGGGCGGTTTCGCCGAGCCGCGGCTCGGTATGCAACGATTCCGTGTGCAACTTAAGCGCCATGACGGTCGCCCTCCAACGCGTCTTCGATGTGTGCGGCGTTTGCCGTTTGCGCGGCTTCGGCCAGTTGCGAATGGCCGTCGCTGCCGTAGGCGATGGCGTCCATGATCGCGCTCTCGCTCATGTCGGCGCCGTTCAGTTCGGCGACCGTGCGGCCGTCGCGGATCACCACCGCGCGATCGGCCACGGCGGTCAGCTCCTCCAGTTCGGAGGCGGACAGCAGCACGGCGAGGCCCGCGTCGCGCAACTCGCGCACGATCTTCGCCACATCCGCTTTGGCGCCGACGTCGATGCCGCGCGTCGGTTCGTCGAGCAGCAAGAGCGAAGGCTCGGCTGCGAGCCAGCGCGCCAGCAGAACCTTCTGCTGATTGCCACCCGACAGTTCGCGGATCGGCTGATCGGCGGAACGCAGCTTGATGCCGAGCGACGCAATGAAACGATCGACGATCGCCTGCTGCTTCTTCACGTCGACCACGCCGTTCTTTGCCAGCGTGCGCAGACAGACGAGCGTGAGGTTGTCACGCACCGAGAGTTCGGGGACGATGCCCTCGGCCTTGCGGTCTTCGGTGAGATAGGCGAGGCCGCGCGCAATTGCGTCCTGTGGCGACTTCAGCGCCACCGTTTCGCCGCCGATCGAGAGCGAGCCTTGCTCCAGCGGATCGGCGCCGAACATCAGCCGCATGGTTTCCGTGCGGCCCGAGCCGAGCAGGCCCGCGAGACCGACTGCTTCGCCCGCATGCACTTCGAGCGACACGTCGCTCACCTTCGGATGCGCGCTCAGTTGCGTCGCCGCAATCATCTGCTTGCCGCGCCGCGCGAGGTTCGCTTCGCGCGCGTCGGCGTCGTCCTGCACGACGGCGGCGAGCGTGCGGCCGAGCATCGTCGTGACGAGCTGCAGTTTGTCCATGTCCGCCATCGTGCTTTGCGCGACGGTCTGGCCGTCGCGCATCACGGTGACGCGGTCGCACAGCGCATAGAGCTCGTCGAGCCGATGCGACACGAAGATCACCGCGCGGCCGTCGTCGCGCAGCTTGCGCACCACGGTGAAAAGCAACTCCACCTCCCGTTCGTCGAGCGATGAAGTGGACTCGTCCATGATGACCATCTTCGCATCCGACGACACCGCGCGCGCAAGCGCGACCATCTGCTGGATCGCGGTCGAATAGCGGCCGACCGGCTTCTTCACATCGATCTGCAAACCGAATGATTCGAGCAGTGCGGCGGCGCGTTGCTGCACCGCGCGCCAGTCGATCAAGCCGAAGCGGCGCGGCTCGCGGCCGAGGAAAATGTTCTCCGCCACCGAGCGGAACGGCACCAGATTGATCTCCTGATAGATCGTGCTGATGCCGGCTTCGCGCGCCTGCTTGGGCGTGCGGAAATCGACCTCGCGGCCTTCGTAGCGCACGCTGCCCGAGCCGCGCCGATACGCGCCGGTCAGGATCTTGATCATGGTCGATTTGCCCGCGCCGTTCTGCCCGATCAGCGCATGCACTTCGCCGGCGGCGACGCTCAGATTGGCGGCGCGCAACGCGGGTACGCCACCGAAGCTGATGCCGATGTCCTGCATCTCGAGCAGCGGCGAACGGGTAAGGGGAGAGTGTGGCGTCTCTTTGCCGGATTCCGTCACGGGTGTCCTCCTGATGCGTGTGCTGCCTGATTTGCCGCGTGCGCGCCATGCATTGCACGTGCGAGCCGGTGCGGCCTTTCGTTCGGGCTCAGATGCGGGCGGTGTCGCCGAACCATGTTACGCCGCATAAAAGCGAAGCGACGGCTCGTGCTGCCACGAACGCGTCGCTCCGAACCCTTCCCGCCGCCCGCCCCCCGAGGAGACAGATTCGGGGCGGGGACGTCCTGCAAAGCAATCCCCGGACCCCCGATGTTTCAAACAGAACTTACTTCGGGCGGGGCGACTTCCTTCTTCGGGGCGCCGCCGGAGCGCGTGGACGCTCTGCTACAGCGCAGCGCTCAAACTTCAAGACCGCGCATACAGCGGCGCTTAGCCATCAATAGCCGTACTGCATGTTCTGCTGCACGTTGCTCTTGTCGTAGAACTTGTCGGACACCTTGACCCACGTCGGGATCTTTTCGCCCTTCGCGTAACGCTGTGCGACGTCGCAGGCGAGCGGGCCGAAGAACGGGCTCGACTGCACGCTCGCGCCGAGTTCGCCGGCCGCGATCGCGTCCATGCCGCCCTTGGTGCCGTCGATCGTGACGATCTGGATGTCCTTGCCCGGCTGCTTGCCGGCAGCCTTGATCGCGGCGATCGCGCCGAGCGCCATTTCGTCGTTGTGCGCGTAGACGGCGGTCACGTCCGGATGCGCCTGCAGCAGCGTTTCCATGACCTGGCGGCCCTTGTCGCGCGCGAAGTCGCCGCTTTGCGACGCGATGATCGTCATGCCCGGATTCTTCGCGATGATCTCGTCGAAGCCCTTCTTGCGATCGTTCGCGGCGGACGCGCCGGTGGTGCCTTCGAGTTCGATGATCTTCGCCTTGCCCCCAGTCGCCTTGACGAGCCAGTCAGCGGCGCGATGGCCCTGATCAATGAAGTCCGAGCCGATGAAGGTGATGTAGTCGCGGCCCGCCTTGGCGACCGATTGATCGACGTCGCGGTCGACCAGGATGACCGGAATGCCGGCCTTCTTGGCTTGCAGCACGACCGGTGCAAGCGGCTTTTCTTCGCGCGGCGGGAACACCAGCAGATCGACGTGCTGCGCGATCATGTTCTGGATGTCCGATACCTGCTTGGAGTTCGAACTGTTGGCGTCGGTCATGACCAACTGCCAGCCGCACTTCGCGGCGATGTCCTTGAAGCTCTTGGTTTCCGCCAGACGCCACGGATTGTTGCTTTCGGTCTGCGCGAAGCCGACCTTCAGCGGAGTCTTGCTGGATAACTTCGGCAGCGCGTCGTCGGCGTGCGCGGCGGCGACACCGAAACCGATTGCCAGAGCCAGCAGCGAACCCGCCAGCGGACGAATCTGCTGCTTGCGCACGTGACTGCGCGACTGCGTGTTGAGCGACGCCATGTCTTCCTCCAGTACCTGGTGAGGTAGGTGTATTTGCTTTTAATTTCTCCTGCCGGCCGGCGTTGATCTGCCCCACCGGACGTGCCGATTATTCCATCCTGAATTATTATCGGTCAATCACTAATAATATTAATTATTGGCTTTTTTGCCTCGGTAATTACCCTGACCGAACCGCGTTCGACGAGCGGACCGTCGAGCTTGACCATGCGATGCCGAACCGGCGCGCCGGCGGCACGGTTGTGTTCTTCCTGCAGCAAGGTCTCAACGGCCCAGCGCCCCAATTCGTAGTTCGGCAGCACGACCGTCGAAAGTGGCGGATGCGTGTGGCGGGCAATTTCCTGGTCGTCGTAGCCGAGCACCGAGACGTCTTCGGGCACGCGCAGGCCGAGTTGCTTCAGCGCTTCGATCGCGCCGATGGCGGTGAGGTCGTTGGCGCAGAAAATCGCGGTCGGCGGATTGGGTTCGCGCATCAGCGAGAGCGTCAGTTCGAAGCCGAGACCCGAGCTCCAGTCGCCGTCGCGCACCATTTCCGGCGCGTAGGGCAGGTCGGCGGTCGCGAGCGCGGTGCGGTAGCCTTTGAGGCGATCCTTCGAGGCATCCTGCCAGGGCTCGCCGTTGATATAGCCGATCCGCCGATGTCCGGCTTGCAGCAGATAGTCGGTCGCCAGATGGCCGCCGGCCACTTCGGCGGGCACCACCGAAGAAAACCCGCCTTCGCCCGTATAGCAGTTCAGCAGCACGGTCGGCACCTGTGACAGCGCCGTCGGCGGCGTCACCTTGCGCGTATAGACGGTCGCGTAAATCACGCCGAACACATGCGGATTCGACAGCGTGGTGTCCAGCACCTGCTTCTCGATGTCGGCGTTGCCGTGCGTCGAATAGACCGCCAGCATCTTGCCGCTTGCGTAGGCCGCATCGCGTGCGCCGTCGATGTTGACGACCGGATGCGGACTGGTGGAAATTTCGTCGGCGAGATAGACGATCAGATTGCGTTCATCGGCCGAAGCCGACACCGGCTCGCGCAGCGACAGCCGGTAGCCGAGGTCGTGCGCGGCCTTCAGCACCTTGTTGCGGGTAGTCTCCGAGAACTTCGCGCCGGTCGCGTTGTTCAGCACCAGCGAGACAGTCGATTGCGACACGCCAGTGAGCTTGGCGATGTCGGTCATGGTCGGACGGCGTTGAGTCGATTTTTTCATTGTGCGGGCCGCAGGAGCGGCGCTAAAGCTGGGGCATGCCGTGGGCATCTCGGTGCTTGACGGTACCACTAATAATATGCGCGCGGCAACGCGCGCTAACCCGTCATTTGGGAGAGCTTCATCGCCGTTTGCACGACCTCAGGCCTGCAATTTATTACTAATAATATTGACGACTGCGCTTTGGCGTGCGATTCTCGGTCGCGCGGATTCTGACAGTCCGCCGGCCACGCGTTGTGCGCGGCACGTCATAGGAGACACCGATGCGCGTTCATGCCGCCATCCGCCTGAGGCCCCGACTTTTCTGACCATGCGCGACGTTTCCTTGAATTCGATCCGCCCGCTCGCGACCGGGCTCATGTGGCTCGATGATCCCGCGGTCGTGGCCACGGTCGTCACGCTCTCGGCCGGCGCGCTGCGTGCCGTGATTGCGCCCGAAGTGGGCGGCGCGCTGGCGGCGTTCTACGAGACGACGCCCAACGGCCCGCTGCATTGGCTGCGGCCGGCCGTGCCGGCGGCCTTCGCTGAACGCGATCCGCTGCGCATGGCGAGCTTTCCGCTCTTTCCCTACTGCAACCGGATTCGCGACGCGCGTTTCGACTTCGACGGCCGCACGATCGATCTCGCCGGCAACGACACGCGTTTCGGCCATGCGCTGCATGGGAATGCGTGGCGGCATCCCTGGCAAGTCGGAGCGCGTACCGAAAGCTCGGTCGAACTGCACTTCGAACATGAACCGGATTCGCGCGTACCCGGCGACTGGCCGTTTCGCTATCGTGCGCGGCAGCGTATCGAGTTGAGCGGCGGCGCATTGCACATTACGCTGTCGGCGCAAAACCTGACCGGGCGGCCGATGCCGTTCGGCATGGGGCATCACCCGTACTATCCGCGTACTGCGCAGACTCGCGTGTACGCCGACGTGGCAGCCATGTGGCACGCCGACGCCGACGTATTGCCGACGCATCTCGGCCCGCATCCCGCTGTGACCGCGTTGCGCGAAGGCATGTCGCCGGACGCCTTCGATCTCGACAACAACTTTGCGAACTGGTCGCGCGAGGCGACCATTGCGTGGCCCGACGAACACCGTCGACTGACGATGACCGCCGATGCGCCATTCGATCACATGGTGATATTCGCGCCGGCCAATGATGCGCAACTGTGCGTGGAACCGGTGACGAACACCACCGATTGTTTCAACGCGGTCGGCATGCGTGAGCACGTGGGCGGCTGCGTGTTGCAGCCGGGCGAGGAGATCGCCGCGACGCTGAAATGGACGCCGCACAAGGACTAATATGCGGCGCCTGTGGTTTGGTCTGTGTCTATTCGACCCGCAAGCGAGCCATATACGGCAAGTGATCCGAGAGCCACGCGGTTTCTTGCGTCGGCTGGATCCATTCGATCGGCTTCATGCCGCGCACGAACATCTTGTCGAGCGCGAGTGCGGGTGAGAAAGCCGGAAAGGTGCGGCCGGACTCGCCGAGCAGCGTGGCCACTTCCTGCAAACCATGCTCGCCGAACAGCGGCACGGAATCGTTGCGCCAGTCGTTGAAGTCGCCGGCCAGCACCAGCGGACCTTCAGGCGCTTCCTTCGCGATCCAGTGCGCGATCCAGTTCATCTGACGCAAGCGGGCCGAGCGCGTGAGCGCAAGATGCGCGCACAGCAGCGTGACCGAGTGACCACCGAAGGTCGCTCGCGCCACCAGCAAACCGCGCTTTTCGAAGCGATGCGCGGAGATGTCCCAGCGTCCGCCGAGATCGAGCGGATGCGGCGACAGGATCGCATTGCCGTGCCGCCACGATGGTTTGAAAACATTCGGTCCGAGCGCGATTTCGAGTTCGAGCGCGCGCGCGATTTCGGTGGCCTGACAATGCCAGACGTCGCTCAACGGATCGGAGAGCGGCGCGCCGAAACTGCTCGCCAGCACCGGCGACGGCATGCGCCGCGCCATCGCTTCCTGTAAAAAATAGGCGTCCGCGTGGGTCGATTGCACCCAGCGTTGCATGGCTTGCCAGGCCTGAAAGCCGAGCGGTGTACGGCCTTTATGCAGGTTCCAGCTCACCGCAATGAAATCCTTGGGCGCTACGCTCTCGCGGATCAATTCTTCGGGGTTTCGCATGCCGCGTTGTCCACGTGTTCTGGTTGGGGGCGTCGGTTAGTCGCGTGCTGTTTGCGCATTCTCTTGCGTGTTCTTTGCATCGGTTCGATCAGTTTGCCGTGTTTGCGCTGTCCGCGAGACTCGCACGCACGCGGTAGACCAGGTTCGGGTCCTTGTCGACGATGGTCCAACTGGCCCATTGCCCCGTCGCCACCTTCAGACCCGGATGGCTCGCGCTCACCTGGCGCGGTTGCGGCGGCAATTTGCAGCCGGTGTCGGTTTGCCGCGCGGCGTTTTCCTCGAACGTTTCCTGCGCTTCGATCGACAGTGTGACGCCGCTTGCATCCGCCTGCAGCGGCGAGACGGTCAGCGTGCGCGCCAGATCGATACTGCCGGCGGGCTGATCCTTGCAGCCGACGTTATGTTGCACGATCTTGTGATGCGTGTCCGTGCGCGCCTGGCCGACGGTAGTGGTGCCGTCGAACGCGTCGATTTGCTGGCCGTCGCGCATGACTTGCAACTGCCATTGCACGACCTGCTGCGCGGGCCGTTGTTGCGCGCTTTGTTGTGCGCTTTGTTGTGCATTCGCAAGCAACGAGGTGCCGAGCAATACGGCCGCGATACTGGTTTTCCACATAGAAGAAGTCTCCGGTCACGAGATCCGGCAGCGTAGCCAGAGGGCCATCTTACCCCTGATGGGCGCAACGCCTTTCTGACACTTCAAACGGGGCCGGGTTCAGCAACAATCCATTTCAGATAAGGCTGGGAATCCCCAAAAACAACCCGCTGTTAGCAGCAGAGCGGCACGACTGCTGGCTTGCACGCGAATATGGCCTCGTTACACTGGACCTGAAACGGTGCCCACCAGGCACCGCAGCAGCAAGACCAGCCAGACGGGGTGAGCGATGACAACAGCAATGGTCAAACAGGAAATCGCCGTGGCGTCTTTCAGCAGGGTGTACGACCTCGATCAGGTCGAGACCGCGCTGAACGATCTCGGTGAAGGCGCGAACGAGGCACTGCGCGCGACATACGAAAAGATGCTGAAAACCGGCAATATGCGCTTTTGCGTGAAGCCGAACCGCATGCCGTCGATCGACGATCTGATCGACGCGCTGCCCAACTTTTCCGCGCCGCTCGACGACATCCGCAAGCAGGTCGCGTTGTGTCTCGAAACAGAAGACCGGCTCGAACTGATGCCGATCCTCCTGCTCGGCGACCCCGGCATCGGCAAGACTCACTTCGCCAAGCAGTTGGCGCGCCTGCTCGGCACCGCGTATCAATACGTGGCGATGAGTTCGTTGACGGCGGGCTGGATTCTCTCGGGCGCCTCGTCGCAGTGGAAGAACGCAAAACCGGGCAAGGTGTTCGATGCGCTCGTGAACGGCAGCTACGCGAACCCGGTGATCGCCGTCGACGAAATCGACAAGGCCACGGGCGATTCGCAATACGATCCGCTCGGCGCGCTGTATGCGCTGCTCGAGCACGACACGGCGCAGACTTTCATCGACGAATTCGCCGAGATTCCGATCAATGCCGGCCACGTGATCTGGATCGCGACCGCGAACGACGAACGCTCGATTCCCGAGCCGATCCTGAACCGGATGAACGTGTACGAGATCCCGCCGCCGGATCACGACGGCGCGCGCCGTATCGCGCAGGCGATCTACGACGAGATCCGCTGCGCGCACAACTGGGGACTGCGCTTTCCCGACGTGCTCGGCGACGCCGCACTCGATGCGCTGATGCGGGCATCGCCGCGTGAAATGCGCCGCGCGATTCTCAACGGCTTCGGCGCGGCGCGAATCGACGGACGGGATCATGTCGAAGCCGGCGACATTCGCCTCGACCACGGAAACCGGCGAAAACCTATTGGTTTTTGAGCATTTTTGCCACTTTTTCGTAGAAAAGCCGCCGCTGGGCGGCTTTTTTATGGCCGAAGCCGGGAATCCGTGCCCGAAACGCGGTGAATGCCGTGGCAATTGTTGCTATTAATGAGATGCTAAGTTGTAGTCAATCGATCTAGCTTTTCGATAGTCAGGGAATAAACTGAGCCCCCAACGAGATGACATCCGCGCGACACGCCAGACGTCACTCCGCAACGCACAGAACCCCAATTCAACGACTATTGGAAACCACCATCATGCGAACGGCTTCCCTCGCTTTGCTTTTCTCCTCCACTATCGCCGCACCGGCGTTCGCGAGCGGCTACGGTCCGGCGGCGTCGTATCGTCCCGAAGTCGCCACGTACACGCAACCGAGCGGCGTGACCCGCGCGCAAGTGCAAGCGGACGTCGCGCAAGCTCGCGCAGCCGGCGAGTTGAACCAGAATCCGTACGCGCCGATTTCAGCCGATAGCGTGAGCGCGACGCCCGACAACGGTCCGAAGACCCGTGCCCAGGTGAAGGCTGAGTTGGCCGAAGCTCGCGCCAACGGTCAATTGAGCCTGAATCCGAACGCGCCGGCTTACCAGCAGGAACTCGCGGTCGGCGGCTACACCGTGCCGCGCGCGCAAAAGACCCATGTGGCGGAAGCTGCGCATCGAGGCGTCAGCACGCAGGACTAAGCGCCGGCCGTCCCGCAAGCACCGCGGCCCGACCGGGCCGCGTGTCAATTCACCGGCCACGCGAAGAAGCGAGCGCGGCGACCCTCGACGGCGTACACTAATTAGTCCGGCCGCTACGTTTGAGACCCGCTCAAGACCGCATGCCCGCAGTCATTGCCGACTGCGGGCATTTGTGTCTGTACGGCGTCGTACAATTTTACGTAGCGGTTGCGAATGGACAGGAGCGTTCGGCAGCGAGCGGTGGACGGCACGCGACAGCCGCACCCTGTCTTCATCTTGATCGGGTGAACGAGGTAGCGCGCGGCGAAGTTGGCCGCGTCAAGGGACATGGACCAAATCGAATGTGTAGTGATCGGCGCCGGCGTGATCGGTCTCGCGGTGGCGCGCGCACTGGCGGCGCGAGGCCGCGACGTCATCGTGCTGGAGGCGGCCGAAGCAATCGGCGTGGGCACCAGCTCACGCAACAGCGAAGTGATTCACGC
>Ga0310811_10011619_pt1 | contig 11429 bp, 14 predicted proteins | sample YCmetagenome_FD_207642 | JGI IMG/M metagenome (GOLD analysis project Ga0310811, IMG submission 207642) | Soil microbial communities from experimental microcosm in Duke University, North Carolina, United States - YC | ecosystem: Engineered > Artificial ecosystem > Soil microcosm > Unclassified ... | reverse complement strand
AGTTTTTGAGACATCGAGCCGTATTATTGTTACATGCAATAAACGAATAGCGCCTTACCTTAAAAAGGAAGTAGAAGATTTAGGATTTACTGTTGAACGCATGTTTGCAACTGGCGTTGAACTAAAGGGAACAGTAAGAGATTGCATCAGGTTGAATCTGAATCTTACCTGTGCCAGCCAGGTTTTGTATTCCCTGAAAACATTTTATGCCAACAGTCCCGAAGACGTATACAAAAAACTCGTGGCGATGCCCTGGGAGCAACTTATTCCAAATGACGGGTATCTAACTTGCAAAAGCCATGTAGATCACTTTACCGTTAATACATCATTGTTTGTTAACGTTAAGATTAAGGATGCAATTGCCGATCGCCTGCGAAGAGAAACAGGTCAACGCCCTAACTCTGGCCCTGAATCAGATCATACTGTAATTCATCTTTATTGGAAAGAAACAAATGCTGAAGTATTTATTGATACTTCAGGTGAAACGTTAGGCAAGCACGGGTATCGCAAAATTCCGGGGAAGGCACCTATGCTGGAGGCACTTGCTGCCGGAACATTACTGGCAACTACGTGGGATCGCAAATCTCCCTTTGTAAATCCAATGTGTGGATCAGGTACAGTGGCTATTGAAGCTGCATTGTTAGCTACCAATAGAAAGCCGGGATTGTTCAGACAGAATTATTCCTTCATGCATGTACTTGGTTTTGAAAGTGAATACTACGATGAAGAATTTCAACGTATCCGAAATCAGATTACGGAAAATTTCAACATGCAGATCATCGCGACAGACATTAGTGAAGATGCCATTGAAGTTTCAAGAATGAATGCAGCGGAAGCTGGAGTTGAAGATTACATAGAATTTAAAGTTTGTGATTTCGAAGAAACTCCAATGCCTGAAGAGCCGGGGGTTGTATACTTTAACCCGGAGTATGGCGAGCGCTTAGGTGATGTTTCTGAGCTTGAAGAAACATATGGCCGCATGGGCGACTTCTTAAAAAAGAAATGCAAAGGCTACAAGGGCTATATCTTCACAGGCAACCTGGAGTTGGCCAAGAAAATAGGCTTGAAGGCAAGTCGCCGCATAGAGTTTTTCACCAGTCAAATAGACTGCCGCTTGCTGGAATACGAACTATATGCCGGCACTAAAAAAGAAAAATAAAACTAAGGTGTGGGTTAGGCCCACGCTTTATTAGTTTGATGCAATGCGAATTTTTCTTTAGTGAGAAAATAGTCTTCGGCCATCTGAATGAGGCCCATCTCGTCGATGAAGATTGTGTATCCCTTTTTTACGTCCTTGTCATGGACTAATGGTTGAAGAACTCCGTACTTTTCGAAAGGCAGTATGTGAATATATTTGTATCCACATCCTTTCCAGGTTTTCACCATTTCAGTATTAAATGAAATCATATATTGGGTCTTTGTCTTTCTAATGTAAGAAAAAAACCTGTAATGATATTCTGTTTTTATACGAAAGTATTTGATGTTTTTTCAGGGGTATTCTGCAATGGATTGAAACTAGCTCCTGAGTTTAATGGCTTCTTTCAGAATAGATTTTATAAGCGTAACGGGAATGTCTTTTGATGAGTCGATCGGCAGTATTTTCATACGCGAACGCTTTTCGACAAGTAATTTAGGATGACTCATCAGCTTGCCATCAACAAAACCAACGTAGGGCAGGTTGTTCTTTTTGTTGACCCAGAGATAACAAAACATTTTGCCTTTATAGCAAAAGAATGGCATCCTGTATTTCCAGGCTTCTGTTATATTTTTATCTGCTTGAGCTATATAGGATCGTAATGCGAGAAGACAACTCTTGTCTGGTTCTTCTTTGGCAAGAAACCATGCATCCATGTCTTTCAAATCCATACTTATTCTCCCTGTTGATTGACGAGTTCTCTCTTTTTCATCATTCCAAAAATTAATATAAACATACCGGTCATAATAGAAACATCAGCCAGGTTGAAAACTCCTGTTTGAAATATTACAAAATCGATATGAAGAAAATCTGTTACAGAACCATAAACAATTCTGTCATACAAATTTCCTATTCCGCCACCTGCAATAAAGGCAATGGCAATTGAAGTTTTGGCTGAGAGATTAATTTTCCTCAACAGATAGATGACAGCAAAAATTAATGTCAGACTAGGGAGAATCATAAGAAGAACTATTCGGACAGGTTCTGGTAATGAATGTCCTAAACTTAAAAACGCACCTGAATTTTCAACTCTTGTTAGCGTAAAATAAGAATGGATCAAATCAATATTCTCATTGTCGGATACAGATTGTCTCACCATCCTCTTCGATAACTGATCGCAGCTAACATTAGCCAGTAAGACTAAGAGCAGGAGCGTTGTTCTGATAAACTGTTTTGATTTCATATCCGAAGTGAAACGTTGCAGATGAGTATCTTTTGAGTTTGTTGAATGTTGAAAGTAGCAAATTATTAGTTCGCTACTTTCAATGGTTCTTAAACATCCATTGAATCATAAACAATAACCTTGTCCCACAGGTGTGAACAGTCGGCTATGAATTTTTGATGAATGGGATGATCCTGATATATTTTCTGTCCTTCAAGGTCATCGAAGATCATAAGTTCGGAGGCGCTGTAGCTGGCATCTACTACCGGACGAAGTTCAGTAGCCGCGGGCACACCGATATGTAACAGACGAATGGTTTCAATTTTTTCAAGCGTACGTAATCCTTCTAAAAGTTTGGCTAAATCTTCTTTTGAGCCCGGGTTCTTCAACCAGAAGAATACATGGTGGGCAAGTTGTTTTTTATTTTTTGTTTCCATAGTCAATAGTGATTTGGCTGAAACAGCAACCCCGGCAGTGATTAATGCCGAACTGGCAATGAATTTTCGTCTTGTTTGCTTTTGCATACCTGTTTGTTAAGGCATGAAAAATACAAAATCAATTGATATCCACAACCTGGTTTTTGATGAAGGAATGACGTATGGAAGAAATGATAATCCTTAAAAAAGTAGTAGATCCAGAGTACTGGCATACAGTAATCTGGATTCTGGCTACTAAAGTGAACTTGGTTTGCTTGTTTTATGGAGAGGTAAGGGTATTCATTATATCATCACCAGCTCAATGCCCCATAGCAAGCCAGTTATAAGAAGAGCAAGCAAAATTCTTTTCGTTGTCATACTTATTTAATTTGACATGAATCATCAAAAGAGGCCTGAGGTTACCAGGCTAAAAGTGCCTATTCATGATGTTGTCGACAAGGAACAGGTATTGGGAGATGAATTGCCGGTAGGGCAGTCAATAGTTCATAGTCGATGGTCTATAGACTATGGATGTTAGTTATTAGACAGATTAGTTCAAGGGGTTCAAAGTTCAAGGTTGCTTGCGCCAGCCAACTTGGAATCTTGAACTTTGAACTACTATAATAGCTACTTAAGATAGTCAGGCAGAGCAACGCCTTGTTTTAGAAGCGTGTCTGGAATGGGTGTAAGGTGTTGAATTTTTGTAGGTACTACGCCTGCCCAGATGTCAAGATTGTAATCTTCATCATCATCTTTTGGTCCGCCGGTTCGAACTTTAGCAGAGGCTTCTGTAATAGCGAAAGACAATACCATAGTTGCTCTCCACTCACCATCTGTTGGCTTACGAACATCATCCCAGCGACCTGGTTGTACTTTATTGGTAAAGACTTCGAGTGCTTTATAAAGTTCTTCTTTGCTTTCTACTTTTTCGGCGTTGCTAAATAATACAACAGAGCGATAGTTAACAGAATGATGAAAGGCTGAGCGGGCTAACACAAGTCCATCCATTAATGTTACGCTGATACATACAGGCAATTTCTTTTCTGCAAGTTCACGCATGTAAAAACTTCCTACAGAGCCATGAAGATAAATCTTATCACCCATTCTGCAGAAGCCGGTAGGAATCTGAAAGGGCTGGCCATCGCGCACATACGCCATCGTGCAAAACATTGCTTCGTCAAGAATGGAGTAGATAACATCCTTATCGTATGCACCTCTTTTAGCAAGACGGGTAATTTCTGTTTTGTTGGTGATGGGAAAGTCTTTCATAGCGACAAGCGATTGGATGTTATTATTTGTCTAACAATCTTCTGTGATAATTTATCTGTCCCAGGTGATAGGTAAGATGTGTTGCCAGGTGAATCAGGAAAAATTCAGTAGTAGTTTTTTCTTTAAATACCAGTTTAGGGTATTCCTCTGAAAGTTGTTTCTCTGTGATCTGATCGAGCGCATGATCGATTACCTGAATTGTATCATTTACTTTTTGAATCAATTCTTCGCGGGGAACATTTTTCAATGAGAACTCCAGTTCTCTGTTTCTTATATAACCTGTCTTTCCAAACTCAACGCCAATAAATGTATTGAGATTACCAACGAGGTGTAAACATAAATTGCCAGCAGTGTTAGCAATCTGTTTATCAATAACCCAGATCTGTGCTTCTGTTTTATATTGCTCTATCTCTGATCTGAGCAATTCAAGATCGCGTCGGAAGATCTTTTTTAATGTTGGTATCATGACTTACTTCTTTATGTCTAAAACAATTTTCCCAAACTGGTTACTGCTTTCCATTCGTTCAAAAGCTTCATCAATTTTTTCCAACGGAAATATTTTATCGATGACAGGTTTGATCTTTCGTCCTTCAACGAAGTCTAACATGGATAAGAATTCATCACGCGTACCCATGGTTGTTCCGAAGATTGATATTTGTTTCCAGTACAAAAGTCTTGTAGAGATATCAGTGATATTACCAGCAGTTCTTCCAAAATTTACAATGCGTCCACCGGGAATAGCGAGCTCAATGAATTTAGAAAACTGATCGCCACCGGCGCTATCAATAATAATATCAAAGCCTCCTGTTTCTTTTAGTGCTTTCTGCGACCACTCAGCATCTTTGTAATTGAAACCTCCAACGGCTCCCAGTTCTTTTGCCTTGTTAAGTTTCTCGTCAGAGCCGGAGGTTACATACACGCGGGCCTGATACGAAGCGGCAAATTGTAAAAGCCATAAAGCTGCACCACCACCGATGCCACTGATTAATACTTTTTCATTGGCGCGCAATCTTGCTTTCGTAAACAATGCGCGGTAAGCTGTTAATCCAGAGAGCGGAACTGCAGCAGCTTCTGCAAATGATAAATGCTCCGGCTTTTCAAATACATATTTTTTAGAGATAACAATGTAGTCACTGAACGTTCCGTTATCAGGAAATCCAAGAATACGAAATGTGTTACCTTGTACTACAGGATTGTTTCCCCAGTCCAGGCTTGGGTTGATCACTACCTCCATGCCGATAAGTAATGTGTCAGCATCTTCACCAACATCTTCAATGACGCCACTGCCATCAGAGCCAAGAATAATACCATCAGCGGTTGTGAGTGATTGTTCACGCCATGTCCAAAGATCGCGATGGTTTAACGCGGCATTATGAAGACGAACTAATACCTGATCTTTTACAGGCTTGAATTTTTTAACATCGCGAACGACTAGGGGATGGTCCTTGCCCTGGAAGAAGACGGCTCTCATTATTCAGTTATCAGTTAACGGTTATTCGCTACAAGCCTCTGGCCGGAAGGATCCAGCCAGAGGTTGTAACATATGTACTAAATGAAAATTCTAGGATTAGGAAGGATGTAATTGGTGAAAGATCACCAATGTAATATGTTGTTAAGCCGGAATGATATAATTCCAACCATGAACATCAGCTTCAATGCCTAAGCGGATATTGTTTAGCTTAGTCTTGGCACGTTGCTGGAAGCTATCAGCACCTACTGCAGGCAAGTTGTAATCTGTACCTTGAATATTGATTGTTGCAATAGGAGATACCACCGCTGCAGTACCTGCACCAAACGCTTCTGATATTGTTCCTTTTTCAAAAGCTTCTTTAATCTCCTGAACGCTTACACGTCTTTCTTCAACCTCCATACCTAAGTCTGGAGCAAGTGTAAGAATAGAATCTCTTGTAACGCCATCTAACAATGCTGTTGTAAGTTTTGGTGTGATAAGCTTTCCGTTAATAACGAACATAATGTTCATTACACCAGCTTCATCAATATACTTATGTTCTTTTGCGTCTGTCCATAATACTGAATCAAAGCCTTGCTCACGTGCAAGTTGAGTAGGGTAGAAAGCACCACCATAGTTGCCGGCACATTTTGCAAAACCGGTTCCACCTTCAGCTGCACGTACGTAATCAACTTCTACTTTTAATCGCACTGGTTTGCTGAAGTAAGCGCCAGCAGGACTTGTAATGATCATGAATTTAAAATGGTCGGCCACCTTCACACCAATTCTAGGTTCGAAGGCAAACACAAAAGGACGCAAATAAAGTGATGATCCTTCGCTTGTAGGAATCCAGTCCTGATCAGCTTCTACAATAGCGTGTAAAGTTTGTATAAACATTTCTTCACTGATCTGTGGCATGCACATACGAGCGAGAGATTTGTTTAAACGTGCACTGTGTTTTTGAGGTCTGAAAATGCAAATATCTCCTTTGCTGTTTTTGAAAGCTTTCATTCCTTCGAACACAGATTGGCCATAATGAAGAGAGAGCATAGCCGGCGACATCATCATATCACCAAAAGGAACGATTTTAGGCTCTTGCCACTTGTTGTTGAGGTAATCAACGACCAGCATATGGTCAGAAATGTATTTTCCGAATTCAAGGTTATTGAAATCAGTTTCTTTGAGTCTTGATTTTTTGGTTCGCTCAACAGCGATAGATGTCGTTAACGTAGTCATATAAATCTTCTTTATCGGGTGAAATTTCCAAATTATCTATGAATAATCCTGCTTAATTGATGTATTTATCATTGAGAAAATAATGTGCCTTTGCAGCAGCCTGCGTCGGTTTATCACTAAAAATGTTTCGAGACAGAATCATATTTTCTTTAAACACGATTGTTGTTATTTACTTCTGTTGCAATGCCCATTATTGCCTCAAACGCCAAATTAACGTCGCTTAGCTCTGTTTGCCAATTTGAAATGGCAGCACGGATTGCCGGGATATTTTTGTACACGGTCGGGGTAAAAAACGTCTGGCCATCATCTCGCACCGCTCCCAGAAATTCACGAATAGTATCGAACGTCACATCTTCCTGGTTAAATGTGAAACAGACAACATTCATGCGCACCGGCGCAAGTAGTTTAAACGTTGATGATTGATTTATTTTTTCACCGAAATGCTGTGCAGCCTCGCAATTGCGTTCCACTATCTCGCGATGACCTTCTTTTCCATAAGCCATCAATGAAAACCATGATGGCAATGCTCTGAACCTTCTTGAATTTTCAGGTGTGTAATGAAAGAAGTCAGGGCTTTGTGCAGGATCACCTAAGTATGCTGCACTATTTTGAAAGACACTTAACTGAAGATCTTTATGCTTTGTGAATTGCATCGCTGCATCGTATGGTACATTCAACCATTTGTGTGCATCAATAGTAATGCTATCAGCATGGTTGATGCCTTTCATATAGTGAGCATATTTTTCTGAGCAGGCAGCAAACCCGCCGAAGGCTGCATCAACATGAAGCCAGAAGTTATATTTTGATTTTAATTTTCCGATAGCTTCGAGATCATCAAAGTCTACCGTGTTAACAGTGCCAGCGTTAGCAATTACAATTAGTGGTTCTTGATTTTCACGCAGATACTTTTCCAGTTCATTAATATCAATAGCTTCACGATCAGGTAAGGTTGGTATTTTGATTAATGCCTTTCTCCCGATGCCCGACATGGAGAGTGATTTGATTACACTTGAATGTGGTGTGGCGCTTACAATTTTAAGAGGCTTTGAATCGGATAAGCCTTCCTGACTAAAATCAACACCACGTTGTTTGCCAATCCATTGTCTGCCGAGTGCAAGACTTACAAAGTTTGAAATCGTAGCACCCGTTACAAACGTACCGAAGTATGCTTCGTCTAAGTGAAATAATTGTTTGAAGAAATCTAACGTTTGATGTTCAAGCTGTGGTGCAATTGAATCATTACTACCGCAAGCATTTTGATCGAACGCGCTCACGAGCCAATCGCCAGCGACGGAAGCTGGAGTAGAACCTCCCGTTACGAAACCAAAGTAACGTGGTCCTGCACTGTTTGCCATAAGCCCGGCGTAATGTTTCTTAAAATGTTCAAGCACATTCACGGCACCTATTCCATGTTCAGGTAGTTTTGCCGATGCCAGGTTATCAACAAGGCCACTAGGAGGTAAACTTTCTTGCTGATTAAAATAATCTGTTGCGATCTGAATGGTATTGTTCAGTATCTCGCTAATGTTTTTTTTATCGGATTGAAGTAGGGGATGCATGGAAGTAACTTAAGAGTGAGTAACAGGACAACGATTTTTCTTCATGATACTGGCAACCTGTAAAGCGTTTTCATCTTTACGTTTTTCAAGTTCACGAATTACATTAGTATAATTTTCATCATCACGATTTTGTGACAGCTTGTATGAAGCTTCTATTCTTGTAATGGTTATCTCCAATCCAACAATACCCTGGAGAGAACGATTTACATAATCAGGTGAAAGCGATTCAAGTGATACAGGCTTTTCAGAATCTTTTTCATATTTATCAACCAGGTGTTTTAAAGAATCACGAAGTGCTTCACCTTCTATGATGCGAATGGTGCCATAAACATGTACAGCAATGTAATTCCAGGTTGGAACATTTTCATGATTGTACCACGAAGATGAAATGTAGCTATGAGGTCCGCTAAAAATAGCGAGCACTTCTTTTACGCTATCAATATTCTTCCATTGCGGATTACCGCGTGAGATATGTGCGGTAAGTTTAGTTTCATCTGCTGATAGCTCCAGTGGTATGTGCGTTGCCTGTAAGCATTCTGTACCCTGACTTACCAGGATACCAAAACCATGCTGCCGGATAAATTCCTTAATCTCGGCAGTATTATGATTCTGAAAATGCTTTGGCGTATACATAGTTCTATTTGGAAAGTGCTGCCAGTATTTCATTTATTCTCACCAGGTGATGGTCATCATGCTCGGCATGAAACCACGCTAAATCTACTGGTGTCATCAGGAGTTTGAATCGTGGATGCACAGATGATTTTGTCAGTTCAACATCATTCAAACTTCTGAACCTCTTCTGACTTTGCTGACGCGATTTCAGAAAGTAATTAAGCACATCTTCAATGGATTGAGCATTGAAGTCCTGCTTGTTCTCAAACACAGCCGATGTCATGGGCGAAATGCCATTCAACATTTCTTCAATACGAATCAATGAGATTTCATCAACTTCGGCCAGATGGCCAATGTTTTGTTTTATACTCCACTTGCCATCAAGTTGGTTTGAGAGTACTGATTCATCTATACCTTTTACTTTAGCTTGCAGGCGTGTATATGTTCCGTCCATGCGTTCGAGATAAAAGGGTAACATGCCAATAGGCAAACCAAAAGTAAGTTGACGATCAAGCCATGATATTTTTTGCATGATTAATTTATGGGGTTATTCGTTTTCCAAGAATGATGAGACTTCGTTCTATACCATCAAGCACGGCGATGTTGGGCAAGTTCGCCCACTCTGTAAAGCCAGCCTGTTCAAATAATTTAATGCTGGGTTCATTGTGCGCAAAGATGAAACCAAGCAATGTTTTAATTCCATATTTACCACAGTTGTCCATAGCATACTTCAATACCATTTTGCCAATGCCTTTGCCACGTGCCGATGGATCAAGATAAATGCTGATTTCGGTCGTTGCGTTGTAGGCAGGTCGGCCGTAAAAAGATTGAAAGCTTGCCCAGCCAACAATCATCTTATTACGATCTTCAATAATCCAAAGCGGTCTTCTGTCTGGTGAATGTTCATGAAACCAGCGCAGTCTGCTTTCAATAGTTACGGGCTCAGTGTCTGCTGTCACCATGCGACCAGCAACGGTTGTGTTATAGATTTCTACAATGCGCGTCAGGTCTTCTAATGTTGCGTCTTTAAATACAAGGTCACTCATAATTTCTTTTTCAGTAATAGATCGGTTTGTAAATCAGTGCCCAGCAAGAACGGATGACTTCCAAACTTTTCAAAGCCCCACTTGTCATAAAATGCAAGTGCCCTGTAATTTTCTTCCCATACCCCAAGCCACAGTGTTTTGTAACCCAGACTTTTTGCAAGATCAAGGCTGGCTTCCATAAGAGCATGGGCGACTTTTTTGCCGAAATAATCTTTAGCAACATAGATGCGTTCCAGTTCAAAAGCATTAGCATCATCAAGACCTTCTGGTTTTTCAACGCCAGGTCTCAGCTTTACAAAACCAGCAGCATTCTGATCGTCGAAGGCAAGCAGAAAAATATTTCCTTCTTCCTGTATTTCCTGTTCCAGCTTTTGAACGGTGAAATTATTTTCGAGGTAGAGCTTCATATCCTCTGCCGTGTTCTGCTCACGAAAAGTTTCTTCAAATGTTGAAGCTCCTAGTGTAGTCAGCAGCAACGCATCGTTAAGTGTTGCACGACGAATGTCCAGCACAAAATTATCAGCGTTGTCTGTTAGTGATAGTCTCATTTTAATGTCACTACGTTTATATACTCCATCTACAGGTACTTCGCGAAACCCAAGTTTTCTGTATAATGCAATTGCCGGTTTTAGTTTCCGGCTTGAAAAAAGTATGATGGTATGCGCACCCATTTCTTTTGCTTTTTCGATCGCAGCGAGTGCAAGTACTTTGCCTATGCCAACACCCTGGAGTTGTTCATCAACAGCCATCTTTGTGAATTCATAAACTCCAGGCGATACAAACTTAAGTGCGCACGTTGCAGCGATGGCATCATTGTGCGTAGCCATAAGTATAGCACCACCTTTATTGATGATATGCGTATCCGGATTTTGCAACACATCAAAATCAATGGGCTCCATCCAGAAAAATTTTTCTATCCACGCACGATTCAACTTCTCGAACCAGGGTTGATGCTCGGGCTTGTAATCTATGACATCGATGGTGGTCGATTGATTCATGAAGTATTAATTTATTAGTTCAAAATGTGGTCTCATCCCAACCCTTCTCCAAAGGAGAGGGACTAAGGTGAGGCTCTAAATTGTCTTTGTAAAATGATGTGACGAAATGGTAAAGCCTTTGTTCAGGTATAAGCGATGTGCATCAAAGCGTTGATGACCTGAATCTAATGTTACCACGCCATATCCTTTTTTCTTCGCGATATCAAAAACATAATCCAGAAGCTTACCTCCATAACCTTTGCCACGATGTTCAGGTAAGGTTGACAGATCATCAATATAAATGTGTTTGCCATTGAAGAGATATTGCAAATACCGAAAGCCAATAGCAGACGCCGCCGCACCACCGTCTTCAACGAATGCCAATTGATATCCTTCACCAATCATTTCTTTGATGGTCTTTAGAAAATCATCTTCCTTCAAATGCGGGCGTAGGGCATGGATAACTTTCCAGCATGATAAAATATCCTGATCGGTGGTGGCAAGCTT
>Ga0310811_10011618_pt1 | contig 11429 bp, 9 predicted proteins | sample YCmetagenome_FD_207642 | JGI IMG/M metagenome (GOLD analysis project Ga0310811, IMG submission 207642) | Soil microbial communities from experimental microcosm in Duke University, North Carolina, United States - YC | ecosystem: Engineered > Artificial ecosystem > Soil microcosm > Unclassified ... | reverse complement strand
CGAGCTTCGGGATCGTGCTGTCGTTGCTCTGCGCGACCCTGTGCGGGCTGGCGTTCGCGGCGGTGACGATGGCCTTCGCGGCCGGTGTGAAGAACGAGGGTGCGGCGTTCAGCGCGTTCTTCCGCTTTGTGCTCATCCCGATGACCCTGTTCGCGGGCACTTTCTTCCCGCTCGACCGCCTACCGGCGTGGATCCGGCCGCTGGCGTGGATCACCCCGCTGTGGCACGGCACCGAGCTCAGCCGGGGTGTCGCGCTGGGCACCCTGCGGCTCGGGCCGGCGCTGGGACACCTGGCGTTCCTGCTGGTCATGCTGGCGACCGGTGTTGTCCTCGTCCGCAGCCGGTTCGAGAAGAGGCTGAGCACATGACCCGGCGCCACCTGGGCGGGGCCGCCCGATGAGTCTCGGTGAGGTCGAACGCGCGCCGGCGGCGCCGCTGCTGCGCCTGCTGCCGGTCGGCGGGTACGCGGGGCGGGCCCGGATGCTGGTGGTGCGCTCGGCGTTGGCCTACCGCCGGGCCTGGCTGGCCTTCGTGTCCGGGTTCTTCGAGCCGGTGTTCTACCTGATCGCGATGGGTCAGGGCCTGGGCTCCCTCGTCGGGGCGTTACCGGGGCCGGACGGTCGCCCGATCAGCTACGCGGCGTTCATCGCCCCCGGGCTGCTCGCGGCGTCGGCGATGAACGGGGCGATCTACGACTCCACGTTCAACGTGTTCTTCAAGCTCCGGTACTCGAAGCTGTACGACGCCATGCTGGCGACGCCGTTGGGTCCGGTCGACATCGCGCTCGGTGAGATCGGGTGGGCGTTGCTGCGCGGCGGGCTGTACTCGGTGGGTTTCCTGTCGGTGATGCTCGCTTTCGGGTTGCTCGCCTCACCGTGGGCGCTACTGGCGCTGCCGGCCGCCCTGCTGGTGGCCTTCGCGTTCGCGGCGGTCGGGATGGCGGCGACGTCGTTCATGCGGTCCTGGCAGGACTTCGACCTGGTCCAGCTGGTGATCATGCCGATGTTCCTGTTCGCCACGACGTTCTTCCCGCTCAGCGTGTATCCGCGGGCGGTGCAGCTCGTCGTGGAGTGCCTGCCGCTGTTCCACGCCGTGGAGCTCATGCGGGGGCTCACGACCGGGGTGGTCGGACCGGGCCTGCTCGGTCACGCCGGTTACTTCGTGGTGATGGCCGCGGTCGGGGTGCTCATCGCCGCCCGACGGCTGAACGCGCTGTTGCTGCGCTGAGCCCCGTCGGGTGCCGGTCCGCGGTTGCCGGTCCGGCGTGCGGTCCGTGGGTTCCGATCCGGCGTGCCGGTCCGTGGGTTGCCGGTCCGGCGTGCCGGTCCGCGGGTTCTGAGGCCGCGCCGCTCCCGCGCGATGGGCGGTGCGCCGGCCGACGTGGGAACTCCCGCCGAGATGCACACCACGCTCCCTCCACCATGATCGATTCAGCCTCACGTGCTTCTCGGTGAGGAGGTCGGGCGGGAATGGGGCGGCGTCGGCCGGATCAAAGCTTCTCGAGCAGCCAGGAAGGCCCGTAGACCGTCGAGCCGAGGCCTTCGACCAGTGCGCGAAGACCGCGGTCCGCGGTGACCACCCCGACGGGGCCGCCCGCGGCCGTCAATGAGTCGACCAGCGCCACGATCGCGGAGTCACCGTCGCGCGGAGCGTGCACGACCTGAACAGCGTGCCCGGCACCCGAGCGCTCCTCCACCCCGGCGCGTGCCGCACCCTCCAGGACCACCGTCACCCGGCCGTCCAAGCGTCCGGCCACCGCGGCCCCGGTGACCTGCTCCACAAGTCGTGCGGCGGCCCCCGCGCGGTCGCGCCACCAGCCGTCCGGGCGCGAACCGACGACGTTGGCGGCATCGATGACAAGGTGCACGGGGGTAATGCTCGCGTAGTCCCGGCGCGCGGCACCCGGCACCCGGCACCCGGCGCGCGGCACCCGGCACCCGGCGCGCGGCACCCGGCACCCGGCGCGCGGCACCCGGCGCGAGCGTCACCAGTGCTGTTCTCCCCGACCTGGGCTGCACTGACGGCACTCTGATCCTGGAGCAGGGGAGGCGGCCCGACGCGACCCACCCGGATTCCTCGTTCCGCCTACCGGGTACACCCGTCCGGGAACCGAGGCGGTGACCACCCCTCCGCGACTGGCCCGCTCCTCGCCCGCCGACACCCGCTGCGAGGCTTTCTCGCGGTCGGCTCCGGGCGCTCGATCGATGCTCACTCAACCTTCGTCTCCGAGGCCGTCTACCCTGGACCGCCGTGAGTGTGGAATCGGTCTTTCCCGAGCTTGAGCAGTTGTTGCCCAGGGTGTCAAAGCCTGTGCAGTACATCGGCGGTGAGCTGAACAGCACGGTCAAAGACTGGGACTCCGCGGCCGTGCACTGGGCGCTGATGTACCCCGACGCCTACGAGGTGGGCCTGCCCAACCAGGGCGTCATGATCCTCTACGAGCTGCTCAACGAGCAGCCCGACGTGCTGGCCGAACGCGCGTACGCGGTCTGGCCGGATCTCGAGGCCCTGATGCGCGAGCACGGCGTCCCCCAGTTCACCGTCGACAGCCACCGCCCGTTCGGGGCGTTCGACGTCATCGGCGTCAGCTTCTCCACCGAACTGGGTTACACCAACCTGCTGACGGCACTGGACCTGGCGGGCATCCCGCTGCTGGCCGCCGACCGCACCGACGAGCACCCCATCGTGGTCGCCGGAGGGCACGCGGCGTTCAACCCCGAGCCGATCTCGGACTTCATCGACGCGGCCGTGCTGGGTGACGGTGAGCAGGTCGTCCTGGACATCACGGACGTCCTGCGCCGGGGCACCCAGCGCCAGGCCGGCCGGGCCGAGGTGCTGCGCCGGCTCGCCGAGACCGAGGGCGTCTACGTGCCGGGCCTCTACGACGTGGCCTACGGCGAGGACGGGGGCATCGAGAGCGTCACCCCGAACGACGCGAGGGCGCCCAAGCGGGTCACCAAGCGCACCACCGTCGACCTCGACGAGTGGCCCTACCCCAAGCAGCCGTTGGTGCCGCTGGCCGAGACCGTCCACGAGCGGATGAGCGTGGAGATCTTCCGCGGCTGCACCCGGGGCTGCCGCTTCTGCCAGGCCGGCATGATCACCCGCCCGGTGCGGGAGCGGTCGTTGGCCGGTATCGGCGAGATGGTGGAGCGCGGGCTGCAGGCCAGCGGCTTCGACGAGGTCGGGCTGCTGTCGCTGTCCAGTGCGGACCACTCCGAGATCGCCGAGATCACCAAGGGCCTGGCCGACCGGTATGAGGGCCGCAACACCACTTTGAGCCTGCCCTCGACCCGGGTGGACGCCTTCAACATCGATCTGGCCAACGAGATCTCCCGTAACGGCCGCCGCTCCGGGCTGACCTTCGCCCCCGAGGGCGGCTCCGAGCGGATCCGGCGCGTGATCAACAAGATGGTGTCGGAGGAGGACCTGATCCGCACCGTCAGCGCGGCCTTCGCTCAGGGCTGGCGGCAGGTGAAGCTGTACTTCATGTGCGGCCTGCCGACCGAGACCGACGAGGACGTGCTCGAGATCGCCGGCATGGCCCACCGGGTCATCAAGGCCGGTCGGGAGGCCAGCGGACGCAACGACGTGCGCTGCACCATCTCCATCGGCGGGTTCGTGCCCAAGCCGCACACCCCGTTCCAGTGGGCGTCCCAGGCCGACCCCGAGACCATCGACAACCGGCTGCGCAAGCTGCGAGCGGAGATCAACTCCGACCGGCGCCTGGGCCGCAACATCGGGATGCGCTACCACGACGGCCAGCCCTCGCTCATCGAAGGACTGCTCTCCCGGGGTGACCGCCGGGTCGGGCGGGTCATCGAACGGGTGTGGCGCGAGGGCGGCCGCTTCGACGGCTGGAGCGAGCACTTCTCCTACCAGCGCTGGACCGAGGCCGCCGCCGCCGAACTCCCACCGCTCGGGGTGGACATCGACTGGTTCACCACCCGGGAGCGCACCCGCGAGGAGGTCCTGCCCTGGGCGCACCTCGACTCGGGCCTGGACCCGGACTGGCTCTGGGACGACTGGCAGGACGCCCTGAACTCCCAGGAGCAGGACGACTGCCGGTGGACGCCGTGCTTCGACTGCGGGGTGTGCCCGTCCACCGGCACCGACATCCAGGTCGGTCCGAGCGGGACGACGCTGCTGCCCCTGACCCCGGTCTCGACCGACGGTGGCTGATTCCCACCCACCGATCTCGGTGCGGGTCGCCGACGAGCGTGACCTGCCCGTGATGGCACGGCTGCGCCGGCAGTGGGCGGCCGAGCGCACCGGTACCCCGGTGGATCGGAGCGCCGACGGTGGCGCGTTCGAGAGGACCTTCGAGGCGTGGTGGCGTACCGAGCTGCCGCGCCGCACCTTCTGGCTGGCCGAAGCCGGAACCGACAACACCGGCTACACCGCCGTCGGCTCGCTGAACGTCGTCGAGATCGGCAACATGCCCCGGCCCGGTGGGCGCCCCGGCCGCTGGGGCTACGTCGGCAACGCGTTCGTGGTGGCGTCCTACGCCGACCGCGGCGTCGCTGCCGCCCTGTTGAACGCCGCCGTCGAGCAGGCGCGGGAACGGCGCTACCAGCGGCTGGTGCTGCGCCCCACACCGAGCAGCGCGCCGTTCTACCTGCGGCACGGGTTCGAGCCCGCCGGCGACGGGATGCTGATGTTCGTGCCGCACACGTCGGTGGCGACCCCGGGCGACCAGGGTCCCGCCTCCAGGAACGAGGGCTAGATGGCAGGCCAACCCGAGAAGGGCGTGGCACCCAATCCCGCGCCGCCCACGGTGGCGAAGGTCCGGCTGCGCTTCGCCAAGCGGGGACGGCTGCGCTTCGCCTCCCACCGGGACGTGGCGCGGGCGTTCGAGCGGGCAGTCCGGCGCGCCGGGGTGCCGGTCTCGCGCTCACACGGGTTCAGCCCGCACCCGCGGCTTTCCTGGGTCAGCGCCGCCCCGACCGGAGCGGCCAGCGAGGCCGAATACCTCGAGATCGGCCTGACCCGTTTGATGGAACCCTCGGTCGTCGCCGCCGCGCTCGACGCCGCCCTGCCCGACGGGGTCGACGTCCTGGAGGCGGTGGCGATCCCGCTCGGGTCGCCCGCCCTGGCAGACCTGATCGACGCCACCCGGTGGAGGTTGGAGCTGCCGGGAGTCTCCCCGGAGGAGCTGCGCGAGGCGGTCGCGGCGCTGATGGCGACCGAGACACTCGTCGTCGAGCGGGTCATGAAGAACGGCCGAAAACCGGTCGACGTACGCGCGGCGGTGTGCGTGGCGGAAGTCACCGATCCGATCACTGAGCCGGTCGAGATCACCGATCAAGACCTTCAACCGGGCGTTGACGGTGCCGATCGGCTCCCGTACCGCAAGCACTGTGCGATACTGACCGTGGTCGTGCGGCAGACCACACCTGCCGTTCGACCCGATGACGTGTTGGCCGCTCTTCAGGCCGTCGCGGATCTGCGACCGCCGGTGCCTCCGATGGCGACCCGGTTGGCCCAGGGTCTGCTCGACGACCGAGGCTGTTTGGCTGATCCGTTCGGCGCCGACGAGGTGTGACCACCAGGTCGGTGCCGTAGGGGTCCGGTGCGCGACGCGCACCAGCAGTGAGTAGATCGACACGGCATCGCAGGTGAGCCAGCACGAGCGCGGGTGACAGCTCTCGCCGTTCGTGTTGTATGTGGTCACAGGATTGCTGTCCCTCCGGACGTCGGGGGAGGCAGACAAAGCTAGGTCCCTGCGCGGCCGCCTTCCCCCCGGGAGGCGCCCGGGGGCGAAGGAGCTGCATGTCCGATATCGACGTGCCCGCCGGCCAAGCCGGCGGGCCAAACTCCGTACCCGCATCAGCAGAGCTGCCGGAGAAGCTGCGCGTGCACGCGTTGGCCAAGCGGCTTTCGGTGACCAGCCGGAAGGTTCTCGACACGCTGGCCGCCCTGGGCGCGCCGGCTCGAGGGGCCCAGTCGAGCATCGATCGCGAGTCCGCGACCCGGGTGGCCGACACGCTCGGGCTGGCGATCGCGGCCGACGACGCCGAGGACGCCGATCTCGTCGGCGAGCCGCCGAACGGTGCCGTCGAGCCGAGCCTCTCAGGCGACGCCGTCGATCAGAGCCCGTCAGGCGACGCCGGATCAGGTGAGGCGGGATCGGCGTCCACCGAGGCCCCCGCCGCTCCGGTGGCCGGACCCGGTGACGAGGCCGAGGCCGAGGAGGATGTCGCTCCGGGCGCCCCGCTGCCGCTGTTCGCCGCGCCGAGCCCGATGTTCCTGCCGCCCGCGCCGGTGGCCACCCGGACCCCGAGGACCAGGACCCGGTCCAAGGCGGAGGCCAGGCCGGAGCCCGAGCACATCCCGGACGAGGACGTCGCTCCCGAGCTCACCGAGGACGAAGAGGTCACCGACACCAACGATGTCGACGGCGCCGATGGTGCCGATGGTGTCGATGATGGTGCCGACAGTCGCCGTCGCCGTCGCCGGGGCCGTCGAGGTCGCGGGCGCGGGCGCGGTGGCGACGAGGACGGGCCGGCGGGGGAGGGCGAGGACGGTTCCCCGTCCGACGGCGCCCAGCCCGACAGGTCCCGGTCCGATGACGACGAGTCGGACTCCGGGGCCGATGACAGCCGCGATGACCGGGGCGAGGACAGCGGCGAGGACAGCTCCGCCGATGGCGACGAGGACCGCGGCGACAGCGACGACGGCACGGACAGCGAGTCCGGCTCGGGTTCGAGGCGACGCCGTCGTCGGCGGCGGCGTAAGGGCTCGGCCGACGACCAGTCCGACTCCGACGACGACAGCGACCCGCCCAACACCGTGGTCCGGATCCGGGAGCCGAGGACCCGGTCGGACTCCGGGGACGACGGCATCCAGGGCGTGCGTGGTTCCACCCGCCTCGAGGCCAAGCGGCAGCGCCGCCGGGACGGCCGTGACGCCGGCCGCCGCCGCACCCCGGTGCTCTCCGAGTCGGAGTTCCTGGCCCGCCGGGAGTCCGTGGAGCGCACCATGGTCGTCCGCCAGCACGGCGAGCGGTCCGAGATCGGGGTGCTCGAGGACGGCGTGCTGGTCGAGCACTTCGTCACCAGCTCAGGTGGGTCGTCACTGGTCGGCAACGTCTACCTGGGTCGCGTGCAGAACGTGCTGCCCAGCATGGAGGCGGCCTTCGTCGACATCGGCCGCGGCCGCAACGCGGTGCTCTACGCCGGTGAGGTCGACTGGGACGCCGCCGGTCTGGCCGGCAAGGCCCGCAAGATCGAGCAGGCCCTCTCCAGCGGTGACAGCGTCCTGGTGCAGGTCACCAAGGACCCGGTCGGGCACAAGGGTGCCCGGCTGACCACGCAGATCAGCCTGCCCGGCCGGTTCCTGGTGTACGTCCCGGCGGGCGGCACGCACGGCATCAGCCGCAAGCTGGCCGACACCGAGCGCCGCCGGCTCAAGGACCTGCTGCGGGAGATCGTGCCCGACGACGCCGGTGTGATCATCCGCACCGCCTCCGAGGGTGTGAGCCAGGAGGCGCTGGAGCGCGACGTGCGGCGGCTGCAGGCGCAGTGGGAGGTCGTCAGCGCGAAGGCCGAGGCGGCCAAGAGCGGGAAGTCCAAGGCCCCCGAGCTCCTCTACGAGGAGCCCGACCTGATGATCAAGGTCGTCCGCGACCAGTTCAACGAGGACTTCAGCAAGCTCGTTGTCTCCGGCGACGACGCCTGGGACACCCTGGACGCCTACGTCCGGCATGTGGCCCCGGAGCTGCAGGAACGGCTCTACCGCCACGTCGGTACGTCCGACGTGTTCTCCGAGTACCGCATCGACGAGCAGCTCACCAAGGCGCTCGACCGCAAGGTGTGGCTGCCATCGGGCGGCACCCTGGTCATCGACCGGACCGAGGCGATGACCGTCGTCGACGTCAACACCGGGAAGTTCACCGGCTCGGGCGGAAACCTCGAGGAGACGGTCACCCGGAACAACCTGGAGGCGGCCGAGGAGATCGTCCGCCAGCTACGGTTGCGCGACATCGGCGGCATCATCGTCGTGGACTTCATCGACATGGTGCTCGAGTCGAACCGCGATCTGGTGTTGCGACGACTCACCGAATGCCTCGGCCGGGACCGCACGCGCCACCAGGTCGCCGAGGTCACCTCGCTCGGGCTGGTCCAGATGACCCGTAAGCGGGTGGGAGTGGGCCTGCTGGAGGCGTTCTCCACCCCGTGCGAGCACTGCCGCGGCCGCGGTGTTGTGGTGTCCACCGACCCGGTGGAGCCCAAGGCCGACAGCGGCCCGGGCATCAGCAGGCGTAGGGGTGGCCGTCCCGACGAGAGCGGGCGGCGCGACGAGGCCGCCCGGCGCGACGACGGCGGACGCCGGGGCGACGACTCCGGCCGACGCCGCGGTGGCAACGGCGGCGGGTCGAACGGCGGTGGCTCCGGTTCCGCTCCCTCCGGGGGATCGAACGGAGGCAACGGCGCCGGCCACGGGGAGTCCAACGGCCGGGAGGCCGCCGCGACCCCGAACGGTCGGTCGGTGACCGGCGAGGTTCAGCGGAGACCGGCCGAACCGGCCGCCCCGTCCGAGCCCCCGACTCCCGCGGCGCTGGCGAGCCCGAGCGGGCCGTCCACGGGCGCCGCTGCGGCCACCGAGGACGCTCGAGCCACCGAGGACGCTCTAGCCACCGACGCCGCTCGAGCGACCGGCGAGGCCGCTCAAGCGACCGGCGAGGTCGCCGAGAGGGCGCAGCTCGCCAAGGCGTCACCGTCCGCGTCCTCCACCGAGGACCCACCCACCGAGCAGCTCGCGCCGACCAAGCGGACGGTCGTGGCCGACGCCCCGGCTGGATCGCCGGCGCAGGCGGCACCGGCGGCACAGCCGTCCGGCGAGGTTCGGCGGGTCGCCCCGACCGGGGTGACGGGCGCGGTGACGATGCGTGCTCAGGCCCCGGCCGAGCAGGACCCCGACACCGTCGGCCAGGTCACCGAGGAGGCGGCCGACGAGCCGGCTTCCCCGGTGATGGCCGGTGCGTCGGGCGTCAGCGCAGGGCGTCCGGCACGTCGGCGGCGTCGGGTGGCGTCCCGTCCGGCCGGGCCTCCTGCTGGCGAGGACCCGGTTTGACCCTCTGAATAGCGGCCACGTACCCTGATATCTCGAAGCTGCGTCAGCGGTGGGAAATGCTGGCGCCCGCGCGTGCCCCTGCACAGGTCGGGGAACGTGTCACCGTAGGTCCCACGAATGCCTAGGAGTAGTGCGTCAACGATGTACGCGATCGTCAAGACCGGCGGAAAGCAGTACAAGGTCGCCGTCGGTGACGTACTCACCGTCGAGAAGCTGAACCTCGCCCCGGGTGCCACCGTCGAACTGCCCGCGCTCCTGGTGGTGGACGGTGACGACCTGACCAGCGATGCGGCCGCGCTGTCCGGCTTCTCGGTCACGGCCACCGTGGTCGAGCAGGCCAAGGGCCCGAAGATCAAAATCCACAAGTTCAAGAACAAGACCGGGTACCACAAGCGGCAGGGACACCGTCAGCCGCTGACCCGCGTCGAGGTCACCGGAATCTCGAGGTAGGCGAACCATGGCACACAAGAAGGGCGCCTCCAGCTCCCGCAACGGCCGCGACTCGAACGCGCAGCGGCTCGGCGTCAAGCGGTTCGGCGGAGAGAACGTCAACGCCGGCGAGATCCTGATCCGCCAGCGCGGCACCAAGTTCCACCCGGGCGTCGGAGTCGGCCGCGGCCGCGACGACACCCTGTTCGCGCTGGTCGCGGGCGCTGTCCAGTTCGGCTCCCGCAACGGGCGCAAGCTGGTCAACGTGGTTCCGCGTTCCGAGCTCGCGTCGGCATCGGCGTAGGCCCGCACCAACACAGAGTTTCCGCGCGAGGGGCGGGTCCGGGAAAGCCGGCCCGCCCCTCGCTGTGTGTCAAGACGGCGTGTCCCCACCCCGATACCTGAATACCCGAACCGATCCGAAGCAGGAGGTGAACGCGCGTGTCCAGGTTCGTCGATCGCACCACGATCCACGTGATGGCCGGTAACGGCGGCAACGGTTGCGCGTCGGTGCACCGGGAGAAGTTCAAGCCGCTCGGCGGGCCCGACGGCGGCAACGGTGGCCACGGCGGTGACGTGATCTTCGAGGTCGACCTCGGTGTGCACACCCTGCTCGACTTCCACCACCGCCGTCAGGCCAAGGCGACCAACGGCAAGCAGGGCCACGGCGACAACCGCAACGGTGCCGCCGGTGAGGACCTCGTGCTGGCCGTCCCCGACGGCACCGTGGTGATCGACGAGAACGGCGAACAGATCGCGGACCTGGTCGGCGCGGGCACCCGCTTCGTGGTGGCCGCCGGTGGTCGCGGTGGGCTGGGCAACGCCGCGCTGGCGTCCGCGGCCCGCAAGGCCCCCGGGTTCGCCCTGCTCGGAGAACCCGGCGAGGACCGCGAGGTGACACTCGAGCTGCGCTCGCTCGCGGACGTCGGCCTGGTGGGCTTTCCCTCGGCCGGCAAGTCCTCGCTGGTCGCCGCGCTGTCCCAGGCGCGACCCAAGATCGCCGACTACCCGTTCACCACGTTGGTCCCGCAGCTCGGGGTGGTGAGCTCGGGCGAGCACACGTTCACCGTGGCCGACGTACCCGGGCTGATCCCCGGCGCGGCGGAGGGCCGGGGGCTGGGTCTGGACTTCCTGCGCCACATCGAGCGCTGCGCCGTGCTGGTGCACGTCGTGGACTGCGCGACGCTGGAACCGGGACGGGACCCGGTGTCCGACATCGATGCGCTCGAAGCCGAGCTTGCGCGCTACATCCCGGGCCTGGGCGGCGAGCTGGCCGACCGGCCCCGCATCATCGCCCTGAACAAGATCGACGTTCCGGAGGCCGCCGAGCTCGCCGAGATGGTGACCCCGGAGCTGTCCGAGCGTGGCTGGCCGGTTCTGTCGATCTCCACCGCCACCCGGGCCGGCCTGCGTGAGCTGACCTTCAAGATGGCCGAGGAGGTCGTGCGCTACCGGGAGGCCCAACCTCCGCCGGAGCCCACCCGGGTCGTGCTCCGGCCGGTGGCGGTCGGCGACAGCGGGTTCACCGTGACACCGGATCCGGAGATCGAGGGCGGGTTCATCGTGCGGGGCGAGCGCCCGGAGCGCTGGATCCGGCAGACGCTGTTCGACAACGACGAGGCCGTCGGTTACCTGGCCGACCGGCTGGCCCGGCTCGGCGTGGAGGACGCGCTCGCCAAGGCCGGCGCGGTCGCCGGCGCCCCGGTCACCATCGGCGACGTCACATTCGACTGGGAGCCGTCCACACCGTCCGGCGTGGCCCTCACCATGCACGGCCGGGGTAGCGACCCTCGCCTGAACCAGTCCGAGCGGATCGGTGCCGCCGAGCGCAAGGCAGCCAAGATCGCCCGCCGCGAGGGAACCGGTTCGGAGGACTGGGACGACCCGTCATGAGTACCCGGGCGCTGGTCGCCGCCGCCGCGGTG
>Ga0310811_10011617_pt1 | contig 11430 bp, 7 predicted proteins | sample YCmetagenome_FD_207642 | JGI IMG/M metagenome (GOLD analysis project Ga0310811, IMG submission 207642) | Soil microbial communities from experimental microcosm in Duke University, North Carolina, United States - YC | ecosystem: Engineered > Artificial ecosystem > Soil microcosm > Unclassified ... | reverse complement strand
GTCTAGCGCAACACAGAGAATGGTGGCCCGCCAACAACTGCTGAATGATTGGCGTCCTTTATCTCAGCCTCTTTGAAGTGAAGTGAATAACGAACCCCTGGAGAGCGAGCTACCTCAGTAACGGTGAGCCATCTATTCGTTCCCGGGAGCGCCGCCGAGAATTCTTTCCGTCAATGCACGAGGATGCTCTAGGTTCAGAGTTACCGGCGGCATGAGAACGAATCTGCTGCTCTTACTAACGCTCTCGCGAACGAATCTACGCCAATGGTTCGCTAAGCAGTTAACAAATCAGCAATCGACTCGGTTCGCCGCGGGAGAACAGACTGCCCAGTGAATTGAATCATGGCACCGTCTCGGCTTGGTTCAATTTGGCAAGTAACATGCACCACTTCGGTAGCGGAAGGGCACCGCGTCCCCGGACATTAGCGAAAGTAGCAGCTCCAGGCTGAAAGCCGAAGAGGCGCGGTCTGCATATTGTGAACCGACAGAACAGGGAATTGGCTTGAAGTCCACTGGAATATGAGCGGACGCTCCCGTGGCTAGGAACCGTGCGCAGGCTGGTTGCGAACTGTATTGTCGTGTGAGGTCATTGCGTCTCATTAAGGAGATTGGTCGGACCGGAAGCCAGAGCGTCACAGTAATTCGGTCGCAAATTTCGCACGCGAACAGGTTAGAGGCAAGCGCCAATTCACGTGAAGACCTGGATGCGTGGCAAGGTACCAACAGGTTGGCGGCTGATTCTGGCACCTGATTATAGATTGGCACGACCGCCGAACAACGGGCATTCGAACTCAACCATTTGCAGAGGTTTTTTGTCATCAACCGATTGGCACTCACGTTGCAATGATCAGAGTTGACCTCGGAAATGCGCCGCCTGGGAGTTCGCCCAGCGCTTATGAGACGAACAGAAGAATTCTCAGACAGGATCACGGGTTGATCCAGAGATGTCTTCGGATTGTATTTTCGAGATGGGGTGCAGTGGCTATGGAAGCAGCAAATACTACAACAAAAGAACCCGCGAAGGCAGCTACGACTGAGCCGGCAAAACCGCAAGCCTCGCCAAAGACCCAGCCGACCTGGCTGAGCCGGGGAGTGCCCGTCTTTGTCTTCCTTCTCGCAGTGGTCCTGTTCCTTACCATCACAGGGAAGTGGGGCGACTGGACGGCAGGAGCTTCCAAACAGACAACCGACGATGCCTATCTGCATGCCGATCTGACTCCGTTGAGCACGAAGGTCTCCGGCGTGGTGGCGAAGGTAAATGTATCTGACTACCAGCATGTAAAAGCGCGAGAACTACTAGTCCAGCTCAAGGACGACGACTTTCAGGCGCAGGTAGCGCAGGCCGAAGCCGGCGTAGTCGCGGCGCATGCAGCCATCGAAGACAACCAGCGGCAGGAGCAATTGCAGGAAACGAAAATCGATCGCGCCGTGACTGCAGTTGACCAGGCGAAGGCGGGGATTCAGGCTGCGAAGGCTAATATCGATGCCGCTCAGGCCGCCCTCGGCAGTACGCTTCCCGAGCGCCGTCGGCAGGAAGCGCTCATCTCCACCGGTTCCACAACCCAACAGAAACTTGAACAGGCAGTCGCTCAGGAAGAGAACTCTCGAGCACAATTGGCTGTTGCTCAGGCCTCGTTGCAGGAAAGCAATGCAGCGCTTTTGAGCAGTGAAGCTGCGGTTGAAGCCGAACATAGAGGGCTTCTCGTGCTCAAGTCCAGTGAGGCGCAATTGGCTGCCAGCCTCGCTGCCCATAAGGCTGCGCTGGCTGCAGCGCGCAGCAGCCTGGACTACACCCGGATCGTCGCTCCGACAAACGGAGTCGTTGGCCAGAGGGAGGTGCGGCCGGGACAGATGGTCAATCCGGGAACCCAGGTGATCTCTCTGGTCGAAGACGACGTGTGGGTACTGGCGAACTATCGTGAAACACAGCTCCGCCACGTTCGAGTGGGAGACGCCGCGGAGATCAAGATCGATGCTTTCCCCGGTGTCGTGTTACGCGGCAAGGTCGCCAGCCTTTCTCCCGCCAGCGGCTCGGCGTTCGCGCTTCTTCCACCCGACAACGCCACGGGCAACTTCACCAAAGTCACGCAGCGAATTCCTGTGAAGATCACGCTCGATCCAGATCGCCGCGTAGCCGGAAACCTGCGTCCGGGAATGTCGGTTCTCGCTACGATTCACACAAAGTCTAATCGCTAAATCGCAGGATCAGGACAGACGATGAGCACCACGGTGCAGAGACCGCAACCCTCCCCTGCGCAGCCCGCTCGAGCCCAACTCGCGACCAATCCCTACGTGGGAATTTTGGCCGTTTTTCTTGGCGCTGGGCTCGCCACGCTGAACAGCCGCTTACTGAGCGTCGGTCTCCCGGACCTGCGGGGCTCTTTGGGCCTTGGTTTCGATGAGGCTTCCTGGCTCCCGACCGCGCTCAATATGGCGATGATGTTCAGCGGCGTTTTCGTCGTCTTTCTGAACGCTTTCTGGGGCCCGCGAAGGATTCTGCTGCCGGCCGCGGCGATCTTTATGCTCACATCTCTCCTGCTGCCGTTTGCGCCGAGCTACCCGGTGATGCTGACGCTGGTGGCGATCGCAGGCATTGCGTCAGGCACTTTCTACTCACTCACGATGACCTTCGTGTTGACCACCCTTCCGAAGCGCCTGATCATCTTCGGGATCGCGGCCTATGCGGCGGACATCGTCTTCATCAGTAACATCGCCTCCTTGCAGGAGGGGTGGTACATCGAGCATCTGTCCTGGCATTGGATCTTCTGGACAGCCGCGCTTTTCGCGCCGGTGATGATGGTATGCATCTACTTCGGAATACCGCGTCGACCTTCTGTGGATCCACGGCCGAGCTGGCGGGGGTTCACTTACTTCAGCCTGGGCCTGGCCTTGCTGTATGGGGCTCTGGATCAGGGCGAGCGGCTGGACTGGTTCCACTCCGGCACCATCGTCGCAATGTCAGTCACGGGAGTTTTATTTCTGGCGGCGGCGCTGATGAGACGACTCATCCAGCCCAACCCAATCCTGAAGCTCGACTTCTTGAACACCCGAAACATCATCATCCTGGCCCTGTCCATATTTGTGTTCAAGTTCATGCATTTGGCCTCAGTTGTGCTCGTCCCCGGGTTTCTGGGGAACATTCAAGACTATCGGCCGCTGGAGACCGGCCACACCCTGGCATGGGTAGCCGTACCGATGTTTCTGTTGGTGTTGCTGGTTGCCGTCAGCATCATTTACACAAACTCGCGATTGATCCTCGCGGTGGGGCTGACGGTGGGCGCACTCAGCTGTTGGGCCTGTGCGCATTTGGATACTTCATGGGCGGGAAACAGCTTCGTGAAACTGGAACTCCTCCTCGCGATCGGGCTCGCGTGCTCATATGTCGGCCTGGTGGGCAGCATCGTTCTGGATGGCCTCGAAGCCGGCGCCCTCGCAAGCGCTGCCAATGCCGCCACACTCTCCGGATTCATGCACTTTGTCCGTATCTTCGGCGGTCAGATCGGTGTGACTGTTATGACCCGCTTACTTTCAGTGCGGGAGAAATTTCACTCCAACATGCTCGGTCTCCAGGTGCAATCCGGGAGTTGGCTTACCGACGACCGGTTGCGGATGCTAGGCGGAGGAGTGCTGCCAGCTTCCAATGGCTCAGATGAGGCAAAACGTCGCGCCCTCGATCTGGTCAGCCAACAGGTGCGAGCCCAGGCCTACACACTCGCTGTCTCGGATGGCTTCGTCCTGATCGGGTGGGTGGTCGTGGGTTATCTGCTCCTGATGCTACTCATGAGACCCAACCGGGTCAGCTACAAGGACCTGAGGAACATGTGATGAAATGGGCGCTTTCTTGCAACGGTAATCGGAGGACATGGATATGAGGAAGGGAATTGAAACCATGCGCAAACGGGCAATGATAGCCGCCTGTCTCCTGGCAATGGTCCATGCTGCAAGTGGGCAGGAGCGGAAGATAACGTTGCAGGAGGCGGTAGACCTCGCCGTGAGTCAGAACCGTGCAATGAAAATCGCTCAGTATGACGTCGCGGCGCAAGCGCAGAAGCAACGCGGCGCAAAATCCGACTACTTCCCAGTTTTGCACAATGATTCCAACGCTTTATATGTTAATGAAGTCCAGCGAGTTCAGGTGCCGCCGGGCGCCTTCGGCGCAATCCCGGGAACTGGGCTTATTCCTCCGTCAACGGTTTACCTAACCCAAGGAAACAATGCGTTTCAATCCAGCGGCACCCAACTCTCGCAACCGCTCACGCAACTCATCAGGATTCATGATGCCAACAAAATCGCTGCAGCCGACGTCGGAATCTCGAAAGCATCCCTGAAAAAGACTTCGACCGACGTTATTTACAGCGTGCATCAACTCTACTACTCGCTCCTTACGATCCAGCTGCAGCGAAAGGCCGCAGAACTGCAAATCACGTCCAGCAATGAAAGTCTGGCCGAAAACGGCGAGCAGTTAAAGAACGGAAGTCTGCTGCAGGTAGCCGTAGTGGAAAGCCGGGCGAACTCCCTCGAAGCCAAACAGATATTGTTGACTGCCGATATGCAGATCTCGGACCTGAACACGCAGTTGAACGATGTGCTCGGGCTCCCGCTCAACACAAAGCTGGTTCTTGACCCTGATGTCAACGCCGCGTTCACTGTGCCATCACGCGAGGACGCGCTCCAAACGGCACTGAAGGATAACCCCGAAGTCCAGGAAGCTATCCAGAAGGTGGCGAAAGCGCGAGCTGCCCACGATGCCGCGAAAGCGGAGTACATACCCGATGTAACCGCCTTCGCTCGCCATAGTTATCAGAACGGCGTTCCTTTCGTCGTTCACAACTTCGGAACATTCGGTGTTCACGTCAGCTACGATCTGTTCGATGGAGGCAAGCGGCGTGCGCTCGTTCACGAGCGGCGCGAGGAGCTGTCGGAGGCGGAACAGGCTATGGAGCGGGCGAAGGACGAGGTTGGCGTGCGCGTCAACACCATCTTCAACAAGCTCGAAACAACCGGCGCCATGGTCGAAGTCGCGAATGAATATTTGGCGGCACGGCAGGAGAATGCCCGCCTTACTGAAGATCAATTCAAGCACGGTATTGTGATGGCATCACAACGCGATGCATCGCGGGCACAAGTGATAACGGCCCAGGCTAAATTGCTTGATGCAAGCCTGAACTATCGTCTGACACGGGACGAACTGAGCAGAGTTCTAGGGGATACGACGCCGTAGATCGAGCAACTGCAGGCGTGAACACAAGACAAACAGAACGTCATACCCTATATATCTGCATGTCGTTCAAAATGTCTGGATGGTCAGCCTCAATTTCCTGAAGCGGAGAATGGGTAGCTCTGATCAATCGGGTTGCTGACGCGCTGTAGCGTGGTTCGTGGTTCACGAGTCTTTACTAAGATGCCGCCGCTCGGCGACGTCTCCGAGGCAATCTGTCACAATATGGACTCCTGTCATTCTGGAAGCAGAGGCCGCGAAGGGAAGTAGGGTTCAAAAGCCCCTGCTGAGGCGGAGTTGGTCACGAAGATTCGTCATACAATGCCCAGCATCCCTGGCTGAGTGCTCTCAGCGTTCCATGCAGCGCCTAAAGCATGCAAGATAAGTTGATCTCCTAGACTCAATTGATCAGGGTCCAAGACTGCCTGTTGTGCATAACGGACGCTAGAGCATTCTGTGCTGCACCACACTTCGCAACGAATGATCCCTCCACATTCCAAGCAGGCTGAATCAGCGGTGTATCGATTGCCATGCCACCACGGGGTTTGGTCGTTTGCATACATTGGTTCCTCCAAGCGGTCACAGTTGATAGACCGGGTTCGGATCGAGGTCACCGCTCCGGCTGCCAATGTCTTAACCGCAGTCAGGAATCTCGATGCCAATGTCGTCCACAGCATTTTTAGAGCCAATTTGAAACACTTAGCTAAAAAGTACATCTTGTTGACGGAGCAGTTGTTAGGAGGTGCCGGTTCTTGGAAAGAGAGGACTAGCCACTGAATATTGATGCCGAAAGCTCAACACCTGTCTGAATCCATGCATTTGGGATGGAGAACGGGAGATCAACCGTGATCGTTGACCTCTGTTGGTTGCAGATCGCCCCTAAGTAAAAGCCAGCTTGACGGAGAGCGGGTAATGGTCCGATGCTGAAACCGAATTGTGAACCTGCGGGTATGTGGTTTGAACAGGTCCCCGCGTGAATACCCAATCGATCGCACGGCCACGATCGAACAGCGAGTGTGCAGGTGTCGTCGGCACAGGCCGTTGCGTAAATGAGCTTTGAAACTGCGCCTGCCTCGCTGCAGCGGCGGCGGCACTCCGGGAAACATCCATATTAAGGTCACCTGCCAAGATAATCGGCGTGTCTACTTCGTAGGCACGGGCATCGTTGAAGGATTCCTCCAGTTGGGAATAACGCAAAGTGTCATCGCCGCGACTTTCCAGGTGCAGGTTATAGGTCACGAGTGTTCGGTCACCGATGCTGACCTCGCTGATCAAAGCCATTCGTCCACCAATTCTTTCCTGAAACGGCTCAATATCTGGAAGGAACCAGCGCGGACGCCAGAAATTTGATTGCTGATGAAAGCGAAGCATGCGGGGTTTTGAAAGCGGCCAGCGGGAGAGCGTGGCTTGCCCGTGGTATGCGGGTGAGGTTCGTGAGCCCTGCGTTAGTTCCTGGAACTCGCGTCCGAAGACATAATTCATTTTCAACTTCTGCGATATCTCTCGCGCAATATTGCGCTGATGCGTTCGCCGCGCGTTGAGATCGACTTCCTGCAGAATGATCAGATCGACTCCAGTGCTCGCAAGAAATTCCAGGATGCTGTCCAAACGCAGTCCACGATTGATGTTCCAGTCGACCACCCGGATTGAACTGGGCGGCCACACTGCCCAACCACGTGGTGCAAAGTTGCCGGATTCGATCTCCTGATCGGAGCTCACGTTCATGCCACAATTCTAATGTTGTTGCCCATCGCTATTTTTGAAAAGCGGTGCAGAGCCATCGTTCCTGGACTACGCTGACACGGCGGAATTGTTTAACCTAGAGCGTTGCGCCATGGCGAAGTAGGAGTATAGCGAGATCAACCAAACTACATTCGCGCCTACCGCCGACAAAATGAAAGCGACCCATGTAAGGTTGAGCACAGCGAAAAACAGGAGAGCATACGGTAAAAAACAGCGCCGGATAATGAACTCGGTGTGTCGACCGAGATACAGAATCGGATTTGACTGCTGACCTTCTGCGTTCGCCTGCCAAATTCTCAGATACTGCTCAGGGCGTCCGGTAGCAAGCCGATGACGTCCAAGTCCGGTAACCAGGAAACTTGTAACTGCTCCAAAAAGAAGTACCGCTCCCCAGACAAGATATGTTCTCGGATCCCAGCTCCTCGCGAGTCCTATCGTCATTCCAACGAAGATAAACAAGTAGTATAGATAATCGCAGACGGTCTCCAGCCAGCAGCCGAAGTCGGACTCCAGGAGCTTGAGCCGCGCGACCTCTCCATCGCAGCCATCGAGAATACTCGCGCAGACAGATAGCAGGGCGCCTATCAGCATAGGCCAGTATCCGCCGCATGCGAAGAACAGGGCGGCAACGATGCCGACTCCCAGGGTAAGCAGGCTCACAATATTGGGTGTGATCGGCAACTTTATCAGTTGTCGGCTGATCGGTACTGAGACCCTGCGATTCATTCGCGCGAAGATACCATCCGTCGGCTTCACAAGCCATCGGTCCAGCTTTCGCTCAGCTGCGATGCGATCTTCTGCAGTGAGTATCCGCTGCCGCCATTCCTCCTTTACTGGTTCACAGCGGACAGAATCCGTAGAGAGAAGCCAGGCATGTAGGTCCTCGAGAGTGTGGATCGTGGAGGGGCACCGTTCCTCGATATCAGGGAGGAGATTAGCAGAGAGGGCATAAATGCCGATAGGATCGTCGCCGGTTGTAAGCGCCAGCGCGCTCGTCTCGCCATCCCACTCGCTGGCTCGTCGAAACAGCCCCGGATAATACGTGCTGTTCGCAGCTACTAGCATCATATGGCCCCGTCCCGGTTCAGACACGAGCTTCCTTAACAATTGAGAGAAGGGCGTGTCGGAAGGGGCCTCAAGCCACTCTACAGACTGAGGAAGACGCCCCGTGGCAAGAAGCGCCCGCTTTACATTGTGTGATGAGACGGAATCAATGCATATGACGATCCTGGTTGCGCCCGCCTTCCGTATCGCGAGAATGTTGCGGAGCAAAACAGGAAGAGTGCCCACCCTGAGTAGTGCTGGATGAGTGTCGCCAGTTTCGCCAGAATTGTTCGCGAGAATAACGGCCGTGAGTGACCTGGTCACTTTCTGGAGATCATCCTCCGAACTCACCGCATTTCCTGTGCTACTTGAACCCTCGGAGTTGCCCTGTTCTCTGTGCTTTGATAACCGGACGAGGAAAAACCCTCCGACGGCGGCCCAGAAGAGCGCTCGTAGCCGCCTTGTCACTGCTACTGACAACGCGATAGCACCATTGAGGCCGAACATACTTGCGATAAGTATGTTTCCCCCCTCATAAGTTCCAATGTTGCCCGGATTGAACGTGCCAACAGCGTTCACCAGCTTGGTCAGGGCCTCAAATACAAGTGCTCCTAAGAGTCCGACCTTGATTCCCAGCAGCCAGAGAACAAGGTAAACCTCCAACACTGCCATCCCCTGGTACGCCAGATTGAGAATGAAGCTCACCCAGAATGCGCCGGGAGTGCGACGATGGAAGTCGAAGAGCTTGTTCTCCACCGATTGAATCAGCGGCAGCTTGCTTTCCACTTTGTTACGAAGGTAGTCCACTCGGGCAAGAACTCGGGCCGGGCGCGATAAGACGGGCCAGCGGTTCACTATTGCCAGTGCAATTGCAAAAAGTAAGGCGATCATTAAGACGGCGAAGAGCGCTGCATACAATCGCACGGCATCGGTCAGGGAGAGGACGAGCAGCGCAGCCGCAATTCCCGCGACGCTCACTATTGCTCCCGTAACGATAAACAGGGCGCGATCAAGCACCACGGACGATATACGGCTGTCTATCGGTATCGACGGGTCGTAGGCTGAGATTCGCAGACCCTCTCCGAATAGCTGCCCGAGCACTCCTACCTGGCCGACTGCTTCTGACGCTACTCGAAGCTGGAACATGCGTAGTAACGAGACTCTGTCCACCAAGCCTGTGAGCGTCATCCGCCAAGCTAATGTCTTTACCACATGTGAAACTCCACCCAAGGCGATGACTAGAACGAGTCCCCATCCTACCGCCGCAATGTCTTCTGCGATCTTTTCGAGCCCAACACGCCGGATCAAAAAGATCAGCAGCCCAGTTCCGAAGATAACTGCGAGACTACGAAGCCCCCACTGCATTTTGGTAGCGGGCCTAGACATTGGTGAACCTTGCAGGCGTGCGGCAAAAATGCTGGTGATAGATGCTCTCTGTGTAGATCAAGGCCTCCGGCGTGTCCACGTCCTGCCAAGCGGCGTCGCCGATATCGAACGCGCGCAGCCTGCCGGCTCGTCCCAGAATGCGCATTCCGTCGGACAAGGAGCAGTTTCCTTTCATCTTTGCCGATTCGAGAACGTCGAAGAGCTCTGGGCTGCACAGGAACATGCCCGTATCGAAGGCGTCGTATGTGGTGAGTTCTTTGCCAATATCGACAATACGATCGCCCTCGCGTTTGACCTTGGTTGCATCATCCAAGTCGAAAACTTCATCAATCTTAGGATCAACGGCGAGAATCACTTCGCCGGGTCTAAGCGGCTGTTCGAGGAGAGCCCTTGCTGTTCTGGATTCAAAGATGTGGTCGGCCATGAGCAGCATGAAGGAGTTGTGGAGTTCGTCCCTGGCTTTCAGAACGGAGACGCCATTGTCCTTGTGGTAATGAACATTCTCCACCAAAGTTATTGAGACACCGCCGAGCCGCTGGTCAACAAGCCAACGGCGCATTGCGTCGGCGCCGTAACCGACGACAATTACAAATCTGTCGATTCCGGCTTCGCGTGCATCCAGGATTACATGCTCAAGCAATGACTTGCCATGAAGCTGCACGAGAGGTTTAGGAGAGCCGCCGGAGGCTGACATGATTCGACTACCGTTGCCGGCCGCGAGGATTAGACATTCATGGACTGCTTGCATGCTTCGCCTCCGTGAGACACTTCGATTGCGACCGCCCCTCATTTGGGGATCCCTTGCCTGAGTTCCGCACTTGCCGATAAGGGCACTTCTAGGGGTGTCGGTGTGTAATCGAAGTAGTTGATGGTGAGACTAGTCGAGCCGAAGACGCGCACCTCCGTGACACTCTCGGTGGACGCGGGGAACCAGAATTGACCACTTTTCTGATATGTGTGAGTAAATTGCACGTTCCGGGTCCAGAACGAAGGGTTTTTGGCAATCTTTCCCTCTGCCCGCACAAGAGCATAGTCGCGCGCATCGACCCAAATCCGGCCTTCGAATAGACGCTCTTCTCGGCGCTTGGGGACGATAGCAATCAAGTAGGCCGTTCGATCGTCCAGCAATGTATCGCCCACCATATGGAAGTCGTAGTTATCTTGACTCAGGCGAGTCTTCACTCGTACCTGCGGCTCCGAGGCTTCGGCCTCTGAGTCGAGCATCTTGTGCAGAACGTGCTCGTAAGCCGCTTTCCACCCTGTCCTATCGATAACTTCAAAGTGCTTTGTTCCGTTTGCATCGCACTCCACGCGTACGAGCATTTCCGCGCGCTTATGCATGCGCTCGTTTTCGAGAACATATCGCCGCATTCCACGGTAGCCTGCAGCGAGTGTCTGCCGTTGCGCGTCCTGGGCGAGCATCCTCGCTACCACGGTGTCAGCATTTGGAAATGGCTCATTTTCCGATGCAACAGAAGCATTGGCCGTGAAGAAGAGCAGTAACCCGCCGAAGAAAAGTTGGACTCTCATAATCAGAACTGAAATACAAACTTTCCGCGATATTCTCGCCACGCGTCGTTGAAAAACCCGCCGAACTGACTGCTGGCGATGTCATTCTGCACGTCGCGTGGATTGAAATGATTGAAGACATTGAAGACGCCAAATCCGGCCTTGACTTGAAGGGCATGTTTGTCGCCGACGTGCAGGGAGAACGGGCGAGACACCTGTAGATCCATTGACGAAAACCTTGGAAATCGCTCGGTATTTCGTGGTCCGATATATTCGCGGTATTCGTTCTGAACTGAATAGGGGAAGCCCGTATGCAGGTCATAAACCGGAAGAAGTGTCAGCTTCCATGGGCCGGCAACGTCAGCCCAGAGCAGGAAACGGTTCGGCGCGTCAAAAGGTAATCGGGCGCGGGCGTCTGGTTGAATCACTGCCTGGGGATAATTTCCAAAGAAAAGCGCAGGATCGTTCAGGTTCCCGTAAGCTCGCGAATGGGCATAAGAACTGTTCAGCGTGAAGCGTGAAACCCGATA
>Ga0310811_10011616_pt1 | contig 11430 bp, 6 predicted proteins | sample YCmetagenome_FD_207642 | JGI IMG/M metagenome (GOLD analysis project Ga0310811, IMG submission 207642) | Soil microbial communities from experimental microcosm in Duke University, North Carolina, United States - YC | ecosystem: Engineered > Artificial ecosystem > Soil microcosm > Unclassified ... | reverse complement strand
CTCGGCCAGGCGAGCGCGGTGCTCGAGCCGGTGCTGGCCGATGCCGTGCGGCTGCGGGGCGCGGTAATCGACCGCGACAGTCACGCCATCACCCCACCCGGATTGTGGGCCGACATCGACCGTCGCATCGACCGGTTGACCGAACTGCTCGCCGATAACCCGTCACAGGTCGAACGCGCCGTGCAGTTGCGGGACAGCGCGCAGCAATTCCGTCAGTGGAGTGAACAGGCGCGCGAGATGCTTCGTAACCGCCGTGACGCCGAAGTGATCACGCTGTTTCGCGACGCTAGCGCCACGGATGTGATCGATCGTCTCCGCGCACAGGTCCTTACGCTGCAGCGCGAGGAAACGCGGCTGGACGCGGTGCGCAGCGAGCGTATCGCCGCGGCGCTTCGCGCTCAGCGGGTTTTCTTTGTCGCCGCGGTTGTCGCGTCGATCGCGATAAGCGCGATCGCCGTTTCCATCTTTGCGGCAAGCGTGCGCCGGCGGTTCGAGAGGCTGGCGTATAACGCCGGACAACTGGTCCGCAATGTGCCGCTCGCTACGCTGGACCCCGTTGAGCACAATGGCGACGAACTAACGCAGCTCGACGTCGCGCTGCATCACACGAGCCGCCGGCTACTGGAAGCGGAGCGCAAAAAAGCGCGTTGTCTCGACGACCTCGCACGGCGCGCGGACGAGCTGGCAGCGACCAACGACCCATTGCGGCAGCAAACGCAAGAGAACGAGACTTTTATCTACGGCGTGTTGCGTGATTTGCGCGCGCCGCGGTCGCGCTGCGGGGCTTTTCGCGCGATCTGACGCGCATCTGCGACAAGTTTCGCGACGCCAGCGTTCGCGGCGAACTCAGCGAAGCGCAGCGCAGCCGCATCGCATGGATCGTAGATCGAGACGTGGGGGACGCATTGCGCTTCGTGAACACCGCGGTACGGCGTGCCGCACGGCGCGTCGCCGTGGCGAACGCGTTCGCGTCCCGGCGCCATGCCGGGCTGCTTGATGCTGCGCCGGCCCAGGCGCCATCGGGTGCGTCATCGTTGGCGCAGTCATCGGGACGCCGAGCCGATGTTTTGTCACCGGGCGGCGCCTCCGCCGCTTCCTCATGACCACAACCGTGGATCATCCAGGAGGTTTGGCGGCCCACCCCGCCAAAGCCTATGCATTGATCGTCAATGACGACGAGGGCTTGCTGAGCCGCGCCGCCCGAGCCCTGGCGCGCGCGGGCTATTACGTCGCCACCGCTTCCAGCGCGGCCGGCGCGCGTGCATGGCTCGAGCGTATCGGTCGCGAAAGCAACGGTCACGAGCGCCTAGGTCACGACAGCGCAGGTCCCGAGCGCACAGGTCCCGAGCCGGACGGCGCGCGGCCCGATGTGCTGATCATCGACGATGCGCTGGGCACGCACGAGACCGGGCTGGATTTCCTGCGCCAATTACGCGCGCGAGGCGACACCATGCCGGCGATCCTATGCACAGGCTTCGCCGACGCGGCGCGTATGATCGAAGCGCTACGCTCCGGCGTTGCCGACGTGGTGCCGAAGACAACTGACTACCTCGACTATCTGCCGACGGCGATCGAGCGTGTACTGACGCAAAGGCGCATGCAGCGCGAGCATGCCGACGCCGAACGGGTGCGCGCGCGCGAACTGCACTACCGGACCCTGGCGGAAGCGATTCCGCAACTGGTGTGGACCGCGCTCGACGACGGCCATGTCGATTTTGTATCGAAGCAGCTGCTCGAATACACCGGGCTGACGATGCCGGATTTGCTGGGCTTGGCGTGGGCCGATACGCTGATCCATCCGGACGACCGTGACCGGACGTTGGCCGCATGGTTGGAGGCACAAGCCCGGCACACCGACTACGCGGTCGAACATCGGTTGCGCGCGGCTGACGGCAGCTATCGCTGGTTCACGACGCGCGCCGCGCCGCTCGTCTGCGCGCACGGCCAGATGCAAAAATGGTTCGGCACCTCGACCGACATCGACGAACAGACGTGCGCCGCGCAGGAACGCGAGTTCCTCTTGGCGAGCGAGCGCAAGGCGCGCGCCGAGGCGGAGGCGGCATCGCGCTTGAAGGACGAGTTCGTCGCGACGCTCTCGCACGAGTTGCGCACGCCGCTCAATGCGATCGTCGGCTGGGCCCAGCTGCTGTTGCGCGATTCGGACGATGCGGCGCGTGTGCACAAGGGCCTCGAGGTGATAGACCGCAACGCGCGGCTGCAGGCGCAGATGATCGACGACCTGCTCGACCTGTCGCGCATCATGTCCGGCAAACTGCGCCTTGATGTGCGGCGCGTCGACGTGGCCGAACTGGTCGATGCGGCAATCAGCACCGTGCAACCGGCCGCCGACGCGAAGGAGATCCGCATTACCTCGACCTTGGCGAGCTCCGGCATGGTGCGCGGCGATCCGGCACGGCTACAGCAAGTCATCTGGAATCTGCTGACCAATGCCATCAAGTTCACCGGCAAGCGCGGGCGCGTGGCGGTCACCTTGAAGCGCGCGCACAGCGAGGTCGAGCTGACGGTGAGCGACACCGGACAGGGCATTGCCGCGGATTTCTTGCCTTACGTGTTCGAACGATTCCGCCAGGAAGATGCCAGCACGACACGTCAATACGGCGGCCTGGGCCTGGGCTTGTCGATTGCCAAGCAATTGGTCGAGATGCATGGCGGCGGCATCGCGGTCGCCAGCGACGGTGAAGGGCAGGGCGCGTCTTTTACAGTGTGCCTGCCGGTCGCGGCGGCAGACAGCGTGCCGGTGGCCGGCGCGCGCGAGCGCGCGATGCCGACCTGTGCGGGCGACGCCCCCACGCTGGCCGGACTCCACGTGCTGGTGGTCGAGGACGAGGCGGATGCGCGTGAACTGGTGCAGCGCGTACTGGAAGAGCGTGGCGCGCGTATCACCACGGCGGCATCCGCAAGAGAAGCGCTTCGAGCATACGAAAAATGTCGGCCCGACGTGATCGTCAGCGATATTGGAATGCCGGGGCAAGACGGCTACGAGTTCATCCGCAAAGTGCGCGTGATCGAGGCGCCGCTCGGGCTTATCACGCCCGCCGCGGCCCTGAGCGCATTGGCGCGCAGCGAGGATCGCCGCCGTGCGCTGCTGGCCGGGTATCAGACCCATGTGGCAAAGCCGGTCGATCCGCTGCAGGTGGTGATCGCCGCGCTGACGGGGCGCACGCGTGCGCTTGGCTGATGTGCTGCGGGCGCTCACGCGCGTCCGGCGTAGCACCTCCTATCCAACGAATGTCGCCCCCCCATTCAACGAACGTCGCACCTGCTCGAACGTCGCGCCGATTCGTCGGCCGATTGACCCAGGCTGATTCGGCATCGCGTTACGGTTCGATGCGGGTTCCTAGCACGGCAACGAACTGGCGCAGCCACTCGGGGTGCGCGGGCCACGCGGGGGCGGTCACCAGCTTGCCATCGGTCACCGCCGCGTCGATCGGGATCTCGGCATATTCGCCCCCCGCCAGCCTGACCTCCGGTGCGCAGGCCGGGTACGCCGACACGCGTTTGCCGCGAATCACATCGGCCGCCGCGAGCAATTGCGCACCATGGCAGACCGCCGCGATGGGCTTGTCATGCGCGGCGAAATGCTTGACGACCTCGATCACGCGCGGATTCAGTCGCAGGTATTCGGGCGCGCGTCCGCCCGCAATCGCGAGGGCGTCATAGCTGGCGGCGTCGAGGTCGTCGAAGCTCGCGTTCAGCGTGAACTGGTGGCCGGGCTTCTCGGTGTAGGTCTGGTCGCCTTCGAAATCGTGTATCGCCGTCTTGATCCGGTCGCCGGCTCGCTTGCCGGGGCATGCCGCGTCGACCGCGTGGCCGATCAACTGCAAGGCCTGGAATGGGACCATCGTCTCGTAATCTTCGGCAAAGTCGCCGACGAGAAACAAAATCTTCTTTGCAGCCATGGTGCCTCCTCGGTGGATGGAATAGACGAGCCAATCAGTCTAGCGTGGAAGCGGGGTGCTGTCATGACACGTCTTTAGGCGTGGTGGAGGCGCCTGGTGGAACACGGCATGACGGACTCTTATCGCGTGTCGATGGCGCTTTGAGTCGGGTCCGCCGATTACGGCCAGCCTAATACGTCTGACTATATAGGTGTGCTGTACACTTTGGCGCCCTTCCGCCAAAAAATATGATCAGATGATTGATGATTCACGTGGCGCGGTGCGGCGTTATGCCTATGCTGTGGCGCTATTGCTGCTTTCAGGATTCGTTGTCGCGTTGTTCAGTGCTTCTAGCCCGGCGCACGCGGCGCAGCCGGACATGCCAAGCCTGCCGAGCCTCAGTGCGCTGCTGGCGCAGCCGGCGAAAGGGCCGGCGTCCGACGCCAGCGCGCCGCAGACGGCCTCTGCAGCGGCACCGTCGTCGTCGCCGTCGCCATCGTCGCCGTCGCCGTCGCCATCACCGGAGCCGGCCAGCCAGGCGGACCTGGTCAAATCCCTCGACAGCGTGATCGCGACGCTCGACAGTACCCGGCGACGGGAAGCGCTGGTCGCACAACTGAAGCAGTTGCGCACGGCGGCACGCCAGGCCGGGCCGCCTGCGTCCGCATCGCAAGCGGCCGCGGCGCCGCGTGCGAGCGGGCTGTTCGGCGCGGTCGCCTCAGGCGTCACCCGCTTCGAGGCGCGCATGCTGGCCGGCAATACGCCGATCGACTTTTGGATCGGGCGCTTCAACGCGGCCGGCAACGAGTTCTATACGATTGCGTCGGGACAGGGTCACGAGCGGCCCCTGACGATCCTGCTCGATTTCGCGACGATGCTGGCCGTGTGGGGCGGCTGCGCGGCCGTGCTGATCTTCATCCAGCACAAGCTGTGTGTGCACTATCGATGGAAAGTTGGCCTTCCGGCGAATCCGGCCACGCCGCAGGTCATGATTTTCGTCTTCAGGCGCATCGGGCCGTGGATCGTCGCGTTCCTGGCGGCGCTGCAACTCGCGCGCAGTACCGGCGATCCTTCAATGGGTCGCATGATCGCGATGGTGCTGGCCTATGCGATCGTGTGCGGCGCGGCGTTTTCGGCGATCTGCCTGATCATGTTCTCGCTGTTCGGCTCATCCGGCCACCGGCGCGTCGCGGTGCAGATCTTGACCGTGCGCGCGCGCCGGCGGCTGTTCGCGATTGGCGTGTGCGGCGCGCTCGGCGACGCGGCGCTGAACTACAACGTCGGCCACACGCTCGGGCCGAATCTGTCCGGGTTGGTCTCGACCGCGGCGAACATCGGCGCAGCGGTGCTGGGTGCGTATTTCGTGCTGCAATTCCGCCGGCCGGTCGCGCATCTGATCGAAAACCGCCCCTACACGAGGCGTTGCGCCCATCCAGTGAGCACCGAGGCGTTCGATGTGATCGGCGCTTTCTGGCATGTGCCGATGCTATTGCTCGCGCTCGCCTCGGTGGTCGCCACGCTGTGGGGCGTCAGTTCGACGGAGGACGCGCTGCAGCGTGCGGTCGCGTCCGCCGCGCTGCTCGTCGTCGCCTTTTTCCTGTCGGCTATCGTGCTGCGCGTGACGCGTCCGCGTCCGCGAGCGCAGGCGCAGGCGCAGCGGCGTCGTGCGGGGCGTCAATCCGCCTATATTGGCCGTATGGTGCGATTCGTCGGCACGCTGGTGACGTTGGCCATCTGGTCCGGTTTTTTCGAATTGGCGGCACGGACGTGGGACTACTCGATCATCGCACTGGCCGAGGATACCGCGAGCGGGCGCGGCATCACGCAGTCCATGCTCAGCATCTGCGAGATCGTGTTCGTCGGATGGCTGCTGTGGATCATGCTCGATACGGCGATCCAGGAGGCGTTGAGCCCGACCGGTCCGCGCGGCAAGGCGCGCATGCCGAGCACGCGGGCGCGCACCATGTTGCCGCTGGTGCGCAATGCCGCGGCCGTGGCGATCGTGACGGTCGCGACCATCGCGGTGCTAGCCAATCTCGGGCTCAATGTCACGCCGCTGCTGGCGGGCGCCGGCGTCATCGGACTGGCTGTGGGTTTCGGCGCGCAGACGCTGGTGCAGGATCTGATCACCGGTCTGTTCATCATCATCGAGGACACGATCTCGGTCGGCGATTCGATCGACATCGACGGCGGTCACGCGGGGATCGTGGAGAACCTGACGATACGCACGGTGCGCGTGCGTGACGGGCAGGGTGCGATCCATGCGATTCCGTTTTCGCAGATCAAGATCGTCAAGAATCTGTCGCGTGACTTCGCCTATGCGGTAATCGAGGTGCGTGTGCCGTTCTCGGCCGATGTTGAGAGCGTGACACGGATGATCCGGGAGGTGGGCGCTGACCTGAGCGAAGACTTCCGTTACCGGCGCGAGATTATGGGTCCGATCGAGGTCTGGGGGCTGGACCGCTTCGACCCGAATTGGATGGTGATCAAAGGTCAGATCAAGACCCGGCCGCTGCAGCAGTGGAGTGTGGCCCGTGCGTTCAACATGCGCTTGAAGCTCAAGATGGACGAGGCGGGGATGGCCGTTCCGGTGCCGCAGATGGAGGTGCGGCTGACGGCGCCCGGCGATGCGCGCTCGGATGTGGAGCGCGCGGCACGGGTGATCGGCGACGCGGTGTTCGCGAGCGCGGATGGGACGCCGGTGCGCGTGGACAGCGTGGGCCTACATGGGGAACGCGGGCCTCTTGTGTAGGAGGGCGTTGGCGCATTGTCTTCAGCGTGCACCGGCTGCGCGTTTTAGCGCGCCGGACGCGCCGCGACGTAGGCTGGCCAAACTCCTAATTTCATCCACGGTGTAGCCGCGCGCAACCAGTGTGTCGTGATGTACCTGCAATGCCCGCAACGACTTGGCCCCGCCGCTGCTTGCCGCGATGTTGACGATGTCGTGCTTGGTAAAGCCGCGCCCGCGGTGCGCGCTATCAAGATCGCGCACGGCCTCTAACGCCGTTGATCCGCCGTCATGGGCGGCGATCCTGACGATGTCGTCCTGGGTGTAGCCGAGCGCGCGCAATGCGTAATCGAAATCACGGACTTTTTGCAACGCCTGGGACCCGCCGTCATGGGCGGCGATGCTGACGATGTCGTCCTGGGTGTAGCCGAGCGCGCGCAATGTGTGAGCGAAATCGCAGATTTTTTGCAATGCCACGGAGCCGCCGTTGTTTGCCGCGATTCTGACGATGTCGTGCTGGGAATACCCGAGTGCGCGCAGTGCATTATCGAGAGCGAGCACGGTTTGCAACGCCTGGGAGCCGCCGATGTTTCCCGCGATCTTGACCATGTCGTTCAGGGTGTAGCCGAGCGCGCGCAGCGCGCTATCGAGATCGAGAATTTTTTGCAGCGCGTGGGAGCCGCCGTCGTTCGCCGCGATCCTGACGATGTCGTCCTTCGTGTAGCCGAGCGCGCGCAATGCGGGATCGAGAGCATGCACCGCTTGCAGCGCCTGGGACCCGCTGTTGTGCGCCGCGATCCTGACGATGTCGTTCTTGGCGTAGCGAAGCGGCGACTGCATCAACGCCTGCCCATGACGTTCGATGTACGCCAAGGAAGCTCGACCACCGCGGGCCCTGCCGATTTTGTCGATCTCACCTGGACGCAGGGCAAGCGGGTTGCGCGCCTGCGTGGCTGACTGACGGATCGCCTGCGACGTTAGCCGCGGGAACGATGCAGCCGCGCAGGAAGACCGGGCAGCCTGCGGCCCCGGTCGCCATGCCACGACGACGGGCACATCCGAGATCCGGAGCGGGCGCTGCGAGGATGGCTGCGACGATGGCTGCGCCGCGCCGCCGGGTGGGGGCGATGGCACGGCACGCAAGCCTAGTTGGATGACACTCGGCAGTCGCGGCAGTCCTTGAAGACGAGGATCGGGCGTGGACGAGGAGGCGTTGCCGGGTGAAGGCTGCGCATGCGGCGTCTGGTCGCCGGAAATCGATGTGTCGTCGAATTGACTTGCCTCGACATTGCCGCTCAGCCGTGAATCCATCGGTACAGCTCCAAAAAAATCATGCCTTATCTTCGGCTTGCCCCGGCCGTTCGTCTTAGCGCGTTGGACGCGCCGTGACGTCGGCTGGCGAGATACATGATGTCGTTCTTGGTTAAGCCGCGCGCAATGAGTGCGGCGTGATGCTCATGCAATGCCCGCAACGTCGTGGCCCCACCGCCGGTTGCCGCGATCCTGACGATGTCGTCCTTGGAATAGCCGAGCGCGCGCAGCGCCTGATCGAGTTCGCGCACCGTACGTAACGACTGGGACGCGCCGTTGCGCGCCGCGATTCTGACGAGGTCGTTCTTCGTGTAGCCGAGCGCGCGCAGCGCGTGATCGAGATCGCGCACCGTTTGCAACGCCTGGGCCCCGCCGTCATGGGCCGCGATGTTGTCGATGTCATCCTTGGAATAGCCGAGCGCGCATAGCGCGTGATAGACGTCGAGGAGTATTTGCAGCGCTTGAGCCCCGCCGCGGTTCGCCGCGATCCTGATGATGTCGTCCTTGGAATAGCCGAGCGCGCGTAGCGCGTGATCGAGCGCGAGCACCGTTTGCAAGGCCGGGGAGCCGCCAATGTCTGCCGCGATGTTGACGATCTCGTCCCTCGCGTAGCCGAGCCCATGCAGCGCGTGATGGAGTTTGCTCACCGCTCGTAATGCCTGGGCCCCGCCGTCATGCGCCGCGATGTTGACGATCTCGTCCTTGGTGTAGCCGAGCCCGCACAGTGCGGGACCGAGATCTAAGACCTTGTGCAACGCCTGGGCGCCACCGTTGTGCGCCGCGATCTTGACGATGTCGTACTGGGTGTAGCCGAGCGCGCGCAATGCGGGATCGAGCGCGCGTACCGTACGCAGCGCCTGGGACCCGCAGATGTTCGCCGCGATCCTGACGATGTCGTTCCTGGAGTAGCCAAGCGGCGGCTGCGTCAACGCCCCCCCCTCACGCTCGATATACGCCAGGGTAGCTCGACCACCGCGGGCCTTGACGACTTTGTCGATTTCATCTTGACGCAGGTCGAGCGGGTTGTGTGCCTGCGTGCCTGTCTGGAAACTCGTCGTCGATGTTGGCGGCGAGGACGATGCCCGCGCGCTGGAAGACCGGACAGCCAACCCTAGTTCGACTACGCTGGGCAGTCGCGGCAGTCCTTGAAGACGAGAATCGGACGTGGACGAGGAGGTATTCCCGGGTAAAGGCTGCGCGCGCGGCGTCTGGTCGCCGGAACTCGATGTCAAGCCGGATTGACTTGCGTTGGCATTGCCGCTCACTCTTGGATCCATTCGCACACCTCCATCAGCCTTCAAAACCCAACCCAGCGTAATCCTGCTTGCAAACTGGCGTTCGCGAATCGAGCAGCGTACTCACTCTGCCAAAGCCTTGGCTGCAGTGCTGCGAAATTGCGGCGGTATTGGCGCATCGCATGCAAGGAACATGCGTCTAGCGGCAGCGGTTAGCGCCTCGGGTGTACCCGCCCGGGCTCAGCCCGCAAAGCCTTCTGTGTAAGCGCAGGCGATCGTTCAGCTTGCACCGGCCGCTCGTTTTAACGCGGCGGACGCGCCGCGATGTTGGCGGGCCAATGTCATGATGTGGTTCTTGGTTGAGCCGCGCGCTACCAGCGCGTCGTGATGCTCCTGCAATGCCCGCAACGCCTTGGACCCGCCGCCGTTTGCTGCGATCTTGACGATGTCGTCCTTGGCGTAGCCGAGCGCGCGCAGCGCGTGATCGAGAGCGAGCACCGTTTGCAAGGTCGGGGAGCCGCCAATGTTTGCCGCGATGTCGGCAATGTCGTCGTTCGTGTAGCCGAGCGCGCGCAGTGCGCTGCCGAGATCGCGCACCGCGTGCAGCGCTTGGGAGCCGCCGTTGTTGGCCGCCATCCTGACGATGTCGTTCTTCGAGTAGCCGAGCGCGCGCAGTGCGTGCTCGAGATCGTACACCGTTTGCAATGCCTGAGAACCGCCGTGGTGCGCCGCGATTCTGACGATGTCGTCCTTTGAGTACCCGAGCGCGCGCAGGGCGTGATTCCGAGCGCGCACTGTTCGCAGCGCCTGGGAGCCGCCGTCTTTCGCCGCGATTCTGACGATGTCGTCCTGTGAGTACCCGAGCGCGCGCAGAGCGTGATCCAGAGCGCGCACCGTACGCAGCGCTTGGGACGCGCCCGGATTCGTCGCGATCCTGATGATGTCGTTTCTGGCGTAGTCAAACGGCGGCTGCGTCAACGTCCGCCCATCTCGCTCGATATACGCCAAGGTAACTCGACCACTGCGGGCCCTGCCGATTCTGTCGATCTCATCTGGACTCAAGCGCAGCGGGTTGCGTGCTGGCGTGCCTGAGGCACGGATCGCTCTCGACGTTAGCCGGGAGGACGATGCCGCCGCGCTGGAAGACCGGACAGCCCGCGGCGCAGGTTGCCATGCCACGGCGACGGGCACATCCGAGACCAGAAGTTGGGGCTGAGACGAGGGCGGCGCCGTGCCGCCGAGTGCGGACGATGGCACGGCGCGCAACCTGAGTTGGGCGACACCCGGCAGTCGCGGCAGTCCTTGAAGACGCGGATCGGGCGTGGACGAGGAGGCGTCTCCGGGTGAACGCTGCGCGTGCGGCGTCTGGTCGCCGGAACTCGATGTCAAGCCGGATTGACTTGCGTTGGCATTGCCGCTCACTCTTGGATCCATTCGCACACCTCCATCAGCCTTCCAAACCCGACCCAGCGGAATCCTGTTTTATTCAGCCGGCACCGGCCGCTCGTTTTAGCGCGCCGGACGCACCGCGATGCTGGCTGGCCAATGTCATGATGTGGCGCTTGCTGTAGCCGAGCGCGACGAGCGTATCGTGATGTTCATGCAATGCCCGCAACGCCGTGGCCCCACCGCCGCTTGCCGCGATGTTGACGATGTCGTCGGTGGTGTAGCCGAGCGCGCGATGCGCGCTATCGAGTTCGCGCACCGCATCTAACGCCTTTGATCCGCCGTCATGGCCCGCGGTCCTGACGATGTCGTCCCTGGAGTAGCCGAGCGCGCGCAGCGCGTGATCGAGATCGTGGACTTTTTGCAATGCGGGAGATCCGCCGTTGTGCGCCGCGATCCTCACGATGTTGTCCTTGACGTAGCCGAGCGCGCGCAGTGCGTGATCGAGATTGTGCAACGTTTGCAACGCCTGGGACCCGCCGTCATAAGCCGCGATCCTGGCGATGTCGTCCTTCGTGTAGCCGAACGCGCGCAGCGCGTGATCGAGCGCGCAAACTTTTTTCAACGACTGAGCCCCGCCGCTGTTCGTCGCGATCCTGACGATGTCGTTCTGGGTGTAGCCGAGCGCGTGCAGCGCGTGATCGAGCGCGTGTACCACGTGCAACGCCTGGGAGCCGCCATGGTTCGCCGCGATCCTGATGATGTTGTCCTTCGGGTAGCCGAGTGCGCGTAGTGCGTGATCGAGATCGCGCACCGTTTGCAGCGCTTGGGACCCGCCGTTGTGCGCCGCGATCCTGACGATATTGTCCTT
>Ga0310811_10011615_pt1 | contig 11431 bp, 7 predicted proteins | sample YCmetagenome_FD_207642 | JGI IMG/M metagenome (GOLD analysis project Ga0310811, IMG submission 207642) | Soil microbial communities from experimental microcosm in Duke University, North Carolina, United States - YC | ecosystem: Engineered > Artificial ecosystem > Soil microcosm > Unclassified ... | reverse complement strand
CCCTCGTGATCGATACGGCCCACGGGCATTCGCAGGGAGTGCTCGACATGGTCCGCCGGATCCGGCGCCAGTTCACGAACGTCGACGTGGTCGCCGGCAATGTCGCCACTGCGGAAGCCACCGAGGCTCTGATCGATCTCGGCGTCGACGCCGTGAAAGTCGGCATCGGCGCTGGCTCGATCTGCACGACACGGATCGTCGCAGGAATCGGCGTTCCGATGATTACCGCCGTCGCGGACTGCGCGCGCGCCGCCGCCCGCCACAAGGTCCCGATCATCGCGGACGGCGGGATCCGCTACTCCGGCGACATCACCAAAGCCATCGCCGTCGGCGCGAGCTCGGTGATGATCGGGAGCCTCTTCGCCGGCACGGACGAGAGCCCTGGCGAGATGATTCTGTTCCAGGGCCGCAGCTTCAAGGAATACCGCGGCATGGGATCGCTCGGGGCGATGCGACGCGGCAGCCGCGATCGGTACTTCCAGGACGAATTCGATCTCGACGCGAACCCCGACTCAGCCGAAAAGCTCGTCCCCGAGGGGATCGAGGGGCGCGTGGCGCACAAAGGCAGCGTGGCCGCGATGGTCCTGCAGCTCGTGGGCGGCCTGCGGGCGGGGATGGGCTACACCGGCTGCAAGGATGTCCCTGCTCTGCAGCGCGACGCGAAGATGATCCGTGTGAGTCCGGCCGGCCTTCGCGAAGGCCACGTGCACGACGTGATCATCACGAAAGAGGCACCGAACTACCGCGTCGAGTAACCGGCACGCGCCTCGCCCTGCACCAACAATACGGCGCGGCGGCGAGATGACGCCGCCGCTCCGTCTCCTTCCTACTGACGACCGCAGCCGGCGCCCGGCACCGGGCGGACTGACGTCACGCGGAATCGCGACCCCGCACCAGTCGAAAGCCCGCCCGTGGAATTGCCGCTGAGGCCGATGCTGGCCGGTGTGCCCGTGCCGGCGGTTCCTGTCGGCGTTCCCGTTGCGGGAGTCGTCGCCGGCGCCGACGGCGTCGACGGGGTTGCTGCGGGCGTCGTGGGCGCTGTCGCGGCCGTTGACGGCGCACCCGGCGTACCCGGGTTCGTCGGTGTCGTGGTTGGCGTCGACGGAGTCGTGGTGGGCGTCGATGGGGTCGTGGCCGGTGTGGTGGACGAAGGGGCGGCCGGTGCAGTCGACGGTGTCATCGGAGTGGTCGACGGTGTGGTCGGACTCGTCGACGGCGTCGTCCCGACTGTTCCAGCGGCGCCGGCGGGCTCGAGCGAGCCTTGAATCTCGACCCGCTGGTTCTGGTACCTCTGTAAGTCAGCCGCGTTCCCGCCGATCAGCTGATAAGAACTGGGCGTCGTACTGGCCGATGCCGCCGGCGATGCCGACGAATTGTCCATCGTCATCAGCACGAACGCCGCAGAGTTCGCAGCATCCGCGTTGGCGCCCTGTACGCCGGTGCCGCTGCTGCCCCCCGAACCCGGCGTGCTGGTGCCAGGCATGAGACAACCGCTGATGGTGGTCGTCCTGGCCGTGCTGCTGCCCTGCGTTCCGAGCGTGCTCTGTCCCGCCTGTGTCTGGGCCGCGGCAGTAGCGCCTGCAGCGACGGCGACGAGCGCCGCAAATAAATAGTCCCGCTTCATCAGGTTCCCTCCAGTGGATTTACTCACTGAAGACCGTGCAAAGCGGCGGCCTCTCGAAACTCAGCCGGCCGGCCCCGTGCGTATCCTGATGGAGCGATGGTTGTCGGAGGTTTCAGCGAGCGTGACTTCCACGACGTCATCGGGGCGGCCGCGCCAGCGTTCTGCCCATTCGATCGCGACGACGCCTTCGCCGGAGACCAGGTCGTCCAGTCCCAGATCGTCGACCTCGTCCGGATCGAGCCGGTAGAGATCGACGTGGTACAGCGTCGGCCCGGCTCCTCCGTACTGCTGCACGATTGTGAACGTCGGGCTGGACACCTCCTCGGGGTCTGCGCCGAGTCCGCGCGCGATGCCGCGCACGAACGCCGTCTTGCCCGCCCCGAGGTCGCCGTACAGGAGCACCACATCTCCGGCCTTCAGCTGAGCACCGAGGCGTTCGCCCGCCGCTGTCGTCTGTTCTTCGCTTTCCGAGATCACCTGGTACCGCCGTCGCGCTTCACCCGCTTGCGTGCGGTGAGTTCGAGCACCGCATCCGAGAGATGCGCGGCGATGTCGGTCGGCAGCAGCGCGAGCTCGCCTTCATCAGCCTCGGCGAGGTCGCCGGCGCTGCCGTGCAGGTAGACCGCGAGCTTGCACGCCGCTTCTGCGTCGAGGAGCTGCGCGAACCACGCCGCAATCATTCCGGTCAGCAGGTCCCCCGTGCCGCCGGTCGCCATGCCGGCGTTGCCGGTGAGGTTGATGAACGATCTTCCGTCCGGGCCCGCGATGATTGTCCGGTGTCCCTTCAGGACCACGTGGACCTTGTGCGCCGCGGAGAACTCGCGCGCGTGTTCGAGCCGGTCGGACTGCACCTGCTCCACCGACACCCCGAGCAGCCGCGCCATCTCGCCCGGATGCGGCGTGATGATCATGTCGACGCCGTCGCGGCCTTCCAGGCGATCAGGGTCGTCGGCGAATGCGTTCAGCGCGTCCGCGTCGAGTACGAGCGGCACGCCCGATCGCTCGACGATCGCCTGGACGAACGCGGACGTCGACGGGTCGCGGCCGAGGCCGGGCCCGAGCGCGATGACGTCGGCCTTGACCGCGAGGGCGCGATCGACGGCGCCGAAGTCGGCCGTTCCCGCGGCCGTCTCGTCGAGCGGCTCCGTCATGTACTCGGGCATCATTGCCGCGATCGTGGCGGCGCAGGACCGCGGCGTCGCAATCGTGACGAGGCCTGCGCCCGACCGCAACGCTCCGAGCGCGGCAAGGTGTGCCGCGCCCGTTCTCCCGGTCGAGCCCGCAATGACGAGCACGCGTCCGAAGTCCCCTTTGTGCGAATCGGCCGCGCGCGTCGGCACCAGCTCGCGCATGCTTTCACGCGTGAGCAATTCGACGCGCGGTCCGTCGATTTCGTCGATGACGCCCGCGGGTATTCCGATGTCTGCGATGACGAGGTCGCCGCCGTACACGTCGGCTGGCGGGAGCACCAGCGGCAGCTTCGGCGCCGCGAGCGTCACGGTGATCGACGCCTGAATCGCGTCGCTGTCGATGTCGTGCGTGTCGGCCGACAGACCCGTCGGCAGGTCGATCGCCACTACCGGAGTGCCGAGTGCGTTCACGTCGCCGATCACCGTCTCCAGCAGGCCCGACACGGGTCCCCGAAATCCCGTACCGACGATTGCGTCGACGATCACGTCGCACTCGGAGATTTCGGTGAAGTGCAGCTCCCACTCCTGTGCGTCCGAGATCTCCACGACCGTGACGCCGACGCGTCCCAGAATCTCGAGGTTCGTTCGTGCGTCGCCGCGGACATCGCCGACGCTGCCCAGCAGGAAAACGATGGCCTCGATTCCGCGCTGGACGAGCGTCCGCGCGACCACGAATCCGTCGCCGCCATTGTTGCCACGGCCGCAGAGTACGGCCACGCGGCTGGATGCGAGGTCATCGAACGCCGCCTCCATCGCCGCCACTGCCTGCCGGCCGGCGTTTTCCATCAGGACGACCGACGGAATCCCGACGTCGTCGATCGTCTGGCGATCCGCTTCCCGCATCTGCTGTGTGTTGAGCACTCGCATCGATGGCTTGCCGCCTACTATTTCAGTAATGCTAGGATCCATGCAAATGCGCGGAGCGGTTTACGTCAACGGCCGGATCATGCCGGCCAGCGAAGCGGTCGTACCCGTGTACGACCACGGGTTCGTGTACGGAGAAGGCGTGTACGAAACGCTGCGGACCTACAATCAGGTCCCGTTTCTGTACGATCGCCACGTGCGGCGCCTTCGGCAGTCCGCACGGCATCTCGCGCTCGACGTGCCGTTCGACGACGGTACGCTTGCGCGGTGGATCCAGGATACGGTGGACGCGGCGGCGACGGCAGACGGCGGACCGGCCGGGGAGTGGTACATTCGCATCCTTCTCACGCGTGGCGTCGGCGAACTTTCGTACGACGTCAAAGCCACTCCGACGCCGACGCTCGTCATCATCGTCAAACCGAACGAGGAGCCACCGGAACGGATCGCGCGCGACGGGATCCGGCTTTCGCTCGTCGATGTCCTGCGCAACCATCCGGGCTCGGTGAACCCGGTCATCAAGTCCAATAACCTGCTGAACAACGCGCTCGCGATGCAGGCCGCCTACCGGCGCGGCGCCGAAGAGGCGCTGATGTGCAACTACCGGGGCGAACTGTCTGAATGCTCGCAATCGAATTTCTTCATGGTCCGCCGCGGGACGGCGCTCACACCGACCTCCGCCGCAGGACTGCTCGAAGGAGTGACGCGCGCGTTTCTGTTCGAGGTTGGCCAGGAGATCGGCGTGCCCGTCCGACACGAAGTGCTCCTGCCGAAAGACCTGGACACCGCGGACGAAGCCTTCATCACGAGCACCACGCGCGAGCTGAGTCCGGTCACGCGGATCGACGACCGCATAATCGGCGGCGGCAAGCCTGGACCGATCACGGTGCGGCTGCTCGCCGCTTATCAGCGCAAGGCCCGTGAGCTGACGCGAGCCGCCGTGAACACCCAGGCAAATATGAGCCGGTAGTCAGACCGTCACCGGCACGCGTTACGACGCGGCAACGCCTTCCTCCACGTACTCCTCCATGGGTGGACAGGCGCAGATCAGGTTCCTGTCGCCGTACGGATTGTCGATCCGCGCAACCGCCGGCCAGATCTTGTTCGCTCGCACGAATGGCAGCGGATAGGCTGCCTGCTCGCGGGAGTACGGATGCGGCCACTCGTCCGCGCAGACCGCACCGGCAGGATGCGGCGCGTTCTTGAGCACGTTGTCTTTCGCATCGACGCGCCCTTCGACCACGGCGGCGATCTCGTCGTGGATCCGGATGAGGGCATCGCAGAACCGATCCAGCTCGTCCTGCCCCTCGCTCTCCGTCGGCTCGATCATCATCGTCCCGGGTACGGGGAACGACACCGTCGGCGCATGAAACCCATAGTCCATCAGCCGCTTTGCGACGTCCTGCTCGTCCACCGACGCGCCCGCGGCGTGCTTGAACGGCCGAAGGTCGAAGATGAGTTCGTGCGCGACGCGGCCGTTGTGGTTCGCGTAGAGCACGTCGTAATGATCGTGCAGGCGGACCTTGATGTAGTTCGCGTTGAGAATCGCGACGCGCGTCGCGTCGGCCATTCCTTCAGCGCCGAGCATGCGCATGTATCCGTAGGAGATCAGGAGGATGCTGGCGCTGCCCCATGGCGCCGCGGCAACCGCTGAAATGGCCTTCGCGCCTCCGACCTTCACGACGGGATGTCCGGGCAGATACGGCGCGAGGTGTTTCGCCACGGCGATCGGCCCCATTCCAGGCCCCCCGCCCCCGTGCGGAATGGCGAACGTCTTGTGCAGGTTCAGGTGGCACACGTCGGCGCCGATGGACGCCGGGCTCGTGAGGCCCACCTGAGCGTTCATGTTCGCGCCATCCATGTAGACCTGTCCGCCGTTCTCGTGGACGACCGCACAGATCTCGCGGATGCGCTCCTCGAAGATGCCGTATGTCGACGGATACGTCACCATCAGCGCCGCCAGCCGGTCGCGGTGCTGTTCCGCCTTCTTCCGGAGATCGTCGACGACGATGTACCCGTGATCGTCGCAGGCGACGACCACCACGCGGAGGCCGGCCATCGTTGCGCTGGCGGGGTTCGTGCCGTGCGCAGACGCCGGGATGAGGACGACATCGCGCGCGACGTCTCCGCGGTCGCGGTGATAGGCGCGGATGACCATCAGCCCCGCGAACTCGCCCTGCGCGCCGGAGTTCGGCTGGAGCGAGACCGCATCGAGCCCCGTGATCTCGCAGAGCATCCCTTCCAGTTCACGGAAGATCTGCAGGTAGCCTTCGGCCTGATCGCGCGGCGCAAAGGGGTGCATCTTGCTGAACCCGTGCCAGGTGACCGGCATCATCTCCGTCGCGGCGTTCAGCTTCATCGTGCAGGAGCCGAGCGGAATCATCGACGTATCGAGGCCGACGTCTTTCCGCTCGAGCGACCGGATGTACCGCATCATCTGCGTTTCAGAACGATGCGTGTTGAACACGGGATGCGTCAGATAGCTGGATGTCCGCTGCAGCGGGGCCGGAACAGTCATCGAGAACGCGGCGTCGTCGCGCGCCACCAGGGCCGCCAGCTTGCCCGCGTTCTTCGCGAAGACCGCAAAGATGTCCTTGACGTCGTCTATCGTGGTCGTCTCGTCGAGCGAGATGCCCACCGCCCCGTCGGCGAAGTATCGGAAGTTCAGGCCGGCGGCTTCCGCGGACGGACGCACGGCGGCCGCGTTGGGACCGGCCACGCGCAGCGTGTCGAAAAATGCGGTGTTCGTCTGCCGGTAATCGAGCGCGAGCAGACCGCTGTCGAGCACCTGTGCAAGATTGTGGATGCCTTCCGCAATCGCGCGCAGCCCCTGTGGCCCGTGATAGACCGCATACATTGCCGCGATGTTCGCCAGCAGCGCCTGAGCCGTGCAGATATTCGACGTCGCCTTCTCACGGCGGATGTGCTGCTCGCGCGTCTGCAGCGCCATGCGATACGCGCGCTGCCCGAGCGCGTCGATCGAGACGCCGATGATCCGGCCGGGCGCCTGACGCACGTACGACTCGCGCGTCGCAAAGAACGCCGCGTGCGGTCCGCCGTAGCCGAGCGGCACGCCGAAACGCTGCGAGTTCCCCACGACGACGTCAGCGCCCATTTCGCCGGGCGGGGTCACGAGCGTGAGCGCCATCAGATCGGTCGCGACCGCGACCAGAACGCCGGCGGCGTGCGCCTTTTCGATGATCGGCCGCAGGTCGTGCAGTTCGCCGCGATCGTCCGGATACTGCAGGAGCAGACCGAACGCCCGGTCCAGCGGAAGCGACGCCGGATCACCGATCTCGAGCTGGATGCCGAGCGGCTCGGCGCGCCCGCGCAGGACATCGAGCGTCTGCGGAAACGTATGCTGCGAGACGAGGAACACGGACGGCTGCCCCGCCGGTGCCTTCTTGGTATTGATGCGATGGAACATCGACATCGCTTCGGCAGCGGCCGTTCCTTCGTCCAGGAGCGACGCCGTCGCGATCTGCATTCCCGTGAGGTCGCTCACCATCGTCTGGAAGTTGAGGAGCGATTCGAGCCGCCCCTGCGCGATCTCCGCCTGATACGGCGTGTAGGGCGTGTACCAGCCGGGATTCTCGAAGACGTTGCGCTGGATCACGGCCGGCGTGATGCAGCCGTAATACCCCATGCCGATATAGGCCCGCGTCACGTGATTGCGCGCTCCAATCGTACGGAGCCGCCGCAGGTAGGCCGCCTCGGTGTCTGCCGGTGGAAGGTTCAGCGGCGTCGAGAGACGAATGTCGCGCGGGATCGTCTCGTCGATCAGCTCGTCGATCGTTCTGGCACCCACCGTCTGGAGCATGCGGTCCCGGGCGCCGGCGTCTGGACCGATGTGTCGGGTTTGAAAGGCGTCGTGCGTGTTGTTCATTACTTGGTGAGTTCGGTGTACGCCGCGGCATCGAGCAGATCGCTCGTGTCGCCGTCAGCCACCTTCACGGCAATCATCCATGATCCGTGCGGGTCCGTGTTGACCGTTTCCGGTTTCTGGGTCAGGGCGTCGTTGACGGCGGTCACTTCACCGGATACGGGGCTGAACAGCTCCGACACCGCCTTCACGGACTCGATGGTGCCGAACACTTCCCCCTTCTTGAGACTCCGCCCCACGGCCGGCAGTTCCAGATACACGATGTCGCCGAGCTGCTTCTGCGCGTAATCGGTGATGCCGACACGGGCATTGCCCGAGGCCAGGCTCACCCACTCGTGATCCTTCGTGTATTTGAGGTCCGCTGGATACATAAGGCTCCTTTTCCCTGCGCGCCCGCCGTCCCGCATCACCTGGCGCGTTTGTAGAACGGCATCGGCACGATCACGGCCCTGGCCCGGCGGCCGCGCACGTCGATGTCGATTTCGGTTCCAGTGTCCGTGCGATCCGACGGCACGTAGGCCATGCCGATCGCCTTCTTCAAGTAAGGCGTCTGCGTGCCGCTCGTGACGATTCCGGCGTTGTTGCCCTCGATGAATACGTCGTAACCGTGCCGGCCAATCGCGCGATCGACCATTTCGAATCCGACGAGTTTCTTCGCCGTCCCTTCGGCCTTCTGCCGGCGCAATACGTCAGCGCCGATGAACTCGCTTTTCTTCCAGCCCACGATCCAGCCGAGATCCGCTTCGAGTACGGTCGACTGCTCGTCCATGTCGTTGCCGTACAACCGCATCGACGCTTCGAGCCGCAGCGTGTCACGGGCGCCGAGGCCGGCAGGCAGGAGGCCAAAGGGCTTGCCAGCCGCCAAAATGGCATCCCACACGCGTTCCGCGGACGCTGGCGCGACGAACACCTCGAATCCATCTTCTCCTGTATACCCCGTTCGGGAGATGGTGACCCGGACGGACGCGACTTCGCCTGTCGCGAACCAGTAGTACTTGATGGCCGCGAGGTCGACGCCCGTCAGCGTCTGCAGGATGTCACGCGCCGCAGGCCCCTGGATCGCAATGAGTGCATACCGTGAGCTGGTGTTGACCGCGGCGGCATCGCCGAGGCCCTGGATGTGCTCGCCAATCCAGCGAAAGTCTTTGATGATGTTCGACGCGTTGACGACCAGCATGAAATGGTCGTCCGCGAGACGGTAGGTCAGTACGTCGTCTACGAAGCTGCCTTCGGGCGTGGTCAGCGCGGCATACTGCGCCTGGTTGACGGCCAGTCGCGATGCATCGTTGCTGGTGATGTGCTGCACGGCCGCCAGCGCGTCGCGGCCCGCGATCTCGATCTCCCCCATATGACTGACGTCGAACAATCCGGCGCGGGTCCGTACCGCCAGGTGCTCGTCGGCGATGCCGGAGTACTCGACGGGCATGTCCCACCCGCCGAACTCGACCATGCGCGCGCCGAGCGCGCGATGGCGGGCATACAGCGGCGTTTTCTTGAGCGTGCCCGAGGGCTGATTCATGCGGACGCGAGGTGCCGTCGTTGGCGAGGCGCGCCGGCCGGCGCGCAACCAAGTTACGGTACTATGCGCCCCTCCCACGGTCAAGATTCCGACGCGTCGGACATGGCAGCTTCGTAACCGGCCCTCGAAAAACGTGATCGCGCCGGCTCCCTGGCCGGCCGTCTTTCGCCCGAATTCCGACGTTTCGCGGATAACTTCGCAGTCGACTCCCCAGGGCCGGCTCGGCACCACCGTTGCCATCATCCCCGCGCGGCGCGTCAGCGCCGTGAGCCGATTTCATCGAATCGAACACAGGGACCCTGGTATGAAGCCGACCGTTCCGCTTCTCGCGGCGGCGTGTGTCATTGCGGCAGCACAGCCGGCTGCCGCGCAGACGCTCGCCTCATGGCAATCACCGCTGAACGTGGCGGCCTCTTCCGGCGCCCTGATCAAGAATGGCGGCTGCGAGGGATGCCCGGATTCGGGCGCACACAGCACGCAGCAGCTCACGTCGGACGGCTACGCCGACTTCGTGCCTGGCTTCGGCCAGCGCTTCTACGCGGGTCTCAGCACTGACCTCTCATCGTCCACCGTCTCCACGACGATGAACTTTGCTTTCAGTTTCTGGCCGGGAGGCGCCTGGGAGGTTCGCGAACTCGGCGTCTACAAGACCGAGGGCACGTTCGTCGCCGGCGATCACTTCACCGTCGCGATCGAAAGCGGCGCTGTGATCTATCGGCGCAACGGCGGCGTCGTCTACCGAAGCGCGGTCGCTCCGAGCTTCCCACTGGCGCTCGACACGACCTTCTATTCGATCGGAAGTTCACTTTCGGGCGCCACCGTCCAGACGGGGGCGCTGCCAGGCATCACCAGCACACCACCGCCGCCGCCACCCTCAACCCAGACGATGGCGACGTCGCCGAATCCCGATGGAGCCGCGGTCCGCGCGGCCGTCGGGCCGTACTATGCCGTCGTCGATCGATACTCCTATCCGAAACCGGCGGTCCCTGCCATGGGTCCAGCCGGCACGACGATCCAGGATCCGACGTTCGGGACGTCGATCACCCGTATCACCGACGGCAACGTGCGGCCCGGGTATCTGAATCGATCGTTCCGCACTCCCTCTGGTACACATTCGCTCGCCTGGAGCGCCGCGGGCACGAAATTCTACGTGGTGAGTACTGACGGAACAATCATCCCGTTCACGTTCGACCCGGCGACGCATTCTGCCAGGCGCATCCAGCCGACGTCCACGGGCGAGGGAGGCCTCGTGCTGCGGTTCTATCTCGAGCCGCAGTTCTCGTTCGTCAACGATTCGGTCGTCTACGGCAGCTACTCCGGCGCCGGGACGACGCTGCGGACGATCGACAAGTACGACTTCTCCACCGGGCTGTACACGACGATCTTCAACCTCGACGCGGTCCAGACCGGACTGACGGGAACGTTCGTCGGCGGCCTCGGTTCCAGCGCGGGACCGAACGAACGGATTCTTGCCTTCTTCGGAGGAACGGCGCAGGACAAGCACCACTTCGTCGTAATCTTCGACGTCAACAATCCATCGAACTATCAGGTGCTGGATACGCTGACGTCCACACTCAACGGTCAGCCCGCGCCCATCACACTGAATTTCTCGCTGCACCACGCCACGATCGACCGCAGCGGCCGCTACGTGGTCCTGTACCCGACCGCGGCGGACATGGCGGGTGCGCGGCATGCGTCGCAGATGTACGTCTGGGACACTGCGACGAACGCGATGACGCCGCTTACCGCCGACGCACACCCGTACGGTCATGATGCGTTCGGCTACGGCGTCTCGATCAACCAGGACTGCTGTACGAGCACGACATGGGACGCGGCGCAGTGGCAGTTCCGGACCCTCTCGACGCCGACGCTCTCGCACGATCTGATCGCGACGGTGCTCTCGCCCAAAGAGACATCGCTCGCTGATCATCCATCGTGGAACAACGCGCGCAGCGATCGGCAGGTGCCCTACGTCAGCGGGCTGTACCGGTACGGCACGAACACCTCCGCCTGGCGCGCCTGGGACGATGAACTGGTGGCGATCCAGACCGATGCGCCGGCGGGCACCGACGCGACGGTGTGGCGCTTCGCGCACCATCGATCCGACGTCCGCAACGATCTCGACGCGACGACAACGTATTTCTGGTACGAGCCGCGGCCGAACATCTCACCCGACGGCCACTGGGCTCTGTTCACCTCCAATTGGGAAAAAACCCTGGGAACCGACCCCGGCGGCGATGCCGGCGGCAGCTTCCGGCAGGACGTCTTCCTGCTGGAGCTGACCTCGTCCGACAGCACGTCGGCGCAGCAGCAGCCACCGCCGCCACCACCGGCGCCGGTGCCAGTCGCCATCA
>Ga0310811_10011612_pt1 | contig 11432 bp, 9 predicted proteins | sample YCmetagenome_FD_207642 | JGI IMG/M metagenome (GOLD analysis project Ga0310811, IMG submission 207642) | Soil microbial communities from experimental microcosm in Duke University, North Carolina, United States - YC | ecosystem: Engineered > Artificial ecosystem > Soil microcosm > Unclassified ... | reverse complement strand
CCGCGGCTACACGGTCTATTCGATGCCGCCCGCCAGCTCGGGCGGCGTGACGATGGGGGAGATGCTGAACATCCTCGAGGGATACGACTCGCTGCCGCCGTTCGGCAGCGCGGCGCTCGTGCACCTCGAGTCGGAAGCGATGCGGCGCGCCTTCGAGGATCGCAATCGCTGGCTCGGCGACCCCGATTTCGTGCAGATGCCGATCGAGCGGTTGCTGTCGAAGGCCTACGCGGCGACGCTGCGCGCGCAGATCGACCGGCAGCACGCCACGCCCACGCCGCCGTTCGACCCCGGCGCGCCGGGCGGCAGCAACACGACGCACTACTCGATCGTGGACGCGGCGGGGAATGCGGCGTCGGTGACAACGACGCTGAACGACGGCTTCGGCAGCGCCGTCACGGTTACCGGGGCGGGATTCCTCCTGAACGACGAGATGGACGATTTCGCCGCGGCGCCGGGAAAGCCGAACATGTTCGGCCTGGTGCAAGGCGAAGCCAACGCGATCGCACCGGGAAAGCGCATGCTCTCGGCGATGACGCCGAGCATCGTGCTCGATCCCGAGGGGAAGCTCTTCCTGGTGCTCGGCGCACCCGGGGGGCCCCGCATCATCACGGCCGTGTTTCACGTCATCAGCAACGTGATCGACCACCACATGACCCTGGCGCTGGCGGTCGAGGCGCCGCGATCGCACCATCAGGCGCTGCCGGATACGATCTCGCTGGAGCGCGGCGGCTGGACCCCGGCGGTACTGGACTCATTGCGTGCCATGGGGCACGGCGTGCGGGAATGGGGCTATCAGTCGCTCATCATGGCGATCGAACGGGGCGCGGCGGGATGGATCGGGGTAGCGGATCCGCGCAGCGGGGGAGATGCAGCTGGATACTGAAGACTGACGGTAGGGGGTCTAGGAGACGGTAGGAGACGGTAGGGGTGACTGCACAGGTTTCTACCGTCTCCTACCGTCCCCTACCGTCTCCTACCGTCCCCTACCGGCCGTCAGCTCGCCTTCACCGTCAGCGGCGCACTCAGCGTGGCATTGATGTGCGCGCCCTTCGGCAGCACCACGTCTATGTCGCGCGTCTGGGTCGCCACACCGGCGCCCACGGCACCACCCAGGACGCCGCCGATGACGGCCCCCTTGGTGTTCTTCCCGAGCACCCGGCCGAGGATCGCTCCGGCCGCCGCGCCGGCGCCGACCTTCGCCGCATCGGCACCCGTCACCCCGCGACCTTTGTTTACGGTCTCGAGCGAGTCGATGCGCGCATTGATCGGATAGTCGGTGCCGCCGATGGTGACGCTGGTCAGCGCCAGCGTCAACGAGCCGGCGCTGTTCGGATTCGGCGCCGGTTTCACCTCGACGACGGTGCCGTGCACCGCCGACCCGGCGGGAATCACCACCTGCCCCTGGGCGTTCTTCACATCGGCCACAATGGCGCCGGTGAAGGCAGCTCCCGCCTTGGTGCTGCGCGTGGAGATCGTGTCGTCGACCGAAATGTCGACGAACGTGCCCGTCGCGGCGGTCCGCGTCGCCGGTGCGGGCGGCTGCGCGGGGGCAGGGGTCGGTTGCGTCGGCTTCGTCGCCGGCGGCCGTGACTTCGGCGGCGCGGCCGAGGTCGCAGGAGTGGCCGGCGGGTTCGCCGGAACGTCGTGCAGCGCCGACGACGAATCCGTCGGGGCGAGTGTCAGGTCGCGAGCGGTCGAGTCGGCGGGCTGCTGCGCACTCTTATCTCCCTTTGCGCAGGCGGCCACGGCGAGCATCGCCACCGCGGTCATCCAGGTCGCGCGTTTCATCGAGCCTCCTGAACTGTAGGTCATCCTCTGCTGGCGCTCGGTTGACAGTAACGTATATGTATTGTCAAAGAAACCTCAAAACCCTTCAAATTCCCAGGCTCCTATTCCCGGAGGTTGCTATGCGTAGTACCCACCATCGACTAGCTGTTCTCCTGTTGTTGTCATTGGGGGGTGCGGCGCTCGCCGCCCAGGCTCCCGCCGGCGCGACGGCTAAGTGTAAGGATGGCACCTACTCCACCGCGAAAAGCTCGCAGGGCCGGTGCTCCAATCATGGCGGCGTCGCCCAGCTGCTCAACACGACGTCAACCAGCACGTCGCGCTCTGCCCCGACGACGACGAAGAGCACCGCGCGCACACGGACCGCGGCCGGCGGCGTCCCGATCGGCGCGACCTTCCAGTGCAAGGACGGCAGCTACTCCACGGCGAAGACGACGAGCGGCGCCTGCTCGCGCCACGGTGGCGTCGATCACGCCCTGGGCGGCGCTGCCGCCACCTCGCCCGCCCCGGCCTCCAGCAGGAGCAGGAGCACGGGCACCGCGCCCGCCGGTGGAGCTTCCTCGGGCGCGACGTTCCAGTGCAAAGACGGCACGTACTCCAAGGCGCGGTCCGCGCAGGGGGCTTGCTCGAGTCACGGCGGCGTCGATCACGCGCTGACCGCCGAGCCCGAAGCCTCCCCGGCGGCCACCACCACGCCGGCCGTCGCGGCCGGGGGAAGCGCCGCATCGGGCAAGGCGCCGACCGTGGCGCGGCCGTTCGATGCTCCCGCTAACGCGACCGCGAAGTGCCGCGACGGCACCTACTCGGCGAGCCAGCAGCATTCCGGGTCGTGCTCCCATCACGGCGGTGTCGCCGAGTGGTATCAATAATTCTCACGAGACGAGGCTCTATGGGACTCCTGGATGCGCTGAAACAGGAAGCGATGGCCGCCGTGAACAAGTTCGCGGGGGACCATCCGCAGCTCGGCTCGGAGATCACGAACCTGGTGCACTCCGGGCCCGGCGGCCTGTCCGGACTGGTGCAACAGTTTCAGGCGAACGGGCTGGGGTCGATCATCCAGTCGTGGGTGAGCACCGGACCGAACCAGCCGATCACGGCGCAACAGATCCAGCAGGCGTTGGGGAGCGACAGAATCAAGCAGATCGCCGCCCGCATCGGGCTCGATCCCAACGCCCTCAGCCAGAAGCTTTCGTCGGTCTTGCCGCAGATCGTGAATCACCTGACGCCGAACGGGCAGCTCCCGGGGACGCCGCCACCGCCAGCCCCGCACGCGCCGCAAGCACCGGCGCGCTGACGCCGACCGGCTGACCACACCGAGCGGGCGCCCGGCGACGGGTGCCTGCTCGTTTCTATGTGCGACGGCAGCCACTCTTGAACTTCGCTCCCTTCCATCGTATTTCGAGAACGCAGGTTTCCGGTCAACCACATCCTCTATTCCACGACGGCTCCAATCGAAACGCTGGGGACGCGGCACATTGCGTTGTTCTTCGCGGCACTCGGCACCGCCTGCGGCGGTCCCACGGCGGCGGATTCGGGGTATGCACCCGACGTGGTCGTGTCGCCTCAGCGGGCGACCCTCGCGCCCGGGGATACGTTCCGCCTGACGGCGACCGGTCCGGCGAGGAAGACCGACTGGGCCAGTCTCAATGGTGGAGTGGCGACAGTGGATTCATTCGGAAAGGTGCGGGCGCTCGCCCTCGGCACAGCCCTGATCGTCGCGGCCGAGGGGAGACAGGCCGATACGGCGACGGTCGTGGTGCAGCCGGCGCTCCGCTCGGTCGCCGTTGCGCGACACTTCGTGATCGGCACCGCGGTGGAAGTCGGCCCGTATCGGGGCGACGCGATCTACCGCCAGAAGCTGGCGACGCAGTACAACGGCGTGACGCCCGAGTGGGAAATGAAGTTCATGCAGCTCCATCCGAGTCCGACCCGATACAACTTCACCGACGCCGACGCGTTCGTGAGCCTCGCGCAGGCGGACAGCATGACGATCCACGGTCACACGCTGGTGTGGTATGCGGCGCTCCCCGACTGGATCACCCAGGGGACGTTCACCAGGGCCCAGCTGCTGCAGGTGCTCAAGGACCACATCACCACCGTGGTAGGTCGCTACCGGGGAAAGATCGCGACTTGGGACGTCGTCAACGAGGCGGTGGGGGACGAGCCGCAGGCGCCGTTGCGCAGCACCATCTGGCTTCAGGTCATCGGCCCGGACTACATCGATTCGGCGTTCGCCTGGGCGCACCGCGCGGACCCGGCAGCGAAGCTGTACTTGAACGACTACCATGCGGAAGGCGTCAACCCCAAGTCGGACGCCATACTCTCGCTGGTGAAGGGGCTGAGAGCTCGAGGCATCCAGGTCGACGGCGTCGGCTTTCAGGCGCATTTCACGCTCGATAATCCGGCGCCGCCCGCGGCCAGCGACCTCCAGGCGAATCTCGCCCGCTTCGCGAGCGCGGGATTCGACGTGCGGGTGAGCGAGATGGACGTACGGATCGCGGACAGCGCCAGCGTCTCGGCGTTCACCCGGCAGGCGACGATCTACAGCGACATGCTGGACGCGTGCCTGCGGGTGGGGCCGCGCTGCGTCGGGTTCACCACCTGGGGCTTCACCGACAAAGTCAGCTGGATCCCCAAGTTCTACCCGGGGTTCGGCCGCGCCCTGCCGTTCGATGCCAGCTATCAACCCAAGCCGGCGGTGAGCGCGCTGCTCACCCGGCTGCAGCAGCCATGATCCGCCGAGCGGCTACCGGGTGGTGACGGCGGGCCGATGTTCAAGCTGCACCCAGGGCGCGCCGTAAGACGGTCGCGATCCGTTGCGCCGCGTGCCCATCCCACAGCTCGGGGCGACGGCCCCGTTTCCCTTCCCCGCGCAACACCTGGAATGCCGCGTTCTTGATGCGCACCGGATCGGTTCCCACGACGACGTTCGTGCCTTCCTCGACCGTGATGGGCCGTTCGGTGGTGTCGCGGATCGTGATGCAGGGCACGCCCAGGGCCGTCGTCTCCTCCTGCAGGCCGCCGCTGTCGGTCAGCACCACCGCCGCATCGACCCAGAGATGCAGAAAGTCCATGAACGAGAGCGGCGGGGTCAGCGCCACCTCGCTCCCCAGGTCGATCCCGTACTTGTCCAGGTTGGCCCGCGTTCGCGGGTGCACCGGGAAGACGAGCGGCAGCCGCCGGGAGATCTCCCGCAGAGCGGACGCCACCCGGGCGAGCACTTCCGGGTCGTCGACGTTGGACGGGCGGTGCAGCGTCACGGCGCCGAAGCGGGGCAGCCGCGCCCGGATCGCCGCCGACGCAAACGCGGAGGTATCCGTCGCGGCGAGCCGGTCGAGCTGGTAGAGCAGATTGTCCACCATGACGTGCCCGACGTGGTGTACGCGCTCCTGCGGCTTGCCTTCGCGCAGCAGATTCGCCACCCCGCTCGGCTCGGTGGCGAAGCACAGGTCCGCAATCGCATCGGTGACGATGCGATTGATTTCCTCGGGCATGGCCATGTCGCCGCTGCGCAGGCCCGCTTCGACGTGCGCCACCTGAATGCGCTGCTGCTTCGCCACGATGGAGCAGGCCAGCGTGGAATTGACATCCCCGACGACGAGCACGAGATGCGGGCGTTCCTTCTGGCAGAACTGCTCGAACGCCACCATGATCCGCGCCGTTTGCTGGGCGTGCGAGCCGCTGCCGGCCCCGAAGCAGACGTCGGGTGCTGGAATGCCCAGCTCCGCGAAGAAGACGTCGTTCATCTCCGCGTCATAGTGCTGACCGGTATGGACGATCCGGAACGCCAGCGCCGCGTCGTGCTCGCGCAACGCGCGTACGATCGGGGCGATCTTCATGAAATTCGGTCGGGCGCCGGCGACGAGGGCGATGGTTTTCGTCACGCGTCGACTCCTGCGATCGATCCGTCGTGAGCGCACGGCCACAGACTGCCCGCATCGCTCCGGCCGCGGCCCCACCCCCGCTCCGCATTCTGCACGTCATTTGGTGGGGAGAGATCGGCGGGATCGCGTTGAATCTCGTGGACCTGGCGTTGCATTGCCGTGCGCGCAACCATGTCATGGAGGTGTGCGTGCTCACGCGATCGAGCCACCTCATCGATGCGCTCGCCGCCCAGGACGTCCGGGTTTGGGAGATGCACGCGCGCTCCGGGCGCGACCTGCTCGCCTTCGGGCGGGTGTACCGGCTGCTGCGCCGCGAGCGCTACGACGTCGTTCAGGATCACACCGGGAATCTCCTCGCGGCGAGCGCCATTCTGCTCGGGGCGCACGGGGCGCGGACGGTGCATCAGGAGCATGGCGCGATCAACATTCCGCGTCTCGAGCGTCGCAAACGCGTGTTCTACCGGCTGTTCGGCGCCCGATTCGACCGGTTCATCGCGGTATCCCCGAAGGCCGCGGACGAAATGATTCGCGCGGGCGCGGCCCGTGAGCGGATCGAAACGATCGCCACCCCGGTCGATCCGGTACGGTTCTCTCCGCAGCAGTCCCGGCAGGAGGCGAAACGGACGCTGGGCCTCCCGGAGACGGCATTGACCGTGGGCACCGCCTGCCGGTTCGCACCCGAAAAAGACCTGGACCTGTTCCTGCAGGTCGCGCTCCTGATCCGCAGCCGGCGCCCCGAGATTCGCTTCGTCATGGTCGGCGGAGGGGAAGAGTCTGAGCGATTGCGCCAGGTCGCCCATGACCTGGGGATCCTCCCAGCGATCGTCTTTACCGGAATGCGCAGCGACATGACGACCGTGTGGCGCGCCTTCGACGTCTACCTGTTCACGTCCCGGGTCGAGGCGTTCCCCCGGACGCTCCTCGAATCGCTCGCCTGTGAAACGCCGGTCGTCGCCGCGGTTCCGATCGCCGGTGGAGCGATCGACATCGTCCGCGACAGCCCGGGGATCCTGAGCGTGGCGGACCGGGACCCGGAGCGTCTGGCCGCCGAGTCGGTCCGGTTGCTCGATGCGCCCGTCGTGCGGGAGGAAGCGGGACGTCGCGGCCGGCAGTGGGTGATCGAGCATTACCATGTGACGAAATGGATCGAGGCCCTGGACGACCTGTATCGGCGGCGGTAGGCCGCGCCGGTCAGGACGTCGCACCGACCGCGTCCAGGAATCGCGTCACCATGGAGGACATCGACGCCACCCGGTAGAGGTGCTCCCGGGCGACCGCGCCCATCCCCGCGCGTCTTTTCTGCGATGCGAGCAGCTGGGTCAGCTTGTCGGCGAGGTCCTGCGCGTCCCCCCTCTTGAATAACAGCCCGGTCTGCTCGGGGATCAGCAGATCCCGCTCCGTCCCATCGCCCTCGGAGCAGATCACCGGCAGCCCATAGGCCATCGCCTCGTTGATGGCGAGCCCGCCGAGCGCGGGGAGCACGAAGACGTCGGCCAGGGCGAAGTAGCGTCCTGAATCGGCGATCACTTCACCGATGAAGTAGACGTCGGGAATCCCGAGACGCGAAACCATGTGGACCAACCGGCCCATCTCCGGACCGTCGCCCACGAGGACGAGGGCGACGTCGGGTCGAGCCGACCGGACCAGGTGGAACGCCTCGATCAGCAGGTCGTGGCGCTTGCGGTCCGTCAGGACGCCGACCGACAGGACCACCAGTTTGCCGTCGAGCCCGAGCGACGCCCTGGTCGCCGGCGCGAGCGTCCGGTAGCGCTGGTACTGCTGCTGGATCTCGTCCGTATCGATGGTGTTCTGCACGATCGTACACAACGAGGGATCCACGCCATAGCGCGTCAGAAACGTTCGCGCATTCGTGCCGTAACACAGGTACCCGTCGGCCAGCCGCGCGGTGATCCGAATGAACAGCCGGCGCAGGCGGGCCGGGAATCCGCTGATGATGTTCCGCTCCCACCCGCCGGCCCAATAGAAGACCCGGATCGCCCGCAGCTTGGCATAGAGGGCGATCAGCACGTTCGAGAGAATGCCGAAGTTCCCTTCGCAGACGATGACGTCGTACCGGCGCCGCAGCAGATATCGCCACATCCCCCATTGGAAGAACACTTCGGCCCCGAGGACCGGCTTTCCGAGCGTCGTGATCCGCACGCTCTGAAAGGACCACTGCGCCTCCGCGAGCTTGCCGTTGCCGCGACGGATGGGGTCGTCACCGCCGTGGAAGACGGTCAATTGCACACCCGGCATGCGAGCGAGCCGCTCGTAGAACGACACCCGGTAGTGGAACAGGTAATTCCAGAAGATGGCGATCTTCACGTCACTCACTCGTCCGATTCCAGATCAGGAGGCGCTGCAGCTGTTCGGCTCTGAGCCGGGCGACCACGATGGGATCGTGCAGCCGCGGCACCCCCCTGACAGCGGCGAGCAGGTATCCTCCCCAGAACGCGAGGCCGCCGATGACGTATGGCGGCTCGAGCATGCGATACACGCCGCGCGCCAGCACGAAGAGCGGGTGTGAGCCGATGACCCACGCCCCGCGGCCCCAATGGATTTTCCCGCGGAACCCGCCGTCCCGGCCGCCGTGCGGTCGCCGGTGCAGCACCGGCAGCTTGGCGAGCGTCGAGCTCCGCCACCCCAGTGTGCGCAGCTTGACCTGGTCGATGATGTCCCACCCCGACACTTCCTCGAGCCCTCCGATGGCATCGAGGGCCTCGCGCCGGAAGGTCTTGAGCGCTCCGACCACGTGATTGGGCGACACACGGGAGGGCACGCCCCCGCGTGCGGCGTCCTGCAGGACCCCACCCGCTTCGCCGACCTCCGGATGCTCGTCCAGGTGGCGCAGCACGGTCGCGCAGTAGTGCTCCGGAAACACCAGGTCCGCGTCGAACTTCGAGACATAGGTGTAGCCGTCGAGCCGGTGCTGGTGATAGGCGAACGTGAATGCCCGGGCGACCGCCGGACCCATGACGTCATCCGCTCGCGCCGCGTGGCGCAACAACCGCACCCTCGGATGCCGCCCGGCCAGCAGTTCCACGATCCGCCCGGTGTCGTCCGTCGACTCGTCATCCACGATCACGATCCGGTCCGGGGGCTCGGTCTGCCGCAGCAGTGACGTCAGCATGTCGCCGACGAACCGGCCCTCGTTGCGCGCGGGAATGATCGCGAGATGGCGCATGCTACCCGGGCACCCGCACATCGTATTCGCGGCGCCACAGCTCGAACAACGCCAGGGCGAAGAGCCGTTTGGCGTTGTTCAGCCCCCGGCGCTGGCCGCGCAGCAGCCGGCTCACGACGGTGCGGTCGAACAACCGCGCATCGGCCTCCGCGAGCACGCCCGACAGGAACTTCCACCACGCGCCGCTCCCGCCCAGCCAGCGGGCGAGCGGGACGGAGAATCCCTGCTTGCGGGTGACGTCGAAGCCGCGCGGCAACAGCCGGACGGCGAGCCGTTGCAGCAGGATCTTGCGGCGCGAGTGCTGGGCCAGCGCCGCATCGGGCACCGCGCCGAGCGCGAACGCTACGACGGGCGGATCGAGAAACGGCGCCCGGACCTCGAGCGACGCGAGCATGCTGGCCCGGTCCACTTTGACGAGCACGTCGTCGGGGAGATAGCGGCGGAAGTCGCCGACCATGGCGCGCCGCAGGGCGGACAGCTGGGGCGGGCCGGCGGCGGTCTTGGCCGCCTCCGGCGACTCCCCCCCGAGCGGCCGCGTGCGGCCCAGCGGTCCGAGCAGCGCCGCGCGCGTCGCCGCGTCGAAATAGAGGTCCACCTGAGCCATAGCCCGGTCCGCACCGCCGTCGAAGCCGATCAGGTGGTTCCGCGCGGGCGTCCCAACCGGCAGCGCCCTGCCGAGGCCGGCGAGCACCCGCCGGATCGGGGCCGGTGCCCGCGCGCGCCACCGCTCCAGCCGCGGGATCCAGGAGTAGTAGCGGTACCCGCCGAACAGCTCGTCGCCGCCGTCGCCGCCGAGCGCCACCGTGGCGTGTTGCCGGACCAGGGTGGAGAGGAGGAACGTCGGCAGCATCGACGAATCGCCCATCGGCTCATCAAACTGCCGCGCGAGGAGCGGCAGCAGGTCGGGGCTGATCTCCCCCGCCTCGAGCACGTGATGGTCGGCGCCGAAATGCGCGGCCACAAAGGCGGCGTGGCCCGATTCGTCGAATCGCCCGTGACCCGGAAAGGCCACCGTGAAGGTGCGCACGCGGCTCGTCTGCTCCGCCGCCACCGCGGTGATCAGGCTCGAATCGAGTCCGCCCGAGAGCAGGACGCCGACGGGGACGTCCGCCACGAGCTGGTCCCGCACGGAGGCGGCGAGCAGCCGCTCCAGCTCGTCGGTCAGCCCGTCGATCGAGGTGGTCGGAGGCGGCGACGCGATCGACGGCTGCCAGTAGGACCAATGGGTGACCGTGCCGGTGTCGAGCGACCAGCTCAGGGCGTGCGCCGGCGGCAGCTTGCGCAGCCCCCGGAGAATGCAGCGCGAGCTGGGAACAAACGCGTACGCGAGGTAGTGCTCCAGCGAGTCGAGATCGAGCACGCGCGGCACCGCGGGGTTGGCCATCAGCGCCTTCAGCTCCGAAGCGAACTGGATCCCGCCGCGCCCGTCCAGCCAGAAGTAGAGCGGCTTCTCCCCGCACCGGTCGCGCGCCAGGAGGAGACGCCGGCGCTGCCCGTCCCACAGCGCGAACGCGAACATGCCCCGCAACCGCGCCAGGCAGTCGTCGCCCCACCGCAGGTACGCCTGGAGGATCACTTCGGTATCGCTCGAGCCGCGAAATGGACCCGCGGCCGCCTCCAGCTCGCACCGCAGCTCGCGGTGGTTGTAGATCTCACCGTTGAACGTGATGCACACGCTCGCGGCGCGGTCCTCCATCGGCTGATGGCCGGTCGGCGTGAGATCGATGACCGCGAGGCGGCGGTGACCCAGGCCGATCCGGTCGTCCACCGACCACCAGACGCCGGCGTCGTCGGGCCCACGATGCCCCATCGTGTCCCGCATCCGGGTCAAGAGCTCGTGGTCCCGCGCCGGCGCACGCGACGCCATCCCGACGATGCCGCACATCGCTACGCCAGCGCCTCGGCGTAGAGCTTTTCCAGGCGACGTGCCTGGGTCCAGCCGTTGAAGCACCGCTCGACTCTGCGCCGTCCAGCCTCCCCCATCCGATCGCGCAGAGCGTGGTCGCGGAGCACTCTGACGATGCGGTCGGCGAGCGCCGCCTGATCCCGCTCGCGGACGAGCAGCCCCGATTCGCCGTCCGCAACGACTTCCGGGATCCCGCCGACCCGGGTTGCGACGACGGGCAGCGCCATCGCCTGGGCCTCGGCGCACACCAGGCCGAACCCTTCCGCTTCTTCGGTCGGCAGCGTCACGCTGGGCGCGCACAGGACCTGCGCGCGCGTCATCCAGTGGATGACATCCTCCTGCGATACCGCACCGATGAAACGACAGCGGACCCCGGTGCTGCGCGCGAGGCGCTCGAGCAGCTGGCGGAGGGGTCCGTCGCCCAGAACGACCAGCTCGGCTTCGGGATGGTCATCCTGAACGCGGCGCATCGCACCGATGAGATCCAGGCACCCCTTTTCGGGGGCGAGCCGTCCGACGAAGAGAACGATCTCTTCCCGAACTACCGCGCGGTCGGGCTGGAAGCGCTGCAGACTGAGGCCCGCGTAGTGGACCACCGTGCGATCCGCCGGATATCCCTGCGCCAGGAGCCGCTCGCGCACGAACCGCGACACCGCGAGGAACAGCCGCC
>Ga0310811_10011611_pt1 | contig 11432 bp, 9 predicted proteins | sample YCmetagenome_FD_207642 | JGI IMG/M metagenome (GOLD analysis project Ga0310811, IMG submission 207642) | Soil microbial communities from experimental microcosm in Duke University, North Carolina, United States - YC | ecosystem: Engineered > Artificial ecosystem > Soil microcosm > Unclassified ... | reverse complement strand
TCCAGCCACGCTTCCAGTGTCCGGCTGGCCAGCGCGCAGTCGTCCACGGTCACGCGCCGCTCCGGATCCGCCGGGGGCCAATCGATGCGCACTTGAACGAGCGGCCGGTTCGGCGTGCCGCCCAGACGAAGGTCGGCCAGATCCAGTCCCAACGTCTCCAACCGGGACCGAACGGCCTCCACCAGGCTGTCGGTGAGCATAAAAAAAAGCGCGGGCCGAACTACGCCCGCTTCGATTGGGGAATGTATCGGCCCGCCTGGGCCTGTCAAGGCGACAGGAGCGGCATCCCCAGGTACGCCACCATTCTACCGTCGCGACCGTCCGACGCACGGTGCGAGTAGAACTGGTCGTTGTGATGCGCGCTGCAGTAGGCCGAAATGCTGACCTCGCTCACCCCCAGCGCCGCACCTCGTCCCGCCAGCAACCCCCGCAAGTCGACGAACGTCGGGGATGCGGCCGGGGGACGACCCGTCACGCGCTCCGAGACTTCATAACCTACTTCATAACAGTTGCCACAAATGCCGACGCCACAATGCATTACGAAATCTCTGCAGGAGGCACCCGTCGCGGCCGTCAAGTCGCCCAGGGCGCGCTCGAGAATCCCGCCCGCTACGCCGCGCCATCCCGCGTGCAGCAGCGCCACGACCCCCTGCTGCGGCGCCGCGAGGTAGACGGGGATGCAGTCGGCGACGGTGATCACGAGCAGCGTCCCAGGGTCCTGGGTGGCGTGGCCGTCGACGCCATCGAGCACGAGCCACCCGGGGGGCAGGTCGGAGTGCCACTTGATCTCGCTGCCGTGCACCTGGTGGCTCATGACGACGGTGGGAAACCCCGACTCGAACGCCCTGCGGAACGCGCGCCAGCGGGTCATCACCTGGCCCGTCGGCTCCTCGCTCCAGAGGCCGAGGGAGAAGCCACCGGTCCGGGTCGTGATGCCCGCGACGATGCCGTAGCGCGCCGCCCATTCCGAGAGCTCGAGCCGGGGCACCGCCGCATCCCCGGCCGGCACCTCGAGCACGATCGTCGCTGCGGGGACACTGGCGGTCACCGGTCCGGTCTCCTACCGTCCATCCTCGCGCCGCTCGATCTGCGCCCCCAGCGCCCGCAACCGCTCGTCGATGCGCTCGTACCCGCGCTCGATCTGTCCCACATTGCGGATCACCGAATCGCCCTGGGCGGCGAGGGCGGCGAGCAACATGGCCATCCCGGCCCGAATGTCGGGGCTCTCCACTTCCCCGCCCCGGAGCGCCGAAGGGCCCGCGATCACGGCGCGATGCGGATCGCACAGCACGATGCGCGCCCCCATCCCGATCAGCTTGTCCACGAAAAACAGGCGCGACTCAAACATCTTCTCGAACACGAGCAGCGGGCCCTCGCACTGCGTGGCGACGACGATCGCGATCGACATGAGGTCCGCCGGGAAGGCCGGCCAGGGACCATCCTCGAGCTTCGGGATGTGGCCCCCGAGATCGGGGCGGATGCGGCGCTCCTGATCGCGCTCGACGATGAGGGCGTCGCCATCGACACGCGGCCGGACCCCGAGCCGGTCGAACGCGAATAGCGTCGCCCGCAGATCCTCCGTGCGCACGCCCTCGATGCGCACCGCGCCGTTGGTGACGGCCGCCAGACCGATAAACGAGCCGACTTCGATGTGATCGGGACCGATCCGGAACGGCTCGGACGCCGTCCCGAGCGGCCCGCCGCCGTGGACGTGCAGCAGGTTGGTTCCGATGCCGTCGATGTGGGCCCCCAGCATCGTCAGGAACCGGGCCAGATCCTGCACATGGGGCTCACTGGCGGCGTTGCGCAGCAGCGTGTCGCCCTTCGCCCGCACGGCGGCCATGAGCGCGTTCTCGGTCCCGGTGACACTCGGCTCGTCGAGAAAAACGTCGGCCGCCGTGAGCGATTTCGCCTCGAGCTGGTACTGCTTTCCCACTTCGACCTCGGCGCCGAGCGCCTCGAGCGCCAGGAAATGCGTGTCGACGCGGCGCCGTCCGATGACGTCGCCGCCCGGCGGCGGCAGCGCCACCCGCCCGAAGCGCGCCACCATCGGCCCGGCGAAGAGGATCGACGCCCGCACCTTGGCGCACAGCGCCGGGTCGAGGTCCCGCGGCTGCGCGTTGCGCGTGTCGACCTCGAGCGCATTGGGCCCCGTCCAGGAGACACTCGCGCCGAGGTGTTGCAGCAGGGCGAGCATGGTTTCGACATCCCGGATGTGCGGCACGTTCTCGATGCGACAGGGGCCGTCGGCGAGCAGCGTGGCGGCCAGGATGGGGAGTGCGGCGTTCTTGTTGCCGGCGGGGCGAATCGTGCCCTCGAGCGCGCGGGCACCGGACACGCAAAACGTCGGGGGCATGGGGGCCAACCTACCGGAACGCTTGCGCGGGCGTCAAGCGAGGGCGAACGTATCGCGCGTGTTTCCGCTGCCGCCGCTGATCGCCGCGGTGCTGGTCGCGCTCGCGGCACTGCTCGTCACCTATCTCCCTCGCCCGCCCTGGCTGGTCGCCGTCCTGGCGGGCGCGCGCCGCGCCCCACCGATCGGCTGGCTCGTGATCGGCGTCGTCCTGGGACCGCTGCTCGGTGTGCTCGATCGACCGCTCATCGATGCGCTGACGCCGGTGGTGGCGTGCGCGATCGGATGGCTCGCCGCCGGTGCGGCGGCCCGCCTCGCCGCTCCGGTCTCGGGGACGGCGATCCGCGAGCCCTGGTCGGCGGCGGATGTCGCGTGGCTCGTGGCGGCATTTCTCATCCCGGCGGGGCTGTTATACGGCGCGCTGCGCGTGCTCCCGCCCCCCTTCGTCCCCGCCTGGAAGCCGGCCTGGCCGGTCATCGCTGTGTTGTCCGCATCGCTGGCCCTCGCGGCGTCGCCACGCGCCGCGGCCGCGACGGGGTGGTCGCTGCTCGTCACCGCCGCGGCGCTGCTCGGCTACTTCCCGCATGCGCGTCGCAGCGACGTGCAGCCCATCGCGCTGTGGCTGGGCTTCGCACTCGGCGGCCCGCTCGTCGGCGTTCTCGTGGCCCGGAGGCTGGGGCGGCAGACGAAAACGCGGGCTGCGGCGACGATCACCGCGCTCTGTCTCGCCGCCGGGATCGGCATGGCGTCGGGGGCGTCCCCGTATCTGGTCTGCGGATTGCTCGGACTCGCGCTCGCGAAATGGGGGCCGGGCTACGAGCGACTCGCCGACGAGCTGGCGCCGACCGAGTCCACCGTCGGCGCGTTGTTGTGGTTCGCCGCCGGCGTGCTCGCCGGAGGCCGGTTCCCGGCGGTGTACGTGGCGGCACTGCTGCTGGCGCTCTGGCCGGCGCTGCGGCGCCGTTTTGTCGCCGCGGTTCCGGCGACCCGCCACACCCTGGGACTCGCGCTCGCACTCTCCTTCGCGTTGACGAGCACCCGCTCGCTCGGAACCGAGAGTGGGGCCGTCGTGACCGCTGCGGCGCTCGCCCTGCTCGTCACATCCCTGGTGCCGCTGCGCAGCCGGGCACCGGCCCCGTTGACTTCGGCCACGCCGCAGCCTGAGGTTACAGTATGATCCCCACGTGGGCCGCGGTGGTGGGTGCCATCAGCCTCGCCGTCATCGCCGCCGCGGCACTGGTATCCGCTCTGGCGGTTCTCGCGGCCGCCTACGGCGTGCGGGCCTTCCTCAGTGCCATCCGCCATTCGGCCGAACCCGTCGTCCAGGACGTGCGCCAGCTGATCGGGACGATCCGCACGGAAGCGGACGGCCTCGCCGAAACCTCGCGCGACATGCGCCAGCGCATCGTGCACGCGGCCGACGCCGCCGAAGCCCGGCTGTCGGAGCTGGGTGAAACCCTGGGTGAAGCCGAGCGGGAGATCGGGGAAACCGCGAAGGACGTCGCGGCCACCGCGCGGACCGTACGGCGCGGAGTGTCGGTTTGGCGGCTGGGCCGGTCGCTGCGCAAGCGCAAGGACACCGAGGAGGCCGACTGAAGCGCGGCCTGGCCCTGCTGGGAGTCGCCGCGGCCGCGCTCGTGTTGTTCCCCGGTGCGGCGCACGCGTGGACTCCCGCGACGCACATCTATCTCGGGGAGTCGGTGCTCGCCAATCTCTCCGCCCTCCCCTCGTCCGTCGCCGACCTGCTGCGCGCCTTCCCCTTCGATTTCCTCTATGGCAACATCGCCGCCGACACATCGATGGCGAAGAAGTACGCGCCGGTGGGCCGCCATTGCCACGCCTGGCACGTGGGGCGCGAGATTTACGAGCTGGCCCACACCGACGCCTTGCGCGCGTTCGGCCTCGGGTACCTGTCGCATCTCGCCGCCGACACCGTGGCGCACAACTTCTACGTTCCGCATCAGCTCGTGCTCACGAGCAGCACCGCCGCCCTCGGCCACAGCTACTGGGAGAGCCGGCTCGAAACGCACCTCGGCGAGCGGTACCCGCGCACGGCGAAGTCCGTGATCCTGCAGGATCACGGCGGGAGCGATGCGCATCTCGACGCCATCCTCTCGCCGACGTTGTTCAGCATCCGCACCAACCGCCGCCTGTTCCGCGGCATGGTGCATCTCACCGAGAACCAGAGCTGGCAATGGGTGTTCCAGCTGATCGCGGAGAACAGCCGCTGGGATCTTCCCCCCGACGACGTCGAGCGCCACATGTCGGTCGCGTTCGAGTACGTGATGGCGGGGTTGTCGGACGACGACGCCCCGCCGCACCGCCTCGACCCGGCGGGCGACAAGGCGCTCGGGCTGGCGAAGCAGATGCGGCGGCGCGCGCTGCAGGCAGGGGGGCGGACCGATCCCGAGCGGATCCGGGCGACGGCCGAAGAGCACTTCGGGCTCCCCGATTCGACGCTGGATTTCTGGCGTGGCGCGCGCGCGGCGAAACCGTGGCGCGAGGAGGCGCTCAGCCCCCCAATCGCTCCTTGACGAGCGTGGGGACGCGGGTCGGATCGGCCTTCCCCTTCGACACCTTCATCACCTGACCCACGAAAAACGGCAGCAATTTCGTCTCGCCCTTCTGGTAGCGCGCCACTTCCGTCGGATGCCCGGCGATCACCTCTTCGACCCACCCCGTCAGCGCACCGGCGTCCGCCACCTGGATCAGGCCGAGCCGCTCGGCCACGGCGCGCGGGTCGCCCAGCCCGTTGTCGGCCATCGCCGCGAACACCTGCTTGGCGGCCGGATTCGACACCGTCCCGTCCTTCACCAGCTCGATCAATCGGGCGAGACGCTCCGGCGTCACGCGCAGCGCCCCAGCGCGCTCTTTCGTGTCGGCGAGGACTTCGCCCATCACCCAGTTGGCGGCCGGCTTGGCGTCCGCGCCCGCCGCGACCGTCATTTCGAAGTAGTCGGCGATGGTGCGGGATTGCACCAGCTCCGCAGCGTCCTGCGCCGGAATCCCGTACCGGGTGGCGAACCGCTCGCGGCGCGCCGCGGGCAGCTCCGGCAGGGCCGCGCGCTCGTCCTCGAGCCACTGTTCGGGTACGACGAGCACCGGTAAGTCGGGCTCGGGGAAGTAGCGGTAGTCCTTGCTCTCTTCCTTGCTGCGCTGTGGACGCACCGCGTTCGATTTCGCGTCGAACAGCATCGTCTGCTGCTCGATCGTTCCGCCGGACTCCAGCACGGCGATCTGGCGATCCCGCTCGAGCGTGAGCGCCTTCTCGACGAAGGCGAAGGAGTTGATGTTCTTGACTTCGGTCTTCGTCCCGAGCGCCGCCGCCCCGACCCGGCGAACCGACACGTTCGCGTCGACCCGCAGGCTTCCCTTCTCCATGTCGCAGTCGGAGACGTCGGCGTACTCGAGCACCTCCTTCAGGGCAAGAAGGTAGGCGCGGGCTTCCTGCGGCGAGCGGAAATCGGGACCGGTCACGATCTCGGCCAGCGGCACGCCGGAGCGGTTGAGATCGATCGCGGAGCTCTTCGGCACGCGATCGTGGATCGACTTGCCCGCGTCCTCTTCCACGTGCAGCCGCACGATCGTCGCGGACACCGCTCCACGATCCGGACTGGTGTAGGCGAGCTGCCCGTCGGTGGAGAGGGGATCTTCGTACTGCGAGATCTGATATCCCTTCGGCAGGTCGGGATAGAAATAGTTCTTGCGGGCGAAGATGCTGCGCAGGTGCACCTGACAGCGCAGCGCCAGCGCCGCCCGGACGGCGAGCTGGATGGCGAAGCCGTTGACGGTCGGCAGCGCGCCCGGCAGGCCGAGGCAGACGGGGCAGACGTTGGTGTTGGGTGGAGCGCCGAAGGCGGTGGAGCAGCCGCAGAACATTTTCGACCGCGTCCGCAGCTGCACGTGCGTCTCCAGCCCGATCACCGTTTCCCAGCTCATACTTCGTCGCTGCCGGGCACCGCCCGCTCCAGGGTGAACGCCGCCTCGAGCATTTCGTCCTCGAGGAACAACGGGGCGAGCAGCTGTCCGCCGATCGGCAGGCCGTCGACCCTCCCGATCGGCAGGGTCAAGCCGGGGATGCCGGCGAGGTTGGCCGTCACGGTGAAGATGTCGGCCAGATACATCGAGACCGGGTCGGCCAGCTTCTCCCCCGCCTTGAACGCCGGCGTGGGCGTGGACGGCGTAAACAGCAGGTCGACCCCGCGGTCGAAGACGTTGCGGAAATCCTGAGCGATGAGCGCGCGCATGCGCTGCGCGCGGCGGTAGTAGGCGTCGTAGTACCCGGCCGACAGGACGTACGTCCCCACGAGAATGCGGCGCCGTACCTCGGGTCCGAACCCCTTCCCGCGCGTGCTCTGGTACAGCGCGCGAACGTCCGGCGCTCCGTTGAAGCGCGGCCCGTACCGCACGCCATCGTAGCGCGCCAGGTTCGACGACGCCTCGGCGGGAGCGATGATGTAGTAGGTCGGAATCGCGTACGCCGTGTGGGGCAGCGAGACGTCCCGCACCGCCGCGCCGAGATCCTTGAGCGTCTTGATGACCCGCTCGCAGGCGCGGCGCACCCCGGGATCAAGGTCCGGGGGAAAGTATTCCTTCGGGATGCCGATCACGAATCCCTGGAGGTTTTCCGGCGGCGCCGGGATCTGGAACGGATCGCGATCCTCGCAGGTGGCATCCATCGGGTCGCGCCCGCTGATCGCGGCAAGCACGCGGGCGGCATCGGACACGGTGCGGCCGCAGACTCCGATCTGATCGAGCGAGCTGCCGAAGGCGACGAGGCCGTAGCGCGACACCCGGCCGTAGGTGGGTTTGATCCCCACCACACCGCAGAACGACGCCGGTTGCCGCACCGAGCCGCCCGTCTCCGATCCCAGCGCGGCCGGCACGGCGCCCGCCGCCACCAGCGCCGCGGAGCCGCCCGAGGAGCCGCCGGGGACGCGGGCGGGATCGAGCGGGTGCATGGTACGCCCGAACGCCGAATGCTCGGTGGACGATCCCATGGCGAACTCGTCGCAGTTCGTCTTGCCGGCGATCAACGCCCCCGCCGCTTTGAGCCGGGTGATCGCCGTGGCTTCGAAGGGTGAGCGGTATCCCTCGAGGATGCGCGAGCCGCAGCTCGTCGTGTACTCGAGGGTGCAGATGTTGTCCTTCACCACCACCGGCATCCCGGCGAGCGGACCGGTCGTCCCGTGCTCCGCCTGACTGGTGAGAGACGCCTCGACTTCCGGGAGCGGCGTGAGGAGCGCGTTGAGGGACGCGGCCCCGGCGAGTCGGCTCGCCGTTTCGGCGATACTCGTCACTCCGTGTCGTCTCCGCCGGCCGTGCCGGCGCCGAACGCGCCGAGCCGTGGCACGAGAAAGAAGCCGTCGCGGAACGCCGGCGCCAGCTGGGCGGGCGTCAGGGCGAGCGGCACGGGCCGTACTTCGTCGACGCGATACCGCACCGCCACCGGGCCCGGCGTGAACGGCTGCACCGTCTCCGTTCCCGGGACGGCCGCGATCTGCGAGACGTAATCGAGAATGCGCGACATCTGCTCGGTGAGCGCCGGCAGCGCCGCCTCGTCGACGTGCAGCTCGGCGAGCCGGGCGATGCGCTCGAGCTCCTGACGCGAGACGCTCATGCCGTGTCGCCATCCCAGTCGCGCTCCAGCCCCGCGAAGGCGACCAGCAAATGCTTCGTCCCCACGTCGACGTCGTCGAACTGGACCATGACCTTGAGGTTGCGGCCGATGCCGGACACGTCCTGCACGATGCCGCTGCCGAACTTCCGATGCCGCACCCGCTCTCCTTTCACGTATCGTGGCACGTCTTGCGATTCTTCGACATCGAACGGCTCATCGATCGGCAGCCGCTCGACGGCGGGGCGTCTCGTCGGCGCACTCACGCGTGAGCCCCCGCCCCGTGCCATGCCAGCGCCGCGCGACCAGGCGGGGGTCGTGCTGCGTTCGACGACGACCGCGGGCGGCAGCGCGTCGAGGAAACGCGACGGCTCCGCCATCTCCAGCCGCCCATTGCGATAACGGGTGCGCGCCCAAGAGAGATACAATCGCTCGCGCGCGCGCGTCAGACCCACGTAGCACAGCCGGCGCTCTTCCTCGAGCCCGCCCGGCTCCCCCGCCGTGCGCGCGAGTGGGAAGAGTCCGTCCTCGAGACCCGCCAATGCCACCACCGGCCACTCCAACCCCTTCGCCATGTGGACGGTGAGGAGCGTGACGCCCGAGGCGCCCGCCCCGCCGTACTCGTCGGTGGGCGTCAGCAGGGCCGATTGCGTGAGGTAACGCTCGATCAGCGACCCGCCATCCTCCTCCGCATCGACCGTCTCGGCCACCTCGGCCCACGCCGCGGCCCCGGCGGCCAGCTCCCGCACGTTCTCCAGCCGCTCGACCCCTTCCACACCTTCATCAGCGAGCCACGCCTCGTACCCGGTGGCCGCGATAGTCGTTTCGAGCGCGGTGGCGGGGTCGGCCTGCCCCACCGCATCCCGCAGCCGGTCGACCAGGGACGCGAACTGCCGCAGTGCGTCCTTGAGCCCGGGCCGTACCCCCTCGAGCCGGTCGGCAGTGCGGGCGGCTTCGAGCAGCGGCTTCTTCCATTGCCGGGCGGCGGCCGCCAGAACGCCGAGCGACGTCTCACCGATCCCCCGGCGGGGGACGTTGGCGACCCGGGCGAACGCCTGGTCGTCGGCGGGATTGGCGATCAGGCGCAGGTACGCGAGCAGGTCCTTCACCTCGCGCCGCTCGTAGAAGCTCACGGCCCCGACCAGGCGGTACGGTACGCCGCGCATGCGGAACGCCTCTTCCATGGGCCGGGACTGGGAATTGGTGCGGTACAGCACTGCCATCCCCTCGTACCCGACGTCGTGCTGCTCGGCCTGCTCGGCGAACTGCGCCGCGAGCCACTCCGCTTCATCGCGCTCGTCGGCCGCCGTGAGCAGGACGATCTGCTCCCCGCCCTGGATGGCGGTGAACAGCGTCTTCCCGATGCGGTCCTTGTTCTCGGAGATGACGCCGTTGGCGGCGTCGAGGATGATCTGGGTGGAGCGGTAGTTCTGCTCGAGCTTGACGAGCGTCGTCCCCGGAAAATCCTGCTGAAAGGCGAGCATGTGCCGCACGTCCGCTCCGCGCCACCCGTAGATCGCCTGATCGTCGTCGCCCACGACACAGAGATTGCGGTGCTGCTCGGCGAGCGCCTTTACCAGTCGATATTGCGCGGCATTCGTGTCCTGAAACTCGTCCACCAGTACGTGGTCGAAGCGGCGCTGCCACCATGAAAGCCGCTCGGGATGCTCGCGGAACAGCCGCAGCGGCGAGAGCAGCAAGTCGTCGAAATCCATCGCGTTGGCGCGCTGCAGCGCACCGCCCAGCTCGCGATAACAGTCCGCCGCTACCCGGGCCAGCGGCGAATCGGCGGTATGATAGAACTCGTCGGGGTCGATGAGCCGGTTCTTGGCGCCCGAAATGAGCGCGTACAGGGCGCGCGGTGGATATGCCTTGGGTGACAGCTCGCGCTGCTCCAGCATGCGTTTGAGCAGGGCCTGCGAGTCGTCCTCGTCGTAGATCGTGAAGTTCGGGCCGAACCCGAGCAGCGGCGCCTCGCGCCGCAGCAGGCGCGCCGAGAGCGAGTGGAACGTCCCGATCCACAATCCCCGGGGATCGGCGCCGAGCAGCGCCGCGACGCGCTCGCGCATCTCTCCGGCGGCCTTGTTGGTGAAAGTGACGGCGAAGATGCGGTCCGCCCGGACGCCGCACGACTGGATCAGATACGCGATTCGCGCCGTGAGCACCCGCGTCTTTCCCGATCCCGCGCCCGCCAGAACCATCAACGGCCCGGCGTCGTGTTCTACGGCCCGGCGTTGCTCCGGATTGAGCGGCAGGCTCACGATGCGGCACCCAACGGGAATTCCAGCACGAAGCGACACCCCGGTGCTTCCGGATAGAAGAGCAGACGGCCGCCGTGCTGTTGCTCCACGATGCGACGCGCCAGCGGCAACCCCAGCCCCCAACCGCCCGGTTTCGTCGAGAACCCCGCTTCGAGCGCGCGGGAGATGCGGCCCGATGGAATCCCCGGCCCGTCGTCCCGGACGGTGATGCGCGCGCGTCCGTCGGCGGCCTCAGCCGTCACGTGCACCGTCCCGCCCCGGCCGGCGAGCGCGTCGATCGCGTTTTTCACGATCGCCTCGAGCGCCCATTCGATCAGCACGGGATCGCCCTGCACCATGGGGCCCGTTCCCGCGGCCGCCAGCGTCATCGTCACCGGGTGCGCGCGCGTCGGGAGCCGGGGCCGGAAATACGCTACCACCCGCTCCGCCGTCGCCCCGACCGCCACCGCCTCCCGCCGCGGGGGCCGGCCGATGCGCTCGAAGCGTCGCGCTACCCGCTCGAGGCGCTCGACGTCCGTCTGCAGGTAGTCGGCCACTTCGGTCGCCGGCCGTTCGGGATGCTCGCGCAGCTGGGCGATCCACCCCGTGAGGCTCATGAGCGGCGTCCCGAGCTGATGCGCCGACTCGCGCGCCATCGCGACCCACAACCGGTCGCGTACGGCACCCAGCCGGACGCGATACGCCCAGATCGCGAGCCCGACGAGCACCAGCAGTACGCCGCCCTGCAGCGCGGCGAGCCGCTCGAGCCGGCGTGTCACCGGGAGGCCGCCGAAATGCACCGTACCGATTCCGGCACCCGTGATCGGCGGATTGACCGCGTCCAGCTCGGCGACCCAGGCGCGCAGCGAGGCGCTGTCCCTGGACAAGCCGGCGGGCGCGTTCTCCAGCGCCGTGACGCGCCCCGCACTGTCGGTGATGGCCAGCGGGATCCCCAACGCCCGTACCTGGGCGGCCAGCTCGAACAACGTCTCGGTGGCGGCGTCGGGGCGCGGGTCGTTCAACCCGCCGAAGACGTGCCCGAACATGCGGCTCGTCTCGCGGGCGTCCTCCCGCAGGTGACGCGCCACGACCCACGCCGAGCCGACCGACAGCGCGCCGAACGCGAACGCCAGCACCACCAGGATCGCCGGTCCGGACCGGTACAGCGCTCCCTTACGCACCGGCCGCGGCGAGGCGTTCGCTGCCCATGTAGGGAACCAGG
>Ga0310811_10011610_pt1 | contig 11432 bp, 10 predicted proteins | sample YCmetagenome_FD_207642 | JGI IMG/M metagenome (GOLD analysis project Ga0310811, IMG submission 207642) | Soil microbial communities from experimental microcosm in Duke University, North Carolina, United States - YC | ecosystem: Engineered > Artificial ecosystem > Soil microcosm > Unclassified ... | reverse complement strand
TCGAAGCCAATCACGGCACGGCACACGGCTATGGCAACGACCCGTGGACCGAGAAGCTCACCGCGTGCGCGCGCGAAATGTTCGAATGCGACCTGGCGATCTACCCGGTCGCCACCGGAACCGCGGCAAACGCGCTGGCACTGGCCGAACTGGCGCCGCCGCATGGCGGCATCTATTGCCATGAGAGCGCGCATATCCAGCGGGATGAATGCGGCGCGCCGGAACTTTTCACCGGCGGCGCAAAACTGCTGGCCGTGCCGACCGCGGATGGGCGCCTCGCACCACATGATTTGGTGGCGATCCATGAGGCCGCCGCCGTGCGCGGCGTGCATTGCGTGAAACCGTCCGCCATCAGCGTGTCCCAGGCCACCGAGTGGGGCACCGTCTATACGCGGGACCAGATCGGCGCGCTCGCCGCATTCGGCCGCGCGCATGATCTGCATCTGCACATGGACGGGGCGCGCTTTGCCAATGCCGTGGCGCATCTCGGCTGCACGCCGGCCGAGGCAAGCTGGAAGGCGGGCGTGGACGTGCTCTCCTTCGGAGCCACCAAAAACGGTGCGATGGGCGCCGAGGCCGTGATCTTCTTCAACCGCGAACAAGCCGGCGCGTTCGAATATCGGCGCAAGCGCGGCGCACAACTTCTCTCGAAAATGCGCTTCATCAGCGCGCAGCTCCTGGCCTCGTTGCAGGACGGTCTATGGCTGCGCCACGGACGCCACGCCAATGAAATGGCAAGCCGTCTGGCGCGCGGGCTGCAAGGCCTGCCCGGCGTGCGGCTGATCCACGAAGTACAGGCCAACGAACTCTTCGTCAGCATGCCGGAAACCGCGGTCGAGGCGCTGCTGCAGGAGGGTTATGGTTTCTATCGCTGGCCCGCACAGCCCGGCACGGAGGCGCGAATCATCCGCCTGGTCACCGCCTGGAGCACGCGCGAAGCCGATGTGGACGGGTTGCTCGCCGCTGCCAAACGGCATCTTTTGGCTGAAGTGGCTTAAGGAAAAAAGAAAGTAGCCGCTTTTTGAAAAAAGCGGCGCAAAAACTTTTACTATGCTGGGCCATGGGCTACGTCGCCGACAACGCCCATGGCCCAGAGTCATAAAGTTTTTTTGCTACTTTTTGTTCACAAAAAGTAGTGCTTGCTTCCTTCTTTTTCCCTACCGCGCGTACGTGCCCGTATAAATACCCTGCGCGATGACATGGCCTTGCAGAGCCATCTTCACCTCGGTGCCGGTGGACTCCGCGGTGATGGATGGCAGGCTGGCGACATTCAGGGCGCTGATCGTGAAAATATAATGGTGCGGCGGGTCGCCCACCGGCGGGCATGGCCCTTGATAGCCGGGCAGGCCGTGGTCGGTCATGCCGGCGACGGCGCCGGCCGGCAGGGTGGCGCCCGCGTTCAGGCTGGTGACGGAAGGGGGAATGTTGACCACCAGCCAGTGCCAGAAACCGGCGCCGGCCCGCGCGTCGGTATCGAACTCGGTGAGGGCGAAGCTTTTGGTGCCCGCCGGCGCGCCGCGCCAGCTCAGTTGCGGCGAGATATCACCACCCCCACACGCGGCAAAAGCGACGCTGCGCGGCTGCGCCGTGCCATTGGCAAAGCTGGCGCTGCTGACGTGAATTTCCGGCAGGGTTGCAGCACCCGCCGAGATGGGCAGCCATGCGATCAGGCAAAAAGCGGACAAAACTTGGCGCATCGATCACCTCCGTGATTTTTGACTCACGGAAACGGGATTTTCGTCCCCTGTCCAGCACCGGCAAAATATGTGACCGTGTCAAACAGTTAGAGCATGATGGCGGAACATCATGCTCTAATTTTTTGGTGAGAGCTGGACGAAGGAGACATAACGGCTTGACTGAGTTGAAAGACGAGACGCGCCACGCTGGCGGTCTGCGACACTTGATATTCCGGCTTTATGACCGGGCAATCGAGCTGATCATTCTCGGTGTGATACCGCTGATGCTTGTCGCGCTTGGCTTTGCCTTCCTGCAGGCCGTGGTCGCCACGTGGGAAATGATCCCATTCGCAGGCCGGAACGCCGATGAGGCCATGCTGCGCGGGCTCGTCGAGCAGGTGCTGGAAGTCGTCATTCTCATCGAACTTTTCAACACCTTCATGGAATACGCCCGGACGCGGCATATCCGCCTCGCGAACCTGCTCGACGTGACGATCGTGTTCGCCTTGCGCGAGCTGCTGATCCAGCTCTACGCCCAGGTGATTTCCGCGGTCGACATCATCACCTTGTGTGTGCTGGTGATCGTGCTGGTCATCGCCCGGAGCATCGCCGCGCGCTTCGCGCGCCAACGGCCGCCCTATGAGGACGACCGTCTGAGCTGACGCGGCGCCGGAACGGCTTAGGTCCAGCTGTCGGTGTTGTTGTCGTCGTTCCAGTTATCCGCCTGTTGCGACGAATCATTGGCATTGTTGTCCCAGCTATCATTGCCGGAATTGCCGGTATTGTTGCCATTCTCGTTGATGATGGTCTCGTTCACCGGCCGGTCGCGATTGCCGAGCAATTCCTCGGCGATCGCGCCGCCGAGCAGCCCACCGGCGATGCCGCCCATCAAGCCGCCTCCGGCGGCCGGCGGCTGCGGCGGGTACATGTTTGGATTATTATAGCCCGGCGGCGGGCCCATATTCGGGTTGAACGGCGCCGGGCCGCGGCCGAACCCTTGCCCGCCCGGACCATACATGCCGCCCATGGCGCGTTGCTGCCGGGCTCGCATGAAGCGGAACAGCAGCCAGATGCCGACCACCAGCAGCACGATCGGCAGCAGCGCGCCAAGGTGGCCCTGCGACGGCGCGGTGTTGAGTGGCACGATGCCATTCTGTTGCCGGCCCAGATGGGAATCGACCGTCGCCAGCATGCTTGCCGCCTTGTGGCTGTCGGGATGGTCGCGCAGCACTGTCAGCAGGTCGTCATGCGCCTGTTGCCACTGCCCTGCGTTCATTTCCGCCTGGATCTGCGATGGCGCCGGGTCCGCCCAACTTGGCTGACTGAACGCGATCAAAGAGGTAAGGATACAGGCAGCGCCTAAAAACCGTTTCATGGGATCCCTCGTCGGAAAAACTGGCCGAGCACGGCGTTCGGCGATCAACCTACATGCGGAACGGTAACCGGTTCCCCACAGCGCCGTGAAACATGAACCCTCATCGCATCGTGCCCGTCGGGTTCAGACTAGCAGGAAATGCTAACCCTGTCTTGGTCGGCCCGCTATTGGGCCGAACCATAGACACGTTGACCGTTATTGCCCCGGCAATAGCACCGTGCGCCGGCCGGCACGGGCACTTCCATCGGGCAGACATACGCGCCGGCATTGCAGGACTGCGCATTTGTGCCGGCTGTCGTGCCGGCTGACGGGTCTCGGGCAATATAGCCGGGATAAGGCGAATAATAGCCGGCCGGCGGCGGGTAATAAGCGGGGGGCGCATAATAGGCCGGCGGTGGATAGTAATAGGGATACGGCGCCGCGTAAAACGGCGCGATGCCGATGCCAACGCCCCAACCGCCGCCCCAGCCACCATGCCAGCCGCCGCCCCAGCCGCCGCCATGCCAGCCACCGCCGCCCCAACCGCCATGCGCCGCAGCAGGCGCGGCGGCAACGGCCATGCCCAGAATGCCGAGGACGAGATATTTGCGGGCTCTCATGATCACGACCCCATGATGACGCTTTCGCTCATCGCGGATTGGGCGCTTGGTCCGTCGGCCACCGGCCGGCACGGGCGCGCCGCCTCGCTTGGCACGGGGCATGTTGCGCCGGACGGTTCTCCGCCGATATTAAATTCCGCCCCGGCAATCATGAATTTCACGTCATGCCCGCCTGCCATGCCGGCAATCCGGCAGGCAGCGCCGGTCACATAACCTCGCCGGCCCCCACTTTGTGCCCGCGGAGCAAAAAATGGACCAAAGGATTGTGACGCTCACGCCGGAACTTTTCGTGAACCTCCTCGCCCGAACGCGGCCGGCCCCTGGGGGGCACTTCCTCCATATGCGCTGCGCGATAACGGGCGGCGTTGAAATCCGGGCCCGGATCGATATCCCGTGTGATTCCGACGCGCAGATAATGCGCGAACGGGTCGCGATTGCCCCCAACCTCTGCGCCATGCGCCCGCATGTAGCGCGCCACATCAAACCAGGGCAGCGGGCTGAAACTCTGCGCGCGGCGGTGCTCGAGAAAATGCCGCAACGCCAGCTCATCCGCCGGCACCCGGTATTCCATCCGGTACCAGGCCGGATCGAAATAGACGCTCGGCTTGCAATTATTCCGCTCCCCGACGGTGATGTAATGCAGCACCGGGTTCATCGCGGCAGACGGCGATGGGAGGTAAGTCAGCGCATACCATGACGTGTCGAAATATGGGTTCGGCCGGCGCCCCTCGCGCCAGCCGAACGCGCAAAAATGCGTCAGCGCGCTCCCGCCGCTTTGGCGCACATCGGGGTACATGGCCAGATAGTAGTTGACGTCGAACAAACCTGAAGCGGTGAGCTGCGCTTCATCATGCGCCGCGCCATCTGGCGCGGGCCGTTCCGGCGTGGGGCGCCGGCCTTGGGCAAGGCCGCATTCGAGGTAATGGTAGAACGGATTGACGCCGCTTTCGGCCACATCCTGGTTGTGTTCCAAATACCATCTGGTCGCGAATTCCGGGCCCGGGTTGTAGCCGCGCCGCCAGCCGAAGGCGCAGAAATGATAAACCGGGTCGAGCGTGCCCGGATTGTGATATTGGCGGTAAAAATCCGCGTCGAACGCGCCGGAGAGCCGGATGAACCGCGCCACCGCCGACACGTCGCGACCTCGCGCGGCGCCATGCTGGAGATAATCCTCGAAGGGGGAAAGCCCGTCCGGGATCGCGGCGCCATATTCCTCCCGGTACCAGAGCGAATCGAACCCGCCATTCGGGTTCACCGACCCGTCGTGCTGCCGCCGGAGAAAATCGGCAAGGCCGTTCTGGTCGGCCGCCACCCTTTGTGCAGCGCGATACCATTCAGGATCGAAATGCGGGCCGGGCCAGCGTGTCTCCGCCTCGCCATATTCCAGATAATGCAGCAGCGGGTTGAGCCCCGCTTCGCGCACATCCGCATTGACCGCCAGATAATGCGCCGGGTCGAAACACAGATTGGGCCGCAACCCGCGCCGCCAGCCGACATCGCAGAACTGCACCAGCGCCGTGCTGTCCGCCGCCAGGAGATCGGCATACTGCGCCTCGTACCAGGCCTGATCGAAAAGACCGGAATCGACGAGCTTGACGATCGCGGCGGCGATTTGGTGCGGATTTTTGTCGGTCATGGCGAACGGCCCTTGAGACAAGGAAGCAGCCGCTTTTTTGAAAAAAAGCGGCGCAAAAGACTTTTGGTTACGCTGGGCCGGTGGCGGCGAAACCAGCACGGCCCAAAGTAAACAAAGTTTTTTCTACTTTTTGTTCACAAAAAGTAGCGCTTCCTTCCTTTTAAGCCACCTGCCCCAACATCGGCCGCTGCACGGCGCGCGCCGCGAGCCGCGCCTGGAGCACGGCGAGTTCCGGGCCGCTCAACAGCAGCGGCGCACAGGCATCCTCCCAGGTTTTCGGCTCTTCCGTCGGAAACAGGGGAACGATCTCCGCGTTCGTGAAACTGGCGCGGTTGCCGATGTCGAGATAAGATTCGGTTGCAGCATTTTCCGCGACGATGATCTCATGCGGGTCGGTTTCCACATGATGATATGTGATCGTCCCGGTCGGCTCGCTTTGCGTAATGCTGACACCATTGAGAAGATATTGCGCCGGCACCAGCATGCCATCGAGATACATGGCGTGGTCCGGCGACACGTAGAGATCGCGCGACGGCACGTTATCGGCCAGGGCGCCGGCCTGGATGCAGACGGGCATGAGCTGCGCCGCCTGGGCGACGCCACACGACAATTTCTTGGCACCGACCCAGCGCACCGGCACGATGCGGCCATCGGCGGTGAGGACGCGGTCGCCGACCTTGATGTTTTCGACATTCACCTCCCCTTCCGGCGTGCGGATGCGCGTGCCGGAAAGGAAACAGGGGGCCGCGGGCGGGTCGGAAAACGTGACCGTATCGCCGTTCACCGTCGCTTTGAGCGTCGCATCCGAGAGCGACGTTCCGGTGACGATGAAACTGCCGAGCACCTTGTCGTGGGCGCCGAAAAGCGTGACAAGCTGTTCCGAAGAGCCAACATCCGAAATCGAAAAGCTCTTGAACACGCTGGCGAGATTCGTGAACTCGATCTTGTCGTTTCCGGCCACGAAGCCATTGATCGTGATGCCGGACAAGTTGGTCGAACCGCCGCTGGCATCGACCACGAACGTGCCGCCATTGGCGCCGAAATCGACGGTCATTCCTTTCAGGGCGCTGAGCGGCGTGCGGCCGGTGCACAATGTTCCGCCATTGTCCAGGGACACGGTGAGCCCTTCGAACGTGCCAAACCCAAAATTAGCGACCGTCAGGCTGCCGCCATCGACTTGCGCGACATAGCCGGTGAGTTTGCCGACAAAGGAATTAAGCGTTGCCACGCCGCCGACATAGAACGTATCCGTTCCACTGATCAGCGGGTTCGTGATGTCGATGGTTCCCGAAATCGTGGGAGGGATGACATAGGCCTGGCCGCCGGTCACCGCACTTCCCGACGTGGACAGCGTGCCACCGCTCCTGGTTAGGACATTCTCGCTTGGTATCGACGACACGGTGATGTCCGTTCCATATCCGACCGGATAGGTGATCACCAACTTGTAGGTCGACTTTCCCAGCCCGAAAAAACTGGTCGTCTCCGTTAAAGAATAGGACGGGCTCGTCGTAGAGTTTTCATATATCGTCGTTGCCATCTCCGGCTCCTTGCCGATCCAGGTTGCGGACACAAAACGCCAAACTTACCGACGCAGCCGTGCGATAGCGCACCGCTCCACTCTGCCACGCAACGCCGATCCGGCCTTGAGGCAAGCGTGTTACGTCAGGTAGACATTTTTCTTCACGATTCTTAACCGCCGCTTATTTGTTCCTATATCGATACAATATTTTTTTGCAACCACAAATATATGGTTTTATACCTTTTTTCCATCGCGCATGACCCGGATCGTTTCAGGCGCGCGCCTCCCCTTGACCGGGGATCCGGCGGCCTTCGGCACAGCGCGCCCGCGGACTTCACACCATGGAAATCTCATTCATAATTGATCTCGAGCGTCAGCGTATCGGCATAGGCGCCGGCCAGCGCATCGTTCTGCCCGGGCGGGATCTCCCCGAAAATCGGCACCGTCACCGGCGTGTTCGCCGGTGGCGACGGATTCGTGTAATCTTGGGTGCCGTCCAGGCCATCCCCCAGCGGCTCGGTGCGCGCCGGATCGAGAAACAACCTGAAATTCAGCTGATGGTTCCGGGACGTCAGATAAGCCCCGCCCCGCCCCCCGCCGGCCCCGTGGAATTTGATCGTTACCGGAACGCTTGCCGTGCAACGAAACGTGACCGTTCCGGTGGTCAGCGCCGGCGTCAAAAGCCGGGGATTATAGGTACCGAAATTCATCACCATGCCGCTCACCGTGCAGGTTTGGCCAAAACACGCGATGGGGACCAGGCAGGTCGCCATCGCGATCACCGCGCCGAACGACCGCCCCGGTCTTATGAAGTGCATGTGAGCCTCCCGATCTGAATGACTGTGTTGCTGCTCTTCGGCACCGTCACGGCGAAATCGCAGGTGCCGCCGGCATAAAGGATATGCGCCTTGTGCCGGCCCGCCGGCAGGTTTTCAAAATAGAAGCCGCCGTCGGATCCCAGTGGCGAGGTGTAATCCCTTCCATCCGCCGTAATCGTGAGCAGGTCCCCGGCCAAGGCGACGGCCCGGCCGGCCGCCATCACCCGCACCCGCCCTTCCACCGCCTGAATCCGTTCGATGGGGAACGTGACGATGGCGCCTCCCCGATAGGGCGGCGCCACGTCAAAACTCGTCGATCCGATGTCGTAATTGATGGGGATCGTGTTGGGCTCGATGCTGACCTGGTTGCCGTAATAAGGGAGTAGGTTCGGCACGAGAATCTGTCCCCGGGCATCGGTCTTGCCGACCGGGTTGTTGTAGAGATCGACCGTTGCCCCGGCGACGCCCGGAACCTCGGCGAGGAGATAGGATTGGTCCAAAGCGCGGGTCGGGAAAAGCTCGCCATCGATATACACGAGCCCGCCGCTGAGGCTGGCCGATTGCGTCGTCTGGCTGCCGGCGCGCTCGGCATTGATTTGATAGAGGCCGAACGGCGCCTGATAGGCGAGCTGACCAGCCTGAAGCGTATTTGTATCGTGCTGCAGTTGCAGCGCGTACCCGAACCCTTCGTCGGTCGGCAGCGAACGCTGCAACTGCGCCGTTTCGGTCCAATCATTCTGCGAGCGCCCGGCGGACAGAGTTGCGGTGCTTTGCCCCCCGAACGGGATCGTCAGACTGAGCAGGACCGTATCGTCCACCGGCGTGTCCGGCACGCGCGACTGGCCCAAGGACAGCACCAGGAGACAGCAGCGCCCGATCGTGTGGGAGAATTGCAGATTCGCCTGATCCTCGGGACCGAGATCGCGATCATTGAGATGCGTGTAATTCACCGACATATCGATGCCGAAAAGCTTGGTGCCGGCGAAGATGTCGTAGCGGTCGGAGGTGCGGTCGTCGGCCGGCGTCAGGCCCAGGGCGGCATACTGGTCGCTTTCGCGCAGATAGTCGCCCCCGAAAGAGAATTTTGCCGTCTGATAGGAATATTGCGCGCCGGCGGCCCAGCCATGGGTGCCGCCGCTGCGGCTGAGCGCGCCGGTCAGGCCGATCTGGCCGATATAAGGCACGCTCAAGGAAAGCTCGGCGCCGCCCGTCGTCGCCGGCCCCTGCAGGGTGGCAAATCCGCCGGCGGTCAGCCAGTCGGTAAAGCCGTAACGGTAAAAGGCGAGGCCGGCGAGATTCTGATAATCGCCCATGCCGACAAAATCCTGCGCGCGGGCCACGCCGAAATCGAACGCATATTGCGACAGCCCCTGCTTCAACTGGTTGCTGCCGAAGTAAAAAGGCGACTGCAGCGTCTGGCTCTGACCGAACGCATTGCGCACCACCACCTGAGTATTGCTGCTGCCGGAAGAGACCGGAATATTCTGCAGATTGAACGGCCCCGGCTGGAGCGGGATGGTGCGCACGAGCTGGCCGTTCACATACACATAGGCCGTGGACGGCACGCTCGCCATGCCCGCGAGGGTTTGCAGTGGGTAGGTGATGAAATAGGGATTGATCGTGAAATTCTTGGTGTAATTGACGCCGAGCACATTGGCGACGCCGGCAAGAAGCCCATCGGCCGCGATGGCGTCGCCTAAGGTCAGACGGGTCAATGTGTCGCGGTCATCAAAGATCAGCGACGTGCTTGTGCGGGTCAGGACATTCGCCGCATAGGACAATTGATTGTCGAGCAAAGCACCACCAATACTCAGCCCCTGCTCCGTAAAGCCGGTGACGGAATTGGGTCCCGATTCACTGAACGCATAATTGACGAAGAGGCTGGGCGCCTGGCGATAGACGAAGTCGGAAGGGCGCGACGTCGTGGAAAGATCAATGCTGTTGGTCGTGAGCGCGCGCGGCTTCACCGTGAGATACAGCACGAGATTCCGATCATCGAACCGGTAGGCGATGGAAGGCGCGAGGCTGGAAAGCGGCACGAAGATCGTGCCGTCGATCGTCGCGCGCGGGCCGGGTGGAAGCTTGATCCCGGCCTGTTCCAGCGCCGGGACGGAGGCGAGTATGTCTTTGCCGCGGATCATCACGAGGATCGGCCCCTTATCGACCTGGTCGAGCACGAGCTCGAGCGCCGCGCGTTGGCCCTTGGTTTCGGCGCCGGCATGGCACGGGGCCGCGATCCCCAATGCCAGGAACCACGCGCTGGCGGCGCGTGCCGTACGGCATATCTGCACCTGCCCCTCCCCAAACGCGGAACTGCCAACCTGGACGCCTCAGCGTCCGGCGCTGCGGTTTGTCACTGGCTGGCGCTGTCGGCCAAAATTTTGACGTGCTGCCTTGTGTCATTGGCAAAGCCGCTGAACCCCGGCTGGGCGCCCAAACAAGCGTCCGGCGGAACACTCACCTCCTGCGTCACAGGCGGGATCTGGTCGGCAAAATGCGCCGTGATGGCGATTGTCTGGATCCGGGTACAGTCGCCCGCGCCGATCTGCACCGCATAATCCCGGTGTCCGCCCGCCAACACGTAAGACGGCGCGGCGGCAGCGGCGAACACGCGCCTGCCGGCTTCGTCGCGTCCCGTGACGACAAGTTCTTGCAACAGAATATGAGCGGTGCCGGAATCGGAGAGGGCGAAGGAAAGCCGGCCCTGCGCGACCGTGGCATCGGCAATCCCCGGCTTTCCCGCAGCATCGCCCCGGGCGATGAAGACCGGCAGGTCGATCCCCGGCAGGATCTGAATCACCTTGCCTGGCAAAGGCGGCGGCGGCAGCTGCTGAACGACGAGCCGGTACGTCGCCTCCGCGGCGCCCGAAGGCTGCAGCACGCCGACGCGGATATTGCGCGTCTCGTTCGGACCGATGGTGAAAACGGCAGGAAAGGCGACGATCGACAGGCTGGGGTGCAGATCGATCGTGCCGTCCGGCGACTGCGTCCAGACGAATGTCTGAATCTGAAAACTGTTCTCGCTGTCACCATCGTTGGTGACGCGCAGAAGTTCGGAAGGCTGGCTGGGCGACAGCCTCATGGGCAGCGGCATCACGGACACCCCTGCCGCCCATACGGCGCTCTCGGCTACAAACAGAAATGCCCCAGCGAACACCAGGATAATTTTCAAGGACGATTTCATGACCAGCCTCCCGGGGTAAGGCAAACCCACCACGCAGTTTACGGCATGGCGATGTTCGCCCTGCCCGCACGAACCATGAAGCGGCGCTCAGACGCCGGGGCCTCATGGTTTACGGCCAGTATGCAGTCACGCGGTTAACAAAAAGTATTTGGGGTGGCGGGACCGCGTCCCGCCACCCCAAACGCCGTGTCGCCCTGCCCCTCGATTCAGAACGCCATCGTGAAGGTCACGGTATCATCGTAAGTCCCCGCGATCGTGGTCTGGGAGGCGGGAATCCGCGCCGAGAGGGTGTAGGGACCGCCCGTCATCCCCAGGGTCGGGCTGTTGGCGCCATCGACGACATTGTACTGCGAGCCAGGAGTTCCCGGCACCGCGGCGTTGGCCAACGTGAATGTCGCGCTGTTGTCGTACACATCCAACCCGTAGGAAATATAGTTGGCGCCGTTGGCCATCGCATAATTGTAGCCGGAGCCGGTGGCGCTGGAATCATTGAGGCCGATTCCCACGGTGAACGCCGTCGGCGTGATGTTGCAGCTATACGACACCGTCGTGCTCGTGTCCTGCTGCGTGGTATTTCCGCCGCTCAAGGACAGCACCCCGAAGGACATGGGAGAGGCCGAGATCG
>Ga0310811_10011609_pt1 | contig 11432 bp, 12 predicted proteins | sample YCmetagenome_FD_207642 | JGI IMG/M metagenome (GOLD analysis project Ga0310811, IMG submission 207642) | Soil microbial communities from experimental microcosm in Duke University, North Carolina, United States - YC | ecosystem: Engineered > Artificial ecosystem > Soil microcosm > Unclassified ... | reverse complement strand
GCGACCATGGCGTTGTCTATCGGGTGACCCCCCATGAAGTTATCACCGACGAATCGCTGACGCGCGCTTTGCAGACGCTTCGGCGAAGAGGCGCTTATTCGGACAGCAACGTTGGCTCTACCCCTCAGTCTGCGGCTAAAGTCGGTGATACCGCCGGCATTTGCGAAATCGCAGCGTGCATCCTCCAGGACTTGACGAACTTACGCACGTGCAATGCTTCAGCGCGCTGCACGATTGCGGAGCTTGTGGGAGGCACAGGTACAACGGATTTGGAAGCTGCAGTTGTCGCCGCAGAGCCGGAAATTCTGCAAGCGGCCTTTCGCCAGATCGTGGCATCATCCAACGAAATCGAGACGTTGCTGGACCAGCTGACGACATGGACCAACGATTTACTGCACGCCGCTCGCGAGACCCCGGTTTCAGCAACTCCACCAGCACCGATCGCATCTCCGATGCCCGCTGGGATGCCCGCGGGCGAGCAAGCAGAGATGGATATGCTCCGAACGCCGTTCTGATCTGACCCGGAGTTTTCGCGCCACCTTACGGAATGAGGACGGCAGCACCCTGCAGACGGCCGGACCGCAGGTCATTCAGTGCTTCGTTTGCCTTCTCCAGTGCATAGGGAGTCGTGGTCGTCCGTATGCCGGCTCGAGGCGCCAGATCGAGGAACTCGACAGCATCCCGCCGAGTGAGGTTGGCAACCGACACAAGCTGCCGTTCCTCCCACAGGAGGCGATATGGCATCGCGGGGATGTCGCTCATGTGAATACCGCCGCAGACGACGCGGCCGCCCTTCCGAACCGCAACCAGCGCCGCCGGCACGAGCGAGCCGACAGGCGCGAAGATGATGGCACAGTCGAGCATTTTGGGGGGCCTTTGGTTGGAACTACCTGCCCACACAGCACCCAGGTCCCTGGCGTGGTTCTGCGCAGCGACGTCCCCTTCCCGAGTGAAGGCGTAGACCTCTCGCTCCTGCCACCGGCAAACCTGGGCAATGATATGGGCTGCAGCACCAAAGCCATAGAGACCAATGCGATGGCCCTCGCCTGCCATGCGCAGCGACCGCCAACCGATCAAGCCGGCACACATTAAAGGTGCGGCTGCGACAGGATCGGAAAAGCCCTTGAGTGAGAAGGCGTAAGAGGCATCGGCCGTGACGTGGCTCGCAAAGCCGCCATCGCGGGTGTAGCCGGTAAATGCCGGCTGATCGCAAAGGTTCTCCTGCCCTGACAGACAATAGGCGCAGCAGCCGCACGTATGGCCGAGCCAAGGGATGCCGACCCGATCTCCGCGCTGCAACGCTGTTGTGCCCCGCCCCACGTTTTCGACGATTCCGACGATCTCGTGGCCCGGCACGATCGGAACCATTGGTTTGGGCAGTTCACCGTCGACGACATGGAGATCGGTGCGACAGACTGCGCAGGCCTCGACGCGTACCCGAATCTCACCCGGCCCGGGCTCCGTGTCAGTGCGATGCTGGAGCTCAAGCGGTTTGCCGATCGCTGTAAGAACCATGGCCTTCATGCGTTCCCCTCGCCACCAGCACTATATGGAATGCCTTAGGTCATAAGGCCACATTCTATGCTCACGGCGGCAGGCACGGTGCGCATGTGGTTTTTGACGGCCTTTACGCCGCGGACATTTTCTGCGGTCACGCTATAGGCTTTGTGAACGACTTCATTTGGAATGAAGCCCCAGAGATGAACAACCCCTGCACTCACCAAAACATTGGTCGGCCACGCCGAGATCCAGGGTTGCTTTCCGATTGCATCCGATACGTCGCGGCGCAGCTGCTCATCAGTCAGGTGCGATTCGTCGCTATTCGGCTCACGAGAAATAAGCGCCTGCAGCAAGTTAGCTCGGCTCACCATGCCGACCAGAAGGTCATCTCGAACCACGGGCACCCGCTTGATGCCATGCTTTGCCATGAGCTCCGCAATCTCCGCCAGAGTGGCGTCCTCTCCGACCGTGACAACGGTCTTCGTCATCACGTCCTTCACATGACGGGAATGAGATCGTACGTATCGAGCTGCCCGTGTGGCGTTGTCGGCGAACAGGCGATGAAGCCATGACTTGTGTGGTGTAGTACTGATCTCGGCGCGCCGGATGAGATCAGCTTCGCTCACAATGCCGATCACTAGGCCCTGATCGTCGACAATGGGAAGCGCGCTTATGTGTTCGCTTGTCAGGATCTCCGCGACGTCGAAGACCGTCGCATCTCCCATTACCGACATCACACCGCTGGACATCACGTCTTTGGCGCGCATGGCGTCCTCCCGTAGCGATTCCATCCGATTATCCATTCAGCGCCTGGAGACCCGTCCTATTGCTGAGGACGATGGTACGACCGGTGGCCGCGAGCCTGATGAGGCCGTCCCGTACCATCTGGCTCAGGGTGCGGGAGACGGTCTCGATGGTGAGGCCAAGATGATCGGCGATGTCGGTGCGCTGCATCGGCAGCTCGACTTGATCAGTTTTGGTCAGCCGACGCGACATATCGAGCAGGAAGGTCGCGATCTTTTCCTGCGCGGTCTTGCGGCCCAGAAGCACCATGTGCTCTTGCGCCCGCTCCAAGCTCAGGATCATCGAACTCATGAGCTGGTCCCCGAACGCCGGATTGTCGTGCAGCAAGCTTGCGAAACGACTACGCCGGAAGGCCAAAACCACGACATCCTCTACCGCCTCGGCAGTGAAGCGATGCTCAGCCCCACTTTCCAATCCAAAAATATCGCCAGGCAACTGAAAGGCTTCGATTTGGCGGCGGCCGTCGCTCAATAGCTTGCACACTCGCGCTGTGCCGGACACCACCTTGTAGAAGAAATCCGCCGCCTCGCCTTCGGCGAAGAGCTCCTCGCCCCTGGCAAAGGTTCGCCGTGTGCCAGCAGGCTGCAACCCGCCGTTCGACCCTGATACCAGGGCATGCTGTGCCAGTAGACCCGCTGGCGGGCGATGGGTGGAGGCTCGAACGGCGGCGGTGGTGATTGCGGTCATCGGTCTCTCCTGGACGGATATTGACGACCGTTTCCTACCTCCGCTTAGTCACGCTCACTATTCAGGTATTGACCTAAGGGATTGTACGTAGGCTGTGGATTTACCCGAGTTTGCCCCGCGTCCTGGTCGACCGACATCGGCAATCGAGCGTCAAGCTCGTCCAGAGCGTTCAGCAGGATACCCACACGATATGCGGAAGACATCCACTCGGCGAGACGTGGATAGTTATCGACCAGCCAATTGAAGGCACTTTGAACAACGACAAAGGCTGCCGCCGATTGGGTGACCTGGCCGAGGCTGATTGTTCCGGCCACGTAGTTGGGCGCGGATAGCAGAAGCCCGACCACCGGCGCCAGCAGGGTATTGCCGTGTGATACCAAGGTGGTCCGCATATGTTGGCCGCACAGACGCTTCCATTGATTGATAACGGCAGCCTGTGCCATGGCGAGAATCGAAGAGTCATCCGGGACGACCGCGAGGGTCGTTCGTGTGTTCACACGTGCGACCACATACTTGAAGTCTGCTTCAGCTTGGTTCTTGTTCTCGATCACCTCTACCATGTGCCTGCCGACGAACATCATGCCGAGTGTCGTCATCGCTGCATAGATGACCGAGGCGATCACCAAATACCCAGGCACGGTCAGAACCTCATCCCATACTTCGACCTGAAGCGCCCCACCGACATTCCACAAGATGACGATGAAAGCGCCGGCCGCGAGAAGCGCAGACAGCAGACCGACCACCAGATCGATCGGAGCATCTGTCGCCAGGCGCGCGTCTTCGGTGATCCGATACTCCGGATTTTGACGGGGGCCCCTCACGAAACCCAATCGTTGATAGCGTTGGTCGGCCAACCATCCATCAATCAACGATCGGGTGAGCCAATCACGCCAACGGCGCTGAAAGGTCATCCGCCCCCACACCGCGACAATCGCGAGCGTGACACTGGCCGCAGCCAACGTAAGCAGCAGATGTACCTCTCGCCAAATCAGGTGACCGTCGCGCGCTTCCAGCGCATTGAAAAAGTCGCGATTCCAGAAATTCAAGCGATACTGCACGAAGAGCTGTAGAACAACACACGCCACCAACATGCCGATCAGTGCCCATGCCGTCGGTCCATGCCAAAAGCCGCGCGCGGTCTTCCAGAAACGTCGGACGGCCGCGCGCGGGGTCATCGACCGGAGGCTGGACTCGCTTTCCATATGATCAGGCCAAAGCCATCGAGCGTCGAATGCCTTCGGCCAGGCTCATCAGACCAATGAACGCAGGATGCGGGTGCAAGATGGCACACGTCGGAATTCGCGAGACATACGATTCCAAACGCCCCTTTGCCTCGAATTGCCGTCGAAAAGACGACCCCGCCAAGTGCTCGATAAACCTGGGCACGATACCGCCGCCGATAAACACCCCACCTCGCGCACCGAACGTAAGAGCCATATCGCCCGCGACGGCCCCCAAAAAGGTACAGAATGAGTCAACCGCGTCACGACATGCCGACGAAGATCCATTGAACGCAGATGCCGTGATCTCGCCGGGTGTTCGGATGGGGCTCGTGCCGCCCTGAAGCGAAATGATCGCTTGATGGACGTTGCTTAAACCAGGGCCCGACAGGACGCGCTCCGCGGAAACGCGTCCATAGCGCAGTCGCAGAAATTTGACGATGGCATCCGAGCGCTCGTCGACGCCGGCGAGACTCGCGTGACCGCCCTCACTGGGAAGAACACATCGGCCGCTTGGCCCGGGAAACAGACAGGCCATCCCCAACCCCGTGCCCGGCGCAATGATAGCCATCGGCGCACCGGGTATCGCGACGCCAGGACCGATCCGTCGTGTGTGCTCTGCAGGCAAATCGGCAAGACCCGCGGCGACAGCCTCAAGGTCGTTGACGACCCGAACCCAGGGGATGGCAAATGCCCTCGCAATCTCTTCCTCGTCGATGATCCAAGCCGCATTGGTCAGCTGACATCGCCCTCCCTGGACAGGACCTGCTGTCGCAAGCAGAGCACCATCGATTTCGGCGTGCGGCCCATTGGTCCTGAGGAAGGCGGCGATTGCGTCCCCGGCTTCTCGGTGCGCACCGACTTCGGTGGACCAGGTCGTACCGATCGTTTGGCCAGAGGTGAATGCAAACCGGGCATACGTACCGCCGATGTCGGCAAGAAGCAGACGAGTCATTCGAGATCCTGCATGGCTTCCGCCCGAATCAGCCGGGCATACCAATGCGCCGATTCCTTCGGGATGCGCCTTTGGCTTGGGTAGTCGACGTAGACCAAGCCGAAGCGGCTGGCGTATCCCGCCCCCCACTCAAAATTGTCGAGAAGAGACCAGACGAAGTAGCCGCGTACATCGGCCCCGGCCGCCACCGCATCTCGCAAGCCCGAGATGTAGTTCTTCAGGTAGTTCACTCTTTCTTGATCCATAACCTCCCCGGCAGCGTCCGGTGCCTCATTCGCGCCAGCGCCATTCTCCGTGACGTAGATCGGTAAGCGATAGCGGTTCGACACGCCGATCAGTGTGTCGCGAAACGCCTTCGGGTCGATCTGCCATCCTATCGGCGAACGACGCACGTCAGTCGGAGCATCGGCCCAAGCGAACCCAAGTGGTGCCTGAGTGTCTTCTCTCGCGTAGATCGGCGAATAGTGGTTGAGGCCAAACCAATCGACCGGGCGGCGGATCCGATCGAGATCGCCTGGTTGCATATGGGGCTCGACCAGCTTCGCAAGCTCTTCGGGATAGCGACCCAGTAGCTGCGGTTCCGGAAATGCCCTGTTCCAATAGGCGTCGAGCAACCCCGCCGCGGCGACATCAGCCGCAGTCCGTGCGCCGGCCGGCCGGCTCGGCTGCACATTGTGCACGGCACCGATCGAACTGCGCAGGACATGAGCGCGCAATGCATCGACACCAGCCCCATGCGCAAGATTCACGTGATGGATTGCGCGGTGGAGAGCCTTGGGGTCGACCACGCCTGGCGGATGCCAGGCAAGCCCATAGCCAAACAAGGTAAAGACGGATGGTTCATTGAATGTTGCGAAGCGCCGTACGCGATCTCCGTAGCGCCTCGCTATCAGCGTCGCGTAGTCGCCATACCACCCGACAATGTCTCGATTCAGCCATCCACCTTCGTCCTGGAGCGCCTGAGGCAAATCCCAATGGTACAAGCAAAGCCAAGGCTCGATGCCAGCAGCCAGCAAACCGTCGATCAACCGGTCATAGAAGGCCAGCCCGGCCTCGTTCGCATCCCCGCGCCCTTTCGGTAGTACGCGGGGCCACGCGACAGAGAAACGATAGGCGTGAACCCGGAGCCGACGCATCAAAGCGATGTCTTCGGCATATCGATGGTAGTGATCGCAGGCGACGTCGCCGGTATCGCCATTGGCAATACGGCCAGGCACTTTGCAATAGCCATCCCAAATGCTTGGTCCTCGCCCGTCCGCCCCCGTCGCACCCTCGATCTGGTAGCTGGAGGTCGACACACCCCAAACGAAGTCGCTTGGTAGCTTGTGGCTTGTCGTGGCGATGCCAAGCACTGGCGCGACGTGTTCTTGATTCCTGTCTTCCATTTTAAGCGGCCGTGATCGCTACCTTGAGGACTCCGTCGCGCTGATGAGAGAACAGATCGTAGGCTTTCTCGATCTGGTCGAGGGTAAAGCGGTGGGTCACAAGCGGCTTGAGATCGACTCGGCCCGACGCAATGACTTCCATCAGGCGGCGCATCCGTTCTTTGCCACCGGGGCAGAGGGTAGTGACGATTTTGTGGTCACCGAGTCCGGCCGCAAAGGCATCGAGAGGGATGCGCAAATCCGTGGAATAGACACCGAGGCTCGAGAGCGTGCCGCCCGGCCGCAGAACCCGGAGTGCGCTCTCGAATGTCGACTGGGTACCCAAGGCCTCTATAGCGACATCGACTCCCCGTCCATGCGTGATGGTCCGGATGGCTTCGACCGGATCGTCCTTCTTGTAATCCACGACAACGTCGACGCCCAGGTGGCGTGCCGTGGAAAGACGTTCGGCAACCGTGTCGACGGCAATGATTTTCGTTGCTCCCATCAGACGAGCGCCCGCGGCAGCGCAAAGGCCGATCGGGCCTTGCGCGAAGACCGCGACGGTATCGCCGATCTTGACGCCGCCGCTCTCCGCACCGCTGAAGCCGGTCGACATGATGTCCGGGCACATGAGCACCTGCTCGTCGGTCAATCTCTCCGGCACTGGCGCAAGGTTCGCCATGGCATCGGGAACGAGCACGTACTCCGCTTGGCAACCGTCGATCGTATTGCCGAACCGCCACCCGCCCATCGACCTGAAGCCGTGACGCGAACCGGCACCATCCTGCGAGTGCTGGCCACATAGGCAGGCATTGCTGTGACCACTAGGTGTAATCGCTCCCGCAATCACCCGTTGTCCTTCCTCGTAGCCTGTCACCGCCGAGCCGAGTTTCTCGATCACCCCCACCGGCTCATGTCCGATTGTCAGCCCCTTACGCACCGGATATTCGCCCCGAAGGATGTGAACGTCGGTGCCGCAGATGGTGGTTGTCGTTACGCGCACCAAGGCGTCGAGTGGACCCACATCTGGAATTGGCTTCGTTTCGAGCACGATGCGGCCAGGTTCAGCGAAGATGGCGGCTTTCATCTTGGGCATGCTGTTCTCCACTAATCGTTGTGGAGGCTAGGCCCTTGTCGTTGCCCGATCGTTGATATGCATCAAGCAGCCAGGCCTGCATCGCTTGAGCTAGGTCAAAGCGCTCGCCGCCAGAGCCACCATTCTTGTTGAAATCAAGGAGGATGCGATGACGACAAACGAAATGTACTACCTGATCCTTGTGTGTGCGGCATTTCTCGGGCTTGGCCTCGGTTTAGCCGTACAAACCGTCGCATATCGCCGTTCGTTGGCCCGTAGCGCCAAACGCAGTTCCCGGAAATAGCTCCAGGAAAACCGCGAATGCTACGCTGCCCGTACTCCGTCTTTAGGCGGCATTCCTTTGCGATTGCCATCGCTCTGGGACTTCAGCCGTCGATAACTCTCGCGCAGGACGTCATAAACGGCGAAGCGCTAGCCACACGTTGGTGCGCTAACTGCCACATCGTCACGCAATCGGCCACCTCGGGCCGGGCCGACGGCGTGCCTAGCTTCCCGTCCCTCGCCGCCGCGCCGCAGACGACTGACATCTCGTTGCGCCGTGCGATGACTTCATCCCACAACCAAATGCCCGACTTCTCTCTGACACGGCGAGAACAGGACAACCTCATCGCTTACATCTCCAGCCTGCGCAAACGCTGAACTCAGATCCTCCTGCTGCTTTCACCGCCTTCAAGCGGCTGTCTCAACGGGCGCTGGAGTTAACGGAACGTCTGGCACAGGGGATCCTGCCCATTGAATGCCGGTTAACCAGCTCGCTGCTTCGACGAATAGATGATATTTGACGCGCACGACGGACAATTCTCGTGCCCAATCGACGAGATCACCCCAGGGATCGTTGAGCTTGCCGAGCCCTCCTGCAATTGCCACCACGGTGCCGATCTCTGTACGACCTTGCAAAACCAGCCAGCCGCCGACACAAAATGCAGCAGCGACCGACAAGTGATGCATTAGATTCATCAGAAGGTTCATCACGTACTTCAGACGGTAGATACCCATGTTGAGGCCGAAGATACGTTGGACGCCCGTCGCTTCGATCTCTGGCCCAGTTTCCGTATTTCCTTCCGCTATGGTTCCGCTGATCTCGCGTTTTGTTAGAATGCGTCGGCGGGCGCGCCAATTGATGGACCTTTGGAAAAGGGGCACGAACACGAGCTGTGGAATGAAAAAGGCGAGACCGAGAAGCGCAAGCAACGGCTGCAAAGCCAGCATGTAGCCCACGACGCTCACTAATATTCCACCTTGAAGCAACGGTTGTGAAACGCTGAGTGCCGTAAAGCCACCGATCGGTTCGGCCTCTTCAATGATCATGGCGATCTCGACGCCGGCGTCGACGGGCGATGGCGATGCCATGGCCTCGCCTATATCTGCCTCGAGGATCGCACGGCGCAGGGATCGCACTGTGCTCTCGGCGACCCACCCGCGATAGATATTGAGCAGTGTCTTGAGGATCTGATCTGCGATAGCTACGCCTGCGTAGCCAAGCGCCAGCAAGAGGACATTGTTGAAGACTCCCCTCTCCGTCAGATCGTTGACGATGCGACGCTGTATTTCCAGTGGTACCGCGCTCAGCAGAAACACGGCCGCCGACAGTGCTGCGAGGCCAGCTTGATGCCAGCCGGTTGCCCTTAGGACAAACCCCATGATTGATCGTGGCAACATGGCAGTGTCCTCTCGCGTCAGCCGCCGGCGAAAGCAGACCGGATGCACGCCACGAGACGACTATCGGACAACGGCTTCTCCAAAAGACAATGGATGCCCGATTTCTCGGCCTGTCGGCGCAAATCTTTGTTCGCCCGGCCGGTGATCATGATCACGGGAAGACCGATGTCGCGCGCCCGCAATTCCCGGACGAGCTCCAGACCGTCCATTTCAGGCATCCGAAAATCGACGATGAGACAAGCCCGACTCGGCAGATTGCCCTCTGAAAGAAGCGCCTTCGGACCCTCGTAGAGTCGTACATCCAGCCCTTCGATCTCGAGTGCGAACTTCAGGGCGTTTCGCACTCCTGCATCGTCGTCTACTACGCATACGACCGTACCTTTGTCGGTCATTTGCCAAGTCCTCCTCCCTCCGCTTTTGGCGGCCAGCATTCTCAGTAGTCCTTCGCGGGAGGGAGCGACTTGATTTAGCGCAAGGCCGTATGGGACGCGGAATCGACAAGGACCATACGAACGAGGCTGGACAAGCTGTCGGCCTGCATTTTGGTCATCACATTGGCGCGATAAATTTCCACCGTGCGCGCGGAAATACCGAGGTCGTATGCGATTACCTTGTTCGGCTTTCCGGCCACCAAACCGTCAAGCACCTGCCGTTCGCGATCCGACAGGAGCACCAGTCTGCTGCGGATCTCCGCCGCTTTCGATCCACGCTCGCGGTCACCTTCATGATGTGCCAGTGCAGATCTGATGGCCGACAAAAGGTGCTCATCGTCAAACGGCTTTTCGATGAAGTCGACCGCCCCGGCCTTCATAGCTTCAACGGCAAGCGCTACGTCGCCGTGACCCGTGATCACGATGACGGGCATTGTACTCTTCGCAGCAATTAGTTTTCGCTGCAATTCCAGCCCATCCATCTCCGGCATACGAACATCTGTGACGATACAGCCGTCTTGCACATGTGGTAACGCCTTTAGAAAAGCGACAGCCGACTCATAAACACGCACCGCAAGCCCTGCTGTGCTCAAAAGAAAAGCTAAAGATTGCCGTACATCGACATCGTCATCGATAACGTGAACGACCTGGCCACTAGGCAAGACCTGCCTCCTCATTGGCGATTTGAAGCGTAAAGCGGAAGATCGTCCCACTGCCGGGCCGGGGTTCGACCCAAATCTTGCCGCCGTGCGCCTCAATGATCGTGCGGCTGATCGACAGCCCCAACCCCATCCCCTTCTGCTTGGTTGTCACGAAAGGCTGGAAGAGTTGCGCGGCTACCTCCGGTGCCAAACCGCTACCGCTATCGCTAACACTTATCTGAGCCGTCGCGTCGGCCTTCGCGACGGTTTCGATCTCGATTTCGCGTGGGCCGCTCCACTCCATCAGCACGTCGATTGCATTGCGGATCAGGTTGACCAGAACCTGTTGGATCTGGATGCGATCGGCGACCACCAGGTCCGCTTTGGGATCCAGGCGAAAAGAAACCGCGACGCCACCTTCTTTTGCACCGATCAGCGCCAGCGTGCTGGCATCCTCAATCAGTTTGGGCAAATTCTCGATCTGGCGCTCGGTGTCGCCCCGAGCAACGAATTCGCGCAGCCGCCGGATGATCTGCCCCGCCCGCAGCGCCTGATCTGAGGCCCTGCCCAGGGCATCACGCAACATGTCGCGAGAGTCATCCCCCGCCTTGTCGAGCAGCCGCTGGCATCCTCGAAGGTAGTTGTTGATCGCCGTCAGTGGCTGATTGATCTCATGCGCAAGCGTTGACGCCATCTCGCCCAATGCCGTGAAACGCGACATATGAGCTACTTCGGACTGCAAAGCCTTCAGGCGGTTCTCAGTTATTTGCTGATCGGTTAGATCACGAATAAAGCCGGTGAAGAAATGCTTGGCTGCGGTGCGCAACTCACCGACCGTAAGATGCATGGGAAAGGTCGTCCCATCCCGGCGCTGCCCCACGACGATGCGCCCGATTCCAATAATGTGACGCTCGCCGGTTCTGAGATAACGTTCGAGATAGCCGTCGTGCAGCTCCCGGTGTGGCGAGGGCATCAGCATCGAGACGTTCTTGCCGGCCACTTCATCCACTCCATAACCGAATAGATGTTCTGCCGTCGTACTGAGCGACTCGATCAACCCTCGCTCATCGAT
>Ga0310811_10011608_pt1 | contig 11433 bp, 5 predicted proteins | sample YCmetagenome_FD_207642 | JGI IMG/M metagenome (GOLD analysis project Ga0310811, IMG submission 207642) | Soil microbial communities from experimental microcosm in Duke University, North Carolina, United States - YC | ecosystem: Engineered > Artificial ecosystem > Soil microcosm > Unclassified ... | reverse complement strand
CGGCCAGAACTGACGCCTGTCAGCCCTTTTCTGCACCGCGCCTTCCACTCAGCTCCGCTCCCGGCACACCACCACGGCTCGGGAGCGGAGCCACGCACATCACTCACACAGCGGACCGGAGGCGGCGCCATCCCGCCGGACCCGGCTAAGCCGTGCCCGCGCAGGCCACAACCTCGCGTTGGCCGAGCCGTGGGGCAGCCCGGTCTCGGGCACTCGATGAACCCGGCACGGACCTTCGGCCCCGATTCGGTGGTGCTGCACGGTGCCGGACCGGTCATGGTGCACGCAGGCTGGTGGGCTGGCGGCTGGAGTGCGAGGTCGCCGACGACGCCGATGCCGACCACACACGCCGCCCACATGGCGCCGGTGAGACAGGGCCGGCCCGCCAGGGCGATGTTCACTCCCAGGGCGGGGCGGGCAAGTATGCGTTGTGCGCGGCGATCCGGTATCCGAACGCTGAGCCAGAACTTTGACACGAGGCCGGAACAGTGCTCACCGCGAGGCCGGAGCCGGTGGATCGCGGACAGGCTCCGGCAGCGAGGCGTTGCCGAACCGGATCCTCGCGTCGAGCCCGACGGCAGTCCTTCTCGAACGGGATTCACCAGGGACATCCCCTGATCCACCGCAGGTCGGGCAGGTCTTCAATCCTTCGGGACCGTAGACCACGCCTCGGCCGAAGCAGGTGCAGCACGTCGCGAGACGTGCACGAGCGCGTAAGCGATCGCGCCTGAGCGCCACAGGGCTGACCACGAGCAGGATCCGCTCCAGACCGGCCGGAATCTCGTCGATCAGAAGCAGTCTCTGCACTGTGACAGCGTGTCATCGAGTTCAGCGCGCCGCGAGCGGGATGGCCCGAAGAGGCGACTGAGGATGCGCAGCGGCGGGCAATACGCCCAATGCGCTCTCCGGTCCGTTCCCGCTCGATCCTCGAGAGTCCGTGGCGCAGTGCACCGCGGTTGGCCGGGTGGTGCCGGGTAGCGGGGCTGCGTGTCGAGGGCTCCGCGATCGTGGAACGGCATACGGTTCAGTCCAGGGTGACGGGGTGGTCAGTCCAGGGTGGCGAGGTGGTCGGCGCTGCCGCCGCGCCACTCCACCATGAAGAGGGTCGCGTCGTCGCTGGTCGTGCCGCCCCGTTCCTCCATCAGGGCGTGGGAGAGGGCACGCACCACCGCGCGCACGCCCATCTCCGAGTGCTCGATGCGGTGGACCCAGTGGATGAGCTGCTCCTCTCCGAACTGCTCTTCGCCCGCCTCGTGCTCTTCGATCACGCCGTCGGTGAAGCACAGCACGCGGTCGCCGGGTTGGAGGGTCTGCTCGCTGACCCGGGGCTGTTCGCCGCCGAAACCGACGGGCAGGGTGGTCGGGCTGTGCAGGTGCTGGACGACCTCGTGGTCACGGATCAGCAGCGCCGCGGGATGGCCCGCGTTGACCCATTGCAGGTGACCCGTTGCGATGTCCAGGAGCATCATCTGCGCGGTCACGAAGTGGTCCGGCCCGAACTGCTCGGCGATGGCGCGGTCCATGTACGCGTAGATCTCGGCCAGTCCGATGTCGGCGCGTCTGGCGTGCCGGTAGGCGCCGATGGCGACCGTTGCCATCGTGGCGGCGTCCAGGCCGTGGCCCATCGCGTCGATCACGGCCAGATGCAGGATGTCGTCGTTGAGGGCGTAGTCGAAGCTGTCTCCGGCGACCTTGTAGGCGGGCTCGAGGATTCCGGCCACCCCGACCTGCGGTACGGTCATCGCCAACGGGGGCAGCAGGGACCACTGGATCTCCGCGGCCAGGCTCATCGGTTCGCGGCGCCGGGCCTGGAAGAACCGATCGGTATAGCTGTGCTTGGTGACCAGTGTGTCGGCGACCAGGCCGGCGAGCCGGCGCAGCAGCCTCCGGTCGTCGTCATCGACGCTGTCCAGCGTGACGACCATCACTCCGACCTGGTCGCTGCCGTCCAGCAGAGGCAGGTACATCCGGATGCCGCCGGCCTCCGGCACCTCCACCGTGGTCGCGTGCAGGAAGGCCGTGCCGGCGTGGGAGTCGCCGATCGGCACGGGCTCGCCGACCGTCAGCCGCCTTCCCGGCAACGGCACGAGCACCCGCTGTCCGTAGTCCTGCAGGAGGATCGAGACCTCGCGTCCACCGACCCTCGCCACCTCTTCCGCGACCAGCGGAGCGATCAGCTGCGGGGCCATCTCGTGCGCCCGGTCCAACAGCTTCCCCAGCAGCCGCTCACCGAACCCTTCGGACCGGTCCACCATGGCCTTGTCAGACCGCCACTCGCCCTCCACCGCCGCCTCCTTCTTCAACCCCGCCCGAGCCGATCTCGCGTGCTGCATGGGGGTCCCGAGGGCCGTTCGCGGGGCGGAACGGCGTTCGGCCTCAGCGGCTTGGAGGAGCCGAACCCTGCTCACCGCGTAGCATGCCCGCCCTGACACGCCCGGGTCCGCCCGGCCAACCCTCACAGCATGTCGCGACCGACCAGCCGGAAGAGCCCATTACGCCAAACGCGGCATGTCACACCCGGTCAGGACCTACGGTCCACCGTCCCGGGAACGCCACGACCGACACACTGAGACGGCCCGACCGGCTCGCGAAATGGGGTCCCGGGCCGTCTGGGTTGTGCGCGCCCGCCCGGGGCGGCGCCTATGCAGTCGGTTCATGCCGTCGTGCCTGAGCGGCTTCGGCCGGTCGAGCACGGGCATCAACATCAGTTGCGGACGGCTGAGTCACCAGCGTCCCGGTCTCGCTGAATGGGTGGTGGGGTCGCCGACGCTGCGCAGCGTCGAGTGTGCGGCGCCGAGCGCCTTTGTGCGCAGCCGTCGAGGTCCGAGAGCAGATCAGGAAGGACGTGCTCCTCCTCGACGCGTACGGCGCGGGTGGAGATGGCTGCGCGCAGGTGCGGGTCCCACGAGGCGTCGCAAGGCACACCTGTGTTCAGTGGAGCCCCGTGTCCGCTCTCGACGGCGTCGAGGTAGTCGCGGAGCGAGTAGCGCCAAGCCGTGGCGTCGGTGAGGCCGAAGACGGAGTTGGCGATGCGCAGGCCGCCCCAGTCGAAGTCACCGTGGTAGCGGAAGGACGCGCCGCGCTCGCTGACGGCACGCAGCAGGGCTCGCGCGGCGACGGACAGGTGGCCTTCGACACAGATCAACGGCGGGCAGGTCGGTCCGAGGCTCCGGGCGGCGGCTTCGAGCACGGCGGGGTTCTCGCAGATGAACACCTCTCCAGCGCCGACGCCGAAGGGATCGGGCCCGGTAGTCGCGGCGCCTCGGCGAACTTGACGCAGAGTGAGGGCGAGCGGTTCGCCGCATGCCGTGGCGATGGCGAGCAGCGGGCCGAGGCCGCCGGGTCCGGCCGCGTGGCCGGGCAGGCCGAGTACGAGGACTCGCGAGGAGAGCTCGTCGAGGCTGACGCCGAGTTCCGCCCACTGCGCGCGGCGCTGTTCGGACTTGGGCAAGGTGATCAGGCTCTCGGGATCGCTTGAGAGCGACTGGGCCCAGTGTTGTGTGGCCGCGAGGACGAGCCTGCCCACCGGTTGGTCGGCGTCCAGGGCATGGGCGTCTTTGGTGGCGCGGGCGGCGAGGACGGGCAGTGAGATGCCTTCAGCCGGGAGGACGGCGAGGACGGCGGCGGTCTGCGCGGCGAACGTTCGCGCGACGCCTGGATCACCGCCTGCCAACCGCTTGAACACGCCGCGCGTGTGGGAGCGGCTCCACCAGTCCGAAAGGTAGGCGTTGCCCGAGACCGCGGCATCCAAGGGCTCATATGCGTTCCGCCATGCCTCAGCCTCGGCCAGGGTATTCGCCTTGTTGTCCGGGATCGGGCCGGTGAGTTCCTCGACGGCGGCGCGCAGGCCGCCGGGGTGGATGCCGGCGGCGCGCACAAGCCCGTCGAGCTCCTCCAAGCGCACGCTGAGCGAAGTGCCCCGGCTCGGAGCGCGTCCGAGTAGTGCGTCGACCGCACGGCGTTGCGCGGGCGAGGCCGTGCCCAGGGTGAGGTTTCCGGTGAGCGGCCGCCCTTCCGCGGCCCGCCTGCGGATGCGCTCGACAAGCCATGCCGTGTCCTGGCTGCCGAGAACGCGCCTGAGACGTTCGAAGTCCGCGCCGTGGGCGTTCATGCGATGAGCGCCTCGTGGGCACCGTCCTGCGCAGCCGGCGCGGTCGGCGCGGCGGCAGAGGCGAATGGTGCGGTACGCGGCCCGCGGCGGCGTTCGCGCCCGTCCCAGACCCAGGGGGTGACGAGTACCGCGTCCACACCTTCCCTCCGGGAGAGCTGGGCGATGGCGACGCCGGGCACGGTCGGGTAGCAGGCCCATTCGCGCTCGCTGGTCATCACGACGTCGAGGTCGAAGGAGGCGAGCAGGCCGAGGCACTTCGCTCGCGAGTCGTCGTCGACTCCTGCGAAGGCCTCGTCCAGCGCGATCAGGCGCGGTGCGCTGACACGCCCGGAGGAGTAGTGCGAGGAGGCGGCGGCGAACAACGGGACCGAGGCTGCGAGCACCCTTTCACCGCCGGAGGCGGGTCCGGTCGCCGGACGCCACTGGCCGTCTTGGCGCCGCTGGATGGCGAATTCGTGCCAGGCGCGGTAGTCCAGAGCCCGGGCGAGCTGATCGGCCCACGAGTCGCCGGGATGCTCCTCGCGGTCGGCGGCGATGCGGGTCTGGAGGAACTGTCCGACCAAGGCCCGGTCGGCCGGGCTCCACACGTCTGCGGACTTGCGCAGCAGTCTGCCTCGCACCGCCTCAAGGCCTTCGGGCGCGGTCCTGGCAGGATTCCACTGGAACCGCAGGAGCATTCCGGTGGAGGTCGGGCGCTGCTCGAGGTCCTTGTTCATCTCGAGAACCTGTTCCTCCGCTGCCGCGATCAGCTCTTGGAGGGCGCCGGCGACTTCGCCGACGAGATGGTTTTCCAGCAGTTCGCGTTCCTTGGCCGACAGCAGCCGCCCGCGCTGTTCCACGTCTTGGGCGAGGGCGGCCGCGAGGACGGGCACGTCCTGCGAGCGTCCCTGATAGGTGACATCGACGAGCATGAGCCCGGCATGCGGGGTCATCCCCACGGTGTGTCCGTGGCGCCCGAGCGCGTCGGTCAGGGCCTTGATTTCGTGGGCGACGCGCTGCTGGATCAGCTCCCAAGCCCGCTCCGCCTCGTCGACCTCGTCGAGCTCCTGGTTGATGGAGCGAGCCAGGGCGACTGCGGGAGTGGGCAACCATTCCGCGTCTGCCGCGGGATGGTCAAGGCCCGGCAGGGCGGCGGTGAGCAGTCCGGTGCGGGTGAAGTCGCGTAGGGCGTGCACGGCTGTATCCCGCTCGCCGGCTGCCGCTTCGATCTGCGCTTGAAGCAGCTCGCGACGTCCATCGGCGCGCTCGCGATCGCGCATCGCCCGGTCGTGCTGATCTCGCGTCACGCTTTCCGACCGGTCGCGCTCCTGTTGCGCCACCCCGACCTCGTGGAGGCGGCGGAAGAGTTCTTCCACGCTTGCGCCGATCGTCTCCTGGAGCACGCGGCGGCGTTCTTCGGCCCCGGCGGCCTCGCGTGCGGCGCGTTCAGCCTGGTCTTCCGCGGCGACGAGCACTTCGGCGGCAGCCTCCGCCTCCGCCCGCGCGTCGCGCAGGGCTTCGGCAGCCTCCGCGGCGGCGCTCGCGACCGGCCAGAGCGCGGCCAGTGCGATGCGGTAGTCGTGCACGGCCTCTCGGACCCTCGCGAGGTCGTCGCGGCCTGCCGGTAGGCCGGTGTCCTGCGCGAAGTGCTCCACCTCGCTCTCGGCGCTCTCGGCTGTCTGCTGTCGTTCAAGGGCGGTGCGTTGGGCGTCTTCCGCTCGGTCGATCAGGGCCCGCAGTTGGTCGTTCTGCGCGCTGAGGCGGGAGTGCGCGTCGCGCAGGGGCGCGTCGGACGGCTGAGCCTGCATGTGCCGGGCAAGGGTGTCGGTGAGAGCGTGTACTTCCTCGATGCGCCGTGCGAGATCGTCGAATTCGGCCTGGATTTCGATACGACGTGCACCGAGTTCGGCCAGCCGTGTGCGTCGTGCCGCCTCGCGTGCGCCCTCGCCGATGTAGGACGCTGATTCCTTGCGCCACCGGCCGCGCAGCACGCCCAGCCGGTAGTCGCCGTCGGTGCCGACCCAGGCGGGATGGTCTGACTCGCCGGCGCCGATGCACGCGAGTACGGATGTCACAGTCCGATCGGTCAGCGCGGCGGCCAGGGGATCGTCACGGTCGACGGCGGGGCGCAGCAGTCCGGTCAATCCGCCGTTCGGCGCCACGCCGGTGGTGGGCGAGACGAGGGTGTCGCCGGATCCCGTCGTGTGCAGCGTGCCGTCAGGGCTGAGCCACGCGTCGAGGATGCCCGCGGCCTCCAGGGCGGCCTCCAAACCGGCGCGGTCGGCCGCGCTGACATGGTCGGCGAAGTCCACGGCGCGCCAGAACGCCGCCCCCGGTCGGCCCTCGCGGGCCTGGGTGTCGCGGGTGTGGGCCGGCGCAGGGCCCTGGTGTCCGCCTGACTCGAGCCGTTCGATCTCGGCAGCGATTCCGGCGAGTTGCTCCTGTGCGGCCGAGCGCTGTGTCTCGAGTGCGCTCTCCCGCCTGGTCAGATCGGAGCTGGCACGCTGGTGGGAGCTGCGAGCCGCGTCGGCCGCGGGGTCGGGCCCGTCCAGGGTCTCGGTCCACAGCTCCAGTTGTGCCAGGAGCACCTCCGGCTCTGCCGGACGCGTCGCCGGATGGGCTTCGAACCAGGCGCGATAGTCCTCGACCAACCCTGCGCCGACTTCAGTGATCCGGGCTTGCGCGGCAGCGACTCTCTCCTGACCGGCGGTGCGGTCTTCGGCCGCGCGCGAGGCCTCGGCCCGGGCGGCCTTCGCACGCTCCTGCGCCCGATCCATGCCGATGAACAGGGCTTCCAATCCGGCGATCGCCTGGCTTCGTCGTTCGACCGCTCGCTCCCCAGCGCGCTGAGCCTGTGGGTACGGCGCAGCTTCCCGGTCGGCCTCGGCTCGGACAGCGGTGTGGTCGATACCAGAGCGCGCTGCGGCCTCGTCAGCCCGCGTGCCTGCATCGTCGAGGGCTGCGGCATCACGGTCGGCCCTGGTTAGGGCAGTGGCGACCCGGCGATTCCAGTTCTCGGCCTGAGCGCGCGCCCGCTCCCGCGCCGCTGCGCGGTCGACTGCGACCACGGCAAGGGTGCGGGCGGTGCTGCCCGCCTCCTCGAGACCGCGCGCCGCGTCCATCTCCGGGCTCCGATTCAGCGCGTCGTGGGCCGCGGACAGCCGCTCCCGCTCGGAGTCGAGCTCACCGAGCCGGGCCTTCGCATCCGCGAGTCGTTCGGTCGCAGCTTCGAATGCGGCCTCCTCCTCGCCCAGATCACGGCCCAGGTGCTCGTATTTGCTGTGCGACAGGCGCAGCACGGCCGCCTGTCGCTTCGCCGCGGTACGCGCGTAGCGGCGGTAGTGGCCCAGAAACAGGTCAGCCGCGCGAGCCGTCTCCTGCAAGGCGGCCAGGGCCTCTCGCTCCTCGTCCAGACCTCGGAACGCCTCGGCGACCTCCGTGATCAGGGCCGGATCGAGCGGTGGCAGGGCGTCGGTAAGCGCCTTCGACAGCAGCTTCTCGTCGGGCCTCTTCGACAACTGCGGCTGTCGCAGTTGGATCAGCAGGCCCACCAGTGATTCGTAACGTTCCCGGCCGAGACCGAACAACGCCTCGTCCACCGCACGCCGGTACTCGGTCGCGGTGTCGTAGACCAGCCCGCGGTCGGCCAGCGCGTCCTTGAGCCGTTCCCGCGTCACCGGGATGCGTGTGGCGGACATCAGCGCCAGTTCCGGGCCGACGCGCCGGTCGGAGACGAAAAACCAGTGTCGCGCGATGCCCTTGCCCTTCACCGCCTTGAGACCGCAGCCGACGGTGCAGTAGCGCTCGCGGCCGTCCTCATCCAGCCGGCCGAACTCCAGCCAGGTGTATCCGGTCCGCTCGTCGTGAGGATGTTTGCCACCGAGCAGCAGGTTCCACTCCATCCGCTTGGCTCGGTCCCCGTCCGGCTCGACACGGCTCGGGGCGAGCTCGCCGTCGAGCAGGAACGGCAGGGTCAGGGCGAGCACCTTCGACTTCCCGGTGCCGTTGTTGCCCCGCAGCAGCAGGCGTCCGTCGTGGAAGCGAAATTCCTCATCGTCGTAATAGAAGATGTCCACCAGCCCCGCGCGTAACGGCTGCCAGCGCGCGCGGGCCGGCCGGGGCAGGTCGGATGTCGGTGCCGTCATCGGGGGCCGTCCTTGCGAGTGGTCTTCGGATTGATCTTCACCAGGCGCGGTTCGGCCAGGGCGTAGCGATGGATCGCGGGTTTCGCAACGATCAGTTCGCCCTCCCCGTCGTCCGACACCTCGACGAGGCCCAACGCGACGAGTCGGCGCAACGCGGCGTCTACGAGGTCGCCGGAGGCAGCGGGGTCGGCGGCGGACTTTCGCCAGTACTTCCCGTGCTCGGAAGCCAGCGAACGCACCAACCGCGCCAGCTCGAAGCGCGATGCGGGCTGCGCACGGCCGGCCAGGTGCGTCGCGATCAGCAGCGTGACGTGCCCCTCGGTGCCTTGCTCAGGCATGCGCACGTCGGTCAGTTCATCCTGCGGATCGACCATCGCCACGCCTTCGGCACGCAACTCGGGCACAAGCCCGGTCAGGGCGTGAATCCGGGCGGTGATGGCTTGGCGCTGCCGGATCAGATAGTCGCGTTCTTCATCGTCGAGCGCCGCGTAGTAGACCACCGGATCGTCGAGCAGGCGCCGGGTGAGCCGATGCCGTAGAGCGCGCAGCCGCGATTCGTCGGTGTCCGGGCGCGGCTCCGCCGTGAGCTCAACCAGGCGCGCTTGGAAGCCGACCGCCGTAACTGCGGACGGGCTGCGCGTCGTGGCGAGCAGTCCGGAAAGCACTTTGCGCTTCACGTCATAGAGCACGTCGTTCTCGGCCTGCGCGACGAACCCCTCCTCATCGCCGTTGACCCTCTCGAGCACCCCGAACTCCAGCAGCAGCCGCACTGCGGCGACGAGGTCGGAGCGCTCCTCCCGGCGTTCCAACCGGAAATCGATGCCGGCGCCGGCGAGCACGGGATCGGCCACGCCCGTGATCACCCCGTCTGCGAGCCGGCCCAGGGTGATCTGGTTGTCCGAACGCTCCAGCAACGCCAACGCCAGGCACAGCAGGACGTAGCGGCGCCGGGTGAACGGCGCTTTGGTCTTCGGGGCGAGCGCATACCGGGTCGCGTCGTCCAGCCGCGCCGGTGTCTTGAGAAGACGGGCGGTCTGCGCATCCACGATCAGCCGCCACCCCGTCTCCGTGGCAAACCACGCGGTCAACTCCCCCGCGTACTTGCGCACCAGCCGGAACTCCTCGGCCCCGGTCCGCAGCAGCGGCCGAGCCAGCAGCGCACGCGCGGCTTTGGCCCGCTCGGTCCGGGCATCCGCAAGGAGCAGCGCGGCCCTTGGATCGGTGTCGGTCTCGGCCTCCGGTTCGGCCCCGACAGTCACGTCTTCGATCGTCACGCCGCGCCTCCGGCAGGAGCGAGGTCCAGGATCTCGATGATGTGCTCGGGTCCGGACAGCACCCCGTCCTCCGTAGGGATATCGATGATCTCCGATTCGTCCACCAGCTTCAGGCGCACCTCCATGGTGCCGTCCCCGGTGGTCGCCGAGCACTGCGACTCACCCGGCATCCTTGCGGCGAGCGCATCGCCGAGCACCGCCAGGAAAAGTCGGAAGGCCTGCCGGTCCAACCCTTCCGGCCCGGCGAGTTCGGACAGCAGCGTCGGTCCGTCCGTGGCGAGCCGAGATCGGGCCGCAGCGGTCTGCGCCGCCTCCAATTCGGCCTGCTCGGCCAGCAGGGCCCGGGCCGCCGACCGGTCAGCGACCTTGTTCGGCGAACCGCGCCGCTCGTAAGAGCCGGTCTCCCGCAGCCGAGGGCTGATCTGCAACGGCGGCGCCTGTTTCCAGGGCGTGTTCGGCGCGAGCTGCTCCCGCGACCACGATTCCTCCGTCTCCGCGTCCACGCTCAGATGCCGTGCGGGGGTGAGCGCGAAAGCGGCCCGCCACAGCCGGTGCGCGTCCTCGTCGGAGGGGGCCTCGGCGAAGAACCGCGCCAGCGCACGGAAATCCGCGGAACGATCCACCCTCCCGCCGCGCCGTTCGTTGAGTGTGGAGACCGTGTTCACCAGGTTCGTGATGGCGCTCACCGCGCTCGTGCGCAACAGTTTCGCCTGCGAAGGATGCTGCGCGTCCCGAGAGATGAACCAGTCCGTCAGGCCACGCCAACGGTTCTCCCACGCGGAGAGCGCCAAGGCGGCCGCCGACGTGACCGCGGTCGGAGCTTCGTCGGTGTCGGCCGCTTCGGTGTCTTCCACGGGCTCTTCCCCGCCGGGAACCGCGTCGGCTGCTTCACGCCGTGACGCCAGAATGAGTAATCGCGACATATCGGATGCGTTGAGCTGGCCGAGCAGGTCCGCGATCTGCGCCCCCCGGTTGGCCAGATCGGCGATGAAACGCTCGATATAGCCGATCAGCCGATCCTTGTAGGCGATGAACGCCTCTTCGTCCCCATCCTGGAAGTCGATGGTGCGCCGCAGAGAGGCCATGAACGCCTCAGCGTTGTCCGCGAGCGACGTGAACCGGTCCACGAGCCCGAGCAACGCGAGATGCGCTTTCGCGGGATCAGGGTCAGGGTTCCGCCCGAGTACGAGCAGGGACGCGAGCTGCTCGGCAATGTCCTCCAGGGCCACAGCCTGCAACTGGCCGCGGTGCCCCAGCGCCTGCTCGTACGCCGCGATCGCGGCCGCGGCGGCCTGCCCGTGGTGGGTGAGCTGATAGAGGTAGCGCGCGCGATGGAAGTCCTCGACCGTCGTCACGCGCCCGGTGTCGGCATCGGCGTGGAGGTTGCCCCACGACTCCAGTTGCTCGAGTGCGGCCGAAACCGGCTCGATCGCGAGCGTCTCCGTCCCGGATTCGCGGCGCAGTTCGACGAGCACGTCCTCCGGCCGCAAGTGCACCGTGAACCGAGCCCTGGCCTGAGCGAACACGCCGAGCACCCGCCCGTACAGCACCGCGTTCGGCGTGCTGAGGTAGGCGAAGGGCTGCGGCTCGTTCATCGTCGTCGGTCGTACAGGCGCGGCGTTGCTCATATCGTCTTATTGTTCCGTACCCACCGCGGTCGCTGCGCGGTTTCCCGGAGATCGGCTACGTGGTTGCTTTCCGCAATACAGCAGCCGCAGACACTCGGGCGGACGCCCCTGGGGTCCAGCGCCGGGACTGTTGCGATTTTCGTGCTGCGACGGTGCGCACCAAGGTCGGAAGCTCAATACGACGTCGGCCCCCGCCGGTTCACCGACGAGGGGCCAAGGGCTGGCTGGACCAGAACGCACACCCATTCGCCGGGTTTGAGTCTCCCGCTGGAACGGTGCCCGGATGGTGGTGTGGG
>Ga0310811_10011607_pt1 | contig 11433 bp, 10 predicted proteins | sample YCmetagenome_FD_207642 | JGI IMG/M metagenome (GOLD analysis project Ga0310811, IMG submission 207642) | Soil microbial communities from experimental microcosm in Duke University, North Carolina, United States - YC | ecosystem: Engineered > Artificial ecosystem > Soil microcosm > Unclassified ... | reverse complement strand
CAGTCGACCGAAATTGATGTTTATAATACACCAAGCCCAAAAAATCTTCGCAAGCAAGGCCAATACATCACGCGAAATATTGAGTTATTTCAAAGCAAAGCGGATCGTCAGATCGATGCCGTAAAACCGAACGTAAAGCCTGTCGCTGACGTAGCGACCGGTCCAGGATTGGTCGTGTTTCCGCTGGTTGGAAATGCGGCGTTTATTGCTAACGATCGTCTGGATAAAATTAAGCCGTTAGTTGGTAAGAAAATTCCTTTGCTTATTAAGCCGAATTTAAACTCGGTAGAGGATGCGCTGGTGCGGGAGTTCCCATATGCCTCCGGAGTAATCAAGACGATTCTTTGTGATCTGGCCTCGAGGGGATACGTCATGATTCGACCGACGATCCTAACCGGCCCGCCAGGCTGTGGCAAATCCACGTTTGCGATCAGATTAGCTGAATTGCTAAAGGTGCCGTGCGAAATGTACGGCTGCGCCGGGATCAACGATTCGTCTTTCGGGGGGACCGCCCGCCGATGGAACACTGGTGAGCCTGCAATGCCTGTGTCGCTAATCGTCAATTCCGGATCGGCCAACCCCATGGTGATTTTGGATGAGATCGAGAAGGCCGGTCAAAGTCGTCAGAATGGTAACCTCCTGGATTCTCTGTTGCCTATGCTGGAGCCGAGGACCGCAATGCGGTTTCATGATCTCTACTTCCAGGCGCCTGTCGATCTGAGTGGGGTTATTTTTATCGGAACATCGAATGAGCCGTCATTGTTACCGAAGCCACTGCGCGACAGATTCCGAATTCTGCAATTTCCTGTCCCTCAAACCGGGGATCTGCCGGCACTTGTACCTGGACTTTTAGCAGGCATCGCCAAAGCTCGCGGTCTGGATTTACGCTGGATCCAAAGGCTTAGTGGTGCGGAAATGGATGCTCTCGCTGGCACGTGGTCAGGAGGATCAATCCGGTCACTCCAGAGACTTCTGGAGGGGATTTTAGCCGTTCGTGAAAATCATTTTGAGATGCATTGAATAGATGAAAACTGCTCTGACTATGGATCACTCGAAGCGCGTACTGGTGGAACGGCATGATCTTCATGGGCTCTGGTCGATACGCGATACAGCCGCATTGCCTCGCCTGAATTGCACCCGGCATTAATCTGTTTCCTCAACTGATCAGCTCCCCAGGAGAGTTTTTCCCCGGTTGGAGGCTGTTTGGAAACTCTTGCGGCACGGTTTGTAAGGTGATTCACGCTTTGGATGTCGACACAAGGAAAGCCGTGGGCGGATGGCCCGGATTGAGAAGAAGACCAAGCGTTACCCGAGCGACCTGACTGACGAGGAATGGTTTGCGATCGAGCCCTACTTGCCTGCGCCGGCTGTGACGGGCCGCAAGCGGCGGATCGATCTGCGGGAGGTGCTCAATGCGATACGCTACATGGTTCGGTCGGGCTGCAAATGGCGCATGTTGCCGATCCATTTTCCGCCTTGGCAGACCGTCTATTGGTGGTTTCGCCGGTTCGTCCGACTGATGCTGTTTCGGACCATTCACGACGTGATCTTGATGATCGACCGTGAGCGAGCCGGTCGTAATCAGCAACCGAGTAGCGCGATCATCGACAGCCAGACGACTAAGGCGCCGGCCGCGGCGGGTACGCGCGGCTTCGACGGCGCCAAGACAATCCTGGACCGCAAGCGCCATATCGCGGTCGACACGGGCGGACGCTTGTTGATGGTCAACCTGACCACCGCCGATATCGCCGACAGCACGGGCGCTCAGGCCGTGCTTGATGCCTTGCGCACGCGTTGGTCGATGATCAAACATCTCTTTGCCGACGGCGCTTATGACCGACGGCAATTGCTCGATACCGCCGCTTTCCTCGATTTCGTCGTTGAAATCGTCCGGCGCAGCGATAAGGACGTCAAATCCTGCCCAAACGCTGGGTCGTCGAGTGCACGTTCGGCTGGCTCACAAGGTACCGTCGCCTCGTCAGGGACTACGAGGCCCGCCTCGATGTCTCCGAAGCCATGATCTACGCCGGAATGGAAAGCCTCCTCGTACGAAGGCTCATCCATCCATGAGTTTCCAAACGGACTCTTAGAGATCGTGCGGACGCGGATCTTTGCTCCAGCGCGCCAATTTGCGCAAAGCAAACGGTTTCGTCGGCCCGTCTACCCTTTGTGGAAAGCAATGTTGGCGCTCAAGTTATGTCCGAGGTTGGTAGGATAGTGGCTATTTGAGGTGAATCGGCAGAATGGCGGCTTGTCTTGTCCTGCCCCTCGCGCCGAGCTTTGGCGTGGGGCGGCCGCAAATACTCCTAGACCGACAGAAACTGTTGGCGCTCGAATTAGGGCTTTGCGGCTTGCGGCCAATCTCACGCAGGACGAATTCGCGGCCAAAGTGAATGTCTCCCGCTCCGCCATCGCGCAGTGGGAAACCGACCGTGCCGGCCAGGTTCGTGACAACATGGAGCGAATCGCCAAGGTGCTGAACACCTCTCTTGGCTATCTCGTTTCCGGTGAGACTGGTTCACTCGCGGGTGATGAACTGGCGTTGATGCGCCTGTATCGCGCCTCTTCGTCCGAGGATCGGCGCATGCTGCTCCTCACCGCCCGCCGCCTCGCCCGCACCTAACGCACCGCGACGCCGCTCCGGTGTGCGCTCAAAGCCATATGCGTTTTGGTGGAACCGGCCGGTTCCACCAAAACGCATGAAGTTGCGCGCATGAGCCAAGGCGCGGCGCGCCTTAAATGACGTTCATAAATGTTGCAGGTTAGGCTTACGCCGATGGCAGCCTGCGAAGTGATCAGACGGCTTTGAGATTGATTGCTGCAGCCTTGCCACGCTCCATCTCGATGTCGAACGTGACCTTCTGGCCCTCGTCCAGACCGCGCAAACCCGCCGATTGCACGGCGGTGATGTGCACAAACACGTCCTTGCCGCCGTCCTGGGGAACAATAAAGCCAAAACCTTTGGTGGTATTAAACCACTTAACCGTACCGATGGCCATTACGCGACGTCACTCCTTGCATTGGCATAAGTTGATTGCCATCAAAGCTCGCGCAGAAACCTTTTAAATTGTCAACGAATTCTTGGCTTTCGTCGTGTTCGGACCTGGGGAACAATCCCCAGAGTGCTGGTCCCCCGCAATCTCAGTGCCGAGCGTGCATCCGTCACCATCAGGACGGGGCACACCTTCGCATCCAGATCGAACTCCTCGACCCGTAAGTTCTCATCGACTTGATGCATCGGACGATCCCCAGTCCAGTTGGACGACTGCTCTGGCTGGAATGAGGCATGATGGCTATCCTGGCCTCTTGTCCAAGACGGCTTTCTGCCACTGCCCGGTGCCCAGGATTTTAATGGTTTCGACCACAGATCCAGCATCAAGGGCGCTCTTGATCCAATTTTTATAACCTGGCGCTTCGAGCGCTCGTGGATGAAGAGGGCTGTAAGCAATGAGCTGGATGACCACCCGCCCGTCACGCTCAAACTCCAGAACGAACACCTTAGACTTGTCAGGACGAGGGCCCGTTCGATTTTTAGAGTATCCCGCTAAAACGCCCTGGAGCCAGTAACACTTGAAGTCCCGGCAAACCTGCGGCCGGTCCTGGTAAATGGAACAGCCGACACGCTTGGCGTAATGGTGGCACCATGTGTTCGAAGGCTTGTTGATCTCAGGAATGGAAGGGATTTTACAGCAGACGCTACAGTTCCCGCACAGGCTTTCAGTCATGATTTGGCCTCACATGCACGTCGATATGATGCACGTCAGAACCGAACAGGCAACTAATGTTATGCATATACGGGGTAACAGAAGAAAAAGTCCTTTTAATTGATCTGTGCCCGTAGGCCAACACCCTCGAGCATGTTGCTCGGTGGTATTGTTGAGGGAGAACGGCATCTGGACAGTATCGCTCTGACCTGCTGCGCCTCGAAAGACGATTACCGGCTATATCGAGGAGCGGGTATTAAGTCCCTGCATGAACCCAAATGTGGGGGCACTTACGTAACGCATGTGTCACGTCTGCGGCTGAACCGTTATGGGCAACACCAGACGGTTCTGCGAGCCGCGTAGCGCGGCTCGTGCGCGCCTATCGGCGCAGCCAAAAGTGCGGAGCGCTGGTATGCTTCGGACGTCGTGGGAGGGGTAAGTAAAGTTCTGGGACCATTTCCTTCCCTTGCGGCATGTGATGTCGGCAGACGCAACACGGCCGACCTGTTAAGGGTTAGAGAGAGGGGCCTGGACGCCCAGGCTTCTGCTCTGGAATCGAAGATCTTAACACAACTGAGCCAAGGGGAAACTGGGGACGCTCAACTCACAACAGCTCAGCAGGGGGATCTGTAGGCTACAGAGACCGCCCTCAGGCACCATGCCGGCATCGACGATCGAGCCCATCCGTCCGCCCGCGCGCAAAACGGCGCTGCTGACATCGACAACGCCGTCCACGAAATCCGCGACTATATCGATGACCGCAGGTGCCAGCGCGCGGATATGCGCCTCGAGCCCCTCGCCATAAGCCTCTGGCTCATTGTCGAAGCTGCGTAGGAAATCGTAATTCGCAGGGGAGGCTGTGCCGATGACGCGGGGCCCCGGCCGCGACCGCGACCTGCGCGCCGAGGATGCCGACACCGTCGGCCGCACCATGAATGACGTCGCCCGCCTTCCATGCATGGATGACGCTCTTGCGCACATAGGCGAAGACCTCATCGCCGAGGCGGAACTCGGGCGTGTCGAAGCCGACCGCCTCGACGATGCCGATCACATCCCAGCCAGGTGTCACGGGGAAGAAGGTCCGTCCAGCTTTCCCGCCATGATCTTCCAGTCAACCGGGTTGACCGCGGCGCTGCGGACCCGGATGAGGATCTCGCCGGGGCCGTACCTTCGGCATGGGCACGTGTCTCGCCGATGTCAGTCTGTCCGCGCGACGACGACGCACACGCCATGCATTCACCGTTCACTGGTGTTCGTCGTCTGGCTCACCATGGTTCCATTCTACTTGGGAGCTTCGAGCGATCTGGGGCGTTCAGCGAACACGGATTTGATCCCGCCTCCAAGGCCCTGAAGCGGAAATGACTGCCCGGCAAAAATGAACAGAGACGGCGTCCTTACGATAGCAATACGGCAGCATAACCGCTCGATAGACTATGGCTCCCCCCGCAAGACAGCGCCGCACCGCCCAAGCCCGCCAAGGATGTTCAGCAAGCGTCGGCGGCGCGGTAGCCTCAGAAGACGAAACGCCGAAGAAGCGGAATGTCAGCAGGCCCCCCTTAAGCGGGGACAACGTTGTCCTACCGGGGCAGCTCATCTAGGATGCTGGCATGGCGACCGCTCGCGGTGCTGGGTAGAATGCGAGGGCCGGCCCTTCGGAGAGAGCGCGTTGCGGATCATCTATGTCACACTCAACACGGAAGAGGAGGCGCGGTCCATCGCCCGGACCCTGCTCGAACGCCAGTTAGCCGTCTGCTGCAATTGGTTCCCCATCACCTGCGCCTATCGCTGGGAGGGGCGGATCATCGAGGAACCGGAGACCCTGCTGCTGGTGAAGACCCAGGCGGACCGCTTCGGCGCTGTGGAACAGGTGATTCGTAAAGCGGTGAGCTATACCAACTGCATCGTCGAGCTGACGCCCGGCGAGGTCAATGCCGGGTTCCGCGCCTGGCTCGATGCCGAGGTGCCGCAGGACGTTGGTGCGCCCTGAGATCTGAAGGGGAGGCGGAGAATGGAAGAGGCGTCGCGGCCGATTAGCGAGATTGCAAGTTTTCATGCGCATATCTATTTCGACCCGGCCAACACTCGGTCGGTGGCGGAGTGGCTGCGTGCCCGGATCGCAGAGCGCTTCCCGGTGCGGCTCGGGCGCTGGCATGAGGTGAAGGTGGGGCCGCATGACGCGGCGATGTATCAGGTCGCCTTCGAGCCCGACGTGCTGGCCGGATTGGTCTCGTTCCTCATGCTGAATCATAGGGGGTTGAGCATCCTGATCCATCCCAACACGACAAATCCCAGACGGGACCATGTCAAGGATGCGCTTTGGATCGGCGAGAAGCTGCCGGTCCATGGCTCCAGCCTTCCCGAGCAGTCGGTGGCCGATTCAGCCGGCGCGCCGAATACCAAACCGACGATCGTCGCCTGAGACGGGCAAGATAGCGGTCCGGATTTGCCGCGGGCGGATGCGCGTGGAAAATTGTTCTGGACCAAATTTGTACCAGAGCCGCCGTACGCACCGGCTAGCGTGTCGTGGCACAAACCGATGGCTTTTGCACCCAAACTAAACCCGCAGCCTGTGCACGATCGCGTGCTTCTCCATTCATGTCAGCAATGGCTCAAGGACATGTCGACTATCTGACCACCCCCACAGGATCTTTATGAGATTCGTCCCTATCTGATTCGTGCCACCTCGAATCGAGTTCGGTATAGGTGGTTGCGTGCCCCCCGCAGGGGTATAGAGATAACTAAAAAGAGAGCCACCCTCGGTTTGGCAGGCAGGGCAGCCCCCGCCAATTCCCCATCATGCGGCTAAATGTGACTCGCCCCCGAACTGGCCGATCCAGGTCGAGCCCGGACCTGGCAGGGCTATTATGGGTGAAGGGTTAGCGTTGGGGCGGAAACTGGTCTAGCTGGCTTTGGAGAGCCGGTCTGGCGAAGCGGGTGTCAACTGTGCCGCAACTGGTGTTGCACTTTGCACAGGCTCATCGTCGTCCAGCGGGATCTCAGTCCAGCGGGATCTCAGCGTTACCTAAAAACTCCCCATGTTTCCAGATGTAAGCTGAGATCCCGCTTTGGCGTTAAGACTCACAACGGTCAAAAAGAACGCTCCATAGCCTTGCCAGCGGAAGGCAGATCACTCTTAGCATAATTCTTAAACAAGCGCCTGGACGATTTCCTTTGTGCGTTCACCAGCCCATTCTTCCGATTCTAAAGTAAAAGGATCTGGAGCACGCGGTGCCGCTTGATGAGGGCGAAGGGCCCTTCAAGGAGGTCCTCATGGGGGCCGATGCATAGGTCTGGGTGGGCGAGGGGCACGAGTAGGCAGCGGGGGTCACCGGGCCCGGGCCTTATGAGCGAATGGCGCGAACTTGCTGTCACCCGGCCTATGCTGATCTAAGCTGGGCCGGGTCGATCGGTAATTGGCGTAGGCGTTTGCCGGTTGCGGCGAAGATCGCGTTGACCACTGCTGGGGCGATCGTTGCGGTGCCAGGCTCGCCGATACCGCCGGGCGCCTCGGCGCTGTCGATCAGATAGGTTTCGATCTTCGGCGCCTGGTTGATCCGGAGCATCTGGTAGGTATCGAAATTGCCCTGCTCGACCCGACCGCCCTTCAGCGTGATATTGCCATAGAGGGCGGCAGTGATCCCGAAGATGATGCCGCCCTCCATTTGCGCGGCGATCGTGTTCGGATTGATCTGGTGGCCGCAATCGACCGCGCAGACGACACGCGTGATGGCGACGGTGCCGTCCTTGTCGACGGATACTTCCGCCACCTGTGCGACGTAGCTGCCGAAGCCATTGGAGACGGAGATGCCGCGGCCGGTGCCGGCCGGCATTTTCTGGCCCCAGCCAGCCTTCTCAGTCGCCAGATTGAGCACGCCAAGCGCGCGTGGTGCCTTGGCGAGCAAAGCGCGTCGGTAGTCCCGCGGATCCGTCCCGGCCAGGGCCGCGAGTTCGTCAACGAAGCCTTCCACCATGAAAGCGTTATGGGTGACCCCGACGCCGCGCCACCAGCCTATCAGCATGCCCGGCGGTGGCTCGTGGCGGACATAGTCTACGAGGAGATTGGGGAAATGATACGGCCCGAAGGCACAATTGACGGCATCCGCATCCAGGCCGTTCACGAAGGCCGGCGGCAGCCACCGTGACAGAACCGACGCCCCGACCACGCGATGCGTGAAGGCCACCGGCATGCCGTCGTCATTCAGACCGGCAGTGAGAACGTCGTAGTAATAGGGCCGGTATATATCGTGCTGGATGTCTTCCTCGCGCGACCAGATCACCTTCACGGGGGCATCGACCTGACGGCCGATCTGGACCGCCACGCCGATCGTATCAGCGTCGAGCCGGCGTCCGAACCCGCCGCCAAGCAGGTGGTTGTGGACCTGCACCTGGTCCTGCCGCAGGCCCGCGGCCTGTGCCGCGGCGATCTGCGCGCGAACCGGTACCTGGGTGCCAACCCACACATCGCAGCCATCCTTGCGCACGTGCACCGTGCAGTTCATCGGCTCCATTGTCGCATGGGCCAGGAACGGCACCTGATAGGTCGCTTCCAGTTTTTTTGTGGCGCCGGCCATCGCCGCCGCGGCATCGCCTTGCCGCTTCGCAACAACGCCCGGCGTTTTAGACGCGGCGGCCATGGCGCCAATAATATCGGTTGTGCTGACGCTGGCATTGGGGCCAGGGTTCCAGGTGATAACGAGCGCCGCCAGGCCCTTGCGCGCGGCACCCATGTGATCTGCGACGACGGCCACGGCATTCTCCAGGCGCACAATCTGGTGCACACCATTGACCGCTTTCGCCTTGCTGTCGTCGACCGTGCCAAGTGTGCCGCCAAAGACCGGGCAGATCGCGAGCGTTGCGATTTTCATCCCCGGAATTTTAGCGTCGATGCCGAATTGGGCCGATCCGTTCGTCTTGGCCGGCGTATCGAGGCGTTTTGTTGACTTGCCGATCAGCTTGAAATCTGCCGGGCTCTTGAGGGCGACGTTCCGCGGCACGGGCAACGTTGCCGCGCGATCGGCGAGCGCTCCGTAGGTCAGCGTGCGGCCGGTCGGTACGTGAACGACGGTGCCACCAGCTGCACGGCATGAGGCAGCGTCCACCTTCCAGGTTTTCGCCGCCGCGGTGACCAACATGACGCGCGCGGTGGCGCCGGCCTGGCGCAGGGGAATGAAGAAAGCGCGGATCGTGGTCGATCCACCGGTCGCTTGTTGGTGTAGGAGCGGATTGCTGTAGAGCTGGGCATTGGGCGGCGCCGCCTCAAGCCGGACTTGGTCAAGCCCGACCTCGAGTTCCTCGGCGATCAGCATGGGCACGGAGGTGTAGGTTCCCTGCCCCATCTCAACCGCGGGCATGACGAGCGTAACCGCGTTATCCGCCCCTATGCGGATAAATGCGTTAGGTTCGAATGCGTCCTGCATGGCCGCCTCAGCGCGCAGCCCGAGCCCTGGCAGGCAGAAGCCGAGTAGCATGCCGCCGCTGGCCGCGGACCCGACGGCAAGGAATCGGCGGCGGGACAAATCGAAGCCGAGGCCGCGCTGTTCTCCATCAGCGATGTCATCGGTGCCAGGGGCAATCTTTCGATTGAACATCATGGTCGGGTCTCCGGTCATCTAGGCGGCTGATGGCACTGCTTGCTTGATCGCCGCGCGAATCCGAACATAGGTGCCACAGCGGCAGATATTTCCCGACATCGCGGCGTCAATGTCAGAGTCGCTTGGATGCGGATTGCTGGCGAGCAGGGCCGCCGCCGACATGATCTGACCAGACTGGCAATAGCCGCACTGGATCACCTCGTCGCGAAGCCAAGCCTCTTGAATCCGCTGCCCAGCCTCCGTCGCGCCAATCGCTTCGATCGTGATGATCGGCGAACTGCCGACGCTGCCAATCGGCGTGATGCATGATCGGATGGCCTTACCATTCATATGCACAGTACAGGCCCCGCAAAGGGCTTTGCCGCAGCCGAATTTTGTTCCGGTCAACCCAAGCACGTCGCGCAGGACCCAGAGCAGCGGCGTGTCGTCATCGACGTCGACGACATGGGTTTTTCCATTGACACTGATCGTGAACGGCATGAGCGGGTTCTCCATCCCTGCGGTTAAAACTCGCATTCAACCATACCGGTCGGCCGCCGGGTTCGGTTTCAGGTGGATGGTCAGCACGGACGGCACATATCCGGTAGGACGGCCTCCGCAGACGCAAATTGTTACCACAACGCGTCATCTCCGTCCACAAAGTAATCGCAGTGTGTCATGGCCATCAGCTTTCGCGCACCCGCTGAGGCCTTCAAGAATGCCATCTCCGAAACGATCGCCCGGCCGAACCTGCCTGCGGGCGATTGGTCGAGATGGACGAAAAATGCTAATGTCTTTTGGGCAACGTGACAGACGGCCCACTGCAAAAATCACCAATGATGGAGGATACCGATGGCCTCTCCCACGTATCCACGCGATCATACCGCCTACCTGCTGCTCGACCCCTACAACGATTTCCTGTCCGAAGCCGGCAAGGCGTGGCCGCGCGTGGCGCAGGTCGCCACCGAGGTCGGCCTGCTCGATAATCTGCGGGCGCTCGACGCCGCCGTCCGGGCGGCGGGCGTGCCGGTCTTCATCGTGCCACATCACCGCTGGGAGCCGGGTGACTACGAGGATTGGGATCATCCATACCGCCTACCTGCTGCTCGACCCCTACAACGATTTCCTGTCCGAAGCCGGCAAGGCGTGGCCGCGCGTGGCGCAGGTCGCCACCGAGGTCGGCCTGCTCGATAATCTGCGGGCGCTCGACGCCGCCGTCCGGGCGGCGGGCGTGCCGGTCTTCATCGTGCCACATCACCGCTGGGAGCCGGGTGACTACGAGGATTGGGATCATCCCAACCCCCGCCAGCGTGTCGTCATGCAGAGCCATCTCTTCGCGCGCGGCGAGTGGGGCGGCGAGTTCCATCCCGACTTCGCCCCGCGGCCCGGCGACGTTGTCGTGCACGAGCATTGGGCCCAGAGCGGCTTCGCCAACACCGACCTGGACATGCGCCTGAAGCAGAAAGGGATCACCCACGTGATCCTCGCCGGCCTGCTCGCCAACACCTGCACGGAGTCGACCGGGCGTTACGCGATGGAGCTCGGCTACCATGTTACCCTAGTGACCGACGCGACCGCCGCCTTCGGCCCCGAGGAGATGCACGCGTCTCACCATGTCAATGGCCCGACCTTCGCTCACGCGATCCTCGACACGAAAGAGCTGATCGCGGCGCTTGCGCCTTTGGCTTGAACGCGTCGGCGGCAACCCCGCGCTGACGCTGGTCGAACCGGCGGGCTCGGGTGTTCAGCATGGCGGATATGCGATCTTCACGCAGTCGCTGCCTCAACACCCTCTTCGCCTGTTCGACGGCGCGTGCGGCGCCGCCATCTGCAAGGGCTTATCCCGTGAATACCTGAGTGCGGCTCGCCCAGCGCGTGCCGGTTCGCATTGCGATCGATGAATGCTGGTCGCCGCTGAAAGCTCAAAAACGGCAGGTTTTGGCATGTCCAGTTTTGTACCGCTGTGGCGCGCCCGAAGAGCTTCGAACTCCTGACCCTCAGATTTAGTCAGAGGCTTATGGGTTACCCTGAAAGCTGGTGATTCCGGGGCAAGTCGCCCATCATTCCGAGATGATGTCGCCCACCATTCCGAAATGATGGCGCCCGGGGTTCCGATTTAGTCTCGCCCAGGATTCCGGGATGATGTCGCCCGGGTGGGC
>Ga0310811_10011606_pt1 | contig 11433 bp, 9 predicted proteins | sample YCmetagenome_FD_207642 | JGI IMG/M metagenome (GOLD analysis project Ga0310811, IMG submission 207642) | Soil microbial communities from experimental microcosm in Duke University, North Carolina, United States - YC | ecosystem: Engineered > Artificial ecosystem > Soil microcosm > Unclassified ... | reverse complement strand
TTGCATCACCTGGATGCGTTCTTATACTCATTGGCATGAAATATGTTTTTTTTGTTGCCATTCGCTATTGCTTTTGGGTTTATTACTGATGGCTTAATTTGCTGTTAGCTATTTTTTCTTTTTGCTCAGGCACATGGTGTATGTCTTCGTTTTGTCTTTCTCATGAGTATTACAGGTACATCTTTCTTGTGTCTGTTGCAAAATTGCAGACGAGATATGTTCTCTGGACCCTACGATCGAGACTTTTTACCTGTGATAGACGGAAAATGGAAAGGATGATTCCTGATGTACCATAGACAGCATGAACGCCCGGTTGGTGTGACGGTTGTTGCGATTTTGCTTGCTATACTGGGTGTGTTAGGCGTGATTGGGTTCTTTAACAGTCTGATACTTTCTGGTAGCAATGGCACCTGGATATCGCTGTCGCTGTTGGATGGAATTATTGCCGTGCTTGAAATTGTGCTGGCCTGGGGGTTATGGACCTTGAAACCGTGGGCATTCTGGACAACTGTCGTTATTCTGGTTCTTGATATGGTCAGTGCGATTGTGGCCTATACGACATCGGCGAATACGCTGGCATTATTTGCTGGTCTGGTTATTCCTATCATCTTACTGTTATATCTCTTCTTTGATCGGGCTGTACGCTCGGCTTTTCGCGTCCATGTGTAATATTCTTCAGCTCAGTGTGAGGGAGATGTAGAGCACGAGGCTATGAGCCTGCTGGCCATTTACTGCCAAGCCAGAAACCAAAACCTCTCTGTTTAGAGAGTGGTGGTTTTGGTTTTTGCGTTCTGCTTCTTCCTCGTGTTATCTGTTCCATGTTTTCCAGCCAGTGAGTAAGCCGAAAGGCGACCTGTGGTGAACGTTGTCTTACATAGTTCTGTATAGTATGGCTGCCACGATGAGGCTGAAGCGTTGATGCTAAGGAGCGATAGATACGATATGAGAGTTCCTGTTCTCCAAGTTGCAGCCAGGCCGTAATCCAGTTCAGTATTTCCCCTCCGTTCAGGGTTTTGAGTGCCAGCGCGTAGATGCGAGGATAGTAGCGTGGCGTTTGCAATACAATACGTGTGTAGTCTAGCCAGCTAATACGATCTTTAAAGAAATCATTGGTAACCTGTGGTCCCAATGTTCCCAGTACGTGACAGAAGATATTAAGCGTTTCGTTCACCTGCCATGCTGGTTCCTGTCCTTCTGGTTTGGCGATCATGAATTTGCTGAAGGCTCGTGAGACGGCGGGTACTGCCTCGAAGGCATGAATTCTATTAAGATCCTGTGCGCTTAAGCTATTGCAGGCCAGTGCCTGCGCGAGCAGGGTCGTGATACGCCGCAGGTTGCGCACTGAAGAACCAAATCCACAGAATGTCAACGGGGAATGCAAGGCTGCCGCATCGCCGAGTGAGAGCACATGATGATAGGCCAGGATTTTTTGTTGTCTGTGTTGGCCCTGGCGCACATTATAACCAGCCGGAATAAAGCCATAGACGGGTTTGATGATTTCTACCTCTGACGTATCTTTATAACCGGGTAACAGGGCAAAGAACTCATTAAATAAATCCAGCAAATTGACTGGCTGACCAATCTCTGTGTAATAGAAGAGATAGATGGCTACCTGATCGTCCTTCCCCGGAAATGTCTCCCAGATCAATTGGCGACCATTGCGTGCGTCTTCTGTCGTTACGAGGATTTCGCCCAGATTAGCATCTACCGCACCAGCCTGTTTGCCTTTCTTATATCCACGAGCAACGGTGCCAACGGTGGGGCAGACGAGCGAGAAGGGGTAGCCATGATTGAGTTGACAGGCAATTGGCGAGGTAGAACCCATGCCGTCGATGAGCAAGCGAGCCTGATAGCTTTTTGCCATACCATCCTGGGTTGTGATGTCAACCGTAACACCATGCCCTGGTTGCACTGCGCCCCGTTGAAATGAGGTATTGGATAGAACTACATTCGGATATGAACCTGCTGGCTGCTGTTCACGGATTTTTTTGACGCACAGTGCAGTCAGTGCTTCAGCATCAATTGCGATATTCAACACATTTTGTAGATGCAGTTCTATCGGGGGCGTTTTGATGTTCTGACCATGAAAGCGAACCAATCCATCGCGATATTCACGTTGAATGACGCTTTCCAGTTCAGATATGGTAAAGAGTCCGATATCAAGCAGTTCTTGCAATTCTTCACGGGAAATATTCCATTCCCGATGGACTGCGCCGACGGTGAAACGATCAAAGATCAGAATACGCAGATGATAGCAACAGGTCATTACCGCCGCGTTGAGCACGTTCAGACCTCCACCGGCATAGATGATATCAAATGTGTCGTCTGGCGCGACCGCTGGTCGCTCCTCGGTTACAATCACGTCTGCGAAACGTCGTGACTCTCTGCTGTTATAGCGTTGTTGCCATGATTGATTGTTGTCGCCTGGGGCATATGGGTGAACGCGGCTGCCAGGTAGGGATAGTGTTTGCTCAACGGTTCAATGTCTGATTGCATAGCTCCTCTGGTCCTTATATCGCTACCTTTTCACCGATAGTCATGGCTACTTCCCAGCGTCGGCTGCGTACCAGTTGAGAGCGACGGCGTAATCCGGCCTGTTCCAATGGGATATGGGTGCCAAAGTGGGCATCGGTTACTTCGATGGTTGTGGTACCTGCGTTTGTCTCATCATCAATGTGCAAAAAGTGATTTTTTGTGGGGGATTGGTTGGCACTGCTGTCACGAAAGAAGATACGAGGTCCATAGACAAACAGATGGATGAGTAAGAGTAGTGGTTGCAGCATGCCTGCGGGGAGCAGGTTCGCGCCCTCAATCACAATCAGTTTTCCGGTTGGTCGGAGCACACGCGCAACTTCGGATAGTGTATCGGGATCATAGATGTAGTCAGATGGGAATGTGCTGATAACATTATCGAATATGGCATCAGAGAAAGGTAATGATTGTGCATTGCCCTGAATGATCCATGTTCCCTGTCCGATGCCACGCTCTTTCAGTTTGGCGCGAGCCGCCGCAACCATTTGTGGTGAGCGCTCAACCGCCCGGCAGGTATAGCCAGCCTCGATCATATCAGCCAGAAGATCACCCAGACCACATCCCAGTTCCAGCACATCTTTGCCATGCAGTCGAGGGAGTATGAGCCGTTGCCAGATGCGCCACTGTCCGGCGAAAGGCACCGTACTGGCGAATTGGTAGAGATAACGGTTTTTGTAGAGCGTTTCAAAAAGGACCTTACGGACTTTCGGCCTCATGATGCACCTGCTTCTCATCAAAACAAAAAGATCGAGCTGATTGAGCTTACATTCCTCGCATAGTGCTATGGAATGGGCGCAACCCTCTCGACCTTTTTAGAAATCATTCTGACTGCGATACAGAGAACCTCCGGTGAACAACAGATGTTCCCTGTATGCACATCTCGCAGAGAGTAGCGTACTATTCTTCGTTCGTTGGTGCCAGAATATCATCAACCAGACCATATTCAACTGCTTGTTGGGCGGTCAGGTAGTAGTTACGGTCTGAGTCTTGCATAATGCGCTCGGTTGTCTGACCGGTATGCTTTGCCAGAATTTCATACAGGCTACGGCGCAGGCGCAGGATTTCACGAGCGGTGATTTCGATATCGGCAGCCTGACCTTCTGCACCACCAAGTGGCTGGTGGATCAGCATGGTTGAGTTTGGCAATGCGTAGCGTTTGTTTTTCGCGCCACCTGCCAGTAGAACAGCACCCATGCTCATTGCCATACCCATACAATAGGTAGAAACGTCAGGACGCAGATACTGCATGGTGTCATAGATTGCCAGACCAGCATAAATGCTACCACCTGGTGAGTTAATGTACATATTAATATCTTTGGTGGCATCCTCGCTCTGGAGATAAAGTAGCTGACCAACAACGCTATTTGCGACCATATCATCAATAGGTGTACCAATAAAGATGATGCGCTCTCTTAACAGACGAGAGAAGAGGTCTGATCCAACAGTGCCACGTGGTGTGGTTTCAATAACATTTGGAATGATACCCCGTGGCTCCAGGATGTCGCGTGTCTCTCGGATCCATTTAGGATCGTACGGATTGTACTTGGTCATGTTTGCTCCTTCGTATCTATCGAGGTCATTTCCCTGTCCCAACAGGCGAAATGAGCCTTTGGTAAAAAATGAATGTGCAGAGGAAACCCACATATGGGGAACGTTTATCGTTATTCTAGCACTTACACGATGCGAGTGCAAGAAACATCACGCATAATCGCGTATTTTGTTCGGCTTACTCTTTTGTTTTGCTATCTCTTGCTCATTCTCTCGTTTTGTGCCTGGATTATACACGTATTTATGGTATGATTGCTGTTTTTTTGAATTTGAAGTGTGAAAAAATTGAAGCGTTTATAACAGATATCAGGAGCATTAGACATGGATCGGGAGAGAACATTCCCGATCCATTGTGTTCTTTATCGTAAATGAGAAAAGCTGGTTGTATGTCTGTTCCCTTTTACAATAAAAGAGAGCATTACTGGCGTCGTTTGCCATTTGAATGTGTTGGACGATAATCACGGGCGCGATCCATGGTGATCATCTGTACCAGACTGATATCGCCAATGCGCGAACTGATACGCTCATCGATGCCCTGTATGCCTTTAGGATTAGCGGTAATCACCGTTGGTAATGATAAGTTATAGCGATAGTTGAGCAATTGAAAGAGTTTTTCATTGGCCCAGGGTGAGCTTTGCTGTGAGCCTAAGTCATCGAGCACCAGTAGTTCGGCTTCTCGCATCTTTGAGAAGAGCTGGTCATAGACTTCGTTTGCGGTTGGTGCGAACGCGGCGCGTAAGTGGTCGAGCAGGTCTGGTACGGCTTCAAACAGGACCACGGCTCCTTCTTCCAGTGCCTTATTCGCGATAGCAGCTGCCAGATGGGTTTTCCCACAGCCGTTTGGACCAACGAGCACAAGCCAGCCGCTGGGATCGTCCGCGAAGCTTAACGCTGCTCGATAGGAGTCTGAGACACCGGGCATATTCGCGTTGAAGTTGTAGAAGCTCCGGTCATGAAATGCTTCCATATTGGAAATATCCCGTAACTGTTGGCGACGTCGTTCTTTGCGTTCGGCCTCCTTGCATTCACAAGGGATAGGTTTGCCGAAGTTGGGATGTCCAAATGGTACGTTTGCTCGTAGGAAACCAGCACCACGGCATTTTTTGCAGGCCGCTTTTGCTGATTTGGCTGCTGGTGCAGGTTGTCCCATTTCCTGTATAGGTGGCAGATTAGGATCAGTCTGACGGAACTCACGTTCGCGAGTTACGTGGTTGATCAGGCGCTGATTTAATGGTTGGGTGATCCGCTGTTTCCGTTGCAGATCGTGTATGCGAGCCTGTGTCTGCCGAATCTGTTCTGTCTGTGTTGGTGCTGTTCGTAGCACTGGTGGATGGCGCTCTTCCTGTAAACTCTGCATGGTTTGCAGATTGCGCGTGGTGCGTGGTGCGTGATCCATAGGAGGGGGGGCATATCTGGCGCTCTGGCTCTGGTAGGTTGCCCGTGCATCCTCTATTATTCCATGATCTTCCTGGTAGGTAATTTCCTGCTCATCCTCTTCCTCCCAATCTTCATAGATCATGCCACCTTCTTCCCATTCCTCAACCACATCGGATTGTAACGCGGGAGCATAGTCATCCGCGTGATGAAGTGGGTAGTAGTCACTTGTAGGATGTGGCTGCAATGGTGATAGGCGCGGCTGATCATGATGTGGCTGTGATGGGCGTGCCTGATATGGAGCCATTCTGTTTACGGCTGGCAATTCACGTGTCTGCTCATGAATTGGCTGTGTAAGACGAGGATTGCGTGGCTCTTCATAGGTATGGCGATTGCCCGCAGGAGATTGTCCATGCTGGTAAGGTTGATATGTGCTATTAGCAGTATTGTGTGCGCGGTTCGTAGTATTTGGTGTACTACGATGAGGCACGGGGGGCTGCTGTTGTTGCTGCTGCTGCGTATATTTCTGGTGGGAACGCGCTGTCTGTTCTGAAAGAGGGCGGCGCAAATTATTTAAAGGGTGGGTATACATTTCCCGCTCATCGCTTTCCTGATATTGTTGTTGTTCGGAAAGTGGTTGTCGCCGTAGATTTGTTTTTCCCAGTATGTCGTGTAAATTTTCCATTGTCGTGGCTACCTACCTTCCGTCTCCCAGCGCCGCAGAATGGCGCGAATATAATTCCAGTTTCGTTTGTTTTGTTGTACCGCTTCGCGAAAGGCATCTTCGATCCAGCTCTGCGGATAGTGATCGGCTGCATCTTTCAATTGATCGGCGAGCATTGGTGATAATAAGCCTATATTTTGCTCATATAAGACAAAGATGTTTGGTCGCTCTATTTCGACCTGTATAGTATTTGTATGATTGTTGCTTATAGATCTAGCATACACCCCGGAACCAACAGCAACATTCTGTTCCTGTTCGATCTGAGGCTCATTATGGAACAGCAGGTGAGCCGGTATCATTTCACCTCCTTGTAGTTCGGCTACAACCTTGCGACTACGAGCGGTATTAAAGAAATACCACTGCATAAATTCTTGTTCTGACTCATCCGACAGTCGTAATTGGACTTTTAAAAGTGTGCCGCGTGCTACTGCCTGTTCCAATCCCAGCCGTAATCGTTCCTGGGGTGGTCGCGGATCACCACGGCGTTTTAAACCACGCAATAACAGTTGGTCGTTAAATAAATCACGATCGCTGGTACAGCGTGGGTTACCCTTCTGTTTCGCCAGAAGGTAAAAGAGATGTAGCGTCACTTTTAATTCTGCGTTATCCTCAATCTCTGGTAGCAATTGTGTAAAAAAGGCTTCAGGTATTGGGACAAACGGGTTTTTTCCTGTCGGAAAGCCAGCAAAGCCCATAGGGTCTGAGTAACTTGCCATTTTTGTGTCTACCTTCGATTATTCTTCATCCGTTGGTGGTGAGACTTCCAGATCGCGGAAACGTGTCTGGCTGGCCTGGAAATAAAGGCTCACTTCGCCGACTGGTCCATTACGGTGCTTGGCTACAATAATATCTGCTATATTTTTTCGCTCTGAATCAGGATTATAAACATCGTCCCTATAAATAAACATAACGACGTCAGCATCTTGTTCAATAGAGTTGTGAACAATGATATTATTCGCCACAAAGTTATGATAATCTTCTACGGTCAGGTCGTAGACTTCTTCTTCACCATCCTGACTGATTGAGACTATTTCATCCCAATAGATGTCACTGGTGGCTAATTTAGCTAATTCATCACAGTAAGTAATGGCAGCAACCCGTGCTGCTCTTTCCTTACCAATGCCACATTTGTACAGTGTTGTTCCACAGTATGATCCTCCCAATGCTGCTTGCATTTGACGAGATGTCATACTGATAGTCGCCATTGCCGGAATGACTAGTTGTCTCCATGCCAGATTAGGGATAATATCGCGATTCGTGTTGGCGACATGTCCGTTAAGATGAAGTCCGATTTGATCCAGTATTTTCTGCTTGCGTATCCCAGCGATACCCACAAGTGCAATGAACTGTTCCATATCAGATTTGCCACTGATATCAACGTGATATTGATCTCGCCCCTTTTGCCCTTGGGAAACTTTAATCACACGTGCATTTATACCCAGACGCAATAATAGCGATTGTATGCCTGTTGCAAGACGGATACTACTGCTTGCATAGTACAAGGCAGGAATAGATCTTTCTTGAGTGAAATGAGCACAGCCATCTGTTGACCACAAGTGGCGTAAAAAACAAGCTATCCCTTCAATTGGCTGTGTAAAAACACATTCAGGAATGTATTTTTCGTAAGATCTCAATCCGTATATCCCCATGGGGGTAAGCCATTCTGTTATCGGATTATGTACTCCATGTGTGAGCCGAGTCGTAGATGAGAGGTATACTTGATACCATCCACCCTGTCTTCCTGATGGCTTTTCCCATTGAATGCGTGGCGTAATTCTGTCTCCAAAAATATTCCGAGCTAAATCCACAACGTTTTGAGCAAGATCTTCATCTATAGTCGTATATTGCACTGCATGGTGTGGAAGTATACAACCATCACCAATTAAGTGCCCTAGTAATGCTAGCTCATCCAGTGTCATTGTTTGTGACTCTGGGCCAGGTAAGGTACGTGGCAACGCCAGACGCATTCCTTTTTGAAGCTCATCAAGGCGTTTCCAGCCATTGAATGCCAGAAATTTATGATTCGCAGTTGCACGAATGGTGCGCCCTAGTTTTGTGGTCATCTTAAAGATTGGCTTCTTGCCAGTTGGAAAGGCGTTAGTGACCAGTTTAGCTTCGAGCTTCCATGTTTCCGGATTTAATGCCAGTACTTTGAATCCTGTTTGACTCATGAGTGAGTCGATACGACGATATTCACCTGACTCAGGTAAGTACACCAGTGTCTCTCCTGTTAAGCAACCACTTTCACGTAAGTCCGACAATTGCGGGACTTTTGATGTACGGCTTTCAACCGCACGTGAAAGCTGGGCTAGAGCCATCACTGGTACGTCTAGTTCACGAGCCAGACCCTTGAGATTACGGCTGATCTCTGAAATTTCCTGTACACGATTCTCGTTTCGTTTGCCACCCGCTGACGATTGCATCAACTGTAAGTAGTCAACGATAATCAGATCGACACCGTGTTCAGCTTTGAGACGGCGGGCCTTACTGCGCATCTCCATAGTTGAGATACCTGCCGTATCGTCAATAAAGATATTTGCCTCTGATAGGGTGCCCATTGAGAATACGATGCGTTCCCACTCGTCATCCTCGATCCATCCTGTACGGAGTCGTTGCTGGTCAATACCGGCATCCATCGAGAGCAAGCGCTGCACTAACTGCTCTTTACTCATTTCCAGACTGAATACAGCGACAGATTGTTGATGCAATACCGCTGCATTATGGGCCAGACTCAGACAAAGAGATGTTTTGCCTACGGCAGGACGGGCCGCGAGAATGATCAGGTCTGATCGTTGCAGTCCACCTGTTAAACGATCAAGGTCGGTAAATCCTGTTGGTACACCGACGATGGTGCCGCGTCGTTCGTGTAACGAGTCCAGTTTCGCCATATAGTCAGAGAGCAGGTCGCTCAATGCCGAAAAATCTGAGCGGGTATGTTTCTGACCAATGCCAAAAATAATTTTCTCCGCCTGATCTAGTGCTGACTCAGCATCCCCTTCTTCATACGCGATAGCTGCGATCTGACCAGCAGCATGAATTAAACGACGTAGAATCGCGGTCCGTTCGACAATGCGTCCATAGTACTCGATATTGCCACTCGTCGGCACCTGATTCATGAGTGAGGTAACGTAGCTGAGTCCGCCCACCTCTTCTAGCTTATTTTTGCGCTCCAGTTCATCGCAGATCGTAATGAAGTCAGCCGGAGCATGTTGCTCATAAAGTTGAAGAATAGTTTCATAGATTGTTCGATGGGCATCACGATAAAAGTCTTCCGCTGATAAAAAGTCTCCGACCTGAACAATTGCTTCAGGGTCAATGATGAGACTGCCAAGGACACCGCCCTCTGCTTCAATGTTTTGCGGTAATAGTTTTTCCACGTCTTCAACTCCAGCATCTACGTCACTTTATTGACTTCTTAAAATAAAATCACCGCCGTGTTTTATGGGTTGTATGTATACAGAGTCAGGGCGCTAGCTCCGTTCGATGCGAGCAGAATAGACGGTATACAGCTTTCGCTCAAACCAGGAAATCCCCGACAACTATAAGGAAATATGACATAAAAAAAGCCCACCACGAGTCGCAGACCAGGACAGACCAGTTTCCTCTTGCTTACAGTATGTGTAGCGGCAAGACGCATTATAGCATATCTATGCGTGTTTGCTCGGATCTATTTATGTGTATCGGAGGTCTACCGCCGACGGAGCACGTTGTGGAATGTGCTTCCTTTCGGCCTGTCTGTTTATCTCGTGTTCACAAAGTGTAACGAATATTTCGTATGAAATCAAATGGCCTTTATGGCTATATTTTCAGAATATGTGGATAAATAAGGTGACGTTCTGCTTGTTTTATCTATTTTGCTTGTTGGAAACGAGGATTTTTGGCACTTATCCACCATGATAAGTCAGTTATCCCCACTTATCCACAAAGTTATCCACGAAGTTATCCACCAAATTTCTTTTTAATCTGCTCAAAATTGCTAGAAAGTCATTTTAATGAGGGGGAATACTTGGCTAGTGCTCTGGCTTCCGGGTTTGTATTGTGCTGTTGGGGATGATTTTTTACTTTCTGCTGATCAGAAATATATTCCTAAACTTCTATACAGATACCATCATTATTCCCTATAATAGGGTGATGATCATCAGGATTAGTAGAAAAGGTTCATTTTTCTGCTTGAAATCGTAGTTCAAGATAGGTCTTGACCACAAGATGTAACAAGGTTATTATAAACCAATAAATACACGAGTTTGTGTTGGTCATGTAAAGAATAAGGAGCATCAATACATATCCCATGCCAAAAACGAACAAACGTACTGAATCGAGACGGGCAGCAAAAATAGCGAAAGCTCATGCAACTGCGGCACCACAGTCAAACCGAACAGAGAGAGAAGAACGTCGGCATCCAGTTGGTTACAAGGCCCCGGCTCGTGGTATTGCTCGCTATCCCTGGGCCTCCATCATTATTCTTTGTCTTATTATTGTGGCGGCTGCCCTGATAGCGTATTCCTATACACATCATGTTGGGCCTTTCGCGCCGCATGCAAAGCCAAAGGCAACGCCTACTGTGACGCCAAAGACAACACCTACTGTGACACCTACGACAACAACGACGCCAACGGTGACTCCGACCGCCACACCACAGTCGCGTACGACGGGGAGTTCTGCCGGGTTGGCGGCTAGCGCTCCACAAACACCTTATCTGGTGACTTCATTTACCTATCAAGTCCATAATGGGTAGTGGGTGATATTTTTTGATCTGGATGTGGTCGGGCTGGTCCTTGTCTGGTAAAATAGCATACAATAGAGAGGTTTCCTTTCGTCGGTGTATCTGAAGAAGGGAACCAGAAAAAGAGAATAGCGGGGCGACCTGAGTCTAGGTCGCCCCCTGATATTGAAAGGAGCAAATCCTTGGCAAAGCAATATAGCAAAGCACCAGAAATGAGTATAGATCCGAACAAGAACTATACCGCTATTTTCCATACGGATAAGGGCGATATCACTGTTGATCTGTTCGCGAAGAATGCCCCTGCAACCGTCAACAACTTTGTCTTCCTGGCTCGTGATGGTTTCTACAACAACACGACATTCCATCGTGTCATCAAGGGCTTTATGGTTCAGGGTGGTGATCCAGAAGGCACCGGCAGAGGTGGTCCTGGCTATCGCTTTAACGACGAGAAGAGCGCTCTGGCATTAAAGCATGATAGCGCAGGTGTGTTGTCGATGGCGAATGCTGGTCCAAACACCAATGGTTCACAGTT
>Ga0310811_10011605_pt1 | contig 11434 bp, 15 predicted proteins | sample YCmetagenome_FD_207642 | JGI IMG/M metagenome (GOLD analysis project Ga0310811, IMG submission 207642) | Soil microbial communities from experimental microcosm in Duke University, North Carolina, United States - YC | ecosystem: Engineered > Artificial ecosystem > Soil microcosm > Unclassified ... | reverse complement strand
AGAGAGGGCTTTGTAACTCACTCCTCTCTGCACTCTTTCCAGTGTTGTCCATGTGCCATGCGGCTCAAATCAAGCTCGGGACATCTTCTGGGTATCACCAATACAGTTGCAGGGTTATAAAATGGGTTTCGAGAGGCGGGTGGTACCCAGAATAACAGCCGATCTTTAGGCCCTACCACCCATCCACTGTCAACATTCAGGATAAAGGAGGTCAAACTGCGGTCGTTGTGGGATGCTCCCGCCATTAATTCAGAAGTATTGCGCAGCGCATGGATGGAATTAGGGGAGAAGCGAACGAAGTGATTGTTACGAGTATTCAGTGTCATGGGAGCAGTGGACCCAATGGGATGCATCATGCAATGTTCATCTAATAATACTGAAGAATTTGACACAACGCGATGTTGCGACCGCTGGAGCATCACTGCATCCCACAGCCGAACAGTGTTATCCGAAGAACCAGTGACGATGCGAGTGCCGTCCGGCGAGAACGAGACCGAGTTTACTGAATCAGTGTGCACCCGCAGGGGCTCACCGACTGGCTCTCCCGTTCCTGCATCCCACAGCCGAACAGTGGAATCCCAAGAACCAGTGACCATGCAAGTGCTGTCCGGTGCGAACGAGACCGAGTTCACTGAATTCGTGTGCCCCCGCAAGGGCTCACCGACAGGCTCCCCCGTCCCTGCATCCCACAGACGAACAGTGTTATCTCTTGAACCAGTGACAATGCGAGTGCCGTCCGGCGAGAACGAGACCGAGCTAACCCAGTCAGTGTGCCCCTGCAAGGGCTCACCGACTAGTTCCCCTATCTTTGCATCCCACAGCCGAACAGTATTATCCCTTGAACCAGTGACGATGCGAGTGCCGTCTGGTGAGAATGAGACCGAGTCTACTGAATCAGTGTGCCCCCGCAAGGGCTCACCGACTGGCTCCCCCGTCCCCGCATCCCACAGCCGAGCAGTGTTATCGTGCAAACCTGTGACAATGCGAGTGCCATCCGGCGAGAATGAGACCGACATTACTGAATCAGTGTGCCCCCGCAAGGGCTCACTGACCGGCTCCCTTGTCCCTGCATCCCACAGCCGAACAGTGTTATCCCAAGAACCAGTGACGATTCGAGTGCCGTCCGGCGAGAACGAGACCGAGGAAACTGAATCAGTGTGCCCCCGCAAGGGCTCACCGACTGGCTCCCCTGTCCCTGCATCCCACAGCTGAACAGTGTTATCCGAAGAACCAGTGACGATTCGAGTGCCGTCTGGCGAGAACGAGACCGAGTTTACTGAATAAGTGTGCCCCCACAAGGCCTCACCGACTAGCCCCCCTGTCCCTGCATCCCACAGCCGAGCAGTGTTATCCGAAGAACCTGTGACAATGCGAGTGCCATCCGGCGAGAATGAGACCGACATTACTGAATCAGTGTGCCCCCGCAAGGGCTCACCAACTTGCTCCCCTGTCCCTGCATCCCACAGCCGAACAGTGTTATCCGAAGAACCAGTGATGATGCGAGTGCCGTCCGGCGAGAATGAGACTGACTGTACTGGATAAGTGTGCCCCCACAGGGGCTCACCGACTGGCTCCCCTGTCCCTGCATCCCACAACCGAACAGTGGTATCCGAAGAACCAGTGATGATGCGAGTGCCGTCCGGCGAGAACGAGACCGAGTTTACTGAATAAGTGTGCCCCCACAAGGGTTCACCGACTGGCTCCCCCGTCCCTGCATCCCACAGCCGAACAGTGGTATCCCAAGAACCAGTGACGATGAGAGTGCCGTCCGGCGAGAACGATACCGAGTTTACTGAATCAGTGTGCCCCCGCAAGGGCTCACCAACTGGCTCCCCTGTCCCTGCATCCCACAGCCGAACAGTGGAATCCCCCGAACCAGTGACGATGCGAGTGCCATCAGGCGAGAACGAGACCGAGTTTACTGAATAAGTGTGCCCCAGCAAGGGCTCACCGATTGGCTCTCCCGTCCCTGCATCCCACAGCCGAACACTATTATCCCAAGAACCAGTGACGATTCGAGTGCCGTCCGGCGAGAACGAGACCGAGGAAACTGAATCAGTGTGCCCCCGCAAGGGCTCACCGACTGGCTCCCCTGTCCCCGCATCCCACAGCCGAACAGTGGAATCCCAAGAACTAGTGACGATGCGAGTGCCATCCGGCGAGAACGAGGCCGACCTTACTGAATTAGTGTGCCCCCTGAGCACGGTCTGAACAGCTGGCCAATTCATATCCCGTCCACGGGCGATACGAAGGATATTCGGAAACCGTGCAGAAAACTGTCGAGACAGTGGAGAGTTGGCAGGCGAGAACGGGAGCGCTGATACATATAGATGTGGCGTGCTGTGTAAAATCAAGCCACCGAACACTTGAATGAACCTCTGCACGTCCATTGCAGTCGACGACACATCTTTGAATTCGGAATGGCCCTGTGGTTGCGCGTGAGCGCTTTATCTGATACCTAATAGTGATGTGCTCACCTTCAGCCACTGGGCAATGGGCGGAAGGGCACGAACTGCACCGCCGAGCGCATTAGTCAGGGCGAGTGACTCCAGCCAGAAAAACACCCGCTCGTGGTCTAATAACAATTTCACTTCTCTCGCGAGTTCCTTGTCAAAGGCTGTGCTTCGTACATGTGACGTCCAAAATCGACATGAATATGACAGATGTGGGGAGATGCATTTTTGAATTCGTTCTTGTAGACCGATATCTTCGCTATTAGGTAGATAAGACGACTTTAAATCACAGATATTGAAGCGAAGACCGTCTTTCATCACTCCAAGTGATGCGAATGCAAGAGCGTGATGCGCCTTTGAGAGGTCGATGAAAAACTCTCCGCTGGATCGTTCGTCCGTCAAGAAATCACGGAAGGATGCGTGAAGGGGTCGAATCGGGGAATCTGGGTTGATGGTGCCGCTGAGGAGGGAGCCCATGTATTTTACCATAAGCTTCACATCGAAATCGTCCTCTTGCTTTGGAGAATGGCGCCTCATGGCATTCAGAGAAGCTAAAGGAAGGGGCTCAGCTGTACCTAGTATTTGTTCCATCACTGAGCGAAATCTCGCCAACGCAGTCAAACGCAATTTCTGCGAATGCGGAAATGTATCCCCGGGTATGATATCTTTTAAAATGAGGCGATACATGTCGTGTAATAGCGGGCTTCTCTCAGCAGGATCGCGTGACACCACAGCCTGGTAGCACTCCATCGGAGATAGCCCAGCATGGGATTCTTTGATGTATCCGCAAGCGAGACGCGCCCATTCGAATAGTCCATCAGCTTTTTTAGCGAGGACTGCGAACTCTCTATCCTGGAAATCCAGCCCTTCCAACTCCTTGGATACGTAAGCACGAATATCGCGCTCCGCATCTACTCGTGGAATGTCATCCATTGACATCTGTCGAATGTGCTGAACGCCACCAAACTTGTCTTTGATGTCATCAAGCGGGCGAGAGGTAACGATGAAGCGAAAGTTGCCAGGGAGGTCTGTGATTTTGGGAACGGTAGTGTTTTGATGTTTGCCAGCTAGAATGCTGAGGAGGTCTTTCCGTGTCCCTACTCCACCGCTCTCGTCCAGCGCATCGATTACGATTACGATGGGTTCCCCAGTCGATCCAGATGACTTCTCCAGTGGTTCGATAAGAAGCTTCTGCCACAGCTGAATGATATCCGGCGTCTTCTTGAGCGAATTCGCGGTCTTGACTGCATCTGCTAATGCCCGTCTCATCTCCGGATCACGGTCAGTCAGGTCGCGCGCAATCGTGGAAAAGATCTTCTCGTGGCGACGATCTGCTTCTCGCTGACGGTCAAAACAGTAACACGAACCAAGCCCTCCCGCGTCTTCAAACGATTTAGCGATCGTGTGGGCGATGGCCGATTTGCCCTTGCCTGCGGGGCCAGATAGCCAGAGCACGCATGGGGCGTTGTCCTCAGTGCTGTTGACCCATTCCGTGATATGAGAAAGGATTTCCGTGCGCGTCCCTTCGAGGCATTGTTTCCTAGTATCTAGTCCCGCGCCCTCTGCATAAGTCAGACTGCTGAGCTCCAGTGTTTCATCTGAAAAGGTATGAATATATCTCAAGTCACAAGTACATCCGAACCCTTACCCGTATGGAGGACGTGTATGGCTATGTCGCGAGTAACGTGGTCCCGAAAGTTTTGCATGAGCCTATCGAACACGTCATTGTACTTTTTGATCGTATCTTCGGTTTCTGAAAAGACGTTCTTTCCAAGTCTCTTCCCTGTGATGATCATAGAAGCTCGAGACGGTACAAAGTGCAACAGCTTGTTAAGACTCACAAAAGTTCTTGGTCTCCGAATAATTTTTGATGAAATCAGCACATTCACGGGTCTGCTGCGAAATCTTTCCAAGGATAGGGTGCATCGACGAGATTTTGCCAAGCATCTCGTCTTGTGTGAAGCTGTAAACTTCGCCCAACTTCTCAAGAAGTTCGCGTATCGCGTTGTCGCGATTCCTTTGAGCTAGAATAATCTGCATAAATTATTGCTGAGTAACAGTGGGAGGGAGGGAGAGAAAAATGAAAACTTACTTTGGCTGCACGAGACAACACGCCCAGTGCTATCTTTGCATATGGATGTACCTGTGGGACGAAATTAGTTTGGTTCTGATCAAGAGGAGGGCCTACATACATCCGCAATCTCGCCGATAACAGCGTCGAATATCTGGAGGGGTTTGAGATATGTGTCCTCGAAATTGTCAACAGCATCGAGATCCTTTTGTGCGCCTTGAAGAACAGAAACCACGGTTGTCTGGTGTCCCGAAAGTGAATGCATATCGTCTACGGCCTTGTGAGTACCCTGAAGCGCCAATGGAGTATCAGCCTCCACTTTCACACCAGACGGAGCCGCCCGATCCTGCACGACAAGAATTTAGAGAGAATGCAGAAATTGGAGGGCAAGTATAAGAACCTACCGAGGTCGATGAAGCACGTCCATAATTGACATTCGGGAGAATGGTGACAGGGTCGTGGCTGGGGGAAACCTTCGAGCGCTTATGGTAATCTCAGTCATATTCCAGGACACTATGCTCGTGGACTTACCGAGATCCCTAACTTGACCTTGACCTTCCTCAACAACCGACCAGCTTTGCTACGGGGTCGGTGCTAGGCGAAGGATGCGATAATGTGAGTATTTGGAGTGGAGGGACGAAGTGATCATCAAAAACCACGTACCGAACTTTCGCCAGATGTTGGCTCGTTAGATTTGTGGGATTGTTGAGCTGAATCCCTCGACGATTTGCCTTTGCCTTTCGTCATTGTGAGTAGCAGTTTAGCAGTTGAAGCGAAGTAAGATAAGAGGACCTACATCGTTTATATAAAATACGCCTCGAGGCAATATTTGTTGCCGTGTTGCAAGCGCTAAGCATTTGAATTTCGACCGCGTTCTTCTGATACGGTGGTCACCCGATCGTCGAATCTAGATTGTGACAAAAATAGCCTCGGTAGACATAATCCACGGCATACCCTGATTCCAGTGGTTTTGCAAATGAACCCTTTCTATGCTGCCACCGCATCTAACCGTACCCCAACCTCTAACATCTCCACTTTTCCAAAGAAAGCTGACGCTACCTTCAAATGGTCATTTTCACCCGCCATCTTCACCCGCCATCTTCAGCGTGTTCGGGCAGGAAGGCACCCAGGACAGACGACTCCACTATCCACGTTGTTAGTGACATGGTGCAAAAGTTAGGATGAGTCCTGTATCATTTATATATAAAACAACCTGTTAAACGCTTGCGATAAGAAACCCCACAACATGATGGCCTGTACCTCATCGATAACGGGACCAGCGTTACCAGTGAAAATGAGCGTCGCTTCAAAATACTCCTTGTCATCTGATGGGTGCAGAGCTCGACGTAGTCTTCGAATGTGTTTCAGTTTCATATACTATGACAATATGATACTCTCAAATGCTCACCAGTGTCAACAGCTAGGTTCCATCATCAGTCGGCTGTACTAACTTCATTGCACCAATACTCGAGAAGAAGTCTCTACAGCGAGTGTGTGATTGTCAACATGCAGATACCGAGTCCTCCAACGGCTGATACTGCCGATGCGCAGGTAGGTGAGCCAGTTTGCTTGGTTGGTGACGATGAATACGCACAAACCATGGACTTAGTGGGTGTGTACGACGAGTCCCCAATATATGGGACTAACGCGAAATATCGAGTTATGGAGGGCGGACAACATTGAACTTGCAAGGAAATCGTGGAACACGATAAGCTGCAAGCGCGCACAACCGCATCGGTTCCTTCCTTCCCGCGACGAGCAACACTCCGCCCAGCATTAACCGATTTCCTTGACAACCTCCACACCTTCCAATCTCTTTAAGCACGCATCCAGCGCTCTCTGGGGCTCCTACTCCCAAACCCCAGCTGCTCATTTTGGTCCTACCCACCTCCCCCATCGCCGTTCGCGTTTCCCGGCTCCCGCATGCTGACTTTGTCGTTGTCGACTCGCGCATTACTGGGATGTCGTTTATGAGGAGAATTCTGGATAGTTCAAGTGCTGATGAGCATGATGTTAGAGTTGTTTGGTATTCAGGGAATTTAGAGGGAGAAATTCAGCTGTGTGCCAAGGATTTGTCCCATCATGGGGCGAAAAGTCGCTAGCTGTGTTTACTGAAACTCGGGGTTTGTGTATCTATTATTTTGCATGATCGCCGTCAGAATGAAGTCATACCTATCGTACAAGTGCTCCCGTTTGACAGGATCACACGCCATAACATCAAAGGACTGATTGGAAGATGAGTCAGGAGATGCTTCGGTGGATTCGCAAGCAAGACATACTAGAAAGACCATCAACTTTCTTAGCGAGGACTGTAAACTATTTGCTCCCAAAATACGAAAGCCCTTCCAGCTTCTTCAACATGTAAGCGTGGATATCGCGTTGCGCGACCTCTGATGGAATGTCGTCCATGGAAATCCTTGATCTGGGAGAGTATTCCCGTGCGCGTCCCGTAGAGCTATTGCTTCCTGACACCAAGCCCAGCGTTTGCCGCAAAGTTATACCGCTAAGGTCCAGTAGTTCGCCTAAAGAGAAATGAATAGCTATTACGCCAGAAACAAGTACAATCCCTACCTGTATGGTGTGTATGAATAGTTACATCCCGAGTAACTTGATCCCGAAAGTTTTGCATGATGCCCATGATTATACTGCTTGCTACAAAGGCACTCCCCATCACCGTGTCTCCTGCGAGTCATGCATGATCATGCCAGGTAGGCACTGCTCGAGTTGGACACTCCCCAACTAATGGGATATATTGCCGTCAGGTGTTCTATGTGGTCTACGGCCTCAGGTGCCAAGAAACGCAACATGCAATGCAAAAATGCGGATATCATACCTGCAGCCTGTGAGAAGGTGGCGGGCATGACAAGATACACAATGGGCAACAAGGATGATGTAATATGGCAGGGGGCAGACAGACCTTTGGCGCTAAGATGTACAGCGGAGTCTGCATTGACCGCACCAAAGACTGGCTTTCTGTCGTGTTCGTGTTCTCGTTCGAATAGATAGCTCTGGTGTTGATCATGACAGGAAGAAGAACCTGGCGTCGTGTTGAGAAGGTGTTCACTAGATATAATGCACAGCATAAACCGCAGCTGAGTCACAGTAGTGACAGTACCATGCAGGAATGTGTTCAAAGGCAGCTGAAGCTGTGATATGTCGCTGTAGAAATGTAAAATTGGACTTATTAACGACGTTTGCAACTTTGAGGGCGCTCACAATACAATTGCTACGCGCGTCTGAGTCAACTCACACAAACCCAGAGTCCTTGGCTGCAAATCGTAATTATTGGGTGGTGCATATTGTCATTTTCCGTGGCCCACTTTATGTTCTCTAATGCAAAAACAGGAAGGCTCGGCGCAGCGGTGTCTTTATTTCCGCTCCAAAGGCGTGTTGATGTGGGAACGATCTTAGTTGGAGGAGAGAATACTGGAGTCTTGATGTCTGCTAAGTTTGACGCGTCGTAGTTTGAGAGGACTCGTTTACGTTGTGGAGTAAGAGGGAGTATAACATGTTTTGGTTTATTTACGTCCATGTAGAAATTGGATAGGGACGCGTCCGAAAGTCAGTAGTTGTGCCATCGAAAATCATGTCGTTGAAAGTACCAAAGGCCAACGACATCCAGCTCTTCAAGGATGGCTACAAGGTATTTTTTATACTCCAGATCTTCGCTTACAACTTCCGATACAATTCTTGCAGCACCTCCAGGGCATCGAGGATGCCGTCCTTCGAAACATAAAGGCAGTCTCAGAGCTATCCGATCTCGTACGGACAAGCTTTGGTCCAAATGGTACGTGTTCCGCGCTTATAACATGTCTATCCTGATTCTCTGTTAGGTCGAAATAAACTCATAATAAATCACCTTGGCCGACTTTTCGTAACATCCGATGCCGCTACCATCATTAGAGAGATCGAGGTCGTCCACCCAGCAGCTAAGCTCCTTGTCATGGCCTCGCAAGCTCAAGAGTCCGAGGTATGTCCTACATTTCATTCCATTTCTGATCTACTTATTAACTTGAGTTCAGATGGGTGACTCTACCAACATGGTCATCATTCTCGCAGGAGAACTCCTCAAGAAATCAGAGAACCTTCTCGTGATGGGCCTCCATCCTAGCGAGGTAATCAAGGGATACGAACTCGCATGCGCCAAAGCCCTGGCGGAGCTCGAAAGTGAGTCTCTCCCTCATCTTGTCTGCGTTTTCTTATGAAGCGGCGCAGATCTATCGACATCTAGCCTACCGTCCCCCTTCACGCAAGAATCCCTTATTACAGCTCTCAAACCCGCGATCGCTTCGAAACAGTACGGGTACGAAGACACATTATCGTCACTTGTGGCAGAAGCCGCGCTCGCAGTCATGCCCAAAAACCCGAAGAATTTCAACGTCGACAACGTGCGTGTTGTCAAGATCATGGGCGGCAGCCTTTCGGGTAGCAAAGTGGTACAAGGGATGGTATTTGGTCGCGAACCGGAAGGTAAATTCTACTCAAATTCTCGATACAGCACTCACTCACAACCCTTTCCAAGGTATCATCAAAAAAGTTTCAGGCGCGAAAGTGGCCGTCTTCACATGCGCCCTCGACATCGCCCAAACCGAAACCAAAGGCACCGTCCTCCTCAAAAATGCAGACGAAATGCTCAATTTCACGCGCGGCGAGGAACAACAACTCGAGAGGGTATGTTCTCCTCCATTCCATAACCTTCTAGATCTATCAACTATCACTCAATAAACAGATCTTCAAAGAAATCGCTGATTCAGGCATAAAAGTCATCATCGCAGGCTCATCCGTCGGCGACCTTGCTCTACACTACCTCAATCGCTTCAACATCGCCGTTCTCAAAGTCCTCTCCAAATTCGACCTCCGTCGCGTAGCTCGTGTCGCCAATGCCACACCTCTCGCTCGCGTCGGCGCACCCACACCAGAAGAAGCCGGCTATGTCGACATCTTCGAGACGACGGAGATTGGTGGAGACCGTGTCACTGTCCTCCGTCAGCTCGCTCCCGGCGAGGACGGGTATCAAAGAGACGCAGAGAAGACCCGTACAGCGACTATCGTGCTTAGAGGCGCGACAGCCAACCATCTTGACGACCTCGAGCGTGCCATCGACGATGGCGTCAATGTAATTAAATCTTTAATAAAAGACGCACGGTTAGTTCCTGGTGCTGGTGCGACGGAACTGGAGCTGGCCAAGCGTATTGAGGTATACGGGAGCGGGATGAGAGGGCTAGCACAGCATGCTGTGAAGCGGTATGCTACCGCGCTCGAAGTCATACCCAGAACGCTCGCCGAGAACGCGTTGGGAGGTACTGAAGGTAACGAGGTTCTCAGTCGATTGTGGGCCAAGCACGAACAGAAAGGCGGCGAAGCCTGGGGTGTCGATATCGAGGTAAAGTTCACCAGCTCTACATCATTACCCTCTGATTGATCGATCGCATTCTAGGCCGAACAAGATGGCACTCTGCTAGCTACCGACTTCAAGATTCTCGACCCACTAGCCGCAAAACAGTGGGCTATCAAGCTCGCAACAGAAGCCGCCGTATCCGTACTCAGCGTCGACAGCATCATCATGAGCAAACCTGCAGGAGGCCCCAAAGTCCCTCAACAAGCAAGTAACTGGGATGAAGATTAAGATAGTGCTACGGGAGCATCTAGACTGGTTTACAGTAATTTTGCGCAGATCAGAGAAGTCACCAGTAATGGGAATAAAACAGTTGAAGCCAAAAAGAACGTCAGGATGAGCAGCGAGAATACTGTGGGGAATGTGGTACTGTACAATGTCCATGATAGATATCCGCGAATGGTCGTAAGTGACCCAGAGAACGGAATGCAAAAGGATTATGACGACAACAAGGAGTCCGTTGTAGATGGGGGGTTAGGTGTGACCGTATACATGAGCGTCCATGGTCTATGATTCATCGCCCGCAGCTGGAGAGTCTATCTCCTCTTCTTCTTCTTCATCCTCCTCAAGGATAGGCTCCTCCATTTCATCCTCTTCTACGTCGTGGTCGGCTTCAAGCTCGTCGTCAAAGATTACATGGAACTGCGAACATCAGTAAAGGAACGATGAGTGGTGCTACACCACGTACATGAGTGATCAGGGCTTTCACGAGTTTGTGGGTATGTCCCATGTTCGACAAGATCAGGGCAAAGTCATTCTGCGGTGCACGAAGGAGATTGGGGCTGAAAACAATTGCAAGGGCTTCAGCTGTCATTTGGTTGTGTTCCTCATAGTCGGTTACTCTGGAGTAGTATCATCAATATCATTCAGCTGACAAAAGAAACGGGTACAGAAACTCACCTATCGAGATGTTCCGCGATCCTCTTCAAAAGGTCAAAATTTGCCTGAGGAAGCCCGTGCACGACACTTCGAATACACGCAAGCCGCGAATTAAGATTCTCCAGCTCTGCAGGAACATCAGTGTCGAAAAAAGACCATCGATGGAATAGATTTTACTCATTGCCTCGATAACATTGAAATAAGACGACGATGGGAAGACAGGCTCGGGGAGCAACCTGAACCAAGACTTGACCAAGTCGCACACGGCATGGATATCACTATCGGGGGTGATAGGCCACTCGCCTAGCGAATCTTCAGTTAATTACGCGCAGCCCATTCTAGATAGTAACCATACCTCTGTTGAAGGCGTCGCGGAGAGCGTTGACTTCAGAAGTAGCACCAGCAACACGATCTGTAAAAAAAAAGGAAGTCAGGCCTCTGCAGGAGAAAGCGACGCCAGAACATACAGATGCCAACTTCACTAAGGCCACGAAACTCGACTTCAGACAAGCAAGTCAGCATAACCGATGGGATCGAGCCAATCTCGGGCTGCGCTCCATTAGCTTCACGCTCCAGGAGGAACTCCAGTTCGACACCAAAGACTAGAAACGCATGAGAGACAGGGACATAGAGGAC
>Ga0310811_10011604_pt1 | contig 11434 bp, 10 predicted proteins | sample YCmetagenome_FD_207642 | JGI IMG/M metagenome (GOLD analysis project Ga0310811, IMG submission 207642) | Soil microbial communities from experimental microcosm in Duke University, North Carolina, United States - YC | ecosystem: Engineered > Artificial ecosystem > Soil microcosm > Unclassified ... | reverse complement strand
AACATCACGCAGGCGGTCGCCGAGGCGCTGGCCGCGGGCGCGCGCTGCGCGTGGGCCGTCGAGGTCGTCGTGGTGGACGACGGCTCGCGCGACCGCACGCGCGCTGCAGCGGCGCTGCTGGCCTCGCTGGACCCGCGCGTGCGCGTCGTCGCGCACGACCGCAACCGCGGCTACGGCGCGGCGCTGCGCAGCGGGATCGCGGCCTCGCGGATGCCGTGGGTGCTGCTCACCGACGCCGACCTGCAGTTCGATCTCGAGCAGCTCGACACGATGCTCGAGCCCGCGCGCGAGAGCGATCTCGTCGCCGGCTTCCGGATCAAGCGGCGCGATCCCTGGCCGCGCCGCGCGGCCGCGCGCGCGTGGAACCTGCTCATGCGCCGGACGTTCGGGATCTCGATCTCCGACGTCGACTGCGCGTTCAAGCTCGTTCGCGGCCCCGCCCTGCGCGCGCTGCCGCTGCGCAGCGACGGCGCGATGATCTCGACCGAGCTCGTGACCTGCGCGCGCTCGGAGGGCTGGCGCATCGTCGAGATCGGCGTGCACCACCGGCCGCGGCGCGCGGGCGAGGCGACCGGCGCGAATGCCGCCGTCGTGCTGCGGGCGTTCGCCGAGCGCCGCGCGCTGGCGCGCGCGCTCGCTGCCGCCGAGGGTGCGCAGACCGGTCGCCGCCCGCGGCGCGTGGCAGGCGCCGCGCAGCAGCACGCGATCGGTCGATGAGCCTGGCCGTCGCGACGCGATCGCCCCCGGCGGCGCAGATCGCCGTCGCGACGCCCTCGCCCGCGATCGCGCCCGGGCGGCGCGTGCCCGGCTGGGTGGCGCCGGGCGCCGTCGTCGCGCTCGCCGGGCTGCTGCGCTGCGCGGGCCTGGGCGCGATGCGCGACAACTCGTTCTACGACGCGGCGGTGCGCAGCATGGGCAGCTCGTGGCACGCGTTCGTGACCGGCGCGATCGACCCGTCGGCGGCGGTGTCGGTCGACAAGCCGCCGATCGACCTCTGGCTGCAGGTCGCGTCGACGCGGCTGCTCGGCTTCGGCACCGTCGGCCTGCACCTGCCCGAGGCGCTCGGCGGCACGCTCGCGGTGCTCGCGCTCTTCGACCTGCTGCGGGTGCTGTTCGGCCGCGAGGCGGCGCTCGCCGGGGCGCTCGCGCTCGCCGTCCTGCCGATCGCGGTGATCACCTCGCGCAGCGACACGATGGACTCGCTGATGGCGGCGCTCGTGATCGCCGCCGCCGCGCTCGCCGCGCGCGCCGCGCGCGGAAACCGGCCGCGGCTGCTGATCGGCGCGGGCGCCCTCCTCGGGCTCGCCTTCGAGGTCAAGCTGTTCGAGGCGCTCGTCGCTGCCCCGGCGCTCGTCGTGCTGTGGTGGATGGGCTCGTCGCTGCCGCGCCGCGCGCGGGCGGCGGCGCTCGGCGGCGCGGGCGTCGCGTTCGTCGTCGTCGCGCTGGCGTGGCTCCTCGCGCTGCCGGCGCTGGCCGGCGCGCAGCGACCGTGGGCCTTCGGCTCGACGAACGGCTCGGCCTGGAACGCGACCTTCGTCTACGACGGCATCGACCGGCTGACCGGCTTCCCGCGCACGCCGCTGCCCGTCCTGCCGGCGGCGGCGCGGCGCCCGCCGACGGTCGCGCAACTCCAGCAGCGCCGACACGAGCTCGCGCTGCTGGCACGCGAGCGCGCGAGCGCGCTGCGCCAGCGGCCGGCGGCGCCGAGCCCGTGGCGGCTGTTCACCGCCACCGATCATGTCGGCACGCGCGTCGGGCTCGCGCTCGGGCTGGCGCTGCTCGCGCTCGCGGCGGCGCTGCTCGCGCGCGCCGGCCGCGAGCTCGATCGGCTCGCCCGCGCCGGCGCCACGGCACTGCTGGCCTGGCTCGCGATCGGGGTCGTCCTGTTCAGCGCGCAGTCCTCGCTCAAGCCGCGCTACCTCGAGGCCGTCGATCCCGCGCTCGCCGCCGTCCTCGGCGTCGGCGTCGTCCTCGCGTGCGCCCGGATGACGCGCCGGCGGCTCGTCGCGCTGGGGGTCATCGCCGCCGTGCTCGCCGCGCCGGCGGCCGTGAGCGTCGCGGCGGTCGCCGGCCGGGCCGAGGACGCCGGCGCCCCGGGCGCGCTGGGCAGCGCCCGGCTCGGCGCGCTCGCGGCCTACCTGCGCGAGCACCGCGAGGGCGCGCGCTTCGCCGTCGCGGCGATCTCTGTGGGCGCGGCCGCGTCGCTCATCGCCCGGACCGGCGAGCCGGTCCGCGTGCTGGCGGCCAACGATGCCCGTCCGCTGATCAGCGTGTCCGGACTGCGGCACGAGATCGCCCGCGGCGACGTGCGGACGGTGCTGCTCGGCGCGCCCTGCGCGCCGCTGTCGACGGACCTGCGGACCGGCTGCTCGCCGCTGGCGGTCTGGGTGCGGGCCCACGGGGTCGACGTCAGCCGCGCGGCCGGGCAGGCCCATGCCGGCACCGTCTACGCCTTCGGCGGCGCGCGCGCCCGCCGTCAGCGGCGGTAGGCCGACAGGAACGCCCAGGTCTGCGCCGTCGACGAGAACCCGCGCCGGCCGCGCTCGTCGTTCGTCCCGGGCCAGCCGTGCTCGGCGTCGTGGACGCGCTCGTGCACGACGGCGGTCCCGGCGGCGCACGGCGCCCAGCGCAGCTCGTCGACGCCGTGCGCCGGCGTGCGTCGCGCCGCCTTCGGCGGGCAGCCGTCGAGGCGCAGCCACTGGGCGAGGAAGCGCGGCACCGCGCCGAAGCCCGCGGTGCCCGTGCCGGCGTAGGGGACGACGCGATCGTCGGTGCCGTGGATCTCCATGACCGCCACGGGCCGCGCGGGATGGCAGTCGGGCAGGCTGCCGTAGCCGCCGGCGACCGGCGCGGCCGCGCTGATGAGGTCCGCCGCGTCGCAGGCCATCCGCGCGCTCATCCCGCCGCCGTTGGACACGCCCGTGACGCCGACGCGCGCCGGATCGCCGCAGGTCGCCTGCAGTGCGGCGCCGATGACGGCGCGCAGATAGGCGACGTCGTCGGGCTTGCCGGCGGCCGTGCCGGAGATGTTCCACGACGGGCGGTCGCCGGTGGCGGTCGCGTAGGCGACGACGAACCGGCGCTCGTCGGCCAGGCGCGAGTAGCCGGTGTAGCGGGCGAAGTCGCTCGCCGTCTGGCCGGCGCCCGGCAGCGCGAGGACGAGCGGCGCGCCCGCGGCGGTATGCGGCGCGATGTGCAGCACGACCGGGACACGGCCGTCGATCGGGCCCAGCCGCCGCGTGCCGGCCGGCAGCGGGATGCACGCCGCGGCGGCGACGGCGCCGGTGCGGCGGCCCGGCTGCGGGACCGCCGACGTGCCCGCGACGACGGCACCGCCGGCGGCCAGCGTGACGACCACGCCGCCGAGCACGCGGGTGCGACGTCTCACGCGTGCGTCGGAAGCTGCGCGGTCGCGTCCCCGCGAAAGACGAGGGAGCGCATGAGGCCGTAGGTCAGGCCGGTCACCAGGGGGAGGATGACGAGCTCGGCCGGGAGGTGAGCCAGCCCGAGGCCGCGCTCGGCGCCGACGAGGCCCAGCGCGCTGAGCGCGCTCCCGTTGCCCTGCACCGCGAGGTAGCGCAGGCGCGTCCCGGCGCCGCCGACCGCGCGGTCGGCGAACGTCCAGCGCGCGTTCCAGTGATAGCCGTTGACGGCGCCGGCGGCGAACGCGATCGCGGACGCCGCCCAGCCGGGGCAGCCCGCGCGGACGAGCACGGCGAAGACCGCGAGCGTGATGGCGGTGTTCGACGCTCCGACGCTGCAGAAGCGGACCGCGCGGGTGAGCTCGGGTGCCGGCCGCGAGCGCAGGGCGGGCGGGCCGATGCGGGCCGATCCGGAGCTCACTGCAGGAGCCGCCGGAACTCGAGGTGGTTCGCCAGCCCGGTCGCGGACCGCGTCGGGAAGTAGCCGGCCGCGTGGAGGATGCCGGGCAGCGTCGGCAGGCCGCCGACGGTCAGCCAGCAGGTCGCGACGACCGCCCACGGCACCAGCGCTCGCGGGCGGGCGAGGGCGATGAACGGCAGCGCCCAGACGAGGTACCAGGGCATGACCCAGGCGAGCGTGAGGACCGAGCAGAAGAGCACGACCCCGAGCGCGCTCAGGGCACGCTCGCGGCGCAGGCCGACGGCGATCGTCGCGCCGGCCGCGATCGCCGCGAGGGCGCCGTCGGCGACCATCCGCACCGCGTGGTCGGCGCCACCGCGGCCGGCCGCGAGTCCGAGCAGGTTCGGCACGCTGAGCGGGTCGACGAGCGCCGACTGGCTGGCGATCGCCGGCAGCGCGCCGCCGTAGAGCAGCAGATCGAGCGCGACGAGCGCGGCCGCCGCGGCGGCGGCGCCGGCGACGGCGCGCATCCGCGCGCTCGCCCCGAGGACGACGACGCCGACGACGATCGCAAACGACGGCTTGATGCCCGCGGCCGCGACGGCGAGCGCGCCGGCCAGGGGCGCGACCCAGGCCGGCGCGCCGGCCTCGCGCCCGCGCACGAGGCACCAGGCGGCGCCAAGCAGGCACGCCATCGCCGGCATGTCCTGGTGCAGGCCGCCGATCTCGGCGACCAATAGCAGCGGGCTGAGGCCGACGGCGGCGATCACCCGCTGGCGCGATCCGCCGAGCCGCCCGGCGATCGCGGCCGCCAGCGCGATCGTCGCGAGGCTCGAGAGGATCACGACGGCCTTCCACGCCCACAGCCAGCCGTGCACGCCGAAGACGCCGAGCGCCTCGCTGCCGAGCGTGAACAGCGGCCCGTAGGGGCTGCGCAGGTGATGCCAGTTCGTCAGCGCGAACAGCGGGTCGCGGGCGACACGGGCGGGGACGTCGCGGTAGGGATTGAGGCCGTACACCGCCGCCATGCGCCCGTAGAGCTGGTAGTTGAAGACGTCGGTCAGCGGCAGCGGCGGGGCGACGAACAGGAGCCCGTGCGCGGCGACGACCGCGCCCCAGAGGACGCGGACCGACAGGCGCGGCGCCGTGATCCAGGCGGCCAGCCAGCCCGCCCCGACGATCGCGAGCACGACGAGCATCTCGCGGTGCAGGACGTGGGGCGCGCCGGAGACGCCGCGCAGCAGCCCGCGCAGCGGGCCGAGCGCCCAGGCGCCGGCAGCGCCGGCGCGGGCAGCCGGTGGGGACAGCACCGACTCCCGGCCGGCGGCCGCCAGGACGAGCCACCCGAGTGGCACGAGGACCGCGCCGAGCGCGAGCGCGGGGGGGAGCGAGCGAGCGACCCGCCCGGTGGCCAGACGCCTGGCCGCGGGCACCGGGTCGATCGTCAGCGCGTGTGCCACGGACCTCATCGTGCGGGCGGACCGGCAAGCCCCGCAAAAGGCGGCGTTCGGCCTCTGTTGGGATCTCCTTCGGATCGGGTTGAATCGCTCCGCCAGGCCTTCGGAGGCAGGTGCGGCGGTGCCATATTGGCCCGATGTGGCGCTCGGCGAGACTCGTCCTGGTCGGCGTTCTGGCGGTGGCCCTCGTGGCCTGTGGGGCAGCGCGCAATCGCGGGCCGTCAGCGGCCGTCGCGGTCGCGCGGTCGCCCGCCCCGTCGCCCCCGCCCGGCGCGTCGCTGGCGGGAAGCTGCGCCGACGTGGCGCGCAACGAGCTCGCCGACGTCGCGCGCCGGATCTACGCGCAGGCCGTCGACGGCCGCGGCGTCGTCACCGCCGTCAGGCGGCTGCGCCGGACGACCGCGCTGGCGACGGCCATCGCGAGCGGCGATCGCCGCGCGGTGCAGGCGGCGTTCGCGCCGATCCGCCACCAGATCGTCCGGGCCGAGCTCTTCGGCCGCTCGGGCCTCGTCTACAGCTACGGCCACCACGCCGCCTTCGCCCCGGTCCGCGGCGAGCTCGACGACGCGCGCGGCCGGGCCGTCGGGCATTTCGTCCTCGCCGTCACCGATCGCCGCGCTTACGCCGCGCTCGTGCGGCGCCTGACCGGCGCCGCGGTCGCCTTCCGCGCCGGTCCGCCGGGACCGCTGCGAGCAGCAGGCGCCCGGACGGTCGCGCTGCCGACCGCGAGCTATCCGTCGGGCCCGCTGCAGATCGACGTCCGCATCCCGGTGCCGCCGCCGTCGCTGTGCGGCGCCACGGCGCAGATCACGCGCGCCAACGCGATCGCCTACGTCGGGCGCCGCCTCGCGCGGGCCGAGCAGCACAGCCCCGACGTGACCCGCACGCTGCGCCACGTCGCCCGCGATCCGGCCTTCCGCCGCGCGACGGCCGCCGACGACCGGCCGGCGATCCGCACGGCGATCATCGACGACTTCTTCCGCGACCACGCGCTGCACGTCGTGCGCGTCCGCGTGACCCGCGGCCACCACCTCGTCTACGACCTCGGCGGCCCCTACGCGCTGCAGCCCGCGACCGGCATCGTCCTCAGCCCGGACGGCAGGAGCGCCGCGACGTTCGCCCTCGCCGTCCAGGACGACACCGGCTACATCAAGCTCATGCACCGCTTCACGGGTGCCGACGTCCAGCTCGTCTCGCCGCTGGGCCGGGTGCCGGGCTCCACGCTGCGGCCCGGCCCCGCCCGCATCCCCGCGCACGGGACGCTGACCTATCGCGGCCGGCGCTACCTCGCGAACTCGTTCGACGCCACGGCGTTCCCGTCGGGCACGCTGCGCATCTCGCTGCTCGTGCCTACGGCTCGATGAGCCCGCGGCGGATCGCGTAGCGCACGAGCTCGACGCGATCGCGCATGCCGAGCTTGCGCAGGAGGTTGCCGCGGTGCGACTCGACGGTCTTCTCGGAGAGGTGCAGCAGCTCGCCGATCTCCTTGTTCGTGTGCGCCTCGGCGATGAGCTTGAGCACCTCGCGCTCGCGCAGCGTCAGCGGCTCGGCGGGGCCCGAGCTGTCGTCCTCCATCCACTCGCGGACGAGCGAGCGCTCGGCGGCGTTCGTGAGGAACGGCTCGCCGCGCGAGACGGCGCGGACGGCGTCGACGAGCGCATGGTCGGCCTCGCGCTTGAGGACGTAGCCGGCGGCGCCCGCCTGCAGCGCCTCGAAGAGGTAGCGCTCGTCGTCGTGCATCGAGAGGACGAGGACGGCGATCTCGGGGGCCTGCGCGCGGATCTCGACCGTCGCCTGCAGCCCCGTCATGCGCGGCATCGAGACGTCGAGGATGCAGATGTCCGGGCGCTCGCGCAGGGCCATCTCGACGGCCTCGATGCCGTCCTGCGCCTCGGCGACGACCTCCATGTCGGGCTGGCGGTCGAGCAGGAGGCGCAGGCCGCCGCGCATGATGCCGTGGTCGTCGGCGACGAGCAGCCTCATCGCAGCACCGCCGGCCTGGCGGCGACGACGAGCTCGATCGTCGTCCCGCCGCCCTGGACGGTGCGGACGTCGAGGCGCCCGCCGGCCAGCAGCGCGCGCTCGCGCATGCCGGCGAGGCCGGAGCCGCCGTCGCGCACGCGGTTGGGATCGAAGCCCGTCCCGTCGTCGGTGACGGTCACGCGCACCTCGGGGCCGTTGCAGCCGGTGACGGCGACCTTCAGGCGCCCCGGGTGCGCGTGGCGCGCGGCGTTGGAGAGCGCCTCCTGCACGACGCGGTAGACGACGAGCTGCTCGAACTCGCCGAGGAACACGCGCGTGCCGTCGGCGGAGAACTGCGTCGGGATCCCGAAGCGCTCGCCGAAGAGCCGTGCCTGGGTGCGCAGCGCGGGCAGCAGGCCGTGGTCGTCCAGCGCCGCGGGGCGCAGGTCGCGGGCGAGGCCGAGCAGCTCCTGCATCGCCTGCGTCGCGAGGCGCTGCGTCTCGGCGAGCTCCTCGGCGAACTCCGGCGGGGCGCCCTCGGCGGTGGCGGCGAGGCGGATCGAGACCGCCGCGAGCGCCTGGTTGACCTCGTCGTGCAGGTCGCGCGCCACCCGCGCGCGCTCGGACTCCTGCGCCCGCAGGACCGCGGCGGCGGTGCCCATCCGCTCGGCCTCCAGGCGCGAGATCATGAGGTTGAAGGACTCGCGCAGCCGGGCGATGTCGGCGGGCTCGCCGGCCGACGGCGCCGCGCGCATGCCGGGCGTCGTGAGATCGACGCACTCCATCGTCCGCGTGAGCGACTCCAGCGGTGCGAACCGGCGCCGCATGACGAAGTTGTTGGCGAGGATCGTCGTGAGGATCGCGACGACGAGGACGCCGAACTGGCGCATGCCCGACGAGGTCGCGAGGTCCAGGCGCGCGGCGATGCTGGCCGCGAAGACCGTCGCGATGATGACGAGGGTGTTGACCGTCAACACCTGGGAGAGCAGGGGGGTGCGACGCATGTGGGGTCTGGACCCCATATCGGCATGAACGCCCATGCCCGATACTCCTCGTGTCGGATCCCTCCAACCGACGCCAGTTTCGATCCGGATGAAACGCAAGGGACGCCCTCGGCAGCAGGGGGCGTCCCTTTCGCGTTTCTGGGCACAATCACGCGGTAGGCACGCGGTTCCGCCCCCGCTATACTTTCTGAAGTAACGAAGTCCGACCATCTTTGAGGAGATTCGAGTGAGCCCCTCCGGCGCGGAGTTCATCCGCCAGATCAAGAGCCAGATCGCGCAGGTCGATCCGAGCGACGTCCATGCCGCGATGTCGGGCGCCGGGAACGGCAACGGCCGGCTCGCGATCATCGACGTGCGCGAGAACGAGGAGGTCGCCCGCGGGATCATCCCCGGCGCGACGCACATCACGCGCGGCTACCTCGAGTCGCGCATCGACGGCGCCGTCCCCGACCGCTCCGACCACGTCGTCCTGTACTGCGCGTCGGGCAACCGCTCGGCGCTCGCCGCCAAGACGCTGCAGGATCTCGGCTACGAGAACGTCGAGTCGATGACCGGCGGCTACGCGCTGTGGAAGGACCGCGGCTACGCCGTCGAGGTCCCGCGCGTCATGAGCCCCGAGCAGCGCGAGCGCTACAGCCGCCACATGCTCGTGCCGGAGATCGGCGCCGAGGGGCAGCGCAAGCTGCTCGACGCGAAGGTCCTGCTGCTCGGCGCCGGCGGCCTCGGCTCGCCGACCGCGCTGTACCTCGCCGCCGCGGGCGTCGGGACGATCGGGATCGTCGACGACGACGTCGTCGACCTCTCCAACCTCCAGCGCCAGGTCATCCACACGACCGACCGCATCGGCACGCCGAAGGTCGACTCCGCGCAGGAGACGATGAACGCGCTGAACCCCGACGTGAACGTCGTGAAGTACCAGACGCGCATCGACGCTTCGAACATCATGGAGATCATCGAGGGCTACGACGTCATCGTCGACGGCGTCGACAACTTCCCGACGCGCTACCTGCTCAACGACGCGAGCGTGCGCCTGAAGATCCCCGTCGTCAGCGCCTCGATCCTCGGCTTCGACGGCCAGCTCTCGGTCTTCGCCCCCTACGACGGCCCGTGCTACCGCTGCCTGTACCCCGTCCCGCCGCCGGCCGAGCTCGCGCCGAGCTGCGGCGCCAACGGCGTCCTCGGCGTGCTGCCGGGCACGATGGGGCTGCTGCAGGCGACCGAGGTCATCAAGCTCATCGTCGGCACCGGCGAGCCGCTCATCGGCCGCCTGCTGCTCTACGAGGCCCTCGGCGCGACGTTCACCGAGCTCAAGGTCCGCCGCGACCCCGAGTGCGCCATCTGCTCGCGCCCGCCCGAGGAGATCTCCGCGGAGGAGATGGGCGTCTTCCCCGACTACGAGGCGTTCTGCGCCGCCGCGGGATGACAAACGGCGGCCGGATGAAGCCGTTCGATCTCAAGGGCGCGGGCCGGATGCCCGCGGCGTGCTAGATACTCCGCATATGGCCATCGTCCGCATCCCACCCGTCCTGCGCCCGTCCACCGGCGGCGTCAAGGAGGTCGACGCCACCGGCGACAACGTCGGTGACGTCCTGCGCTCGCTCGCCGAGTCGCACCCCGACACGCAGGCGCAGCTCTTCGCCGCCGGCGGCGAGCTCAACCGCTACGTCAACGTCTACCTCAACGACGAGGACGTCCGCGTGCTCGACGGTCTCGACACGCCCGTCGGCGGGACCGATGTGCTCGTGATCCTGCCGGCCATGGCCGGGGGCTGACGGGCACGAGCCGTTGCGTCGCGCGCTCGTCGCGACCGGGTGCTGTGCGGCCGCTCTCGCAGCGCCGGCCGCCGCCCTCGCGCAGGAGCCGGTCGCGTCCCCGGCGCCGGCGCCGTCGGTCCAGATCGTGTCCGCGGGCCTGCAGCAGGCCGGCACCGCCCTGCAGCTCGAGCTGCGCCTCTCGCAGATCGTGCCGGCGGGCGAGCTGGATGCCGGCCAGGGGCGCGTCGTCTGCCTCGTCCTCAGCCCCGACGTGCCCTCGCGCCGGCGCGTCTGCGTCGGGTCCCGCGACGGGCGCCTGACGGCCGCGCTGGAGGCGACCGACGCCGACGGCGACGCGGTCGGCACGCCGCGGGTCCTGCGGGGCGCGCGCGTCCTGCTCAACGGCGACTTCCTGCGCCTGCGCGCGCCGGCGCGCGCGCTGCACGTGCGGCTCGGCCGGACGGTCGCCTGGCGCACCGCGATCACCTGGCACGACGGCGGCCCGTGCGAGGCGTCGACCGACCGCCTCGCCTGCGTGCAGCAGTTCCCGCCCGGGCCGCCGCAGCAGCTGCCGACGCGCGCGCCGCCGCGGCCCGCGTCCGGGCGCGCGCCGCACCTGCGCCTGCTCGCGACCGGCGACTCGATGATCCAGATCGTCGACGGCTTCCTCAAGGCCGGCCTCGCCGACCGGCGCGCGACCGTCGTGCGCAGCGACGCGCACATCAGCACGGGCATCTCGAAGCTCGGGATGCTCGACTGGCTGCACAAGGCGCGCGAGCAGGCGTCGAGCTTCAAGCCCGACGTCACGGTCATCACGCTCGGCGCCAACGACGGCTTCCCGATGAAGACGCCGTCGGGCGCGAGCGTCGGCTGCTGCGGTGCCGGCTGGATCGCGGAGTACGCGCGCCGCGTGGCGTCGATGATGCGCTCCTACCGCCGCGGCGGGCGCTCGCTCGTGTACTGGATGACGCTGCCCGCGCCGCGCGGCGGCAACTTCGCGCGCGTCTTCAACGCGATCAACCCCGCGATCCGGCGGGCGGCGGCGCGGGTCGGCGGCGGCGTCCGCGTCATCGAGCTCGGGCGCGTCTTCACGCCGGGCGGGCACTTCCGCCAGCTGGTGACCTACCACGGCCGGACGGTCAGCGCGCGCCAGCCCGACGGCGTGCACCTGTCGACGGCGGGCGCGCGGATCGCGGCCTCGCTCGTCATCGCCCGGCTGCGGGCCGACGGCGCGCTGCCGCGGCTGCGGTAGTCATGCGCGCCCGGGCCGCCGTCGCCGTCGCCGTCGCCGTCGCCGTCGCGTGCGCCGCGCTCGCCGGCTGCGGCGGGGGCGGGGGCGGGGGCGCGCCGGCGCGCACGGCGACCGCCGGCGCCGATACCGCGGGCGCCGGGACGATCGACATCGACGAGCCGTCCGACGGCCAGTCGCTGCGCG
>Ga0310811_10011603_pt1 | contig 11434 bp, 8 predicted proteins | sample YCmetagenome_FD_207642 | JGI IMG/M metagenome (GOLD analysis project Ga0310811, IMG submission 207642) | Soil microbial communities from experimental microcosm in Duke University, North Carolina, United States - YC | ecosystem: Engineered > Artificial ecosystem > Soil microcosm > Unclassified ... | reverse complement strand
TAGCTATAGAAAATGGAAAAAGTGTTGAGCTGCTTCCAACTATGGAATCTGATTTTGGTAATGTTAATGCGGTGTATTGTAGCAATATGGCATACCTGTGGAACGAAATAATGAAAGTTGCTGATAAAAAGATTTCAAAAAACAATTTGATTTATTCGCTTGAAAACAGCACAACATGGAGGAATACATTGGATACCTCTAAGTTGGTTCAGGCATATGGACCGCCCGATAATGTTTATGAAAGCATCATTAAGCAATTCAAATTAAAATACGGAATTGATAATTCAAGTCTGGAAAAACAAGGTGATACTTTTTGGGCATACTCATTTTACGGAATTAATTTCAAGTACGATGTGCCGTTTAATAATCAGCCCATGTATTTCTTAAACAAGCGCGTGCATGGGTTTGGTTTGGAATCGGGCTTAGAAAGTTCCTATGAAAAAGATTTTTATAAGAATCAGATTCAAATACTTTATTTTAATTATGAAGGGGAATACATCGTCAAACTTATTCCTGCACATACAAAAGACGAGATTATTCTGGTGATGCCTAAAAAGAAAGAAACTTTCAAAAAGATGTTTTTGAAAGCTCAATCTTTAATAAAGAAGGGAAGGGTGAAAAGAAAACAAAATCAATGAATTACTCATTGAATGCTGATGATGAACTCCTTATACCTGTAATTAATTTCAGAGCACTAAAAGATTATAGTGAACTTGAAGGAGTTAAATTCTCGTCAAAATATGCCCCGATAACAAATGCACAACAGGAAATCAATTTCAATTTTGATGAAAAGGGTGTTGTTATGGAATCCAGTTTTGCAGTAGTGGATAGCATTGGTCCTCCTACAAAGCCTAAATACATCCATTTTAGCAAACCTTTCTACTTGTTTATTAAAAGAACTGATGCGGACTATCCATATTTTAATTTATGGATTGATAATAATGGAATCTTAGAAGAGGAGAAGCGAAATAAATGATCGAGGCTTTAGGGTAAAACATCTTTTGATTGTCTTTGTATAGCAATCAACCGCTGATAAAATAGTAGTAGTCACTCTATTTATAAAAGCTTAAATAGAATTGCTATCTGTTTAAGATTGATTTTAATTACTTCACTCAACCAACCATGACCTATTCAAACTATCTGAGCATCCTTAAAAAAGTTGTGTTCACAATTTGTATGCTTGCAGGATTTCTGCAACTCAAAGCACAAACAACCATTCCCATTGAAACAAACAACAATGTTATTGTATTACAGACAGACAAGAACAATCTGTTGAGAACAGTTTATGTTGGCAAGCCATTGCTTAACAGTAACGAGTATGCAAATACAATAAGCGTTACCCATCTTGATGATGACAATGCCGGTATTTACAACGCAGCCTATACACCATCAGGCACCTGGAATCTGTCTGAGCCTGCTATTAGCGTGAAGCATGCTGATGGCAATCCTTCGCTTGAACTAAAATATGTAAGTCATACGCAAGAAAAAGAAGATGCCAACACAACCATCACGCGTATTGTGATGAAGGATAATGTCTATCCTTTTCAGGTTACGTTAATTTATAAAGCCTGGAAAAAAGAAAATGTAATTGAGCAGTGGACAGAAATACAACACACAGAAAAGAAACCTGTTGTGTTAGAGAAGTATGCTTCTGCTAATTTATATTTCAGCAACAGCGATTTCTATCTCACTACCTATCACAACATGTGGGCTAAAGAAATGCAGGCAGCTGAACAAAAACTTGAACGCGGCACACGTTCTATCGATACAAAGCTAGGCACACGTGCCATGTTATTACAGTCGCCAGATTTCATTCTTTCATTTGATAAGCCTGCATCTGAAAACGAAGGACATGTAATGATAGGACAATTAGCCTGGCCTGGAAATTTTAAAATGGATTTTGAAGTAGACGCTTATCAGAATCTCCGGTTTATCGCCGGCATCAATCCATTTGCTTCTGAATATGCGCTACAACCTAATCAGGTTTTTAAAACGCCTTCGTTAATCTACGCCACTTCTTTTAATGGCACGGGTGATGCAAGTCGTAGTCTTCATGCGTGGGCAAGAAAATATAGAGTGCTTGATGGCCAGGGCCAACGCCTCACACTATTGAACAACTGGGAAGCAACCTATTTCGATTTTGATGAAACAAAACTTTCATCACTATATAAAGATGCAAAGAACCTGGGGGTTGATATGTTCTTGCTGGATGACGGATGGTTCGGAAATAAATATCCCAGAAATGGTGACAACGCAGGACTTGGCGACTGGCAAGAGAATGTAAAGAAGCTTCCACATGGATTAGGCTACCTCGTACAAGAAGCAAAGAAAGAAGGTGTGAAGTTCGGCATCTGGATTGAACCTGAAATGGTGAACCCGAAAAGTGAGTTGTATGAAAAACATCTCGACTGGGTAATCCGTCAACCGGAAAGACCTGAAGTATATTATCGTAATCAGTTGGTACTTGATCTTACAAATCCTGAAGTACAAGATTTTGTATTTGGTATTGTTGACAATCTCTTTACAAAAAATCCGGAACTGGCTTTTATTAAATGGGATTGCAACGCGGTAATCTACAATGCATACTCTGCTTACTTAAACAAGAAAGGTTTACCTCAAACACATTTGTATGTTGATTATGTAAAAGGATTGTTTAAAGTTCTGGAAAGAATCAGAGCTAAATATCCAAAAGTGCCGATGATGCTTTGCTCAGGCGGAGGTGGTCGTGGTGATTATGAAATGTTAAAATACTTTACCGAGTTCTGGCCAAGCGATGATACCGAACCCGTTGAAAGAATATTTATGCAGTGGGATTACTCTAATTTCTTTCCATCCATTGTAATGGATAATCACGTTACCGATTGGGGTAAGCAGCCACTCAAATTCAGAGTAGATGTGGCTAGCATGGGTAAGCTTGGCTTTGATATCGTAGCGAGCAAACTAAGTGAGAATGATATGAAGTTTGCGAAAGAAGCTGTGAGCAATTATCACTCATTTAAAGATATTGTCTGGCATGGCGATTTATATCGTCTTGTTAATCCGCATACAAATCCTATTTCGTCGTTGTTGTATGTAAATGAAAACAAGAGCAGAGCTATTGTTTTTAATTACCTGGTTAACTATCGTCAGCGTCTTACAGAAACAGAAAAGCCTGTTAAGTTGAATGGTTTAGATCCGGCTAAAAAATACAGTGTTAAAGAAATCAATCTTTATCCGGGAGCACAATCACCTATCAATTCATCAACAATATATTCGGGTGATTTTCTGATGAAGGTTGGTGTGAATCCAAGCGTAAATCTGTACAGAACCAGTGTGGTACTGGAAGTGAATGAAATTAAGTAAGAGCATTTATAATAGTAATTAAAATGAGAACCAGGGGAATTACAGCCTCTGGTTTTTTTGTGACCCTTAAACACATTTTGTCATTTGCTGATTATTGAGTTATTTACAGTAAAGAAAACAGTATCAGCACATCCAAGGCACATATCAGTGAAGAGACACTAGTCTCGAAGCTACGGGCGAAAGATCGCTCGGCGTTGGAGTATTTGTATGATCATTATTCATCAGCTTTATACGGCGTTATCTTTCGTATTTTGAAGAAAGAAGAAATAGCCGAAGAAGTTTTGCAGGATGTGTTCATGAAAATCTGGGATCGCTTTGAAAGCTATGATTCAACCAAAGGAAAACTTTTTACCTGGATGGTGAACATAGCCCGCAACCAGGCTATCGACAAAACGCGGTCGAAAGAAATAAGTAAAGATTCGAAAACCAGCACGATTGAAAAATCCGTAAGTAGAGTCGACAGCGAAGATTATGTAGAGCAAAAGATAGAGGGGATCGGTGTAAAAGATATCCTGAAAAATTTAACAGACGACCAGAAATTTGTGGTGGAACACCTTTATTTTCAAGGGTATTCTCAATCTGAGCTGGCCGAAGAATTTGATATTCCGTTGGGTACAGTGAAGACCCGGCTGAGACTAGCTATGCAACACCTACGAAGTACACTTGGAGTAAATTGAATATAGAAGAATACATATCGTCCGGAATCCTCGAAGCCTATGTGCTGGGAGAACTTAGCGAGCAAGAGCGAATTGACGTAGAGAAAAACCTCGCGCAATATCCTCAGCTTCGTGAAGAACTTCAAGCTATAGAAGAGACCCAGGAACAACTTCTGATGAGTGCAGCTATCAAGCCACGCATACAGGTGAAGGACTCTCTATTCCAAAGAATTGATCAGCAAAAGCCAGAAGCCAAAGTTGTACCACTCATACCTGAAAGTGATATCACCAGTGACAACAACATCTGGAAATATGCTGCAGCAGCATCTGTTGTTATTGCATTAGTGTCATCGTACCTGGCGTATGACTACCACAGTAAATGGAAGCATACGGAAAATAGTTTAACTGAACTCATCGCACAGAACCAACGTGTAGCAAAAGATTATAATGTAGTTAATGAGCGTCTTGATAAAATTGAAAGTGATCTTAAGGTAATTGATAATCCAGCCTTTCAACGCGTTATCATGAAAGGAACTGACAATGCTCCTCAGTCCATGGCTTATGTTTATTGGAATGCTTCAAGCCAGGAAGTTTACCTGAGCATTCAGAGCATGAAAGAACTTTCAAAAGAAAATCAATATCAACTCTGGGCTATCATAGATGGCAAGCCCGTTGATGCTGGCGTGTTTGATGGTAATGTAGCGGGTCTTCTTAAAATGAAAGCCATTGGTACAGGCGCTGCAGCATTTGCCGTAACGGTTGAACCGCGTGGAGGTAAACCAACACCATCGTTGGAGACTATGCAAGTGGTAGGTAATGTGGTGAAGGGTTAATGGTTGAGTGGTTCGAATCTAGTCAAAAATAATTTTGATAGGTTCGTGCCTGGCGTCATACTCAAAGTGGATTATGTTTTCTTTCTCAAGTACATAGAACGTACTATCATTAATTGAATAGAGATCAAAATTGCCCTGATAAGGAATGTTAAGGATTAGCCGTCCGCTTGATCGTTTAATGGTCATTGGGTCGCCATCGTTATTGTAATATTTTTCAAATTTCATTGTAGTAATCGAGTCAGGTGAAGACATTGCTGGTTGTTTATTGGCCAGTACCTTAAATGGAATAAGGGTTGAAGGATCAACTGATTCTTTAGTCTCATTTTGTGCACTTAAAATTAGTTTAACTATTTTTTTGATCTCTTCCCAATCCACTGTTTTTGGTACAAAGGTGTCTGCCCGGTGAACTATTATCAGGTCCTGTCCAGGAAAAATCATGAGCGCATGGCCACCCCAACCTTCTGCAGCATACATTTTTAGTTCAGAATGAATCCACCATGCATATCCAAATCCTATTTTTTCCTCCTTAGGTGAATAAGGCACAAAGCTTTCGCTCACCCATTTTTCTGGAACAATCTGGTGTCCTTTCCAATTGCCCTGATTCATATAAAGTAGTCCGAATCTTGCGAGATCACGAGAAGACATGTTCATATGATATGCAGGATGCAACGAAATTTTCTCATTGATATAAAAAGCGTCTTCCTTGCGAAAATCTTCCATCTGAATTGGTAATGCGATATCATTGATAAACGCATCGGTTAGTTCCTTCTTTGTTTTCAAGGTGAAAATTGTGTTGAGCGTATTGAAGTTCCAGTTATTATAATACCAATGCGTTCCTGGTAAATGTGAACCTCGTTCAGGTAGAGAACCTCCATCTGAAACGGAGGGTAAATAAATCCCGGAATAACAAGTGATAAGATGTTTTATGGTAGCCTTTTTCTCCTTTGTCGTTAACGGTGTTACCTCATCTATACCAAGTTCTTCAAGTGTACTCGATAAATCAATACTATTTTTTGACGAATAGATTCCATAGAGTGCAAGTAATGTGCTTTTTCGCGCCGAGTGAAGGCAGAATCGCCTAGATGCGTCACCCCATGATTGCAGCACTACACCTTTGTATATGATGAGAACGTTGGAGGAGCCCACCTTTTCAGCCATAGCTCTTGCCTTTTTTAGTTTTAGAGAAGACCAGCCAGCATCTTCAGGAGTTCTATATTGAAACCATTCTTGGTTTGGAAAATTCGTGGATGTTCTTGCTATATCGCCTACAGTATTTCCACAAAAGATGAATGCTAAGAAAATAATTAAGTTGATTTTCATGGCGTTGATCAGAATAATCAATTGCGTAAGTAACGATTTTACATGATGCTTATTGCTCCACACAGAAATGTTACAAAATCCTGGATTAACTTCTCATTGTATACACTCCTCACCAATCATTAGTTGCTCCTTGTACTGGTAAACCCAAGAATAGTACACTTACTCACTCCTCAATGACTCAGCAGGATTTGCAATCGCTGCCTTAATAGATTCATAGCTTACCGTTAGCCACGCAATGAATAGCGAGGCGAGAAACGCAAAGACGAAAATGGACCAATGAATGTCGACATGGTATGCAAAGCCCTCGAGCCAACGACTCATACCAAACCACGCCAGCGGTATTGCGAATAACGTTGCTACAAGAATGGGTTTTGTAAATGTTTTTGATAACAGATATACCACATGAAAATCGGACGCGCCTAATACTTTGCGCACGCCAATTTCTTTTGTGCGTCTCTCCGCAAGAAAAGCTGATAGTCCATATAAACCGAGACAAGAAATAAAAATAGCCAGAACAGCAAACACTGTAAATAAGCTGCCCAATCGTTGTTCTGCTTTGTATTGATTATCAATTTCCTGATCAACAAAATTATAACTGAACGGATATTCCGGATTCAGTTCTTTAACGATTTTCTCCAGCGCCTTAATAGTAGCTTCTGTTTGTCCTGCCTTCGCGCGAACCACAGCAACCCCTCCCCAGGTATTGAGACGAAGAATAAGAGGTTCAATTGGTTTTTGAACTGGTTTAAAATTGAAGTCTTTCACCACACCTACGATTATGCCTTTCTTATCCCAAAACGTTATAGTCTTTCCAACAGCAGTAGCAACATCCATACCCATGGTAGCCACTGCCTTTTCATTGAGGATGAGATTTGCAGTATCCGCTCTGAATTCCTTTGAGAAACCACGACCATTTAGCATCGTAAGATGAAACACATCAATAAAGTGTTCATCGATAGCTGTATTCGAAAACAATGGTTGAGCATCTGGAGATTTACCCGGCCATTCAACACCAATCGTCGCATTTGAAATGTTGGTAGGTATGTCAGACACAAAAGCAAAATTATTCGTTAGCGAATTCTGTTCGAGTGATGATCGGAATGTTTGATATTTATTCCACAGTTCACCAGTCATTGAAGTATAGATCAGATTTTCTTTATCGAATCCAAGGTTACGAGTGCGAATGAATTGTAGCTGATTGTAAATCACAGTCGTTCCAACCAACAATGTTATCGAAACTGTAAACTGCACAACTACCATAGTATTTCGGAATACACTGCTCGCAGCACCTGATTTTAAATTTCCCTTCAACACTTTTGCGGGCACAAAACCTGACAAGAAAAGTGCAGGATAACTGCCTGCCAGTAACCCCGTGATTAACGTAATCCCTGCGAGACTCAGTACTAGTTTAATATTCAGAAAATTAATCGATAGATTTTTTCCGGCTAGATCATTGAAGGCCGGCAGCGTGGCAATTACAATAAGCATTGCCAATAAGAGTGCGATGAAGGCAATCAACGATGACTCTGCCAGAAATTGACGAATAAGTTGAAAACGCAAAGCACCAGCTACCTTTCGAAGACCAACTTCTTTTGCTCTGCGCGCTGAACGCGCAGTGGCAAGATTCATGAAGTTGATACACGCAACAGCTAGAATAAATATTCCTACGATAATAAATATGTAGACGTATTGAATGTCACCACCGCCGGGCAGATCGGCCAGCAAATCGGAATACAGGTGAATCTCGGTAAGGGGTTGCAAATGAAAATCAACTTTGAGTTTAGATTCATGCGCTTTGTAAATTTTCTTGAACTGATCTGAGAGCTTTGTTAAAGTTGCAGGTGTTGCTTCAACATTATCCTGGAGTTCTACATAGGTATAGAAATTAAAATTGTCCCATACGTTTTCTTTGAGATCGCGCTCTGTTCGGGCGAAGAAAGACATGGGCTGAACAAAATCAAATTGAAGATGTGAGTTCTCCGGCACGTTGGCGAGTACGCCGGTCACAACAAAATCATCTTTGTGATTCTTACGAATAGTTTTACCCAATGCATCCGCATCACCAAAATATTTTTTAGCCATCCTTTCGGTGATCACAATCCCTTCCGGTTTCTGAAGAGCAGTTGCTGCATCTCCTTCAATAAACTGAAAAGAAAAGAATTGAAAGAAATTAGAATCGGCATATAGAATTGCCTTCTCTTCAAACATACGATCTTCTACCTGCAACAGATCGGTGCGATAGCCAGAGATCCGAACTGAATTTTTTATTTCAGGAATCTCACTCTTAAATGCTTGCGACAAAGGTGCTGACGAAACTGCAGCATGTACATCCAACTCCATTAAGCTTGCCGTGATGCGATAAGTACGATCGGCCTTCGTGTGGAAACGATCATAACTCAATTCATCCTGAACCCACAGCATGATAAGTATGCTACAGCTCATGCCAATAGCAAGACCGGCAATGTTAATGAACGAAAAAGCTTTATGCTGAAGCAAGTTTCGGAAAGCAATCTTTAGATAATTCTTTAACATGGGAATTGGTTGTGTGTAATAACCGTAAGACGTTGATTTTTACAACAAAGATGCACAGAGTAGTAAATTTATTAACGAAGGGCTTCGTAAAAAACGATAACTTTAATAATTGCCCGTTGAAAGTGAACATAATCGGACACTCTTGCTGCTATCTTCATCAACAAGTGTTCAGATTAACGCACTTTGTTTTGGAGGCAGTCCGATAATCCTGCGGATAAATGGAGTCAACGTTACACTTCTCCACATTTTGCTGATGAATAAAATTTGTTTGAAAGTGTTTTTGCTGAACATCGTAAGCATATCGTTCAATGCGTTGGATTGGTGCATCCATTCAGTGTTGAATAACGTGCCTTGTCCGACTTTTGCAAATCGCTTGAACATTTGCTTTTCATAATTTGCTATGGCCATTTTCGTGTTTTCGAATGCAGGGTTGGTAAGCGATTCACTTAACTGCAATGCATCTAACATAGCCATGTTTACACCTTCGCCTGCAAAGGGTGGCATCCAATGAGCTGCATCACCGATGAGTGTTATGTTTGATTGAGCTTCCCATTTTTGATCTAGTGGCATACAATATTGAGGTCGAGGAATGAAAAGTGTTTTTTCACTTTCAAATAATTCACGCCACACATCACTCCATTCAGAAAATTCTTTCTTGAACCAAGCCAATACTTGCTTGTTGTCTTTGAAATCTATTCCACTTTCTTTATACCAAAATTCACTGGTCTTACAACTAGCGGCAAAACCAAAACTGCCATCGCCTTTTGAACTTACGATCAACGTTTTTCCATTTCCGTAAGCAAATATTTTTCCACCCTTCAAAAGTTTGTGAATATTGGGTGCAGTTTTTTCGGCATCTTTTATTGAACCTTCCAACATGGTAATGCCAGTCCAGAACGGCTTAATGTCGGTAACGAAAGGTCTGATTTTGGAGTTTGCTCCGTCTGCTCCAATGACAATATCAGCTATGACGATATTGCCATTATGAAAAACTAATTTCCAGGTGTCTTGTAATTTTTCAATAGATAAAATGTGACTATCCCAGACAACAGTATCGGGGTTTAGAGAATTCAATAAAATATCTCTTAAAGGTCCACGATCAATTTCAGGTCTGTGACTTTTGTCGCCAAAGTTTTGTGTAACATTTTCCGTGTGTTGGTCTGAATAAATTTTTGCCTGGTTGTCTACTACACGAACTAACTCAGCTCCTGGTCGGTAATGTTTTTTAAATTCATTTATCAAACCTGCCTTCTTTAAAGCGGCCAATCCAGATTTAGTATGGAGGTCAAGCGCTCCACCTTGAATTCGTACATCTTTATTAATGTCTCGTTCGTAGACTTTTACATCTAATCCTTTGCATTGTAAAAGTCGGGCAAGTGTTAAGCCACCGGGCCCGCCACCAACGATGGCTATTTTCTTGTTTTGTAACAGCATGATTTTGAAATTTGTTTTGATGGTACAAAACTATTTCAAGTGTAATGCTGATAATAGTATAAATCGGTCGTTTTGATTTTTGGATAATTCTCTTGGCACCACTCCCGAAAACTTTTTTATTTCTTTTATGAAATGGTTCTGGTCAGTAAAATTAAGTTCGGGGAATAGTTTGCCTTTTTTGATGTGTGCCAAGGATGCTCTGAATCGTAAAATGTTGTAATATGTTTTTAAGGGAATCCCAAATTGCTCATTAAAATAACGGTTGATTTGGCGACTGCTCCAGTGCACTTTTTCAGATAATTCTTTTACCGCTAAAGAACCATTAGAGGAATAAATCAATTCAAACAATTTTTGCTTTCTGTTATCAATGTTTGGTTTAATAAGTGTGATCATTTTTGCAGAGACCTTTTTACAAAACAATTCAAAATCATTCAGGTCATCTTTTGTTACTCCCCAAAAGTCGTCAGGCAAACGGTGAGCATTGTTTAACAAGAAAGCTGCTTTCATGTCAAGCAAGTACTCGATAGCAAGCAATTTGAAACTGATGGCGAACATTAATGCTTTAGGTGGAATGGAATTTTTGTCAGGTTCGGTGCCGAGGCCCATCTGCATTATCCTGTAAGGTTCAACCGACGAATACGAGAAAATAATATCAAATCTCCCATCAGGCAACACAACAATTTCATGCCCTGTATCGGAATGATTTGCAAGCATCCAGAAACTTTCAACAAAGTCTGAAAGTGATGCATCAGGTTGAATTATCTTAAATTGAATTTCTGGATTTGTCATTTTATTGATGTTCTTCACTACGATTAGAACTTTCAAAAGATAAATCAATGTTGGAATATGTCATCTATATAAATATATAATCCTTTTTTACTTCTTTCTTGTACTTCACTGTTATCTTTTATGAATAACACCTATTGCAAGTTTTATAGTATTCGCGATCTCATTTTCGACAGTATAGGGAAAATTCATACATGAGATAATAATAGAGTAACGTTTATGTTAGATTTGTAAAAAAATATAAATCATAGTCTAAATGAAAAAATTCTTATCCCTCAATCTCCTAGCGGCGATTGCCGTATTTATTTTCTTATCTGCTTGCAAAAAAGAAGAAGTTACTCCGCCAATCCCTTTCGCTGTTGAATCCTTCGCTTATAACGGCACGACAAAGGGTATCGAAATAACAACCGCAGACATAACCATTACATCAGGAACGACTTTTATCATTGATCAAGCGCTTGATTCTGCTGTCAATACCGTGAAGATAAAAGGTGGTTTCTCTACTTATCACATTGCTGTTAGCAAGACTGG
>Ga0310811_10011602_pt1 | contig 11436 bp, 12 predicted proteins | sample YCmetagenome_FD_207642 | JGI IMG/M metagenome (GOLD analysis project Ga0310811, IMG submission 207642) | Soil microbial communities from experimental microcosm in Duke University, North Carolina, United States - YC | ecosystem: Engineered > Artificial ecosystem > Soil microcosm > Unclassified ... | reverse complement strand
GAAGAAGCGCCTGCCGCGATCAACGCCGCGCTCGCGCACGATGCGGACATCGAAGCGATGGCGCATATCATCGCCGCGGCGCGCGACGTGCTTTATCTCGGCCGCGGCCCGGATTATCCGTTGGCCCTCGAAGGTGCGCTGAAACTCAAGGAAATCAGCTACATCCATGCTGAGGGTTACGCCTCGGGCGAAATGAAGCACGGCCCGATTGCGCTGATCGACGAAGCCGTGCCGCTGATCGTCATCGCGCCCGGCGGGCCGTTGTTTGAAAAGACCGTCAGCAACATGCAGGAAGCCATGGCACGCGGTGCCAAGGTCGTGCTGATTTCCGACGCCGCCGGCCTCGCCGAAGCTGGCAGTGACGCCATGGCGACGATCGAAATGCCCACGGTCCACCCGCTGATCGCGCCGCTGGTCTACGCCGTGCCGATCCAGCTGCTGGCATATCATGTAGCGGTGACCAAGGGGACCGACGTGGATCAGCCGCGCAATCTGGCGAAGTCGGTGACGGTGGAGTAAGGCGCGGGGCGATGGAATTAACGGTGGTGCTAGTCTTGTTGGCAACTGCCTTCGTGCTCGTTGCCATCTATGCGTATGGCCATTCTCAACGACGCCAATCGGGTAGCGCCCGCGCGAGAGGCCATAGCGGCAGTTCGGATGCGATCTGGACCGACGCGACCGCAGCTAGCGGTCCCTCGGAGGCATCCTCAATGTCCCTCGGCGGCGGCGGCGACTTCGCCGGGGGCGGCGCGACGGCCAGCGATGCCTTGGGCGACGCAGGCAACGCAGCGGACGGTGGCGGCGATGGTGGAGGCGGTGGCGGTGGCGATTGAAACGCGGACGATCGCCTATGACGACTTCGAGCGCGTCGACATCCGTGTCGGCACCGTCGTTGAGGCCGAGCCGTATCCCGAGGCGCGCAAACCCGCGATCAAGCTGATCATCGATTTCGGCCCCGAAATCGGCCGCAAGCGATCGAGCGCGCAGCTCACCGTCCACTACACCCCGGAGCAGATCGTCGGGCGGCAGGTTGCGGCGGTGGTCAACTTCCCGCCGCGTCAGATCGGCAAGTTCATGTCCGAAGTCCTGACGCTCGGCTTTCCCGATGCGGACGGCGCGGTCGTCTTATTTTCGCCGGACCATCGCATCCCCGATGGCGGACGCTTATTCTAGCGGGATGTCACCCAACCCCGTCAAAGCCTTCCTGATCGGCCGCGTCCGCGCGACGTTTCACGATCAGAGCAAGGGGCAGGGGCCGCTCGAACGGTCGTCGGATGCACTCTTCCCGCCGGATAGTGTCATCTGGCGCGTCCATGGCGACGTCACGACAATGATGATCGGCGGGGTCGCATCACTGTTCCTGCAGATGCTCCATCCTCAAGTTCTCGCCGGGGTGTGGGATCACAGCAATTTTCGCGAGGACACGCTCGGCCGCTTGCGCCGCACCGCGCGGTTCATCGCCGTCACAACCTATGGCGAGCGCGGCCAGGCCGAGGCGGCCATCGCCCGCGTCCGCCGCATCCATGAAGCGATTGATGGGACGCTGCCCGACGGGACGTCCTATCAAGCCACCGATCCCGCCGCGCTGGCCTGGGTCCACGCCACGGAGACGTGGTGCTTCCTGGAAGCCTGGCTGCGCTATGGTCACCCGCATATGACACTGGACGATCGCGACGCCTATTTCGCGCAGGCGGCACAAATCGGCCGCGCACTGGGCGCCGATCCCGCCCCCGAAACCCATGCCGCAACGCGCCTGTATATCGAGCAGCAACGGCCATATCTCGCGGCCGACATCCGGACCCGCGAAGTGGCGCGGTTTCTTCTGGAACGACAGGCGACACAGGCCTCGCTCGGTCCGGTGCAGGCGATGGTCTTTGCCGCTGCGATCGACCTGCTGCCGCCTTGGGCGCGCGCGATGCACGGCTTCGCGACACCGGCCGTCACCCGCCCGCTGGTCCGCGCCGCCGCGGGCAGCATGGCCGCCACTCTCCGCTGGGCCTTTGCCTAACGCTTTCCGGTCGTTACCACCGGGATGGACATTGAGGCGGGGAGGCCTGTTGGGTGGCGATGAGTGAAGCGAATGCCGAAAAGCGGCCAAGCACGCGGTTGGTGATCACCGCCTCGGCGCTGGGCACGGTGTTCGAATGGTATGATTTCTTCGTCTACGGCATCCTTGCGGCATTGCTCGGCAAGCTGTTTTTCCCCGCCGGGGACGCGACTGCCGCAACGCTTGCCAGCCTCGCGGCTTTCGGCGCCGGGTTCGGCGTGCGGCCCTTGGGAGCCTTGTTGTTCGGATGGTTCGGTGACCGGCTGGGGCGCAAGGTCACCTTCCTCGTCACCATCACGCTGATGGGCCTGGCCACTGCCGCGATCGGCTTTCTGCCGACCTTTGCTGCGGCCGGCATTGCCGCACCCATGCTGCTGGTCGGGCTGCGCCTGCTGCAAGGACTGGCACTCGGCGGCGAATATGGCGGCGCGGCAATCTACGTCGCCGAACACGCGCCTGAGGGTAAGCGCGGCCGCCACACCAGCTTCATCCAGATGTCCGTCGCGGGCGGCTTCCTGCTTGCCGTGATCGTCGTTCTGCTCAGTCGCCATGCGACGACCCCCGAACAGTTCGAAGCCTGGGGCTGGCGCATCCCGTTCGCGGCCAGCCTCGCGATGCTCGCAGTCTCGCTCTACATCCGCCTGAAACTGAGCGAGAGCCCCGTGTTCCGCGCGATGAAGGAAGCGGGCACCACTTCGAAAAACCCGTTCATGGACAGCTTGCAGGCGCCGGGCAATCTCGGCCGCGTACTTGTCGCCCTGTTTGGCGTCGCGGCAGGGCTGACGGTCATCTATTACACCTCGCAGTTCGGGACGCTCTATTTCCTTCAAGGGACTGCGCGCGTCCCGGAAGAAGAAGCGCTTCTCTACATGGCGGTGGGCGCGGGGATTGCCGCGCCGCTTTACTGGGCGTTCGGCGCATTGAGTGACCGAATGGGGCGCAAGCGGTTGCTGCTCATCGGCTACGCGTTGTCGATGTTGCTGACCTTCCCGATATTTCACATGATGGCCAATGCGGCCAACCCCGCGCTCGAAGCCGCCACTGCATCCAATCCGGTTCGCGTCGAACTGCCCAACTGCGATTTCTCGATTTTCGCGGCCAAGCAGACCGAGCCGTGCGCCAAGGCGCTGGCCTGGCTGGCCAAACGCGGCGTGCGGTACAAGAAAGTCGAGGCTGAAAACCTCGCCCTCACCGTTGGCCAATCACGCATCGCGGGCTTCGACGACAAGGCCTATGCCGCGGCGTTCAAGGCGGCCGGCTATCCCGAAGTCGCCGATCCGGCGGCAAAACGGCCGCTGCTGATCATCCTCGCGGTGGCGCTGATGGTTGGATTGAGCGCGATGACCTATGGCCAGGTCGCGGCGATCCTCGTCGAAATGTTCCCTGCCCGCATCCGCTACACCTCGATGTCGGTGCCTTATCATATCGGTTCGGGCTATTTCGGCGGTTTCCTGCCATTCATTTCGCAATACATCGTCGTGCGGACGGGTGATCCCTACGCCGGGCTGTGGTACACCGTAGCGATCGTCGCCATGGCGTTCATCGTCAGCCTGATCTGGCTCCCCGAAACCGCACACAAGCCGCTCGAGCACTAAGTCACCCATGTCCCGGCCGCTCCGCCTGCGCCTCGATGGCGACGCTCTTGCCGCGAACTGGCGCTGGCTGGCGGAGCGAAGCGGGCGCGCGGCGTGCGGCGCAGCGGTCAAGGCGGACGGCTATGGTTTGGGCGCCCGCGCTGTGGTTGCGCGTCTGGCCCGCGAAGGTTGCCGCGACTTCTTCGTCGCCACCTACGCCGAGGCGGTTGAGTTGGGCGCGCTGCCTGAAGGATGCAGCCTCAGCGTGCTCCATGGCCCGCGCGCCGAGGATATGGATCTTGCTGCCGGACACGTCGCACGGCCGGTGATCAATTCCCCCGAGCAGGCGGCCCGATGGCGCAACACGGGGCGCAGTTGCGACGCGATGATGGACACGGGGATGAATCGGCTCGGCCTGCGCCCCGAACAGGCGGGCGCTCTCGACGGCCTCGAGGTCGATACGCTGATGAGCCATCTCGCCTGCGCCGACGAAGACAGCGACATGAATGTGCGGCAGCGCGACCAGTTCGCCGCGCTGCAGCGTGGTGCGCGGCGATACAGCCTCGCCAATTCCGCCGGCGTTTGTCTGGGCAGTGACTATGCGTTCGACCTGACCCGGCCGGGCCTCGCCCTTTATGGCGGCGTGCCTCGCGCCGAGGCTGCCGGTTGCATCGCCCAGGTCGCCTTTCCCGAGGCCCAGATCGTGCAGCGTCGCCGCGTGCCGGCGGGCGAAACGGTCGGCTATGGCGCGACGTGGACCGCGGCGACGGACACCGACGTCGCGATCCTCAATGTCGGCTATGGCGATGGCTATCTGCGCTCTTTCGCTGGCATCGGGGCTGCGGAGGACGGCGCGCTGCCATTGTTGGGGCGGGTGTCGATGGATCTGGTCGCGATCGACGTGTCGCGCCAGCCCGCGCTGCGGGAGGGCGATTGGGTGGGCCTCGATTATGCACTGCCGCAATCGGCGGCCGCCTCGGACCTCAGCCAATACGAGTTGCTCACCGGGCTCGGAGGGCGATTTGTCCGCGAATGGCGTGATAAATCTGCAACGTCGTAGCGTGCGCTGAATCGTTATGTTGCGCCGCACCACGCGCAGCATTAGCATTGCGGCAACGCAGCAAAATCTGGGGGCGCATCCGTGGCCGTGACACCGAAGGCGGGCCGAGCGCCCGTAATTATCAAGAAATACGCGAACCGCCGCCTCTACAACACCGAGTCGTCGAGCTACATCACCCTGGACCATCTCGCGAAGCTCACCCGCGAGGGACGCGACTTCAAGGTGCTCGACGCCAAGTCCGACGAGGACATCACCCATAGTGTTCTAACCCAGATCATCATGGACGAGGAAAGCCGCGGTGAAACGCTTCTCCCGCCGAACTTCCTCCGCCAGCTGATCGCGATGTACGGTGACTCGATGCAGGCGCTGGTGCCGCAATATCTCGAAGCGTCGATGACCGCGTTCCGCCGCAACCAGGCGCAGTTTCACGATGCGATGAAGGGCGCGTTCGAAGGCGGGCCGTTCGCCGAGATCGCCAAGCGCAACATGGCGATGCTCGAAGCCGCCACCAGTGCATTCGTGCCGGGATCGCGACCGAAGGATGCTGCGCCGGAGCCTGCCGCGGTCGACGAGGTCGCCGATCTCAAGGCGCAACTCGCGGCGATGCAGGCCAAGCTCGACAAGCTGACCGGCTGATCACTCGACAGGCGCGTCGGCGCGGTTAGGGTGCGATCATGCGCATCTTGCTCCTCGCTTCCGCCGCGATCCTTGCGATCGGCACCGCCAGCCATGCCCAGACGGCAGCAGTTGAAACCTGGGTTCATGCCGGGCGATTGCTCGATCAGCCCGGCAAGGCACCGAGAGGTCCGTCGACGCTGATCATTCGCGGCGGCCGCATTGCCGAGGTGCGGGCGGGATTGATCCCGCCACCCGCGGGCGTCCGGTTGATCGATCAATCGACGCGCTTCGTCCTACCGGGGCTGATCGACAGCCACGTTCATCTCGAATCCGATGCCGGCGGCAACGCCTCGCTCGTCGAAGCGGTGCGCAGTTCGGATGCACAGACGGCCTTCCGGGCGCTGGCCAACGCGCGCAAGACTCTGCTCGCGGGCTTCACGACGGTGCGTAACTTGGGCGACTCGACCGGCGCGACGCTCGCCCTGCGCGATGCGGTGGCCGACGGGACCGTACTCGCACCGCGGATCATCGATGCCGGTATGTCGATCTCGACGACCGCCGGGCACATGGACAATCGCACAGACATCAATGACCACCTCGCTGGCGGCCTGACCGAGGATAATGTCTGCGACGGCGCCGATGATTGCCGCCGCGCGGTGCGCGTGCAGATTCGCCGCCATGTCGATGTGATCAAGATTGCGACGACCGGCGGCGTAAATTCGGGCACCGGTCGCGCACTGATGGTGTTCCCCGACGAGGTGAAGGCACTGGTGGACACCGCGCACATGTATGGCCGCAAGGTCGCCGTCCACGCACATGGCGTCGCCGGTGTGAACGCGGCGCTGGCGGCTGGTGCGGATTCGATCGAACACGGCACCGAGATGGACGATGAGTCGATCAAGTTGTTCAAGCGGACAGGCGCCTATTACGTGCCGACCCTGTCCACCGTGAATGGCTATATCGAGCGGCTCAATGCGGACCCCAACGCGTATCCGCCGCGCGTTCTCGGGCAGATCAAGTGGCGCATCGGGATCACCGGGCAGTCGCTGCGCAAGACCTATCCCGCGGGCGTGAAGATCGCCTTCGGGACCGACGCCGGCGTGTCGAAGCACGGCAAGAATGCCGAGGAATTCGAATCGATGGTCAAATACGGCATGCCGCCATCCGCTGCGATCGTCGCCGCCACCACGAATGCCGCCGAATTGCTCGGCTTGAGCAAGGAAATCGGCAGCCTCGAGCCCGGCAAGGCCGCCGATCTGATCGCGGTCGATGGCGATCCCACTGCCGACGTGGCCGTGCTCAAGCGCGTGCCCTTCGTCATGAAGGGCGGCGTTGTCGCGACCGACTAACGCGCCGGCTTCACGAATTTCAGCGTCATGCGGTCGCTTTCGCCAATCTCGGCGTAGCGCGCACGATTGACGTCGCCCTCGGCGTATGAGGGCGGCAGCGTCCACACGCCCTTAGGCCAGTTGGCCGGATCGCGGCGATTGGCATTGATTTCGCTCGAGCCGGCAAATTTGAAACCGGCCTGTTCGGCCAGGCGGCGGACCGTCGATACTTTCACATAACCGCTGCTGCGTTCGCGCTCGTCGCTGGCGCTTTCGGGCAGGCGATGGTCCTCGATCCCGAGGACACCGCCGGGCTTGAGCATGCGGTAGATTTCGCGGAACGCGTCCGCGCTGTAATCCTGCTTGTCGTCGCGCATGTAGCCCATGCGCCAGTTATGGACGTTGCGGAACGTCAGCACCTTGTCGGCCGTGCCATCGCCCACGCGATTGGCGCCACCCAGCGCGCTCGGGAAGAAACCGCGCGAAACTCGCGAGTAAACCACCGGGTTGGTCGCCATCTTCGCCACGATGGCGTCGGCCGCCTTGCCTGGTGGTGTGACGAGGATCAGCTTGCCCTTCTCGTACAGGTAAGGCGCGAGCATTTCGGTCCAGTAACCGCCGCCCGGCCAGATCTCGACGACCGTGTCATTCGGGCGAACTCCAAAGAAGGTCAGAGTCTGGACCGGGTGGCGATATTTGTCGCGCGCGATGTTCGGCGCCGTGCGCTGCCCGGCGACGGAAACGGCATCAAGCTGTTCGACGACCATTTGCGGCAGGCCGGCCATCGCGGGAACGGCGAAAGCGGCAAGCGCCAGTAGCGGCAATGGCATACGCATCGATGATCCTCCCGAAATTATACCGGGAGTTGTGCCGCGCGGCAGAGTTACAGGCAAGCCTCGAGGAAGGCCTGGTCGAAACCGAACTGCCGGGCCTTTTCGAGCGTGTAGGGGCGCAGGCCGAGCGAGCGGTATTCCCCGACTATCTTCCCGTTCGCGTCTTCCGACATGTATTCGAACTTGAACAGTTCCTGGGTCACGATCACCGGGCCTTCCATGCCGATCACTTCGGTGACGTTGGTCACGCGGCGCGAACCGTCGCGGAGGCGCTTGACCTGGATGATCAGGTCGACCGAGTCCGCGATCTGGCGGCTGATCGCCTCCTTGGGCATCTTGATGTCGCCCATCATGACCATGTTCTCCATACGCCCGAGCGCTTCGCGCGGGGAGTTGGAGTGGAGCGGCAGCCAGTGCGGCTGCTGCAGACGAAGTTCGGCCGCGTCTTCGATCGTCAGCACGCGCTCACCCGGGTCGATCATCTTCGACAGCGCGTTGAGCATCGTCGTCTTGCCCGAGCCGGTGCCGCCCGAGATGACGATGTTGAAACGCGACGCGCCGGCAATCTTGAGCGCCGTCGCCATCTTGGGCGAGAGCGAACCGAAGCCGACATACATGTCGAGCGTGATCGGCTTCGCGGAAAACTTACGGATCGAGATCGCCGTGCCCTTGAGGCTGAGCGGCGGCACGATGACGTTGACGCGGCTGCCGTCCTTCAGGCGCGCGTCGGCGAGCGGGGTGGTCTGGTCGACGCGGCGGCCGACCTGGTTCACGATCCGCTGCGCGATCTGGAACAGGTGCTCCTCGTCGCGGAACTGGATCGGGGCAATGACCAGCTTGCCCTTCTGCTCGACATAGGTCTGGTCGGGGCCGTTGACCATGATGTCGGTGATCGTCGGGTCGTTGAGCAGCTCTTCGAGCGGACCGAGACCCAGCAATTCGTCGACCAGCACCTTTTCCAGCGCGAATTGTTCGCGACGGTTCAGCGTGATCTTCAGCTCGGCAAGAACTTCGGAGATGATTGGCCGGAATTCCTCGGCCAGCTCGTCCTTGTTGAGCGTCGCCGCGGCTTCGGGATCGATGCGTTCGAGCAGGCGTGGAAGCACCTGCTCCTTGATCTTGTGGACGCTGGCTTCAAAGCCTTCGATCTTGGGGCCGGCTTCGTGCTCCGCATTCATGCGATTGTCGAGGCGCGTCATCGCGCATTCGGGTTCGGCCGGAATGGCGCCATCGACGGGCGGGAATTGTTCGCCGCCTTCGGCCTCGGTGGGTACGGGCACGCCCCCGCCCTGCATCGGACGTGCCGTGCCGAACGCCGGGCGCGCCCCTGCCGAATTTACCGCGCCACCGCGCTTGCCGAACGCACTCATGTCCTGAATTCACCCGCAACCCACATGTCAGGGTGAATAGAATGGAAAGTTTGACGATTAGCTAAGCCTTGCCCTCGCGGCGCAGCAACTCGGCTTTGCGGTCGAGTCCATAGGCATAGCCGCCGAGGCTGCCGTCCGAGCGGATGACCCGGTGGCAGGGGATCAGCACCGCGACATTGTTCGCGCCATTGGCCGATCCTGCCGCGCGCACCGCGCCGGGCTTGCCGACGGCGGCGGCGATCGCGGCATAGCTGCGCGTCTCGCCCGGCGGGATCCGACGCAGTTCCTGCCACACCGCCTGCTGGAACGCGGTGCCGGCGACGTCGAGCGGCAGGTCGGGCATCGCAGACGGGTTGGCGCAGGCTTCGACTGCGCCTTCAACCAGCGATTGCAGTGCTTCGCCGCCGCGTTCGATCGTCGCGTGCGGAAAGCGGCGACGAAGTTCGTCTTCACTCTCGTCGAACGACAGGCGGCAAATGCCCTTGTCGGTCGCGGCAAGCAGCATCTTGCCCAGAACGGTATCGACAATGGCGTAGCGGATCGTCACGCCCGCGCCGCCATTGCGCCACGCGGAGGGTGTCATGCCGAGCCGGTCGGGCACGTCGGCGTAAAAACGGCTCGCGCTGTCATAGCCCGCGTCATAGATCGCGTCGGTTACGGTGTCGGCCTGGGTGAGCATGGTCTCGGTCCTCTTGGCGCGCAGCGCGCGGGCATAAGCTGCAGGGGTGACGCCGGTGTCGCGCTTGAACAGGCGGTGGAAATGGTGCGGGGCGTAGCCGACCTGCGCAGCGAGCTCTTCGAGCTGCGGCGCGGTTTCGCTCTCCCCGATGATCTTGATCGCGGCGTTGACGGCCTCGCGATCGCGGCCGACTTCGTCGGGCTTGCAGCGCAGACAGGCCCGATAACCGGCGGCGCGCGCACCCTCGCCATCGGCAAAATATTCGACATTCTCACGCAAGGGGTGGCGGGCAGGGCAGCTTGGCTTGCAGTAAATGCCCGTCGTCTTGACCGCACCGACGAACATCCCGTCGAACGCGCGGTTGCGGGCGGCGAAGGCGGCCCAGGCCTGGTCCTTGTCGATCATGAGCGGGTCACTCTGGCGGCGAAGCAGCCGCGCGTCGCATTGTGGACATCGATATGGTCGATCGCTGGGTTAGCGAACAAGCGGCGGATCGTCGCATCGGCCTCGCCGGGAGCGGCGAGCGCGGCATCGGACATCATGCCGCCGGCATCGAAGGCCCGCATCGACAAGGTTCGCGTGGCGAAGACCGGGGGCACATCGTTTTCATAAACGGCTGCCTCCGTCGCGCTGTCGCGGACGAAGATCGCATGGCTCGCATGATAGGGGCCGCCCTCATGGCTGGTGTGGTTGACCAGAATGAGCGTCTCGCCGGGCTCGGCGTCCTCCAGCGTCACGCGGCACGGCGCGCCGGGCTTGATGTCGGCGGTCACGCGCACGGCATGATAGCGGGCGAGGGTTCGATCCGATGCACCGAGCAAGTGAGCGAAGCCAGCGGGATCGAGGCCTTGGATGCGGTAGGTCATGCCGACCATATATGCATCGCCGAACCCGCTGGCTTCCCGCAGTTTGCGGTCAAAGTTCAGGCAAGGCTCTCCGCGAGAAAATTCTCCACCGCCTGCCAGCTCCGGCGCGTCGCTGACTCGCTATATTGCAGGCCGCGCTCGGGCATGTTGGCGTCCGGTGCGGTAAACGCGTGCATCGTATGGCCATAGCCGTGCAACTGCCAATCGGCCCCGGCATCGGTCAGCTCCTTTGCGACCATCACCACATCGTCGGGTTTGGCCATCGGGTCGTCCCACCCGTGCAGGATCAGGACTTTGGTCGTGATCTTGGCCTGCTCCCCAATCGCGGGGGGCGGGAAGATGCCGTGGATCGAAACGGCACTCTGCACATCGCCAGTTCCCGAACGCGCCACGTCGAGGGCGGAAAGGCCGCCAAAGCAATAGCCGATAATCGCGATACGGGCCGGATCGACGCCATCGACCGCCTTGGCGAAGGCCACCGCCGCCAACAGGCGGTCGCGCAGCATCGCGCGGTCCTGCATGAACGGGGTCATCAGCGCGGTATTGGTCGCCATGGCCGTCGGCGTGCCGTGTTCGCCGCGGCGGCCCTTGCCGTACACATCGATGGCGATGCCGACATAGCCGAGCGCAGCGAGCCGGTCGGCGGTGCCGCGTTCATGATCGGATTGCCCGGCCCAAGTGTGCGCAACAAGGACGGCAGGGCGCCGTTCGCCCGGCACAACGCCCACGACATAAGCTTCGCAGACGGTCTCGCCGTCCTGATAGTCCGAATACTCGCCCATCCTTCACCCTCGCCAAGTACTGCCGCCTGACGCGGCGGCAGTCCTTGTCGCGGGATCAGGCAGTCACGGCAAGAGGCCGGCGGCGGCGGCGCGCGGCGAAACCGGCGAACGCGAAACCACCAATCATCAATGCCCAGCCGGCAGGCTCGGGGACGGCGCCCGCGCCGATCTGAATGCCATGCCAGAATTCATCGTTGGTGTCGGTGAACGTGATCGAGCTAAGCGGGCCGGCAAATTGAATCACCCCGTGCAGTTCGCCGGGTGAGGAGAAGCTGTTGG
>Ga0310811_10011601_pt1 | contig 11436 bp, 7 predicted proteins | sample YCmetagenome_FD_207642 | JGI IMG/M metagenome (GOLD analysis project Ga0310811, IMG submission 207642) | Soil microbial communities from experimental microcosm in Duke University, North Carolina, United States - YC | ecosystem: Engineered > Artificial ecosystem > Soil microcosm > Unclassified ... | reverse complement strand
ATAAAGCGGCGGAAATACATCGTAGTAAGGTCCTCTGGAGTCTTAGGATTTACTGTGCGGCTGGGCGCCGCACCCAGTCGGGCGGCGTCAGCACGTTGCGCTGGTCGATCTCCTTCAGCTGTGCCGCGCGGGACTGCCGGTACAGGCTACGGAAGGTTGCATAAGGATCGAGCGCGGTGGCCTTGATCTGGTCGATCGGCTGGAGATATTCAGCCCTGGTGTTGATCAGGTGCAGCCCGGTTTGGGCCCAGCCGAAATCATTGAGCGCGGTGCTTTCCGGGGCAAGTTCCATCGGCGTCGCGAAGTACTGCACCGGTATGTTCCATACGTCGCGCGCGCTCGAGGGGCCGAACACCGGCACGTACAGATACGGGCCGGACGGCAGTCCCCATATGGCGAGCGTCAGGCCGAAATCGGTGTCCAGCTCCTTATAACCGAGTGCCGAGGCCGGATCGAAAATACCGCCGATGCCGATCGTGGAATTGACCACGAAGCGTACCATCGCGGTGCCGGCGTTACGCGACTTGCCTTCAAGCATGAAATTCACCATGCGCGCCGGCTCGCCGATATTGGTAATGAAATACCCGACATGGTTGCGGATGCCCTGGGTGGTGATGTGCACATAACCCTGCGCAACCGGTTTGAAGGCATAACGGTCGATCCGGGCATTCACCGCGTAGAAGAAACGGTTGGTCGGCTCGATCGGGTCGTTCTGGGCCTGATACGCCTGATAGGCCGCTGTATCGGCTTTCGGTGGTGCGTGTGCGCAACCGGAAAGCGCCGCGGCCAGAAGCAGCGCCGGGGTCGCCAGGCGGCACGCACGCTTGGCCCGCGCCAATTTATCATTCATCGTCTGCAACGGCACTATGGTCAGCCTCCTCTGTCGCGCGCTCACGACCGGGCGTGCGAGACTCATATTTGAGGTTCATGAACCCGGCTTCAACCGGGGTTGTTCATGTTCGCCTTTGGCGTGATTCTGGAGCCACAGCAAGCTCTTCCGGCCGGGATCCCTCCCCCTTGCGAAAAGCTGTGAGTGCTGCCACCAAAGCTCTTCGACGGAGCTGATGATGACCCATTCCCCGAATCGCGACACTCTGGCACGCTGGGTAGCTGGCGCGCGCGTTGCGCCGTTGCCAGCCCCGCAAGGCACGTCGGCACCCAGCATCTCCTTTGAGTTCTTCCCGCCGAAAACCCCGGCGTTGGAGGCGCAGCTCTGGGCCTGTGTCGAACGGCTGGCGACCCTGAAACCTCGTTTCGTCTCGGTCACCTATGGCGCCGGCGGTAGCACGCAGGAGCGCACGCACGCGACCGTGCTGCGTCTGGTGCAGGAGACCGACCTCACCCCCGCCGCACATCTGACCTGCGTCGGCGCCACGCGCGACGAGGTGGACGCGGTGGCCCGCCGTTATTGGGAGGCGGGCGTGAAACATATTGTCGCGCTGCGCGGCGACCCGCCGGCCGGCCAGGCTTACACCCCGCATCCGGGCGGGTATGATTATGCCTCCGATCTCGTCGCCGGGCTGAAGCGCGTCGCGGATTTCGAGATCACCGTCGCCGCCTATCCGGAAACGCATCCGCAGGCGCTAAGCCCCGAACAGGACCTCGACAATCTGAAGCGCAAGCTCGATGCCGGAGCGACCCGGGCGATCAGCCAGGTGTTCTTCGACAACGACAATTTTCTGCGCTTCCTCGACCGCGCCGCGGCCGCCGGCATCTCAGCGCCGATCGTGCCGGGGATCATGCCGGTCACCAATTTCACCCAGGCCGCGAAATTCTGCGCCGCTTGCGGCACTGTGGTGCCGCCATGGATGGCGGAGCTGTTCGCGGGGCTGGACGATGACGTGGAAACGCGCCGCATGGTCGCCGCCGCCACCGCCGCCGAACAGGTGCGGATCCTGCAGGCCAACGGCATTGACGAGTTCCATTTCTACACCTTGAACCGGCCGGACCTGGTCTATGCCATCGCGCGCATTCTCGGCGTGAAGCCTATGGCCGGAGGTTCTGCGGCTTAAGCCCGGCGCAAGACGATGAGCGGTTATCTCGACAGCCTGAATCAGGCGCAGCGTGAAGCGGTAGAAGCGACCGAGGGCCCGGTTCTGGTCCTGGCCGGCGCCGGCACCGGCAAGACCCGCGTGCTGACCACGCGCTTTGCGCATATCCTGCTCAGCCATAAGGCGTTTCCCAACCAGATCCTCACCGTGACCTTCACCAACAAGGCGGCACGGGAAATGCGCGAACGCGTCGGCCAGATTCTCGGCCATCCGGCGGAAGGGCTATGGCTCGGCACATTCCACGCGCTCTGCGCGCGCATGCTGCGCCGCTTCGCCGATCGGGTGGGGCTGCAGAGCAATTTCTCGATTCTCGATTCCGACGATCAGCTGCGGCTGCTGAAGCAGGTGATGGAGGCCGCCCGGATCGACGCCAAACGCTGGCCACCCAATGCGCTGATGGCGCAGATCCAGCGCTGGAAAGACAAGGGTTTCATGCCCGCGGCGATTCCCGCGGCCGAGAGCAGCGACTTCGCCAATGGCCGCGCCGAGGCGCTGTACGCGGCCTATCAGGAGCGCCTGAAAGCCCTGAACGCCGTGGATTTCGGCGACCTGCTGCTCCTCTGCGTCCATCTGCTGAAGACCGACGCCGAGGTGCTCGCCACCTATCACAAGATGTTCCGCTACATCCTGGTGGATGAATACCAGGACACCAACCTCGTGCAGTATTACTGGCTGCGGCTGCTGGCGCAGGGGCACAAGAATATCTGCTGCGTCGGCGACGACGACCAGAGCATCTATTCCTGGCGTGGCGCGGAGATCGAAAACATCCTGAAATTCGAACGGGATTTTCCCGGCGCGAAAATCGTGCGGCTGGAAGCGAATTACCGGTCCACCGCGCCAATCCTCACGGCCGCGGCGCATCTGATCGCGCATAATGAGGGGCGGCTGGGCAAGACCTTGCATTCCGGACGCAACGATGCCGACGGCGACAATGTCGAGGTCGTGGCGCTGTGGGATTCCGAGGAGGAAGCCCGCATGGTCGGCGGCCGCGTGGAAACCTACCGGCGCTCGGGCGAGTCCCTGGCGCAGATGGCGATCCTGGTCCGCGCCGGCTTTCAGACGCGGGCCTTCGAGGAGCGCATGATCACGCTCGGCGTTCCCTACCGCATCATCGGGGGCTTACGCTTTTACGAGCGCGCGGAAATTCGCGACGCCATCGCCTATTTGCGCGTGCTGGCGCAGCCTTCGGACGATCTGGCATTCGAACGTATCGTCAACACGCCCAAGCGCGGCGTCGGCGACGGCGCCCTACGCAACCTGCATGAGCGGGCGCGCGCCGATCAGCTCTCGCTTTACGCGGCGACGGAACGGCTGCTGCAGGAAGGCGGCCTGCGCGGCAAGTTGCGAGACTCGCTGCGCGAACTTCTGAACAATTTCACCCGCTGGCGCGACATTCTCGGGCGCGAGGGGCATGTGGTCGCGCTGGAAACGCTGCTCGACGAATCCGGCTATCTCGCCATGTGGAAGGCCGACAAATCGCCTGAGGCACCAGGCCGGCTTGAAAACCTGAAGGAACTGGTCCGCGCGCTGGCAGATTTCGAAGCGCTGCAAGGCTTCCTCGACCATGTTTCGCTGGTGATGGAAAATGAGGAGCGGGACGACGACGCGAAGCTCTCGATGATGACGCTGCACGGCGCGAAAGGGCTGGAGTTTGACATCGTGTTCCTCCCTGGCTGGGAGGAAGGCGTGTTTCCCAACCAGCGCGCGCTGGACGAAGGCGGGAATAAGAGCCTCGAGGAGGAGCGGCGGCTGGCCTATGTGGGCATCACGCGGGCGCGCAAGCGGGCGATCATCAGCCACGCCTCCAACCGCCGCATCTACGCCAACTGGCAGTCCAGCATCCCCAGCCGTTTCATCGAGGAATTGCCTGACCATGTCGTCACGCGGACCGGCTCGGCGGCGATGAATCAGTCCGCGCGCATGGCGGCCCCGCCGGTTTTTCCGCTCCAGGCGCGGCGCATCCGCGAGGCGGATGCCTGGGAAACGCCGGCCCGCCCGGCACGGACCGACAAAATCCCGGTGGGGGCGCGCGTGTTCCACCAGAAGTTCGGCTATGGCCGCGTGATCGCCGTCGAGGACGACCGGCTGGATATTGATTTTGAAACCTCCGGCGAGAAGCGCGTGCTCGACCGGTTCGTGGAGCGCCATGATGTCTGAAGAACTGGACTGCATTTCCATCATGGTGCCGGGCGAGGCGCTCGACCATTTCGAATCGGCCCTCAGCTCCGTCTGCCGCGCGGTCTCGTTCTTTCATCATGATGAGGAACGCGACATCTGGAACATCCAGGGCGTGAAAGAGCGCGGCGCGTACGAGGCAGAGCTCGCCTCAGCACTTCTGGTCGCGGAAATGCTGACCGGCGAGGCGCCGGAAATCTCCCGCTCGCTGGTGCCGGTGGGCGGCTGGTTGGCCCGCACCAAGGCGGCGTTTCCGGAACAGAAAATCGGCGCACGCTTCGTGGTGCGCGGCACGCATATTTCCGCGCCCGACCTGCCCGGGCGGATCACCCTCACCCTCGATGCCGGGCTCGCCTTTGGCACCGGCGAACATAATTCCACGCGCGGCTGCCTGATCGCGCTGGAGCGCATCGCCAAGGCGCACCGCCCGCTGCGCATCCTCGATCTCGGCACCGGCTCGGGCATTCTCGCCATTGCCGCCGCCAAGCTGATGCGCCGCCCTGTGCTGGCGAGTGACATCGACTCGCGGGCCGCGCGGGTGGCGAACGCGAACGCCAAATTGAACGGTGTCGCGCATCTGGTGCACGCGATCCGCGCCGATGGCTGGGCGGACAAGCGCATCGAGCGGCGCGCGCCTTACGACCTGGTGTTCGCCAACATCCTGGCGCGGCCGCTCTGCGCCATGGCGCACCAGCTTTCAGACAGCATGGCGCCGGGCGGCATCGCCATCCTCGCCGGGCTGCTCACGACGCAGGTGAACTGGGTGGTCTCCGCCCATCGCCGCGCCGGGCTGCGGCTGGAACGGCGGCTGACTGATGGCGCTTGGTCGATTTTGATTCTGCGCAAGTAAAGAAAGTAAGCGGCCGCTTTTTGAAAAAAGCGGCGCAAAAACTTCTGCGACTTTGGGCCAGCGGCATCGAAACCAGCACGGCCCAGATTAAAAAAGTTTTTTGCTTCTTTTTTTCAAAAAAGAAGCTCTTCCTTGCTTACGCCTAACAAGGGGGCCTCCATGGCATCAGAACATCATCATCGCCTCGCCGCCCTGCGCGCGGTGCTTGCCCAGCGTGGCCTCGACGGGTTTCTGATCCCTCGGGCCGATGAGCATCTCGGGGAATATGTGCCGGCCTCGGCCGAGCGCCTGGCCTTCATCACCGGCTTCACGGGCAGCGCTGGCCTAGCCATTGTGCTGGCCGACCGCGCGGCCGTGTGGTCGGACGGGCGCTACACGCTGCAACTCGAACAGCAGACCGATGGCGCGCTCTGGGAGCGGCTGCACCTCACCGAGCAGAGGCCGGAAGAATGGTTGAAGGCGTGCGCCGCCGGGCGGCGCATCGGCTATGACCCGATGTTGATCAGCGCCGACGGGCTCAAGCGCTTCGCCGGCGCCGAGATGGTGCCGGTGGAGCGCAATCCGCTGGACGAGATCTGGGCCGACCGCCCTGCCCCGCCAATGGGCCAGGCAGTGCCGCACCCGGATGTCTATGCCGGCGAGGGCTCGGCCGCGAAACGCGCCCGGCTCGCGGCCTTGTTGCGGGAGGCGAAGCAGGATGCGGCGATTCTCTCCGATCCGGCCTCGCTGGCCTGGCTGTTCAACATGCGCGGCAGCGATGTGGAATTCACGCCGATCGCGCTCGGCTACGCGCTGCTCTTTGTCGACGGCACCGCCCGGCTGTTCATGGCCGGCGAAAAATTACCGGCCGAGACCCGCGCCCATCTCGGCGATGGGGTGGAGCTGGCGGAGCGTGGCGCGCTGCCCGCTTCATTGCAGGCGCTCGCCGGCAAAACCGTGCGCTACGATCCGGCGACTCAGCCGGTCTGGTTCAAAACCACGCTGACCGCGGCCGGCGCCATCGTCAGTGAAGGCGCGGACCCGGTGGCGCTGCCGCGCGCGATGAAAAACCACGTGGAGCAAAACGGCGCCCGCGCCGCGCATTTGCGCGACGGCGTGGCGATGGCGCGCTTCCTCGCCTGGGCGGCGGAAGCCTTGGCCTCAGGGCGCGAGACGGAAATGTCCGCCGCCGCCCGGCTGCTTGCGGAGCGCGCAGGGCAGGCGCTTTTTCGCGGCGAGAGCTTTCCGGCGATTTCCGGGGCCGGTGAGCACGGCGCGATCATCCATTACCGCGTCACGCCGGAGAGCAACCGGCCGATCCGCCCGGGCGAGCTGTATCTGATCGACAGCGGCGGCCAGTATCTGGACGGCACCACCGACATCACACGGACAATCTGGACCGGCCCCGGCCCGGCGCCGGCGGAGGTGAAGGCACATGTGACACGGGTGCTGGCCGGGCATATTGCCCTGGCGATGCTGGTCTTCCCCGAGGGCGTGGCGGGGCCGCATCTCGACGCTTTCGCGCGCCAAGCCCTCTGGCAGGCGGGGCTGGATTACGACCACGGCACCGGGCATGGCGTCGGCGCCTATCTCTCGGTGCATGAGGGGCCGGCCGGTATTTCCCGGGCGGCGAAGCCGGTGCCCTTGCAGCCGGGCATGATCCTCTCCGACGAGCCGGGCTTCTATCTCAACGGCGCCTACGGCATCCGCCTGGAAAACCTGCTCCTGGTGAAAGAGGCCGACTTCCCCGGCGCGCGCAAAAAATTCCTGCGCTTCGAAACCCTGACCCTGGCGCCGTTCGACCGTGCGCTGATCGACCCGGCGCTGCTCGAGCCGGCCGCGCGGGACTGGCTGAACGCCTACCATAAGCGGGTGTACGAAGAACTCTCGCCACATCTGGGCCCGCAACCGACGGTCTTGGACTGGCTGGCCCGAGCAACCGCGCCGATATAGTCATTGACCCTGGGAAAGCCGGTAGCGCACAATGAACTCGCCGATTTCGACCGCAAATTGTGAGGTGGCCGACCATGCGCCTTTTTGTTGCTCTCGACCTTCCCTGGGAGGTCAAGGAAGAGCTGAGCGGCCTCTCCTGCAACATCCCCGGCGCCCGCTGGGTTCCGACGGATAATTTCCACCTGACCCTCCGCTTCATCGGCGAGGCCGGCCGGCTGCAGGCGGAGGAGATTGATCTGGCACTGGCGACCTTGCGCGGACGCAGCTTTGCCTTCTCGCTCTCCGGCCTGGGCTGGTTCGAGAAGGGCGGGCGGGTTTCCTCGCTCTGGGTCGGGGTCGAGCGCAATCCAGAGCTCGGCCGGCTGCAAACCAAGGTCGAGACCGCCTTGGCCCGGGTCGGGCTCGCCCCGGATCGGCGCCGCTATACGCCGCATGTCACGCTGGCGCGCATGGACATGCCGGTGACGCCGCAATTAAGCGGCTTCGTGCAGGCGCATAATCTATACCGCTCAGCGCCGATCCGCGCCGATAACGTCATTTTATTCAGCTCCTTCCTCGGCAAGGATCAGCCGACCTACACGCCGGAAGCCGAGTACGCGCTCGGCTGAGCCGGATTGGCGTCGCGAAGGTGGGCGTTGTCCGCGACACAGACTCAGGCCCAGCATGGCAAAAGTTTTTGCGCCGCTTTTTTCAAAAAGCGGCCACTTTCTATATCCAGAGGCCGACTGCCCCGGAGCGGCTTCTTTTCCTATTTCATGTAACCTTCCCGCTACGGCGGCTTGAGCAAACCGGGCGTCCAGCCTATTGACCTGCTCAACGGTCGAGAAAGGGCGCCCTCGTAACGTAGTTTAACAGACGGTTGTATCGGCATTGTGCCCTATAGATCACCACCTATATGGGGAAAGGCAGGTTGTCTGCCCTTCCCCTTTCTGCTCATTTTTTAGACCATGAGGCTGGTTTGCGCTCACTCTTGAATTCACGCCGGCTTGGCCTGGCGGCATCGTTGTTCGCCTTGCCGGCTTTCGCCGCAGCGCCTCTGCCCTCGGTCACGGTCACGCCAGTGACCGAACAGAATATTGCGCCGAGTTTCAGCAATATCGGCCATGTCATTACCATCAATTCGGTCAATGTGACGCCGCGGGTGACCGCCTACATCGACCGGATCGATGTCAAGGAAGGCACCGACGTGAAAGCCGGCCAGGTGCTGTTCACGCTGCAAACCGCGCAGTATCAGGCGGCCCTGGAGACCGCCCAAGCCAGTTTGGCGGCGGCGAAAGCGGCGCTGGCGAACGCGCAGCTGCAATATCAGCGCGCCGCCAGCCTGCGCTCCACCGGCTTCGAAGCGGAATCGACCCTGGACACGGCCATTGCCACGCGCAATGTGGACCAGGCCAACGTGCTCGCCGCCGAAGCCGGCGTCGCCAATGCGCAGCTGAATCTCAGCTATTGCACGATCGTGTCGCCGATCAACGGCCGCATCGGCTATATTCCGCCGAGCGTTGGCGACCTCGTGACGCCGACGACCGGCACGATCGCGACCATCAACCAGCTCAACCCGATCCGGGTCGAATTCGCCGTGCCGAGCAGCAGCCCGATCCTGGCGGCCGCGATCCAGGCGCAGAATAGTCCGCTGTCCGCAAAATTCTCGATCAGCATCGACCTGCCCGACGGCCAGCCCTACCCGCTGAAAGGCCATATCGCCTTCCTCAACAACCAGGTGGACACGTCGACCGGCACGGTGAACGTGTATGCCGACTTTCCCAACCCGAACGGCGCGTTGCTGCCCGGTGCCTATGTGAACGTGAACACCGCGCCGGCCCATGCGCAAGAAGCGCTGCTGGTGCCGGTGACCGCGATCCAGACCGATCAAAACGGCCAGTATGTTCTGGTGGTGGGCCCGGACCATAAGGTGGCACAGGAGACGGTCACCGTCGGCGACCAGATCGCGCAGGATGACGTCGTCCGTTCCGGGCTGAAAGCCGGCGAGATGGTGATCGTCGATGGCATCCAGAAGGTCAAGGTCGGCGATCCCGTCAACGAGACCGTCGTCCCCGGCGCCACGGTCGCGGCTGCCAATACCTCGCAGTAATGACCTCCCACTAATGGATAGAAGGGCCGCCCGCCGCGCTTGATCCATCAAATGACCCGGCGCCGGCGCTCTTGCCGTCCCGGTGCGCCATAACCATGACCGCCATGCTGCCCTTGGGGTGACAGGATTATCATGCTTTCGAAGTTCTTTATCCATCGCCCCAATTTTGCGATCGTCATCGCCATCGTCATCACGCTGGCGGGCCTCGTCTCGCTGACCGCGATCCCGGTGGCGCAATACCCGAACGTGACGCCGCCGCAGGTGACCATTTCGGTGACCTATCCGGGCGCCAGCGCACAGACGATCATGAACTCCATCGCCGAACCGATCGAGGAGCAGGTGAACGGCGCGCCGGGCGAACTTTATATGCAGGGCTCGAGCTCCAGCTCCGGCGTCTATAATCTGACCGTGACCTTCGCGATCGGCACCAATCCATATATCGATCAGGTGAACGTGCAGAACCGCGTGCAGATCGCCGAGGCGCAGTTGCCCGCGGAAGTGCAGTCGGAGGGCATCACCGTGCGCGCCGCCTCCAGCACCTTCGTGCTGGCGGTCAGCCTGTTCTCGCCGACCAACAAATACAGCCAGCTCTACATCTCGAACTACGAATACCAGCATCTGTACCAGGTCATTTCCCGCCTGCCCGGCGTCGGCAACACGCAGATTTTCGGCGAACGCGAATATGCCATGCGCGTGTGGCTGAACCCGGTGCAGATGACCGGGCTCGGCATCACCCCGGCCATGGTGCTCTCCGCGATCCAGGCACAGAATCTCCAGGTATCGGCCGGGCAGATCGGCGAGGCCCCGACCCGAAGCGACCAGGCGCAGCAGCTGACGGTGCTGGCGCCCGGCGAGCTGACCAGTGTTCAGCAATTCAAGAACATCGTCATCCGGGCCACGCCCAATGGCGCCATCGTTCGGCTCTCCGACGTCGCCCGGGTGCAGCTGGCGGCCCAGCAATACAACACCTCGGCGGAGCTCGACCTCCGGCCGGCCTCGACGCTGGCCGTCTACCAGGCGCCGTCGGCCAACGCGCTGCAAATTTCACAGGAGGTGCAGCAGACGGTGAAGGCGATGTCCGCGCATTTCCCGCCGGGCATGTCCTACACCATTGCCTATAACGCCACGAACTTCGTCACCACCGATATCCACGAGATTCTCCGCACCCTGGTGATCACGCTGCTTCTGGTGGTGGGCGTGGTGTATCTGTTTCTTCAGGACTGGCGGGCCACGGTGATTCCCACCATCGCCATCCCGGTCTCGCTGATTGGCGTGTTCGCGGTGCTGTACGTATTCGGCTACTCGGCGAATACGATCGACCTCTTCGCCATTGTGCTTGCCATCACCCTGGTGGTGGACGACGCCATCGTCGTGGTCGAGAACGTGACGCGCACGCTCGAGGAAAATCACGGCATGAGCGTGACCAAGGCCACCGAGAAGGCGATGGCCGAGATCACCGGGCCGGTGATCGCCACCACACTGGTGCTGGTGGCGGTGTTCGCGCCGGTCGGGTTCATCTCCGGCGTGACGGGGGCGCTATACCGGCAGTTCGCGGTGACAATCTCGGTCTCGGTGGTGATTTCCGCGATCAACGCGCTGACGCTGAGCCCGGCGCTCTGCGCGCTGATGCTCAAGCCGCCCAAGCCGGTCACCTTTTTCCTGTTCCGCTGGTTCAATACGCTCTTTGACGTCATGCGCGACCGGTTCGGCAATGTCGTAGCGGTGCTGACGCGTCGGCTGTCATTGGCCATCGGCGGCATCATTCTGGTCTTCGTCATCACCTATGGCGTGTTCCAGCATACCGCGTCGGCCTTCCTCCCGGCCGAGGATCAGGGCTATTTCATGGTGAACGTGCAGCTGCCGAACGGCGCCTCGCTCGAGCGCACCAGCGATGTGGTGAACGAACTGACCACCATCCTGCGCAAGACGCCGGGGGTTGAGCATGTGATCGGTGTCTCGGGCTTCAGCATCGTCACCAGCGCGCAGGAATCGAGCGGCGGGCTGGTCATCGTCATCCTCACCCCCTGGGACCAGCGTGGTCGCGCGGAATCGGCCGAGGCGCTGATCGAGAAGCTGAAGCCGACCTTCGATGCGATCCCCTCGGCCAACATCGCCGCCTTCAATCCGCCACCGATCAGCGGGATCGGCCCCACCGGCGGCATCAACTACGTTCTCGAAGCGCAGAATGGCGAAAACATTCAGCAGTTGGCCTCGGCAGCACGGGCGCTGATCTTCGCCGCCAACCAAAATAAACATCTGTACAACGTGTTCAGCGGCTTCGACGCCGGCCAGCCGCAGATCGAAGTGGCGGTGAACACCAGCCGGGCGGAACTTTTGGG
>Ga0310811_10011599_pt1 | contig 11438 bp, 7 predicted proteins | sample YCmetagenome_FD_207642 | JGI IMG/M metagenome (GOLD analysis project Ga0310811, IMG submission 207642) | Soil microbial communities from experimental microcosm in Duke University, North Carolina, United States - YC | ecosystem: Engineered > Artificial ecosystem > Soil microcosm > Unclassified ... | reverse complement strand
GTCGATCTGTTTTTTGTTTTGAGCGGCTTTCTGATCAGCGGCATCCTGCTCGATCGCAAGGAACGCCAGTTGCCGTATTTCCGCTACTTTTACGCGCGCCGCGCGCGGCGCATCCTGCCGCCGTACGTGCTGCTGATGGTGGTGTCGTCGTTGCTGTTCGGCCTCGCGTGGGCGCAGCACTGGTACTGGTACGCGTTCTTCGCGACCAATATCGGCGACGCGCTCAATCAGAGCGGTCACGACAGCCTGAATGTGCTGTGGTCGCTCGCGGTCGAGGAGCAGTTCTATATTTTCTGGCCGTTCGTGATCCTGCTGGTGCCCGAGCGTCTGCTCGGCTATGTGGCGGCCGCGCTGGTCGTGCTGGTGCCGGTGCTGCGCGCAGTCGCCACGCCGTGGTTCGATTCGTTCTGGCCGATCTATTACCTGACGCCGTTCCGCATGGACCTGCTCGCGGCCGGCGCGCTGCTGGCGGTCGCGGTGCGGCGCGATCGCGACGCGCTGGAGCCGTTCAAGGGTCTCGCGGTGCTCGGCTTCTTCGCCGCGCTCGCCGTGCTCGCGTGGCTGCATCTGCACTTCCCGCGTTTTCGCGCGGCCAATACGCCGCTCTCGAATGCGGGGCTCTATAGCATTTCGTTGGTGCTTTGTACTTCGGTCGTGGTCATCGCTCTGCAAAGCAAGGGCATCGTCAAACGGCTGCTGTGCAATCCGGTGCTGGTCTATATCGGCACCATCAGCTACACGATTTACCTGATTCATCTGAGCGTGCTGTACGTGCTGTGGCCGCTGCATCTGAACCGCTATGTGACCGCCGCGCTCGCACTCGCGATCACGCTCGTCTATTCGAGCATCACCTGGTTCGCGTTCGAGAAGCGGTTGATCTTCGGCGCGCGTGGCAACGCGCATTCGCAAATGCAGGCGCAGACCCACGCGCATGCGCCGGGCGGCGGTGTCGCCGGGGCTCGCGCTGCGCGGCAAGCACCGCAAAGCCGCGCATGAGCCGCCGCGAATCGGTTGGCGCGAACGTGAGCGCTGGGGCGTCGGCGTCAGGTTCGCTTGTGCGGGCGCGTGTGAATCCGCTCGTGGGTGCATTGATGAGCGCGCTTGTGTTCGCACTCGCACTAGCACCTGCGGCCTTCTCCGGCCGTGCCAACGCGGCGCAAAAATCGCAAGCACAGCAAATGCAGCCGCAGGCACAAACGCAAATCCGGATCGACGCATACGGCGATTCGACCACGCTCGGCATCACCTGCAGCGAAGGCCACTGCGGGCCGCAGCCGCAAAACGCCGTGTCTTATCTGCAACAGGACTTGCACACGCATTACGGCGATCGCGTGCGCGTCGAGAACTTCGGCGTAGGCGGCACGATGGCCACGCAACTGCGCGACGGCACCGGCAACCGGCGCGCCGGCCCGAGCGCCGGTCTGCCCTGGCAAGAACGCCTCGCGGCGTCGCCTGCGCAGATCGTGTTGATCGACTACGGCATCAACGAAGTGATGCAGAACCAGACGCCCGAGCAGTTCTACGCAGCGGAAACAGCGCTCGTGAAAACCGCTCGCGCGCTCGGCAAGCAGCCGGTTCTGCAGACCTCGAACCCGATGCCCGACAACCGGCTCAACGCGCGGCTCGCCGCGATGGTCGCGATGACGCGCCGCGTGGCCGCCGAACAGCAAGTGCCGCTCGTCGACCAGTTCGCCTACGTCAGCCGTCTGCCGGACTGGCAGACGCTGATGTCCGACGGCGCGCATCCGAAGCCGGGCCTGTACCGGCTCAAGGCCGAACAGGATTATCAGGTCGTCGAACCTCTGGTGCGGCGACTGCTGGACGGCGCGCTCTGAAGCTCTTTTTCAAGCGCGCTTCGCGAGGCCCCGCTGGTGACTCCCACTGGCGACGTTCGCGGATCGTGCTTCTGAAATGCGCTTCCGAGTGTGCCGATGAAATGCGCCCTGACCGGCGCGAATGCTTCTTCCTTTTTTCTTTTAACAATCTCGAAGGCAAGCTATGAGCCAACCACGCAAAGCGATCATCACCGGCGTATCCGGACAGGACGGCGCCTATCTGACCAAACTGCTGCTCGAAAAGGGCTATCACGTGACCGGCACTTACCGGCGCACCAGCTCGGTCAATTTCTGGCGCATGCGTGAGCTCGGCGTGCTCGACCATCCGAATCTGCGGCTGGTCGAACACGACCTGACCGACCTCGGCTCCACGCTGCGCCTGCTCGAAGGCGCACAGGCCGACGAGCTGTACAACCTCGCCGCGCAGAGCTTCGTCGGCGTCTCGTTCGACCAGCCCGTGACCACTGCGGAAGTGACCGGCGTCGGCGCGCTGAATCTGCTGGAAGGCCTGCGCATTCTGAGCCCGAAGACGCGCTTCTACCAGGCGTCGACGTCGGAGATGTTCGGCCTCGTGCAGGCGGTTCCGCAACGCGAGAACACGCCCTTCTATCCGCGCAGCCCGTACGGCGTCGCCAAGCTGTTCGCGCACTGGTCGACCATCAACTATCGCGAGTCGTACAACCTGTTCGCGAGCAGCGGGATTCTGTTCAACCACGAATCGCCGCTGCGTGGCCGCGAATTCGTCACCCGCAAGATCACCGACACGGTCGCGAAGATCAAGCTCGGCAAGCAGGACGTGCTGGAGTTGGGCAACCTGAGCGCGCAGCGCGACTGGGGCTTCGCGCTCGAATACGTCGAAGGGATGTGGCGCATGCTGCAAGCCGACACGCCCGACACCTTCGTGCTCGCCACCGGCCGCACCGAGACGGTTCGTGATTTCGTGCGCATGGCGTTCGCCGCCGCGGGTTATCAGATCGAATGGTCGGGCAAGGACGAGCGCGAAACCGGCATCGACGTCGCGACCGGCAAGACGTTGGTGCGCGTGAATCCGAAGTTCTATCGACCGGCCGAAGTGGACCTGCTGATCGGCTGCGCGGACAAGGCCCGCGACACGCTCGGCTGGCAGCCGCAAACCACGCTCGAACAGCTGTGCCACATGATGGTTCACGCGGACATCGGCCGCAACGAGCATCACGAGACGTTCTGATTTCGAACCTCTGTGAAAAAAAAAGCGCGGCCGGTTGGCCGCGTTTTTTTGCGCCGTGGGTTGCCGCCACACGCTGACGGCAACCGGCAAACTCAGTGCACCCCACCCGCCGCGATCGCCTCGCTATACACCGACGCTACCCGCTTCGCGATCACCGCGTTATCGAAGTTCTCACGCGCGTAACGGCGGCACGCATCCGCATCCGGCAGCTTCAGCGAGCCGTTCAGCGCCCCCGCCAGCCCGTCCGCGATCGCCTTCGCGCCCGTTTCCGGCAACACCAGATTCGGCGACAAGCCTGCCACCGCTTCCGGCAACCCGCCCACCGGCGTCACCAGCACGGGCGTACCCGACGCGAGCGATTCGACCGTGATGAGCCCAAAGCCTTCGAGCGCGACCGTCGGCACCACGCTGATATTCGCCGCGCGATACAGCGCCGCCAGATGCTGATCGGGCACGAAGCCCAGCAGCTTCACGTTGTCTTCCAGCCCCGCTGCGCTGATGCGCGCCTGCAACTCGCCTTCGAGCCGCCCCTTGCCCGCGATCAGCAACAGTACGTCGGGCGCGCTGCGCTTGAGCAGCTTCACCGCGTCGATCAGATCTTCGAGACCCATGCGGCGAACGAGACGCCGCACCGCCAGCACGATCGGCCGGTCTTGCGGCAATTGCAGCTTCAGACGGGCCTCGGCGGGCGTGATCGGCAGATTGAACTGCTCGACATCGACACAACCGGGCACCACGCGCACGCGCTCCGGCGCGATCCGGTAGCGCGACGTCAAAATCTTGCCGAACGCGTCCGACAGCACGATCAGCCGCGACGAGCGCGCATACACCGACTGCTCCAGATAGCGCTTGGCGCGCTGGCCGAGCGAATCCGCGCCTTCGACGTGGCTCTCGTCGGCCCACGGCCCCTGAAAATGCGAGACCTGCGGAATGCCGCGCGTCACGTCCAGTCCCGGAAACGTGTACAGCGCGAAGTGCGACGAAATCACATCCGGCCGCGACATGCTGATTTCCTGGCGCAGCGCGCGGCGTGCCGCCATCAGCCGCAACGGCAGCGATTGCGCGGCCGAACCGAAGCCATTGATGGCGCCGCCGGTGTCCGCGGCCACTTTCGGCGAGCCGGCCACCACGCCGCGCACCGCGACGCCCGCGCCCGGCAGCGCGCCGACCAGCGAGTAGTACATGCGGTCGAGGCCGCCCGCGCGTTCGGGAAACCAGTGCATCCCGATCTGCAGCGATTTGATTGAGCTCGTCGTCATGGTTGTTGCCCCTGTGCGTTCTGAGAGTTGTGTTGATGAAGCGCCGAGTGAATGCGCGGCACAGCACGTCGCAGCGAGCTGGCGCACCGATACGCGTTGCGTCATTCCGCGCTCTTCTGTCCGGCCAGCGTGTTGAGCGTCAACGCGTCGGTCTTGGCGGCCGCCGACGCTTCCGCCTCGCTGCGCCGGCGGTTTTCCTGTTGCCCGGCCAACTGCCGGTACAGCGCGATGTACTGCGCGGCCATGCGCGCCCAGCCGAAGCCGGTGGCGAGCTGATTGGCGGCGATGCCCATCGCGCGGCGCGCGTCGTCGTCGCCCGCGAGGCGCGCGACCGCGCCGGCCAATGCCTTAGGGTCGTCCGGATCGTCGAGCACGATGCCGCACTCCGGCGTGATGATCTCGGCGCCGCCCGCGGTGCGCGCGGTGACCACCGGCAAGCCGGCCGCCATCGCTTCGAGCAGGGACAGGCTCATCGCCTCATAGCGCGACGGGAACACGAACGCGTCGACCGAATGCATCAGCACCGGCATCTCCTTGACCAGCCCGAGAAAATGCACACGATGCGCGATGCCCATCGCCTTCGCTTCCTCCGGATACGGACTGCCCGGCAGGAAGCCCGCCACCGCGATCTGCACGTGCTCCGGCAGATGCTTGAGCGCGGCCAGCACAGTGCCGAGATTCTTGCGCGGCGTGCGCAGGTCGCCGACGAACAGCAGCAGGAACGCGTCCTTCGGCAGGCCGAATTTCTCGCGGTTGCCGGTGGCCGCCGCGAAGCCCTGCGTGTCGACGCCGTTGTAGATCACGTCCACGCGGTTGTGGGGCGTCAGCCCGATCGCGCGGATTTCGTCGGCGACCTTCTGCGACACCGCCGTGATGACTTTCGAGCGCCGGTAGGCCCAGCGTTCGAGCAACGCGTTGCAGCGCGTATACACCGACTGATACGCGGACCACACGCCCTTGGTCAGCCCGAACGGGTAGTACTTGCTGCCGAACCAGCCGCTGTGCACGAAGTGCGACGTGTTGACGTCGGCGGGCATCCACGTGATGAAGCCGTTCACGTGCAGCACGTCGAATTCGAGGCGATGCGCGCGCAGCCACAGCGCGCTCTTGAACGCGAACACCTGCTGGCGCAGCAGATTGGTGGGCCACCAGCGGCCGATTTTCACCGGCGCCCAGCGGACGTTCGGATGCGCGAGCAACTCAGGCGCGACGTGCGACGCGACCAGCGTGACGCCGATGTTCTCGTCGAGGGCGGCGCGCGCGATCTCGTGGTTGACGCGCCCCTGGCCGTCGTTATGGCGCACTACGTGCGTGACAATGGCGACTCTCAATCAGTGCCTCCGTGGAGAAATGGCGTGCGGCGGCGATTCATCTTGTCGTGATGGACCGCGGAAAGAATCGAAAAAACACTCATGAAAAGCAGAAGTCCGCCGGTGCCGACCAGCGAGTTGGTGAACACCAGCATCGCGAAGGTCGCGAGACTCAGGCTCAGGCACGCTGACACGAATTTGTCGTCGCGCAATTTGAACGACGCGAGCACCGCGCGCGTGAGCAGCCAGACGATGCCCGACATGTACAGCAGCGTGCCGGGCCAGCCGAGCACGAACGGGATGTTCATCACGCCGCTGTCGAAGTTGCCGTACTGGCCGAGCTGGCCGCCGTCGTTCGACAGCTTGGTCGAGGTGCCGGTCGCGCCCATGCCCTCGCCGGCCACGTCGGTGAACGCGGTCTTCGCGAAGGTCGCGTAGAACTCGTTGCGGGCGGCGTAGCTCTGGTCGTCGTTCAGGTTGACGATGGTGTCAAGGCGCGCCTGCATCCGCTCGGCCACCGGGCCGACCGCCAGCAGCGGCACGCACAGGCCTGCGAGCAGCACCGCACTGCCGACGATGCGCACGCGCACCTTGTTGTTCGCCTTCACGAGCTGGATCAAGAGCGCGATGACCCAGCCGCCCCACGTCGAGCGCACGAGGCTCAGCGCGAACGCGAAGAAGCCGAGCGCCGCGGCGACCCAGCGCACGCGGTGGGTCGCCGCCATCACGAAGACCATCGCGCCCATCATCGCGAACGCGAACGGTCCCGACGAATTCATCGTGCTGAACACGCGCACGCCCATCGGCACAGGGTCGCCTTGCGAGTTCATCTGCGAGCCGAGCATCCACAGCACGTCCCACTGCGGCATGATGAAGAACTGGATCAGCCCGTAGCCGCCCATCGCCAGCATGCCCCAGATGAACGTGTTGACGATGGTGTCGCGGTACTGCGGATACTGGCGCGTGTGCGCCATGATGTGAAAGCCGATCAGGATCGGATAGAGCCAGTTGGCTAGGTCGTAGGTGGCCGCGAGCGGGCCGCTCGACATCACGCCGACCATGAACGCGTAGACGAGGCCGAGCAGGATCAGCAGCACCGGCAGGCCGCGCCGCTGCGCGAGCAGTTTGTAGTAGCGCAGCAGCGACAGCGCGCTGATCATCGTGACCGCGAGCGGCGCGACCTGGATCAGGCTGGTCGGCGTGAACGAGCCTTTGGACCAGTCGGCCAGACGCCGCACTTCGGGGCTCAGAAACCACAGCCACCACATGAAGCCGATGTAGCGCGCCGGGCTTTTGAAGTAGAGCCACAGGCCCGTGAGGATCGCGAGCACCGGAAACGCGAGCGTGAGCACCGTGCCCTGATGCGCGACGATCAACACCGCCGTGACCAGCCACAGCAACAGCGCCGGCAGCCAGTCGCGCCGGCTGCCGGACAGCAGCCGCGCGGGGCCGCTTGCTGCCGAAGCGTCGGGAACGCCGGCTCGCGGAATCGTCGACATCGTTCAGAGGCCTCCGCGTGATTCGCGCGCGGGCGCGCGTGGGGTTTGCGCGGGCTTCGGTGCGTGGGTCTGGGCGGCGGTCGGGGTACGCCCTTGCGCGTGCGTGCGTGCCTGTGTTTGCGTTTGTGTCTGCGTGTTCGCCTCGCCCTGCGCACGCGCGCGCAGCATCTCCCGCGTAATCCGCACGTGCTGCATCGCGTAGTGCTGCGTGGTCAGATCGCGCGACAGCAAACCGGCAGCCGCCGCCTGCGCCTGGCGCAACGCGTCGGCTGGCGATGCGGCGAGTTTGTCGGCCGCGTCGCGCAACGCCTGCGGATCGAACGGCGGAATATAGGCCACCTCGTCCGCCGGAAAATAATCCTGCAACGCGCCGACGTTCGTCACCACCATCGGCTTGCCGACCGCCGCCGCTTCGAGCATCACGGTGATGCCCGAAGCGTGCGAATTCGGCCGCAACGGCACGACGATCACATCGGCCCAGTCGTACAGTTCGTGCTGCTTCTTGATGCCCGAGAATAGCGCGATCTCCACGTTCGGCGCGCGCAGCGACGCGGGTATGCGCCGCCGCGTCGCGAGCTTCACCGTGTAGCGCGGATCGTTGCCGAATGCCTTGATGAGCGTCTCCCAGTCGCGGTCGCGGTCGTTGCCGATCGCGGCGATGCGCAGCGGCGTATGCGGCGTCCATTGCGCCGGCGCGTTGACGGGGAAGTCGCGTGTGTTCAGGCCGTACAGCAGCGGCTGCGCGTCACGGCCGAAATAGCGCTGGCACAGCCCGGCGTTTTCGCTGGCGAGCGTGGTCAGCTGATCGGCGCGGCGCATCAGCTTGCGATACAGCCAGCTGCGCAAAATCCCATACGTAGGCCACTTATCGAGCAGCCAGACGCTTTGCGCGAGCAGCAGCGGCGACGCGCCCGCGCCCGCCTTGCGGCCGCTCAAAAGCAGCATCAGCGCGGCGGACAGCCATTCCTGTTCGGTGTGCGTCCAGATCACGTCCGAGCGCAGCATCTCGGCGCGGTTGCGCCACGTGTGGATGAAGTCGAACCCCAGCGCCGCCTTCAGCGCGCGGCGCAGCAGCCGCACCGGTTTGCCTTCGCGCGCGTCCTGCGAATAGGTCAGCTTGAACTCATCGGACTCGGCGTGGTGATAGCCGTACAGACAGCCGATGTTGTCGCCCGGCCGGTAAAAACGCGGGTCGGCGCCGTAAAACAGATGAACGTGAACTTTCGTACTCATGCAGACACTCCGCTCTGCCGGTGGAAAGAGGCATCGGCGGCCCTGGCGGGGGCCCCAGGCCGATGCGCGAACGTGGGGGTTGCGGCGTGGCTCACGCGGCTCGGGTCACTCGCGACAGCGCGCGGCGCGCCTCGTGCGCGCCGTTGCGCACCGCGCGCCAGCGCGACAGCTTCAGCCCCGCCTGCTTCGAAACCAGCGCGAGCGCCGCATGCGTGAGCCCCGGATAGAGCCGCGTGCCAACCAGCGTCCACCACCACCACGCGGTTTCGCGGCGCAGCGGCGGCAACTGGTCGCGCAGGATCAGATGGAAGTTGAACGCGGCATTGCGCAATGCCGTCATGGTTTGCGCGTCGCGGCGGTCGTCGTCGAAACGCTCGGCCGGGAAGTGATCGACCGCCACGCGCGGGTCGTACATCAGCTTCCAGCCGGCGTTCTTCACCGCGAGGCTGAACGCCATGTCGTTGTGGACCTGCGCGCCCGCGCCGCGCAGGCGTGCGTCGAAGCGGATCGTGCGTACCGCGTCGCGCCGGTAGCTCATGTTGGCGCCCTTCAGGATGTCGACTTCGCGCGCGCTGCCCACCCCGAGATGATGATTGCCGATGATCTTGCCGTGCGCGGTCACCTTGCCCACCAGCGGCCGCTCGCCGTCCAGCACGCGGCCCTTCTCGTGCACCCAGTCACGCCCGCCGAGCGCGCCCAGACGCGCGTCGCTCGCGAACGCGGCGGCGATCCGCTCGACCCAGTCGGCGTGCGGCGCGGCGTCGTCGTCGGTGATCGCGATCACGTCGCCGCTCGCGGCATCGAGCCCGCGATTGAGCGCGGCGACCTGGCCGGGCACGCCGACCGGCGCGATCACGAGCGGCAGCTTGCCCGGCACGGCCGGGTCGCGCAGACACGCATGCGTCGCGTCGTCGTCGGCGCGCGCCACCACCACCACTTCGTCCGGCACGCGCGACTGTCGTTGCAGCGCCGCGAGGCAGCGCACCAGATCGGCCGGGCGGCGGTAGGTCGGAATCAGTACCGTCACTTTCATCGTGATGTCCTTTTTTATCGTCGTTGCGCTGGAGTCAGAGCGTTCGGAGCGCGCGCGGCGCTCAGGTGCTCAGGTATTCCTGAACCGCCGCATAGCCGCGGTCGTAGCCGCCGCGCGAGCGCGCCGGCATGCCGTTGAAGATGCCGCCCTGCACGTGCACGCCCGCCGCGCGCAGACGCTTGAGCGCGCCGGCGATCTCGCCTTCGGAGTGCATTCCCGAGCGCATCACGAAGAAGGTCGAGCCGGCATACGCGCCGAGGATCGACGCATCGGTCACGGCCAGCACCGGCGGCGTGTCGATCAGGATCACGTCGTAGCGTTTGGCGAGCCCGTCGAGGTATTGCGGCAGACGCGGCGACATCAGCAGCTCCGACGGATTGGGCGGACGGCGGCCACACGAGATGAAGCTGAGGCCTTCGATGTTCGAGATGCGAATCGCCTCTTCCAGCGAGATCTGGCCGCTCAGCAGTTCGGACAGGCCGTTGTCCTGCGGGCCGCCGAGGTAGCGTTCGAGCACGCCGCGCCGCATGTCGCCGTCGATCAGCAGCACGCGCTTGCCCGAATTGGCGAGCAGCACCGCGAGATTGGCCGTCAGGAAGCTCTTGCCGACGCCGGCCATCGGGCCGGTCAGCATGACGATGCAGTTGCGCGCATCCATCATCGTGAACTGCATCGAGGTGCGCAGGCTGCGCAGGCTTTCGATCGTCACGTCCTTCGGACGCGCGTTCGCCAGCACCGAGCGCAGCCGTTCGCCGCCGCGCTGGAACGCGCTTTCGAGTTGCGCCTGCTCGGCGCTTTGCGGCACGAGGCCGAACACCGGCAGATGGAACGCGCGCTCGATGTGATCGGGGTCGTCGATGCCCTTGAACATATTGCGGCGCATGAACACGAAACCCGTGCCCGCGATCAGCCCGAGAATCACCGCCGCCGACAGGATCAGCATCTTCTTCGGCTTGACCGGCGCGCCGGGACGCAGCGCGGCGTCGACGATATGCACGTTGCCGCCCGTGCCCGCCTTCTGCACCGACAGCTCCTGCACGCGGTTGAGCAGCAGCACGTAGATGTCTTCGGCGACTTTCGCGTCGCGCTGCAACTGCACCGCCTTCACTTCGGTGGCGGGCAGATCGCGGAAGCGGTCCGCGTAGGTGGCGCGCTGCGCCTGCAACTCGGTCATCTGTTCACGCGCGGCCTTGAGCAGCGGGTGGTCGTCGCCGTAACGCTCGGTCAGTTGCGCCATCTGCAGGCGCAGGCCGGCGATCTGCTGCTCGTACTGCACGCTGCCTTCAAGGTACACCTTCGCTTCGTCGCTCGCGTTGATCGAGCCGGACTGGCGCTGATACGCGGTCAACGCGGCTTCGGCGCGTTCGAGATCGGACTTCAGGCGCGGCTCTTCGCTCTTCAGGAAGTCGAGCATCCTGATCGCGTCTTCCTGCTTGTTCGACACGTGCTGGCGCACATACGACTGCGCGAGCGCATTGGCGACCAGCGCCGCGTGCTCGGCGCTCTTGTCCTCCAGCGAGATCTGGATCACGCCGGTCTGCTTGCCCTGCTCCTGTACGCTGATGGCCGACTGGAACGCGGTGATCGCGTCGAGGTCGTTGGAGCGCACCACCGTGAATTCCTGGCCAGCACGCGCGACCAGCGTTTTGACGAGCATCGTCACGCCGCCGCCTTGCGCCTGCTGGCCGACCTGGCCGCGCAGCAACAGCGCGCCGTTGGGCGCATACAACAGGTAGTGCTGGTCGTCGATCACGCGCAGCGTCAGCTTCTGGCCTTCGAGCGCGGGCGTCACGTCGATCGAATCGACTTCGACGTTCTCTCCGCCCCATGCATACGAGCTCAGTCCCAGCCACGCACGCGCCGGCTGGCCAGGCGTCGCCATGCGCGCGGCGATGCTGCCGAGCAGCGGAATCGTCTTCGGCGTGACGCTGAAGTTCAGCTTCAACTGCTGCACCACCGGGCCGACCACGCCGCGGCTCTTGATGATTTCGATTTCGGCGTCGGTCGGCAGCGAGCTGGAGCCGGTGGTGATCGCGGCGCCGGTCTGCGTCTGCGTGAGCGC
>Ga0310811_10011598_pt1 | contig 11439 bp, 7 predicted proteins | sample YCmetagenome_FD_207642 | JGI IMG/M metagenome (GOLD analysis project Ga0310811, IMG submission 207642) | Soil microbial communities from experimental microcosm in Duke University, North Carolina, United States - YC | ecosystem: Engineered > Artificial ecosystem > Soil microcosm > Unclassified ... | reverse complement strand
GATCAGGTCTTGCGTTTCCGTCGGCGTATTCCCTGAAATAACAACGTCGGGTTCAAAATTCCTGATGAAGCTCGCGACTCGCCGTCCGTATGCACGATCGTCGAACCGGCGCTTGAGAAGGGAGTTTTTGTCGTAGCTCTTGCCGATGCTGATCGGCTCGATCTGCAGCGATACCCGCTTATCGCCGTCACAAGCGAAGGCGGCTTTGGGACCAGGATCGTCACCGAAATATAAATGCGCAACGTCGTGTCCGCGAGCTGCCAGCTTTTTGCTCAGACCGAGCTGGAACGGATGTCCGGCGTAGTCATGAACAACGATCTTCATGGCGCCTCGAGTTGGGTCAAGCCATAACCACCGTAGTAGTCGCCCTTGTCGAGCTCTGTTGGATCGACACGGACCAGAATCGTTTTGGTCTTGCTGCGCTCCGACGGAGCGAACCGCTGCACGGCCTGGCTCACCAGGTCGGGTGACAGGAATCCGGCGCGGACAGCAAAGAGGACATGCTGACAGCGCTGCGCCAGTAGCAGCGCATCAGCCACTCGGAGAATGGGCGGGCTGTCCAGGATAATGAAATCGTACAATCTTCGGCCCTCTTCGATCAGACGGCTCAGATGTCGCGAGTTGATGGCACTGATAGGAGTTCTCGATCGCCCACTCGCCAACAGGCAATCCAAGCCGGAACCGGAGCAATGGATCACGGCCTCGGTCCAAGGCACCGCGCCGGCCAGCACCCCTTCGATCGTGTGTGCCGGACGTATGCCGATGACGGAAGCGAGCCTGGGTCTTCTGAGATCGCCGTCGATGAGCAACACACGGAAGCCGTCGTCGGCATAGGTTTTCGCCATTGTCGCTGCCAATGTGGTTTTACCCTCACCGCCCTCGCAGGAGGTGATCAGAACGGCTTCCCCGGTATCCCGCATCTCCGGCCGCAGCGTCACGCACAAAGCCCTGAGCGTCTCAGACGTCATCTGCTGCCTGATCGCCTTGGCTCGGGTACGGCCTTTGATCTCAGGCAGGCTGCCCAACACGGGGAGGCCGGTCGCAATCGCCAGATCCAGGGGGGAATCGATGGTTGCATTGAACACGTCACGCAGGATCACGCCAGCACTCGACACCAACGAACCAAACAGGAAACCCAGGACGAGAGCGGCAAGTCCGAAATGGCGCGACGGTATCACCGTAGCCGGATAGAGGACGCGGGCGAGGGGGGCCTGTGACATCTCCAGCCGCTGCTGGTCGGCCGCATTCTTCTCAAAGGCGACAAGCATCTGTTGCTTGGCATCCACATCGCTGCGCAGGGCGGCCAGGGTCGATCCGACAACCGAGGACTGTTGTGATGTCGATACATCATTCGCGACAGTCGCCTCAAGCTGCTTCACGGTTGCAGCCTCGATCTCAGCGCTGTTCCTGATGGAGGCGGCGATCTTATCCGTTTCGCGTCGTATTTCCGCCCGCACGCTGTTAAGCGCATTGCTCAACGGTAGGCGGCGAGGGTCCAACTGGTCGTGCAACGCGAGCTTGCTGACAAGCTCTGATTCTTTGTCTCGATAGCGCTGAATGGTCTGTGACGAGAGGACTTCGGGAAGGGCGTTCGGCCCGAAGCGGTTGAGAATGTCGACCTTTGTCCGCCACTTGGCGAGATCACTGCGAGCTGTCGCGAGTTGTTCCTGACTTCGGCTGAGTAGAACCGAGGCGGCGAGCGATCCCTGCACTTCGGGAACCGGGTGCTGACGCAGGAAGGTTTCAAGTTTCCGTTGCGACTCGTCAACTTCCCCTTTCATTGCGGCGACGCGTTGCGACAACAGTTGGCTTATCTCGGCCGCCTGCTGCATCTTCGCATTCTCGCGGTCATCGAGGTAGGTTTTCATAATCGAGCTTAGTACCGACGTCGCCACGTGAGGCGCACCTGCGGTGAACTCCAACGAAATCACACTGCTCTGGTCGGCGCTCGTCAGCCGTAGTGACTTTTGTATGTATTCAACCGCGGTGTTGAAAGCTGCATTATCAGGATCGCTTGCCCCGCCGCCACCATCTATAATCCTCATCAGAGACCGAAGCTGATCGGCCAGGATTGTGACGTCACGCTTCAGCCAGGCCGGCCAACGTGCCGCCGGGACGAGCTCGTTGGACCGCTGGAGGTTTAGCACCCGCACGACGTGCCCGACCAGACCGCGCGACTGCAGCACGTCCTTTTGCGTACGAAGGATATCTTCCTGGGTTACCAGCCCGCCGCCGTTGGCGGCGCCGGTTCGGACGTTGTCGACAATGATCGCACTCTGGCTGGTGAAACCATGTGGGAGCATCCGAACGGCTCCGACGGCCAAGATGGCCCCCACGATTCCGCCCAATATAATCAACCACTTTCGCCGGAACAGGAGAGGCGCCAGCCCTGCGAGACTGATAGTGTAATTGTTCACGCAGCTTTCTCATGGGGCTGGTTCCTGCGAACCTGCTGCTCGATCCAGGCATATGTGGGTTCAAGGCCGGACCTCAATGATTGGTCTGGCGCCCATTCGAGCTTTTCCTTGATCAGCCGATTATCGGAATTACGGCCTCGCACGCCTTGCGGGCCCGAAATGTGTTTTTTGTGAATCCGCTTCGCGGCGATATCTGCGACCAAATCGACCAGTTGGTTGATGGTCACCATCTCTTCGGAGCCGATGTTCACCGGACCTGGAAATGCCGAGCGGATGAGCTTCTGGGTGCCGGTGATGCAGTTATCGATGTAGAGGAAGGAACGGGTTTGTTCGCCGTCGCCCCATACCTCGATCTCTCCGCCGTTGGGTGCTTCGGCTACCTTGCGGCAGATCGCGGCAGGCGCCTTCTCCCGGCCGCCCGCCCAAGTCCCGTATGGGCCGAAGATATTGTGGTAGCGTGCAACAAACGTTTGCATGCCATAGTTCCGTCGGTAAGCGAAGTATAGCCGCTCGCTGAACAGTTTCTCCCATCCATACTCGCTATCCGGCGCGGCGGGATAAGCCGAGTCTTCGGCGCACAGCGGGTTGTTGGGATCTTGTTGGTTATAGGCGGGGTAGATGCAGGCCGACGATGAGTAAAAGATCCGGCCGGCGCTGCGGCGGTAGCAGGCATCGAGGACGTTCAGGTTGACCGTGGCGGAGTTATGCATGACATCGGCGTCGTGCTCTCCCGTGAAAATATACCCGGCTCCGCCCATATCGGCTGCAAGTTGGTATACTTCGTCGAAGCGCCGGTCGAATACCGAACGGCAGAAGGCGGGATCCCGAAGGTCGCCGATGGCGAAGTCGTCGGCTTCGCTCTCGGCATACTCATTGTACTTTAGGTCGACGCCTCGAACCCAAAAGCCTTCGTGCTTTAAGCGCCTCACAAGGTGTCCGCCGATAAATCCGCCAGCCCCACATACGATACCTATTTTTCCCATTAATCTACTCCGGCGCAGTTGCCTGATTTCTACCGTTGTTCCGGGTAGAGATGGCCCACAACTAACCAGTCGAACGACGTCGCCACGGTTATAGCCTGGTAGTCTGCCGGCATTTCTATTGTTGAAATTGCCGGACCTTATAGGAAGGTAAAGAGTCTTTTTGGTCAGCGATTAGATGCATTTAGAGCGCTTCCACCGGCCAGCGGTACTCACATGTTAGCTATCGCCTTTGTAGTATATTAAAAGACCAATATGACTCTTACATAAATCCCGGCACTGTATGCGCCATAGTATATTACAAAGGGTGGAATCAGCAATGTATTGGCTTAGTTTTCGCCACTTTACGTCGATATCATAGGTTACATTAGACTGTGCGACTAAGTATAAGGCCAGTATGAAATCTCCATGAACGCCCGGCAGTCAGTTCGTTCAGCCGCCTCGACGTATTCTAAAGACAGTAGTGACCAACATATATACAGAGGCTCCGCAATTGCGCAACACCGCAAACGGGCGTGCCGCATAAGTGTCGGGATTGCAGGCCTCGATGCGTTTATGACCCCGACGCCGTAATGAATGGAGGTCAACGTACGGCGACCCCAGAGGGTAGAAACAACCCAATTGCCCGAGAGACCGAGACGAGAAGGGACACTGCAGGCCTGCTCGTCACAAGTTGGATGGACCGCACGCAAGCTCTTGTCCAAGCAGCACCGACTGTGGTTCCTTTCCGGCTCTGATCCCGACTAAGTGGTGCCGTCTAGCCGGTCAACGCGTTCCCGGCGCCATCCAGGCCGATCGCCCGGGATGCTCGACAGTGTGTGCTTCAGTTTCATGAAAGGCGCCAGCTAGGCGCGAAAGGACGCCTGCAAGAATATCCACGAGAAGACTGCCAATGGGACTGCCAGATAGTATTCGTACCATTCCCGCGCGTGCCCTTCGTCAGTTGGCGAGCTTGCCGGCAGAGGCAGCCCTGCGGGTGGTCAATGCGGCACCTCTCGAAAAGCGGCTCAATGAACGCTACGACCGGGCCAGGCGCGTTCATGCGGCACGCATTCCAGCCCTATCGGAGCAGGATCGGCTCATCGTGCGGACCCTCGAAGAGGAGGGGGTCCTCGTCACGTCTCTCGATGCCTTGGGACTGCCCGCGACGGCGGAGATGTTTGCACAAGCGATGGCGCTTTCCCGGACCCTTGGCCAGCGGGCCGCGGACATCCGGCCGACTCGATCGGCGAGCGCTGACGATCTCATGTCGCACCCGGCGATTTTCGAGTGGGGCATGTCCAGCCGGATTCTCGGCGTGGTCGAGGCTTATCTGGGCGTGCCCGTGGCTTATGATGGCTTGTGCTACTTCCACAGCCTGCCGGACGGCGCCGAGGTCGGCATCAGGCTCTGGCACCTCGACCGCGAGGATCGCCGGATGATCAAAATCGGGGTCTATGTCACAGACGTAGGAGAGGACGATGGCCCGCTGCAATTCGTTTCGCGCAGCGTGACCCGCCAGCTTGAGCCAATTCTATATCGCTACAAGCCTTTTACTCACGCCGAGTTGGCTCGGCGCCTCGGTCCAGTGGCGCTGGCCAATGCAATACAGACGATTACGGGCCCGCCAGGGACGGTGATTTTCATGGATTCGGCGCAGCACCTCCATCGGGGCGCTCCGCCGACAGCGCGATCCCGGTCTGCGATCTACTATGGCTATTTTGGCCGCCCCCCGCGTCACCCCTTCTTTTGCGAACGATCACCATTCTCACGCAGTCAACTGCTGGCCCTGGCCGAGACCGCTACGCCATACCAGCGGGACGCCGTGCTTTGGCGCGCAAGTCTGTCGGGGATTGAGCGGTGGTTCCCACCAAGTCTAGTTTGATGATTTCACTGCTGCTATTGGATTTGGACGGGGTTATTGTATACGAGATGGCCCCGCCGCATGTGCAGACCCTTGAGCTGATCCGGTTGCACGACTTTCTTGTTAACCGGCTTGAGGCAACCGGCATCCCCGTGGTTGTACTGACTCACCGTTCACGGGCCGAAGCATGGTTGATACTGGACTGCGCCGGCGTTCGTCAGCGCGTGGCAGGCCTTGTGGCGGCTGAGGATATTCTCAGGGCTGCGCTGGCATATGGTAACCCGTGGCAACTGCTGAGGAAGGGGCTCCGCAAGAGCTGGGCCCTTCCAGCGATCGAGCGCCGGTACCAGGTGGCTCGGAAGAATATCGCATTCCTTGATGATCGGCTCGACAACATCCATGACCTCGTTGATAATGGCGTTGGCCTTGCCCTCCATGCTCCATCAGGGCTTAACGATGATGGCAGCTTGATAAGCTTCGACTTTGAACAGGTCGTGTGTGTGCTGCGGGACTGGGAAGGCGATACGACCGTCCCCGTCCAGCCTATTACGCCGCGCATCCTGGCGCAGTCAGAGTGGCGCCGGACTGGCGTCAGCACGGGCACGTTAGCGATGAGGCCGTTAAATCAAGTGCGTCGTTTCGGGCGCTCGGTAAGAAACTTCGTGCGGCGCCGGCGGGCGTTTAACATTCGAAAGCCGCTTGATAGGTGTTGATACAGTCGGCATGGATAGCCGGTATCAGAAGGAAGCAACATCGTCGCAGGAATCTATTGGATAATCATGTATATTATTCGGGAATCCTGAAATAATTACGGATACAGCAGTACGCCTAAGAGCACCCTAAGGCCTTGCCCTCTATTATGAGAGGGTAACGCAGATGTGGGTATTTTCTACTTCGTGAATGGCCTAAGCCGAGCCAGCCTAACCGAAATCGCATCTGATCTGCACGCCTCGTGTGCACTGAACTGGATGATGATGAATGTTCGATAAATATCGAACCTTGGTGGCTAGCGCTGCTTCCGGACAGTTTGGCCAGCTCTACGCGCCGACGAGGGGACGGACGAGCGTTGCATGGGCGTCGCGGTGGGGTATTATTGCGGGGCTGCAGATTGCCGAAGCGATGGTGGTGGCGGTAAATATCTGCTTCTGGTCGGTGCTGATCTCATCATATGGAGGGGCCAGCTTTAACATAGTTGGCTTGCTGGCATTTGGGATTGCCGTCGCGGCGCTTGTTCATTTCGGCTTACGATGCCTCGGCGCTTATGATTTCGTAGACATCATGAATGCCCGACGTTCGTGCAAAATGGGGGCGGTCGCGTGGATTCTCTCGACCGGCATGTTGTTGTTCGTCGCTTTCATTACACCGACAGCAATCCTTGGCCGGATTGTTATATTCGGTTGGTTGACGGGCTTTGCTGGTCTTGTCAGCGTCCGCTTGATAGCAGCTTGGATTGCCAACACCCTCGTGCGGGCGGGCTGGTTGAGGCACAACGTCGTAATCATCGGCTGCGGCGCGGAGGCGGAGCGCTGTTCGGATGTGCTTTGCGCGGACGGCAGCGATGCCAACGTCGTAGGATTTGTATCGATACCACATAAGTCGTTATGCGCTCATGGTATGAGCGAGGATGTCACAGAGCTGCTGGAACTACAACGGTTGATCAGTGCAAATAACGTAAAAGATGTGATCATCAGCACGTCATTGCACGAACAGGAGGAACTGCCCGATCTGGTCCAGTCTCTGCTTTGGCTTCCCGTGCGGGTATATCTGTGGCCGCCCAATCTCGATATCCGAAGGGGATTTCTGACCTGGGACGGATACCGGATCGGCGACGTACCGTTGTTGTTGGTGGGTGTCCCGCCTCTCGATGGATGGCACTGGGTCATCAAGGATGTCAGGGACCGCCTGCTGGCAGCCCTGCTGCTGATTTTCACTTCCCCTGTGCTGCTTGGCATTGTGCTGATGATAAGGCTGACAAGTCCTGGGCCGATCCTGTTCAAGCAGCCGCGTGAGGGCTACGGCGGCACCATGTTCACGATCTTCAAGTTCCGAACGATGCGGACTACCAGCGATCCTAAATCCATTCTGAATTTAACTATACGAAATGACCCTCGCGTGTACCCTGTGGGCGCCCTCCTAAGAAGAACCAGCCTGGATGAACTACCGCAACTGCTCAACGTGCTTCGCGGGGACATGTGGTTAGTGGGGCCACGCCCGCATTCGCCTTTGGCCACAGCAGACGGTCAGCGTTACTCAGCCGCCGTGTCGGGCTACATTTCGCGGTTGCGTGTGAAACCAGGTATTACCGGCTGGGCCCAAGTCAACGGTTGGCGCGGTCCGACGAACACGCGGGAGCAGATCCAGCAGCGCTTTCTCTATGACCTTCAATATATTCAGCATGTGTCGCTGTGGTTTGATCTGCGAATATTGTTGCAAACGGCCGTAAAAGGATTCGTTCATAAAAATGCCTACTAAGGCCAAATCGCCGGCGACGAAGTGACGGGCATAATATCCGCAGACGCTTTCGTCTGGAAATTTTCAGTAGACTCTTCGGCGGGAATAAGACGCACAGATGACGAAGCCTTGGCCAAACAGCACCACTGACTACGCCCGGGCGACCGAGATGCCCCTGCGGTCGGCTTACCGGGAAAAAGACGAGCGGCCGATTGTGTTCCTTTTGCCTGGCTTGAGCGGCGACATAGGTGAACTTGCATCTCTGGTCGCGCGCATCGAGGCGCCATTGCGCTTTGTGCCAATAACCTACCGCCATTGGACGAGTTTACCGCGTGAGACGAACGAGTTCGATCAACTCGTCGCCCATTGCGTGAAGCAGATCGAGAGCTATGGCCCACCCGCGACAATCTTTCTGGCTGGCTATTCGTTTGGTGGCCAGATGGCGTGGGCCGTCGCAAGGGCGATGGTAGAAGCAAGGCACCGAGCCGTTTTGCTCGGTCTGATTGATGCGCGTGCAAATCCGGATATCGGTGACAGGCCTGCATCCAACGCTCAACGATGGAACCGGTTCATCCGCGGCGTCCGGAGCGGTGAAACGATCGAGCAACTGGCACGCTTTTCCGCGAGTGCGTTATACCGGCCTCAGAGCAACTGGGCGCGCGCAGCGTTTGCACAGTTATATGGCTTCGGCTTGTGGCCATCCATGCTCCGTCTGATAGATCTCAATATTCAGATCCGGTTCCATGATATTCTGGTCAGAGAATGCTCGGCCCGTATGGCCGCTTCCCAGGAGCGGCTTCAATATCCTGCCGTGCTGTTTCGGGGCGCTTCGCCTGCGGGCGAGGACCCCGACCCCTATCTGGGCTGGAGTCGCTTCCTGGCGAATCTACGGGTGGTGCAGATACCCGGGAACCATCAGAGCATCATGCAGTCGCAGAATGCCGAGGAGATGATTGCGCAGCTCCTGGAGGTCATTTCCGAAGGCGACCGGATGCCGGCTGATTGATCGCCGCCTGAGGCGGCTTCGGCAACAGAAGCGGCAGAGGCAAGCGGCCTGTCTATCTCAAATCCCGCCGCCACTTGGCGCGGAGTCGGATGTTGCCCAGGGCAGCACGTGCTTCTGAGGAGGTTCTACAGGAACAATCATGCCGAAAATGACGCAGATCAACTGAATGACAATCCCAAGAAGATAGCCGCCCGTGAAATGGAATATGATGGAAACTGCGATCGCTAGCGGAACGTTATATCGCCTCAGGATGACCGTCAGGTACAACGTAACGTAGAGGACCGTGGTCAGCAGGCCATACTCGTTGATCAGCTTGACGATCGGCCAGGCGTTGCCAAAGTCGGCTGTCGTCGATCCCGCGCCCGTTCCCGTCAGGAAATGCGATGGATCGAGGAGGAGCTTGATGAACTGTTGCGCCGGGATCAAAATCCGGCCTCCGCCACTGGTGGTCCCATGCTGTAGTTCATGGGCCCGCGACAGTATAGGAAGCGGAACGTCCAGCGCGGTAACGGCTAGCACGGCCATCAAGGCCGCGATGCACAAAAGCAAAGCGACGGGCAAGGTTTGACGGGCTATCAGAAACGGCGCGGCTATCGCAAGCATGGTCATGCCTGTGCCCCCCATACTGAAAGCAGTCGCGGCTATCATCAGCAGTCCGTATCGAACCCGCTTGAAATAGGTAAACTCGATAATGGCCGCTGATGCGGTGAACATGGATACAATCGAAGGTTCAAGGAAAAAAAAGCCATTAGGACGCTGGAAGGTCGAATTCCACGGATAATGTGCATCGTAAAAAAAGCCCTGCAGCAAGAATGCCTTGGGAAAAACCCGGTTCATGTTGATAGGGTCGCTTAGTCCCGTTATCTTTTGGTACCAATACTGGATCAGCACGATCATCGCCGGAATGACCATCATGCCGACGAAGCGCTTTAATATAAGCTGATATGCGGACCCGGATACGGACGTCGTCACCGTCAAAAAGCTATAAATCACCAGCAATTCCGTGATGCTCGGAATTGAAAAACTCGCGCCGCAAATCGCCTGCGAAAGAAGACAGGATGCTGCAAATGTCATGTAGCAGACGAGGCGCAATGGCGCGAAGTGCATGCGTCCTGTAATCAACATGTATCCGGTATGACCCAGCATGGCCAGGAGCGGAAAGCCGATCTGGAAGGAGAGGGGGCCCACGGCAAATTTCTGGAGATAAACGAGGACGAATAACTGGATCGTCCCGAATTGTATCACCGCATATTCTTCTGCGCCGAAAGATGCGGCGCTGTCAGCCTGGCTGACCCCGTCAGGTGGGACCATCACCGTCCGGATTGTATGAGCTTTGAGGCGGGCCGAGGCCAGTGCGCCAGGAGTTGCCAAATACCGCTCTCTTCTTCTCGATGTTACGGACTCGTGATATTCCCGTAGCTGGCAGCGTTTTTTTCAGAGCGCCCGTCGCCCGTCGCAACCTCAATGTTCTTTTTCAAGAAGGCTGAGGCTGCGAATTTCTTTGGTCAAGCCGAAGGCGTCCCCTCCCGGATAGACTAGCAGGACAAGCCCCGTACCGACAACCGGACAGACAGCTCACATCCGCCCCCCAGGGCCAGAGCGGTCGTCAGATGTGGACGGGCTCCGCTTGAACGGTCGCGGGAGGGCTCATTTCATCCATAATATTCCATCAAAAGAACAAAACTATACGCCCCCTGGGGCCTTGTGGGCTCCTGCCATTTAGAACCTTCGGGAATTTAAGCAGTTTTTTCGTTCTTGCCGCGTCTCATTCAGATAAAACGGATTAATAACGTATTTCACAATGATACCACAATAATACGCCTTGGCTTTAGATCGAACCGCAATTATACGTGCGCCGGTTTTCACAATCGTGGGAGTATTTAATGTCAGGCAGCCAGACGACAGCCGGAGTTCCGGCGGTAGCCGCTGCGGTGGGTTATAATACGGAGACCTTTGGTCCTACAGTGAACGTAGGCAGCAACTGGCAAAAGTTCGACTTCTACGGCGTCGATCCCTCCTCTATAAACGTTGCGCAGAACGCGGATGGAAGCGTAACGATCAATCCCGGCGGCGATAATTACGGGGCGCAGCTTTCCACGGCGTCAGTCGGCGCCAGTGGCAACAATTTCAGTGGAATAGCGTTCGGCGGCGGCGGTTACTTCCAAGCCACTATGTCGTTCGACGGGCCCGCGTCGTTTTGGGCGAACGACATCGAGACGATGAATGGGGTCAGCGACGGTGCGGGGGCGAACCAATGGCCCGGCCAGGCGGCGGGATCCGGTGACTGGATAGAAGCCGATATGGCGGAGTTCGACTCCACCGGCGTCTACGGATTCGCCCTGCACAACTGGTATGGCCAGGTGGGCAGCGGAGCCGACACCAACACCGGACCGATTTCGGGCTCACCCGTGTACCCTGCCGGAGCCGACTACACGAAGCCCAATACCTATGGTTTCCTCTGGGTGCCCGCCACGGCCACCAGCCAGGGTTACGCCAAATTCTACTTCAACGGCGTGCAAGTCGGTAACACCATCACGTGGAACCAATATGACCCGTCGGCCGGGCCGGCGCCCTCGATCAACAACGGGACTGCGTTCAGCGTGCTCGACAAACTGCACCTGGCCCTGATTCTCGGGGCCGGAAGCAGCACGCCGAATACCGTCTATAATGTTCAGGTCTGGCAGGCATCGGCTGCGAATGACATCTCTACGCTGCCGACAGCTACGCCAACCCCAACGCCAA
>Ga0310811_10011597_pt1 | contig 11439 bp, 14 predicted proteins | sample YCmetagenome_FD_207642 | JGI IMG/M metagenome (GOLD analysis project Ga0310811, IMG submission 207642) | Soil microbial communities from experimental microcosm in Duke University, North Carolina, United States - YC | ecosystem: Engineered > Artificial ecosystem > Soil microcosm > Unclassified ... | reverse complement strand
AGCCACCGCGAGGAGCCTGACCCACCGTGAGCAGCAACCCCACGACGTCCACCGGGCGGACCGGCCGCCGCATTCCGCTGGGTTCCCGCCGGGGCCGGACCGCGCTGGCCGGCTCCGTGCTCCTGGTCGCCCTGCCCCTGCTCGCCGCCTGCTCGAACGGCAACGGCGCCGAGGTCTACCAGATCAAACCGGACGCCGGCCAGGCCAAGGTCGGCGAGACCTGGATCAGCAACGTGTGGGTCGTGTTCGACTCCTCCACCGGCAACGCCGAGGTGACCGGCCAGGTCGCCAACACCGACCCGGTCTCCTCGAACTCCATCGAGCTGACCTCCGTCATGGTCGGCGGCGCCACCGCCACCATCGTGCCGCCCGCCGACACCAGCAAGCTGGCCACCGGCGTCACCGCGAGCGCGAGCTCGGTGACCATCCCGGGCCTGAAGTCGGTGCAGTTCGGCCAGCCCGGACAGCCGGAGATCGAGCTCGCCAACGCCGACCTGAAGGCGGGTGCGAACACCCAGGTCGTCTACACCTTCGCGACCGGCCAGACCGCGACCGTCACCGCGATCGTCGAGCCGGACAGCGGGCTGTGGGCGACGTTCAACCCGAACGGCCCGAACACCGGCGCGTCCGCCACCGCCTCGGGCACCGCGACCGCCACCGGCACCGCGACCGGCACCGCCACCGCCACGGCCTCCGGGACCGCTACCGGCACCGCTACGGCCTCCGGGACCGCCACCGGCACCGCGACCGGCACGGCCACCGGCACCGCGACCGCCACGGCCTCGGCCAGCGCGACGCACTAGCCTTTTCGGCCCGAGCGCGACGCACGAACTCTTTCGGCCCAAGCGAAACGGCCCCCGCTGCACCACACGAGTGGAGCGCGGGGGCCGTTCGCGTGAACGGGTGCGGCGTCGATCAGGGCTCGAACTTGTAGCCGAGCCCGCGCACGGTCACCAGGTAGCGGGGCAGCGCCGGGTCCGGCTCGATCTTCGCGCGCAGCCGCTTGACGTGGACGTCCAACGTCTTGGTGTCGCCGACGTAATCCGCTCCCCAGACGCGGTCTATCAGCTGCATCCGAGTGAGCACCCGGCCCGCGTTGCGCAGCAGCATCTCGAGCAGCTCGAACTCCTTCAGAGGAAGTTGGACGCCGTTGCCGCCGACGCTCACCGTGTGCCGCTCCACGTCCATCCGGACCGGGCCGGCCTCCAGCGCCGCGTCCTCGAGCTCCTCGGTCTGCCCGCCGTGCCGGCGCAGCACGGCGCGGATCCGGGCCACCAGCTCGCGCGAGGAGAAGGGCTTGGTGACGTAGTCGTCCGCGCCCAGCTCGAGCCCGACGACCTTGTCTATCTCCGAGTCCTTCGCGGTCAGCATGATCACCGGCACGCTGGACCGGGTGCGCAGCTGGCGGCAGACCTCGGTGCCGGGCAGCCCGGGCAGCATCAGGTCGAGCAGCACCAGATCGGCGCCGTGCCGGTCGAACTCGTCCAGCGCCTCTGGTCCGGTGGCGGCCACGGCGACCTCGAAGCCCTCATTGCGCAGCATGTAGGAGAGCGGGTCGCTGAACGACTCCTCATCCTCGACTACCAGCACCCTGGTCACGTCGTTCGACTCCCTGTCGTTATCGCCTGTTGTGCGGGGGTTGTTGGATGCAGCTCGGCCGCCGGGGCCTGGACGGCCACCGGCAACCGCAGGGTGAAGGTGGAGCCGGCACCCTCGACGCTCCACACCGACACGTCCCCGCCGTGGGTGGCGGCGATGTGCTTGACGATCGCGAGCCCGAGCCCGGTGCCGCCGGTGATCCGCGAGCGCGCCGGGTCCACCCGGTAGAAGCGCTCGAAGATCCGGTTCAGATCCTGGTCCGGGATGCCGACACCCTGGTCGGTGACCGAGACCTCGGCGAGCTCGCCCTCCACCCGCACCGAGACGACCACCTTGGTGCGGTCGGGCGAGTAGTTGACGGCGTTCTCGACCAGGTTGCCCACCGCGGTGGTGAGCTGTCCGCGGTCGCCTAGCACGGCGACCCCGTCCGTGCCCGCCGCGACGATCTCGATGGACCGCGCCTCGGCCACCTCGGCCACCCGCTCGCGGGCGGAGGAGACCACCTCGCCGAGATCCACCGGGACGGCCTTGGTCAGCGGATCGTCGCCCTGGACCCTGGACAGGTCGATCAGGTCCTGGACCAGGTTGGTCAGCCGGTGCGACTCCTTCTGCATCCGGCCGGCGAAGCGGCGCACCGCGTCCGGGTCGTCGCTCGCGCTGAGCACCGCCTCGGCCAGCAGCGCGAGCGCGCCGACCGGGGTCTTGAGCTCGTGGCTGACGTTGGCGACGAAGTCGCGGCGCACCGCGTCCACCCGGCGCGCCTCGGTCCGGTCCTCGACCAGCACCAGCACCAGCTGGGAGCCGAGCGGGGCGACCCGGACGGAGACGGCGAGCGTGTCCTGGCCCAGCGGGCCGCGCGGCAGCTCCAGCTCGACCTGCCGGATCTCGCCGTCCCTGCGGACCTGGCGCGCGATCCCGGTCAGCTCCTCGGGCACCAGCCGCTGGCCGCGGACCAGGCCCATGGCGTGCGCCGCGGGCGAGGCCTTGACCACGGCGTCGCTCGGGTCGAGCAGCACCGCGGAGGAGCGCAGCACCTGGAGGACCGCGGCGACCCCGGACGGGACCAGCGGCTCCGGCGACGGGTCGGACTTGGCCCGGTCCCGCTCGCTCCAGCGGAAGGCGAGGCCGCCCGCGGCGCCCACGCCCAGCGCGACCAGCGCGGAGGCGGAGACGGCCGCGATGTGCAAGGCGGACGCGACGAATATTGCCACACGATCAGAGTAAGCGGGCGAACCCGGCGTTTCGAAGGCCAGGTGTACGGGCAACCGCTAACGTCGCCGAGAATTCACGTATGGGTCGCGTTTGATTCACCGACCGCCATGGCCGCCGAACGAGTGAACCACGTACGGTATCGGAGAAATCAAACCATCCACGACCGGGAGTGCCCGATGCGCGACCTGTACCACGAAGAGCTCGACTCGATCGGCGCGACCCTGATCGAGATGACAGGTCTGGTCGCCTCCGCGCTGAACCAGGCCACCGACGCACTGCTGAACTCCGATCTGCAACTCGCCGAGAAGGTCATCGCGGGCGACGAGGAGGTCGACGGCCTGCGCCGCGACCTGGACGCGAAGGCCCTGGACCTGCTGGCCCGCCAGCAGCCGGTCGCCGGCGACCTGCGCACGATCGTCACCTCGCTGCGGATGAGCAGCGACCTCGAGCGCATGGGTGACCTCGCCAAGCACATCGGCAAGGTGGCGCGGCTGCGCTACCCGGACTCGGCCGTGCCGGCCGAGCTGCACGACTCCATCCGCGAGATGGGCCGCCTCGGCGTCGAGCTGGCGACCAAGGCCGGCGAGATCATCGACGGCCAGGACGTCGAGGCCGCGCGCGGCCTGGACGAGGAGGACAACGCGGTCGACGCCCTGCACCGCCAGCTGTTCGCCGAGCTGCTGCACGAGGGCAACGACTATCCGGTCGAGACCGCCATCGACGTCACGCTGATCGGCCGCTACTACGAGCGTTTCGCCGACCACGCCGTCTCGGTCGCCCGCCGCCTGGTGTTCCTGGTGACCGGCGAGAACTGATCGGCTCGCGGAATTCGGGTGACAGTGAAATGCCCCGCCGGTTCACCCGGCGGGGCATTTCACTGTCACCCGCCTACCTTTTACCGGTCCGGCGAGCTACATCAGCATCGCGATCACGAAAGGAGATGCCGCCATGACGCCTGGCTCCCCAGAGGACGCCGTCTCACCGTCGGCCGCCACCAACAATCGCGTGGCCGCTGCCCTTGCCGACGTCGCCAAACTGATCGGCGCCCACGCGTACCTGCCCGCTCCGAGCTATATCACCTGCAGCCCGAACTACAACAACAACCCTCCGCTCGTCGACCTGTGGCTTGACCGGCCCGAGGACGTCACCGCCTGGGCGAGGAAACTCGGAGCCGACGTCAACGTGAGCAACGGCTCCACGAAGGGCAGCACATTCACCACCACTACCGAGGCCATCCTCTCGGAACCGCAGAGCGCCCGCGTGAGGCTGATCCACCTGGCCCGCCACGACAAGCCACAGAACACCCGTGTGAAACTGATCCACCTGGCCAAACGCGACAAGCCAGCCGCCGACTAGTCAGTTCCTCGGCACCAGTTCCCGGCCCGTCGACAACGTCATGTCGGCGGGCCGGTGCCACTCTGGCCATGGGCTCACGCTGAGCCTCTCCACCTCATGCCCAGCAGTCGCGAGCGTGCCCGGAAGGCTATCGCCGTGGCCTACAACCCGCACGATTCCACGGACTGACGGCCCAGGGACGGCCCAGGACGCGAACCGGCCCCTCAGATGCGCCAGATGCGCAGGTGAGGGGCCGCTGGGCGTTACTCGCCTACTTCTTGCCCTGATTCTTGACCGCCTCGATCGCCTCCGCAGCGGCGGCCGGATCGAGGTATTCGCCGCCCTTGACGACCGGGCGCAGGTCGGCGTCGAGCTCGTAGTAGAGCGGGATGCCGGTCGGGATGTTCAAGCCCGCGATGGCCTCGTCGGAGATGTCGTCGAGGTGCTTGACCAGCGCGCGCAGCGAGTTGCCGTGCGCGGCGACCAGCACGGTGCGGCCAGCCCGCAGGTCCGGGACGAGAGCGTCGTACCAGTAGGGCAGCATCCGGTCCACGACGTCGGCCAGGCACTCGGTGCGCGGGCGCAGCTCGCTCGGCAGGATCGCGTAGCGCGGGTCGTTGAACTGCGAGTACTCGTCGTCCTCGGCGAGCGCGGGCGGCGGGACGTCGTAGGAGCGGCGCCAGAGCATGAACTGCTCCTCGCCGAACTCGGCGAGCGTCTGGGCCTTGTCCTTGCCCTGCAGCGCGCCGTAGTGCCGCTCGTTCAGCCGCCACGAGCGGTGCGTCGGGATCCAGTGCCGGTCGATCTCGTTCAGCGCGAGCTGCGAGGTGCGGATGGCACGGCGCAGCACCGAGGTGTGCAGCACGTCGGGCAGCAGGCCGCGCTCCGCCAGCAGCTTGCCGCCGCGGATCGCCTCCTCCTCGCCCTGGGCGGTGAGGTCCACGTCCACCCAGCCGGTGAACAGGTTCTTCGCGTTCCACGCGCTCTCGCCGTGGCGCAGTAGCACGAGGCGGTAGTTGTCAGCCATGCCCTGAGACTATCCGAGCGGGTCGGCGGAGTCGCCGGGTGTCTCGGGTCGTAGACGCTCGAAGGCGGCGAGGTTGAAGGTCGGCTCGCCGCGCTTGATCCGCCACTCCCACTCCCGCCTGATCGAACTCGCGAATCCGAGCTCGAGCAGGGTGTTGAAGCTGCTGTCCGCGGCCTCGAGGACGGTGCCGAGCAGCCGGTCCACCTCGGTCGCGGTGACGGCGGCGAGCGGGAGGCGGCCCACAAGATAGACGTCGCCGAGATGGTCGATGGCGAAAGCGACCCCGGCCAGCTTCGCGTTGCGCTCCAGCAGCCAGCGGAAGACGCCCTCGTGGTTCTCGTCGGCGGAACGGACGACGAAGGCGTTCACCGAGAGGGTGTGGTCGCCGAGCAGCAGCGAACAGGCGGTCGAGAGCTTGCGGGTGCCGGGCAGTGATACGACGTAGTGGCCGGGCGCCGGAGTCTCGAACTCCGCCTCGGACTCGCGCAGCGCCTTGTCGATCTCGGACGCCGCGGCTTCGCGCACAGTCTGGCTCACGGTTCCGAGCTTACGCGGCGCGGATCGCCGGAGCGTGCGGGCCGGCGAGGGTGCGGGCCTCGTCGTAGACCTCGAGGGTGCGGCGGGCGGTCTCGCCCCAGCCGAACTGGGCTGCGTGCAGGCGGGCGCGTTCGCCCATCCGGTCGCGGGCGGCGGGGTTCTCCAGCAGGCGCGCGCAGGCGGTGGCGTAGTCGGCCGGATCGTGGCCGGTCACGAGCAGGCCGGACTCGCCGTGCCGCACGGCGGTGCCGAGGCCGCCGACCGCGGCGGCGACGACCGGCGTGCCGCAGGCCTGCGCCTCGATCGCGACCAGGCCGAAGGACTCGTTGTACGAGGGCACCACGACCACGTCTGCGGCGCGGAAGTAGTCCGCGAGCCGGTCCTGGTCCACCGGCGGCACGAAGCGCACGTGACCGGCGACGCCGAGCCGCTTGGCCAGCCGGGTGAGGTGGTGCGGGGTGGCCTTTCCGCTGCCGCTCGGTCCGCCGACGATCGCCACCACGAGGTCCGCGTAGCGCGCCGGGTCGCGGCGCAGCAGCTCCGCCGCCGTGTGCAGGAGCACGTCGGGGGCCTTGAGCGGCTGGATGCGCCCGGCGAACAGCAGCAGCGGGGCTTCGGCCGGCAGGCCGAGGGCGGCGCGGGCCGCGCGCCGGTCGCCCGGCGCGAAGCGGTCCAGGCTCACGCCCGGGTGCACGACCGTCACCTGCTCGTCCGGCGCGTCGTAGAGCCGGATGAGCTGCTCGGCCTCCTGCGCGGTGTTCGCGATCAGCCGGTCGGCCGCGCGCACCACCTGATCCTCGCCGATCAGCCGGGCCATCGGCTCCGGGGTGTCGCCCTCGGCGAGCGCGATGTTCTTCACCTTCGCGAGAGTGTGCATGGAGTGCACCAGCGGCACGCCCCAGCGCTCCTTGGCCAGCCAGCCGACCTGGCCGGAGAGCCAGTAGTGCGAGTGGATCAGGTCGTAGTAGCCGGGGTCGTGGAAGGCCTCGGTGCGCAGCACGCCGGAGGTGAAGGCGCACAGCTGTCCGGGCAGGTCCTCCTTGGACAGGCCCTCGTACGGCCCCGCCGTGACGTGCTGCACCAGCACGCCGGGGGCCAGCTCGACCTGGGGCGGCAGGTAGCCGCCGGTGGCCCGGGTGAAGATCTCGACCTCGGTGCCCAGCTCGGCGAGCTGCTTGGACAGCTCCACGATGTAGACGTTCATGCCTCCGGCGTCGCCCGTCCCCGGCAGTTCGAGCGGGGACGTGTGCACGGAGAGCATGGCTATCCGCCGGGGCTTCACGATCACTCACTCCTTGTGGGTTGCGCACTTCCGAGCAACCGGCAGAACCTTTCCCGCCCGATCCAGTATTCCCTAGCGCACGTGCACCGGCCCCGCGCACCGGAGCGCGCGGGGGGCTCGCGGCGGATGAGCGTTCGCCCGTTTGGGAGAATGGCCTCATGACCCAACCTGTAGCAGTGGTGACCGGAGCGAGTAGCGGGATCGGGGCGGCCACGGCGCGCCGACTGGCGGCCGAGGGCTTCGAGGTGTTCGCGGCGGCCCGGCGGCTCGACCGGCTCGAGCGGCTGGCGGCCGAGACCGGCGTCCGGCCCGTTGAGCTGGACGTCACCGACGACGCGTCGGTCGCCGCGCTGGCCGCGCGGCTGCCCGAGTGCGCCGTCCTGGTGAACAACGCGGGCGGCGCCCGCGGCCTTGCCCCGGCGGCCGAGACGGAGATCGAGGACTGGCGCTGGATGTACGAGGTGAACGTCCTCGGCTCGGTACGGATGGTCCAGGCACTGCTGCCTGCGATGCTCAAGTACGGCCGGGGCCACGTGGTGAACATCACCTCGGTCGCGGGCCACGCGGTGTACGAGGGCGGCTCCGGCTACACGGCCGCGAAGCACGCCCAGCGCGCGCTGAGCGAGACGCTGCGGCTCGAGCTCAACGGCAAGCCGGTGCGGGTGACGGAGATCGCCCCGGGCATGGTCAGGACCGAGGAGTTCTCGCTCAACCGGCTGGGCGGCGACGCGGACCGGGCCGACGCGGTCTACCGGGGGGTGGCCGAGCCGCTGGTCGCCGAGGACATCGCGGACTGCGTGGCCTTCGCCGTGACCCGGCCGCCGCACGTGGACGTGGACCTGCTGGTGGTCCGTCCGCTCGCCCAGGCCGCGTCGCACAAGGTGCACCGCGAGAACTGAGAACGCGGCAGATGGCCAGGATCCGGCCGGTCGGCACGGTCACCCGGGGCACGACCGCGCCGAACCGGCTGCGCCGGGTGGACCGGTGGCTGCTCGGCACGCACAGCCGGCTGCTGTGGTCGGCCGAACCGGACGCGCTGGCCGTGGACCTGGGCTACGGCGCGTACCCGGTGACGACGGTCGAGTGGGCCGAGCGGCTGTGGACGGTGCGGCCGGACCTGCGCGTGCTCGGCCTGGAGATCGACCCGGCGCGGGTATCCGCGGCCGAGCCCTATCAGCGGCCGCCGAGCCTGGCCTTCCGGCTGGGCGGCTTCGAGCTGCCGGTCCCGGCGCCGCCAGTGCTGCTGCGCGCGTTCAACGTGCTGCGGCAGTACGACGAGGGCGCGGTCGCGGAGGTCTGGGCGCGGCTGTGCTCCCGTCTCACGCCTGACGGGCTGCTGCTGGAGGGCACCTGCTCGGAGAACGGCCGGATCGCGGTGTGGGCGACGCTGGGCGCCGAGGGCCCGCGCACGCTCAGCTTCGCGGCCAATCTCGCGGCGCTGGAGAGCCCGGCGATCTTCGCGCAGCGGCTGCCGAAGGTGCTGATCCACCGGAACGTGCCGGGCGAGAGCGTGCACGCCTTCCTGCTGGACTGGGAGCGCGCCTGGGCCGCCTGCGCGCCGCTCGGCGCCTTCGGCGCCCGGCAGCGGTGGATCGGTGCGGCCCGCGCGCTCAGCGCCGACTGGCCGGTCCTGGACCGCACCGGCCGCTGGCGGCTGGGCGAGCTGACCGTGGACTGGCAGGCGCTCGCGCCGAAATGACCCGACACGGGCCTTCTCGGAAAAAGAGCCCCCGCCTGCGAATGCCGACCGACGTACAGCCTCGGAACCCAGCCCGCTCCCGCCGCAGCCGATCGCGCTAGCGGGCCTGCGGAAGCTCAAGCACCGCGCCCGCCGCAGCCGATCGCGCTAGCGGGCCTGCGGAAGCTCAAGCACCGCGCCCGCCGCAGCCGATCGCGCTAGCGGGCCTGCGGAAGCTCAAGCACCGCCTGCGGCCTCGGGGAGCTCGCGGGGGGTGGCTCAGCCGAGGCCGCAGGGGTCGGTGCTTGAAGCACCCTCCGGGGGTCGGGCACCCTCGGAGTAGCGGGGCTTTCCGGCGAACCGGTCCGCCCCGACCTTGGGGGGTGACTCAAACTATGCCGACCGGAACTTAGCCGGTTGTGAAAGCATTTTGAGAGTTTGCTTTAAACCCGGAGGCTCGACGTCGGCGCAGGTCAGCGCGGGGGTCGAGATTACCAGGGCCCGTAGGGCCCGTCGTGCCGGCCGTTCTTCTGGCCGCGCTTGGGGCTGCGCCCGGAAAGCTGACGCAGCGCGGGCCGCACGTCGACCGCGTAGATGATCGCCGCGGCCGCTCCGATGATCGTCAGGAACGAGACGAACGAGCCCCACTTGAGGTCGTAGAAGGCCGCGATCCCGAGGATCAGCAGCCAGGCGACCTTGGTCAGCTTGCCGGCGGCCACGTAGGCGCTGGCCGGCCGGATGGCCGCGTCGATGAGGACGAAGAGCTTGAAGCAGAACAGCGCGAGCAGGAGCAGGTTCAGCACGCTGAAGAAAGTGTCGGTGATCAAGCCGCTGCCCAGCATGTGCCCGTCCCTTCGATTCGGCTTTCAGAGCGATGGTCCGCGAGGTGCGGATACCCCGCAGGCATCCCACGCTACCCCGAACGCGGGATGCCTCGGCGTTTTCTCAGTTTTTCCATCGCCCGATCCGGCCCTGGGCCGCCCTTACGGCTTCGGCGGGCGCGGGGTCTTCGGCGCGCTCGGGCGCTTGCGCGGCGGGGCCTTCTTCGCAGCCGGATTCGGCGTCGCGGGACGGCTCTGGGCACCCGGCTCGGTGTCCGCGACGGCCTGCTCGGCATCCTCCTGCTTGGCCTCCTCCTTCTCCTCGGCCTCGGCGGCCGCGATGAAGACCTCGGCGGCCTCGGCGGCGGACTCGGCCGGCCCCTCGACGATCTCGTCGTCCTCCACGACCTGCTCGACGACGACCTTCACGGCGCCGTCGTCGCCGGCCACGGACTCGTCCTCGGCGGACTCGGACCTGCCGCCGGAGTAGCGCAGGACGATGACCTTGCCGCGCTCGGCGAGCTCGTCGTAGGTCTCCACGGCCTTGCCGGCGGCCTCGAGCAGCCGGCCGACCTGCTGGAGCGCCACGGTCTGCGCGGTGGCGCGCAGCGCCTCGGTGTCCGGGCGCAGGCCCTTGGCCGCCACGCCCTGCACGGTGGCGCCGGCCTTGGCGATCTTCTCCGGGGCCTCCGCGGCGATCTTGTTCGCCAGCGTGGTCAGCGTGGCACCGGCCTCGGCGAGCAGCGTCGGGGCGTCCTTGAATCGCTCGGGGGCGTCCTTGAGCTTCTCGGCGGCGAGGTCGCCCGCGCCGGCCAGCGCGTACAGCGGCTTGGGGTCGCTGAGCGTCTTGCGGATGTCGTCGGTGATGGCCATCTCAGTCACTGCCTTCCTGCCCGCGCAGGGAGAGGTAGATCTCCCGCAGGGCGTTCTTCTGACGTGGGGTCAAATGGGGGTCGGCGGCGATGGCGGCGAGCACACCCGTCCGCTCCGCCGGCTGCTCCGCTCCTCGGCGCTCGTCGCCGTCCTCGGCCGCCGCACCCTGCTCCCCGTCGAGCAGCCCGGCCCGGACGTACAGCGTCTCCGCGGAGATCTGGAGGGCCTTGGCGAGCTGTTGGAGCACGTCGGCGCTGGGCTTGCGCAGCCCGCGCTCGATCTGGCTGAGGTAGGGGTTGGACACCCCGGACACCGAGGCCAGCTGGCGCAGCGAGTACTGCGCGCTCTCCCGCTGTTCGCGGATGTACGCGCCGAGCTGGGCCAGTCGAACCGGGCCGAGGTGCAGATCTGTCACACGTCCACGGTAGGCGGAGGTGCTTGCTTTTGCAAGCGCGCTTGCTAGCACGCTAGGCGAGCAGCTCGTCCACCCGCGCCTCGCCGGCGCGGTAGCGCCGGGCGAGTTCGGCGGCGTACGCGTCGACCACGTGCTGCACGGTGCGGCGCAGCGCTGAGATCTCCTGCTCGTGCCGGGTGAGCCGGTCGGCCACCTCGGTGAGCCGCGCGGCGGTGCAGGAGTCGAGGTCGGGCAGATCTATCTCGGCGAGCGCGGCCTCCATCTCGACCCGGTACTCGCCCACGGACACCCCGCCGACCGGCAGGTGCCGGGCCGAGGCCTGCCGGGGCGCCGGCTGGTCGGCCAGGATCTCGGTCAGCCGGTCGATCAGCGGGCTCGCGTCGCCCGCGGCCCGGCCGCGCAGCTCCGCGGTGATTATGTCGATCCGGCCGTGCAGCAGCCTGCGGAGGTAGGACAGGTCGGCCTCCTCCGCGATCGCCTCGCCGCGCCGCTCGCGCAGCTGGGCGGTGCCGAGGCCGCTCAAATCCAGGTCGGCGGCGAGCACCCGGTCGAGGCGCCGCTCGGCGCGCCGCGTCACGTCCGTCATGGCTGCATAGTGCCACGGTGCTCGCCCGTACGGCCGATTGACAGACAACTGTCACCCGATCAGCTGAGCGTGCG
>Ga0310811_10011596_pt1 | contig 11440 bp, 16 predicted proteins | sample YCmetagenome_FD_207642 | JGI IMG/M metagenome (GOLD analysis project Ga0310811, IMG submission 207642) | Soil microbial communities from experimental microcosm in Duke University, North Carolina, United States - YC | ecosystem: Engineered > Artificial ecosystem > Soil microcosm > Unclassified ... | reverse complement strand
ATAACGGGAGATCGTTACGTACGGTTCTGTGAGAGCCGGGGGCTGAAACTCCCCCGGCTACTCGACATCATCTTGGTTTTGGTGTTCACTCCTTCCGTTCGTCCATTGTGGAATGGTTGGGTGAGGGCGGCGTTGACGGCCTCGCGGTCGAATTCGAGTCCGCGGGTGTAGGCGTGCAGGTGAGGTAGATCCTCTGCTCGGGCCCGGTCGATCCAGTCTCCAAGACGGTCATCGTTGCCGGTGGTCGGGGTGAGCAGAGCCGCAAAGTCACCGACGAGAGCGGCCAGCGCCGTCATCTCGCGGCAGGCGCTCACGGCGGCTTCGAGTCGTTCCCGCTGGTGGTCTTGGAGCCTGTCCGGGTGGGTGAGCAGGTAGCGCGTGAGTCGCTTCGGAGAGATTGCTGGCCGGTCGGATTCGACTCGCCCTTGGGTGATGTAGCGATACAGCAGATTGTGGCTTCCGGTGTAGCCGCGCTGTGTGATCTCCTCCAGCAGCTGACGCACGGGCACGGCCGGGTCCTCGCGGCGGCGGCCACGCAGGTAGTCGCGGAATGGGTCGACGAGGGTGGGCCGATACTGCGGTGCACGAACAAGCCGGTCGGGTTGATCAATGCGGGCGTATCGCTTCACCGTATTCAATGCCAGGTTCAGCCGGCGTGCGATTTCGAGCAGCCCCACGCCGTGCTTGAGCAGGTCATGGATCTGTTGCCAGCGTTGGCGGGTGGTCTCCGCCCGTGCGCCCTCGCGCAGTGGCGGACCGGTCTTGCCCCAGCAGGTGCTGTGCGCGGCGACCTCCTTCAACACGACCTCGGCGAGGTTGTGCCACAGATGCCAGCGATCGCCAACCTGCACCGCCGCGGGCAGGGCGCGACGGATCGCCTGGGCATAGGTGGCCGAACCATCCCGGCACACCACCTCCACACCGGGATGCTCCCGCAGCCAGGCCTCCAGCACCTCTGCTGTGCGGCCTGGCAACACGTCAACCCGCTCGCCGGTCTCCGCGTTGATGATCACGGTGGCGTAGCGTTGCCGCTTACGCAGGGCAAAGTCATCCACCCCGATCACCCGGGGCACCGACCTGGTCGGCAACGGCAACTGCAGCAGCGCCCGCAGCGCGGTCTGCCTCGACAGCACCACACCGACGGCGCCCAGGACCCGGGCGCTTGCACGACCGGCCAATTCCCGCGCAACGCTCGCCACGTGCGCGGCCAGCCGAACAGTTCGACGCTGATATCGCTGCACGATGCCGACGGGCTGCTCACGGAACGTCTGCCGCAAGCACCCAAGATGCCCGCAGCGCATCCGTCGAGTCCGCAGCCGTATCAGCACCCGCCGCCCGTCAACCGGCACATCGACCACTTGCCGGACGACATAGCCGTGCACCCGCCCCGTCGCCACCCCGCAGTCCGGGCAGTCCACAGGACCGGGCCGCGTCGATGCCCGTACCACGAGCACCCCAGCCTCATCGTCGACGCCATCGAGGACCAGGGACGACAGCCCCGAGAACACCAACGCAAGAAGTTGATCACCAGCGCACGGCGCTCACCCTGGCACAGCACCGAATCGGACACGCATCGTCACCACCGGATCCGTGCCAGAGCCCCGAGATCGGTGTTTCCGGCCCGACACGCCGGGTTGAGATCCGGCGAGATGGGCACCGAGAGTGATGACATCGGACCTTGTGAGTCCACGTAAGGGTGAGAAGCCGGCGCGGGAGCTGTCGCCGGAGCAGGCCGCCGCGGCGGCGATGGTGGCTGAGGCCAAGGCGAGGGGGCTGGCGTTGACCGGCCCGGACGGTCTGCTGAAGCTGTTCACGAAGAAGTGCTGGAGACCGCGCTGAACGAGGAGATGACTGAGCACCTCGGCCACGAGAAGAATCGGGCCGAGCCGGGACGGGAATCGGCGAACGTGCGTAACGGCACGCGGTCGAAGGCCGTGATCTCGGATGCCGTTGGCGAGGTCGAGATCGACGTTCCCCGGGATCGGGAGAGCGCGTTCGAGCCGCAGATAGTGAAAAATCGGCAACGCAGGCTGACGGATGTGGACGAGATCGTGCTGTCGCTGTACGCGAAAGGGATGACGACCGGGGAAATCTCGGCGCATTTCGCCGAGATCACTGGGCGCGCCGGCTGGAGTATTAGGCGCGCGCCATTGGCCAGGTAGGGACGTGGCCGGCATGATCGGTCCTCGGAATTCGGCGAACCAACGTCGATACGACGAGCGAATGGTGGGAGAGCGGCTGGCTGATCGGGTCGCGGCACGGTTCGGTTCCCGGGGCGGTCCAGCTTGTTGCTCATCGTGGCCCTGCGTCCGGGAGGTCTGGATGGGCGTAGCGTTGGTGGTGTCGGGAGCATCTCGTACGCCAGCGGTCAAGCTTGCGCCGTTTTCGACGAAGTCCAGGTCGGCCGTTATTGCGGCCGGGGATGGAGCGTCGGCATGATGTCGACTCCCCGCACACCGATTTCCACCACGCCGAGGATTGTCGAATCGTCTCGTCAGGTGCTGCGCTTGCGTTTGAAGCCCAAGGCACCCGCCACGGGGTATGTCGATGGCGCGTGGTGGCCGCGATCGCGGGATCTGGAGGCCGAGTTACCGGCGTTGCTTGCGGTGCTGGCCATTCGGCCGGGCCGGATCGAGCGGGTGGGCTACAATCTGACCGTGTGGCGGCCGGCCGTGCGTCGTCTTGCGTTCGACGGCGGCCTGATCCGATTGGAAGGGTTCCGGTCGCAGCACGCGAACACTGTGACGGTGGCAGGGCTGGGTCGGCAGCGCCTGACCCTGCTCGTGGTGCCACCTGACGCCACCCCGGCGTCTGCGCACGACGTGTTGATGCTGGCATCGCAGCGGGGCAACCGGGAAAGTAGCGAGGCGCTTCTTGCGTCGAGCCACGTCACGCCGGTCGTCGCGGAGAACAACACGGGCACGGAGTTCATGGAGCCAGAGACGCAGCGCTAGGAAGTCGATGGCGGCAGCGTCCGATGAACCCGTCGAGCGGGCTTGCGTGGCTCCACTACGGCGCGGCCCGCGCAACCGGGAGACGACCTCGCCATGACCACAAACGATCCGATCATGCCGGGGCCGCGCCCTTCTCTGCTCACCGAGCGGTTGATCCTGCGGGGCTGGCAAGTGGAGGACGCGCCTGCAGCGCTGGCCGTCTACGGGCACGCCGCAGTGGCGCGCTGGCTCAGCCCGGCGATGGATCGAGTGCCCGATCTGGCGGCCATGCGCCTGCTGCTGCAGCAATGGATCGCCGAAACCGAGCGCATAGCGGTACCAGCCGGGCGCTGGGCCATTCAACGGCGCAGCGACGGCCGGGTCATCGGTGGGGCGATTCTGCTGCCCCTACCTCCGGGCAATGAGGATCTCGAGATCGGCTGGCAGCTCCACCCTGACACGTGGGGCCAGGGATACGCCAGCGAAGCCACCTACGCCTTGGCAGCGTGGGCCTTCCAGCACGATGCCGACGAAATCTTCGCCGTCGTCCGGCCGGGAAACACCCGGGCCGCCGCCACCGTCCGCCGCAACGGCATGCACTGGGTCGGCGAAACCAGCAAGTACTTCGGGCTCACCCTGCAAGTCTTCCGACTCCGCCCGGCCGACCTCAACCATGCCGCACCCAACGCTCAGCTCCCGCCGACCTTCGGCGCGAACTGACCTGCGGTGTCTGAGCGTGCTGTCACGTCTTGAGTGAGAACGATTTTCCGGATGCCGATGCGTCCGCCGAATTTCCAGCGAATCATGCGCGTCACCGCATCCTTCGACCACTGCGTGCAGGCCGTGACAGCGTCGCGGGGTACGCTGGCAGAAGATGTGACACGGCACTCGAGACCCCGGTGCGCTGTCTGAGCGGCACAGCAGGAGGTTTCGGATGACGGCCGTATCCGCCGCCGATCGCAGGCGCGGGAGCGATTTCGCCGAACTGTCCCGTAGCATCAAGCAGGCCGGACTACTGCGGCGTCGCCATGGTTATTACCTGGTCAAGAGTGCGTTCACCCTCGCCGCGTTCGTCGGCGCCTGGGTCATCTTCGGTTATGTCGGCGATTCGTGGTGGCAGCTGCTCACCGCGGTATTGCTGGCCGTGGTGTGCACGCAGCTGTCGTTCCTCGGTCACGACGCGGGACACAAGCAGGTCTTCCGCGGTCGGCGCGCCAACGACGTGATGGGGTTCGCCTACGCGGGGCTGGTCGGACTCAGCTACGGCTGGTGGATCGGCAAGCACAACCGTCACCACGCCAACCCCAACCACGAGAACGACGACCCCGACCTCGGCATCCCGGCATTGGCCTTCACCATTGGTCAGAAAGACACCAAGCGCGGATTCCTGCGCTGGATGGCGAAATACCAGGCATTCCTGTTCTTTCCACTGCTCTTACTGGAGGGCCTGAACCTGCACTGGGCCAGCCTTCAAGCCGCCTGGCGCGGCCAGGTGAGGCAGCGCCATTTGGAGAAGACCCTGCTGGCCGTGCACATCGCCGGTTATCTGGCCGCGGTGTTCCTCGTGCTCTCACCGTGGACGGCGATCGTGTTCATCCTGGTGCACCAGGGTTTGTGGGGTGTCTACATGGGATGCTCGTTCGCTCCCAACCACAAGGGCATGCCCAATCCCGACGGCCACTCGTGGGACTTCCTGCGCAAGCAAGTACTCACCTCCCGCAACGTGCGCGGCGGTCGCTGGGTGGACTTCACGCTGGGCGGGCTGAACTACCAGATCGAGCACCACCTGTTCCCCAGCATGCCCAGGCCCAACCTGCGCCGGGCACAGCCGATCGTGCGCGACTTCTGTGCCGCACACGGTATCGACTACAGCCAGTGCGGCCTGTTCCGCTCCTACCGCCACGTACTCCGACACCTGCACGAGATCGGCGCCCCACTACGAGCCACACCCTGAAAGAATGCCGGACTTCTTGCTCCGGCAGACCGCCGACACGCCATTGACCGACCGTTGATCTTGTCGGCTGTTGGAACGGGTCCAAAGTGCGACGTCAGGCGGTGATGTCGCCGAGTGCTGTTTCCCACCAGGTTGGCGCGGCTGCCGGCGGGATCGACCGCGGCACGCGGATGATCCGCTCGTCTGTTTCGGTGTCACGCGGGCAGGCTTCGAGGAGTTCCAGGACCGTGGCGAGCATGGCTGTGACAATGAGGTCGGCCATCATGTGGAGGTCCTCGGTGGTCCAGTCGCGCAGGTAGGTGAACCGGGCAAGGTCAACGGCGAGTTCACTGGTGAGCAGCTTGAGTTCGAAGGCGATGGCCTGCCGCACCGGGCCCGCGCCCCCGTGTCGTTCCCTGATCACGAAGCGGAAGTGGTCCTCCTGAGCGCAGTGGCGGTAGTGGGATCACGCCGGTGCTGTCGATGCCGCGCACGCTCGCCGACGAGGACCACCGGGGCGAGGTCGTGTTCCTGCACTACGCGAACAGCGGCGACGACGTGCCTCATTTCGACGAGCTGACCACGCAGCCGGCCAATGTCCGGGTCGTCCTCGGGTGCACCCAGGCCGAGGGTGGCGACCTGCGTGGGTTCTTCTCGGCGGAGCATCTGGAACGCGCCGCGCCGTGGTATCGGGAGGCGGAAACGTACCTGTGCGGGCCGGAGCCGCTGATGAATGCCGTTCGCGAGCTGTATGCCGAGAAAGATTTGAGTGAACGGCTGCACACCGAAGAGTTCACGCCCCCGCCGCTGAAGCTCGACGCGGCGGCCGCGAACGGACGAGTTCGCTTCGCCCGCAGCGGCAGGGAGATCGAGATCAACAGGTTCCTCGCTTTTCGTGTAACGTCAAAGGTGTCGAGGGCATTTCGTAGGTCGGCGGTCAAGTCGGTTTCGTTTTCGGCAAATGTAGTCAGGCTGACGTATGTCGGCCCGGGACGGGAGCACCGACATGACGTCGGGCCCGCGAGTTCGCAGCACTATCCCCACGGCCACGATGGTCACCGAGCCGCCTCGGCTGAAACTCCGCTCGGGAATGAGGCCCAGGAGGCCCACCGCGGGATACGTCGACGGGGCCTGGTGGCCCCGATCACGGGACCCGTCCACCGAACTGCCGGCACTGCTGGCCGTGCTGGCAGCCCGGCTGGGACCCATCGCCCGGATGACCTACCACCCAAAGGCGTGGGATCCCTCCGCTCGCCACGTGAACGCCGACGGAACTCTTGTTCGGCTCGGCGAACACGGCCTGCGGGATCCGGATACGGTCGATGTGACGACCTCCTCGGGCCACCACCTCACGCTCATCGTGGTTTCCCTGCCGGTGGGAACGGAGAGCGACACCGCTCGCTCTCACCGGGCGATGTTGGCTCCGAGCCGGGGAGGCGGTACCGAACAGCCGATGGACGAGCTTCTGTCGCCGACTACGGCGGGGGCCACGTCGTCGCCTCACCATGCGCCGCCGACCGGCGCCCAACGCGGCACGTCTTTGCGCAAGACCGCGATCCCGACGCGTCTCGGGCTGTCCACCCGACCGGAACGAGGTCCTATGACCAGCGTGGACCCGGCCCGGGAACAGGAGGCGGTGACCGAAACCGTTGCTCTCCGGCACCCGGTCCCACATGAGCTGGCCGTTCGACCGTGACACGACCAACGTCCCCCGGTTCGCCCCAGATCTGGTCGCCGACCCCGACATCCGCATAGTCGACCGGCTGTTCCCGCCGGCGCGAGCGCGCGGGTTCCGTCGGCGCCTGATCACGATGTCGTGGTGGGGAGCACGGCGTTTCTGTGACCCGGGTTGGCCCGCATCTCCTTTCAGCATCACATGATGTGGCCGGTGAACTCGATCCGCCACATGATCGGCGAAGTCCCTTCACCAGTCGCGACAAGTCGGCCGATTTCTGGCCGCTGGCCCTGTGGTCCATGGGCGGGCTTTGCACAACTCCCACCACGCCGACCCCACCTGCGCTCGCCACGGCGTGCGCCGCGGAGAGGTCGACGTCTCCGGACGGCTGACCTGGCTGTATGAGAAACCGGGCCGGGCACGGCAGGTTCGGTGGCCGAGGGCCAGGCGGCTGGCGACACTCGCCAACCCCACTTAGGGTCCACAACGCGCCGAGCCTCGCCCTCGACAACAGAGCCAGCACAGCCTCTGGCGGAAGCCCAGGAGGCGAACCCGGTCAACCCGGCTCAGACGTACTCGGCCAGACGCCCGGCAAGCTCGCGGCGCTCGCTCGAGAAGACCGGTCGGGGTGAGCCGGATCGGCGGCCCGCGACGACGTCGGTGACGAACCGGGCCACCACAGCGGGCGCCGGCACGACATCCTTGCCGGCAAAGTAGGCCACGACTATCGGCGCGTCCCCAGGAATTGTCTCCACGGCGACCGCCCACCCCTGTCGCTCACTCCAGATCAGCATCAGGTCGTCACCGGGGCGTCCGCGCCAGCGCCGCGTCAATCCCAGGTAGGCCGTCGCCGTGTCGCTGATCTCGAACGAAGTCGCCTCGGCAGGCACCCCGACGGCCTCGGCCACGGCCCGCAGGTATCCCGCCAACCCGCGGCTGAGGGCCGCAGTCCTGTCGGTGCCGTCGTCCATGCTCACCAGGCTATGCCGCGCGTACCAAAACTGGTCGGTTCCGGCACCACCGCAGGTCCGCTCAGTCCCGGACTACCGCGCCGTCGGCTGGCTCCCAGGCCATCCATCGCAGACCAGTGATCACACGGGCACGTCCCATTCCACCATGACGCAGGGCCTTCCTGTCGCTCAGATGGCGACCGAGGTCACGGGCACCGCCCGCCGAAAACTCGCTCTGGCCGGCGCACACGCGCACCCCGGTCGCATAGCGGACGTCGCGCATCGCGCGCCGGCCGTTGTGCCACCGGCACGGCTCCTCCAGCCAGTGCAGGTCGAGGTCGGCGACCCGGCGTGTGAAGCTGATCGCCTCCTCGACGGTCCATCCCTGGTTCGCGTCGGCTCGGCCAGGATGGAGTAGGGCTGGTGCTCGTCATGGGTGGAGCGCCGCACGTAGATCCCCCACCCGCACATCGCGGGCACCGAGGTGCACCATGCCCCAGCACACACCCGACCACGCCGAACACGACCACCAGCACGACAACGGGAACGATGGCGCCGTCGACCCCCGCACCAGTCGGCGAACGCCGGTGACGAGGTTCCCCTCGGCGAGTTTCACTGGACGGCGCGCCGCCCAGTGACATCGGTAAATCCGGTCATCACAATATCGCTCATGCCAAGGTGATGGGGTATGCCGCCCGTCCGTGACGTCGCTCAGAACAGGGTCGCGGGCCTGCCCAGTTCCGGCTCCGGCAGCGCGTCGAGGCCGGGCACCAATGCCCGCACGTCGTCGTGGAACCGGCGGGCGAGCGCCGGCGCGTCGTCGTTGTCGGGGGTGTGCACGAAGACCGTTGGCGATCGGCCCTCGCGCAGCCAGCCGGCCACCACCTCGGTCCACGGCCGCCATCCCTCGACCGTCTCCTCTATCGAGTCCCGGCCCAGATAACGGACGATCGGCCGGTCGGTCAGCGCCCGCGTCCGCCGCGGCAGCCGCGGCTTCTTGGCCCAGGCGTCCTGCGCGACCTCGCTGGCCGGCGGGTTCTGGAAGAAGACCGTGGTGTCGAACGGCACCCACTCGGCGTCCGCGCCGGCGAGTGTCTCCTCCAGCAGTGCCGTCGCGCGGGCGTCGGTGAAGAACCCGGGATGGCGCACCTCCACGGCGCGTCGGCGGTCGGCGGGGAGCCGGCGCAGGAAGCGGCCGAGGGCGTCGACGTCCGAAGGGCCGAACGAGCCGGGCAACTGGGTCCACAGCACCGCCCGTTCGCCGAGGGGTTCCATCGCCTCCAGAAACGCCCGCATCTCGGCCTCGACACCGACGAACCGGCGCTCGTGCGTGACGACCTTGGGCAGCTTGACCACGAACCGGAAACCGGGATCGACCTGCTGCGCCCAAGCCACGACGGTGTTGCGGGCGGGGGTCGCGTAGAAGGTGGTGTTGCCCTCGACCGCGTTGCACCAGCCGGCATAGGCCCGCAGACGCTCCTTGGCCGGCAGCGACTGCGGCAGGAACCGCCCGGACCACGCCTTATGCGTCCACATCGCGCAGCCAACATGAAGACGTGCCACCCCACCCACCTCCCGTCGGCCGTGAATGAAACTACTACCCGGGCAGCCGTTTTCACTCACGGCCCTGGACCGGCACCGTCGGCAGTGCTTGGGGCTGTCGGTTCCGCCTGAATACTGACCCTCTGGTTCCGCTTGGGTTCCAGTACTTGTCGCAACACCCCTGGTAGAAGAGGGCGTGCTGGTGGCGAGGCGTGGGATGAAGCGGCGGCTGGATCTTGAGTCGCGGTACTGGACGTTGATCTTGTCGGGTGTGGGGACGGTGGAGGCGTGCCGGATTGTCGGGATCGGTCGTAGGACCGGATACCGGTGGCGGGGGGAGAAGGCCATCGCCTTGTGGAATCAGGCGCAGGCCGCCACGCAACACGCGCAGGCCCAGCATGAGCAGGCCGTGGCCCAGGCGACGGCCACCGGCCAGCCCGTTCCCACGTTTGCTGATCCGGGCGCGGCGACGCGCCAGGCCGCCCAGGACACCCTCAACCGGGCCCGTGCCCAGCTCACCGAGGTCGGCGATACCGTCTCGGGAGCCATCCAGGATGCCACCAGTGAGGCGCCGCGTGACGATGTATGGACAGGGTTCGCAAACTGTTCACTCGTGAGAACACTTGGCTCATCGAACCTCCATTTTCAGGCGCGGCCGGCACATCCCGCGAACGGACGCCGTGGCGCGTAACAATTCTTCGCGGCCGCATCATGTGCGTTGCCGCTCGGCCGCGGCGGTAATGTTGCGTGCCATGCCGCCGAAGATCGCGTCGTGGAACAGCGCGATCGATTTCCAGTACAGGTGGCCGGCGAGTCCGTGCGGTTGGAAGATCGCCCGCTGCCGATACGTCGAGCCACCGTCCGGCCGGGGTTCCACGGACAACTCGAGCCAGGCGCGGCCGGGCAGCCGCATCTCAGCGCGGAGCCGCAACAGAGTAGGCCGTTCGAGGTGCTCGACGCGCCACCAGTCGAGCGCCTCACCCACGTGGAGGCGGCGCGGATCGCGGCGGCCGCGGCGCAGTCCTACGCCCCCGAGCAGCCGATCGATCAAGCCGCGCACCGACCACGCGAGCGGGAACGAGTACCAGCCCTGCTCCCCGCCGATCGACTCGATGACCTCCCAGAAAGTGGACGCGTCCGCGTCGCTGTGATGTTCGCGCAAGTCCTGGTAGAGGGTCCCGCCCGACCAGTCCGGGTCCGTGGGCAAGGCATCGGAGGGAGCCCCGGGCGCGGCCGCGTCCGACCAGCGGGTGGGCACGTCCGCGCTCCGGACGTGGGCCAACGCCAGCTCGATCGCGGGCTCGTAATGCAGGAGTCCGCCGTGCGGTTCGCCGAGGTAGCCCGCGATGTCCTTTTCGCGGCAGACCACCTCGTGCACCAAGGATTCGATCAGCGGTACGGCGATGCTGCGCGGGACGGGCGTCACCAGGTTCACCCACTGCGCCGACAGCCACGGGGTGAGCACCGGCACGGGCAGGACCAGACGTCTCGGCAATCCCGCCACCACGGCGTAGCGACGCATCATCTCCAAGTAGGTCAGCACGTCCGGGCCACCGATGTCGAAACCGCGGTTGAGCTGGGCGGGCAGGCCGATCGCGCGCACCAGGTAGTACAAAACATCGCGGATCGCGATTGGCTGGACGCGGTTGCGCGCCCAGCGCGGTGTGACCATGACCGGGAGCCGTTCGGTGAGATAGCGCAGCATCTCGAAGCTGGCCGAGCCGGAGCCGAGGATGATCGCCGCCCGCAGCACGATCGTGGGCACCCCTGAGTCGAGCAGGATCTGCCCCACCTCGGTCCGCGAAGCCAGGTGCGCGGACAACGGCTCGCCCCGCGGTGTGATGCCGCCGAGGTAGACGATGCGGCGGATACCCGCCTTGCCCGCCTGGTCGGCGACGATCCGCGCGGCTTCTGAATCCAGGCGCACGAACTCGCGTTCGTACAGCGAATGCACGAGATAGTAGACGGCTTCCTGTCCCTCCAGTGCGGCAGCGACACTGCCCGCGTCGCGCACGTCGGTCGCCACGATCTCGGCCCGGTCGCGCCAGGGCACCTCGGCGAGCTTGGCCGGACTGCGCGCGGCCGCGCGCACCTGATGCCCGGCCCGAATCAGCTCCGGTACCAGCCGGCCGCCGATGTACCCCGTCACCCCGAACACCACACAACGCATCCGCTCGATTTTCGGCTAACCCCGTCACCGTCGATGTCGCCGGCGGCGATTTCGTCAACTTCCGCGTGAACCGCGCCGATCACGGCGTAGCCGTTGCCGCAGGCGAGGAAGGCGCGTCATGACTGTCCCGTGGTGGACTCGCCGAGGCGCCGATCTGACTGGGCTACCAAGAAGTGTGGCCAGCAGTCTCGCGTCGGCTCCGCATCGTCGCCAGGGCGTGACGCGGGAACCAACGGC
>Ga0310811_10011595_pt1 | contig 11441 bp, 7 predicted proteins | sample YCmetagenome_FD_207642 | JGI IMG/M metagenome (GOLD analysis project Ga0310811, IMG submission 207642) | Soil microbial communities from experimental microcosm in Duke University, North Carolina, United States - YC | ecosystem: Engineered > Artificial ecosystem > Soil microcosm > Unclassified ... | reverse complement strand
TGGTTGACTTGGTTGTTGGCTTGAACACGAATAATGAACTGTTTTTTGCCGGCTCGCAATCCCTCAAATGGCCTGGTCGCCAAACTATTTTCGCCGGTTTTGCGAGCAATTCAGATATTCGCCGCGCGTTGTCGTCATTTTTGGGGACGCATTTCGCGATGCCATGGTTTCAAAAACCGTTGCAAGATATTCAAATCATCCTCAAATGTCTCCACCGAAGTTGACCCGTCAGGCGAAAAACCTTTTGCGATGCGCTTGACCTGCCGGTGCGGCTTGGCAAGATGGCTCCACCAAAAACACCACTTATGCCAAGACCAGTCACTCTCTTCACCGGCCAATGGGCCGACCTCTCACTCACTGAACTCCTGCCGCTTGTCAAAAAGATGGGCTACGACGGCGTGGAACTCGCCTGCTGGGGCGACCACTTTGAGGTGGACCGCGCCCTCGCCGAACCCGATTACTGCAAAAAGAAATGGGCGCTGCTCGCGAAGCACGGCCTGAAATGTTTCGCCATCTCCTCGCATCTGGTCGGGCAAGCTATCTGCGATTTAATTGATGAACGCCACAAGGCAATTCTCCCCGCCGATGTCTGGGGTGATGGCAAGCCCGAAGGCGTCCGCCAGCGCGCCGCCGAAAAGATGAAGGCCACGGCGAAAGCTGCGCGCAAATTTTTTGATGCCAAGCCCGGCGCTAAGAAAGGTGAAGTAGCCGTTGTCAATGGCTTCACCGGTTCCAGCATCTGGCACGCGCTCTACGCCTTTCCGCCGACGAATCAGGAATTCCTGAACAAAGGCTACGCCGATTTCGCCAAACGCTTCCTGCCGATCCTCGACGTGTTTGAAAAAGAGAACGTCAACTTCGCGCTCGAAGTGCATCCCACGGAGATCGCGTTCGACATCGCCTCCGCGAAACGCGCGCTGGCCGCCGTCAAAAATCATCCGCGCTTCGGCTTCAATTACGATCCCTCGCACCTCGGTTATCAGGGCGTCAATTATGTGAAGTTCATCCGCGAATTTCCCGACCGCATCTTCCACGCGCACATGAAGGATGTGTGGTGGGGCCACGGCGACGGCACGGTCGGCGTGTTCGGCGGCCACACGGATTTCACCGACCCGCGCCGCTTCTGGGACTTCCGCTCGCTCGGCCATGGCGACATCAATTTCGAGGAAATCATCGTCGCCCTGAACGACGTCGGCTATCGCGGCCCGCTCTCGGTGGAATGGGAAGACGGCCGCATGGACCGCGTCCACGGCGCGACCGAAGCCAGCGCCTTCGTCCGCAAACTGGACTTCGCGCCGAACCAGGCGGCTTTCGACGCGGCGTTTGCCAAGCGCTGAAAGTGGTAGGGCAGAAGAACTGCCGCTCTGCCCCAATTTCTAATGCCGGCCAAACCGCCAACCATTTATCTGATTGCCGGCTGCAACGGCGCGGGGAAAACCACATTCGCGCGCGAATTTCTTTTGAAAGAAGTCGGCTGCTCGAACTTTCTCAATGCCGATTATCTTGCCCTTGGCCTCTCGCCATTGTCGCCGGAAATCGCGGCGATGAAAGCAGGACGATTGTTGCTCGCAGAATTCAAATCACTCGTTGCGCGGCGGGAAACCTTTGCCGTGGAAAGCACCTTGAGCGGACTCACCTACCTGCGATTGCTGCGGGCGGCGCAGCGGCGCGGCTTCCGCGTTTACATCCATTTCCTCTGGCTGCCCAAGCCCGCCAACGCCATCGCCCGCGTGCGCGAGCGCGTGAAGAAGGGCGGTCACAACGTTCCCGTGGCGGACATCCGGCGGCGGTTCGCGCGCGGGCTGCGGCATTTTGTTTGCGACTACGCGCCGCTGGCGGACCGCTGGGCGCTCTGGGACAACCTGATGAATCCGCCGGAACTGCGCGCGGATTCCCGCACTTGCACACCGGTGGAATTGCAGCGTATGCTTTTGCCATGAGCGCTGGACGTAAAATCAAATCCCAGGACGACTTCATTGCGCCGGCCCGCCGCGCGTTGCGCCGTGCTGCTCGCCGGGTTCGCACGGAAAATCTTCGTCTAGGTCTGCCGTTGATTGCGGTGAAGCATGGCAAGCCAGTGGCAAAACCCGCTTGAAACTTGAAACCTAAAACCGCCAACCCCGCGCAGCGCCCCGGCCTCGCCGAGGAAGAGGCGTTGAAAAAGGGGATGGAAGCAAAGTCGAAAGAGTTCGTGGAGAAGGGCGCGGAGGTTTACGCGAAGGCGTGAACTCGCTAAAATTCCTACATGGCAAAACGACTGACCGTTTTCTATTCCTGGCAAAGCGATTCTCCTTCGAATCTCAATCGGAATTTCATCGAGAAAGCACTGCATGAAGCACTGAAGAGGCTTCATTCCGATGCTGCTCTCGAGAACGCGTTGCGCGATACAACAGTTGAACTCGACAAAGACAACAAAGGAGTCGCTGGGTCACCTCCAATCACAGAAACCATTCTACAAAAAATCGAGGAATGCGCTGTGTTTGTTGCGGACCTTACTTTCGTTGGGCAATCCAAAGATGGAATGAAGAACGCGTCGGGCAAGCCTCGTCAGTTTCCAAATCCCAACGTGCTGATTGAGTATGGCTATGCTTTGCGTTGTCATTCGCATCGTAAGATGATTGGCATCATGAATACTGCGTTTGGCAACCCTGACGCCGAATCTCTGCCATTTGATTTACGGCATCTTCGATGGCCAATTACGTATCGTCTAATGGAAGCATCAAGTGTCGACAAGGCCGATCAATTTGAAAAACTCGTAGGAACACTAGTAGAAGCCCTTGGTTTGATTTTGTCGAACCATACTCCCGCAACCAAGAACGTGGAGGTTTTTTCGATTCAAAAAGCGACTAAGAATCCTGCGGTCTTCTCTGAGTCCGCCAATGAACTAGTCACTGATCGCTCAGGTGACTTTGTCATTCCGGACGGCGGCAAAGCCTATTTGAGGTTGTATCCAACAATTGCTGTTACCGCGATTGAATCAGAGTTGGAGGCAAGAGAAATTGCGGTCAGGGGAAATCTTCAGCCTTTAGGTAGAGTCAGCGGTTGGGGATTTGATCGAAACGAGTTTGGGGCAATAGTTTTCCAGACACCTGAGAACGGAAAGTTATTCAATTTCACTCAACTCTTCTTAAGCCGAGAGATCTGGGGTGTAGACGCGGAAAGTTTGAACGCGGAGCGAATTCTCCAGGGCCTACCAGCGAGAAGAAGCCATACATAGCAAACGTTCATTTGGAGAATTGTTATGTGAATGCTTTGGCCAATTATCTGGTTTTTGCCAAAAACCATTTGAAGTTACCACTTCCGCTTCATGTTGAAGCCGGAATGGTAGGAATCAAAGGTTATCCAATTTCGCTGAACGGCTTTCATATCGGCGGTAGGTCATTACGTGATTCTATTTCCTGGCATGTCGATTTGGACTCCTACGAGAAGCCTGCTTGGGAAATCCTTGGGCCGTTTTTCGACCGGATATGGGCTAATTGTGGCATTGAACGCACTGCGCAACAACAAGCTGAGGTGGTAAATCGATTTACAGCTCGGAGATAGTTCGACTGCAAATCCAGAAACCAACTCAAGTTTAGCGTCCTTGAATACCATGAATACCAATAAAAAGGAGTTGTCCCCTAAACAACGCGCCGAGTTGCTGGCCGCGTTGAAAGCCCGGTTTGACGCGAACAAGGCCCGTCACCCAGGTTCGGTGTGGGCCAAGGTGCAGGCGCGGTTGGAGGCCAAGCCGGACAAACTGTGGTCGCTCGCGGAAATGGAACGCACCGGCGGCGAACCGGATGTGGTGGGCGTAAAATCGGGCGAGTTCGTCTTCATGGATTGTTCCGCGCAAAGTCCCAAGGGTCGCGTCAGTTTTTGCTACGACCGCGCGGCGTTGGATGCGCGCAAGGAACACAAACCCAAAAACTGCGTCCTCGATGCGGCGGCGGACATTGGTGTGGAGGTCTTGACGGAGGAAGAATATCTCGCGCTGCAACAGATGGGCGAGTTCGACACGAAGTCGTCGAGCTGGTTGCAGACGCCGGCGGAGATCCGTGAACTTGGCGGCGCGATTTATGGGGATCGACGCTACAACCGCGTCTTCATCGGTCACAACGGCGCGGATTCGTATTATCAAGGCAGGGGATTTCGTGGTTCGCTGAAGGTCTGATTTCTGCACAATTAACTGAATTTGCGCCTGAGGATGGATTTCATCAATGGTCATTGCCTTGAATCCTGATGGAGTTTATTCCAAGCTGGCGCACATGAATCCAAAACAAAGTTGTCCGCACGGTTTGGGCTGGCTCATTACTATGTCGTTCTTCGGAATGCTGGCGTTTTCTGCCACGGCAGTCGCGCAGAATAATTCAGCCAGACCGAATTTCGGAAACACATTTCCCGCCCTGCCGCTGGAACAATCGGCGAGCCGTGGCATCGTGACGCGCGATCCTTCTGATGTTGTGCAGTGCAAGGATGAATACTGGGTCTTCTACACGGGCCGGGGCGTGCCGTCGTATCATTCCAAGGACTTGGTGAAATGGGAACGCGGACCGGCGGTTTTCAAGACGGCGCCGGCATGGATCGCGAATATCGTTCCCGAAAATCGTCACATGTCCTACTGGGCTCCGGACATCATGAAAGTGGGCGACCAGTATCTGCTTTACTATGCAGTTTCTTCGATGGGCAAAATGACTTCAGCCATCGGCTTGGCCACCAATCCCACGCTGGATCCAAACGATCCCAATTACCACTGGACGGATGAAGGATTCGTTATGCGGACGCAGGACGGCCAGCCAGGTGATGCCTACAATGCGATTGATCCAGCCGTGTTTCACGACACCGATGGCAGCTTGTGGCTGGTATTTGGTTCCTACTGGTCCGGCATCAAACTCATCCAGTTGGATCCGAAAACCGGAAAGCGGATTGCGCCGGATTCGAAGATGTATTCCCTGGCTTACAATGAATCCATCGAAGCTTCCTATCTGTGCCAGCATGATGACTACTATTATCTGTTCGTGAACTGGGGTTCATGCTGTCAGGGCACCAACAGCACCTACAACATCCGCATCGGACGCAGCAAATCAGTGACCGGGCCTTACCGGGACAAAGCCGGTGCGGACATGATGGGAGGTGGCGGCAGCGTATTTCTGCCAACGGCCAATGGGCCGTTGTTCGGGCCGGGACACGCAGGGATTTTGAAGGTGCAAGGCAAGGATTGGTTCACTTCGGATTTCGAAGGTGATGTTCGAATGGGGGGACGCGCCACGCTAGCGATCATGCCGCTGCGTTGGAATGCGGACGGCTGGCCGGAAGCGACGGTGAATGACGTCAAGGCTGGTCCGACTGCGGAACCGGGAACGAAATAAATAAAACCGATACCGCCAGTTTTTCCATTTCCATTAAACTCATACGAGATGACCACACCGACCCTACAATTCCTGCGAAAACCGTTCCGGAAGCGCCATGGCACCGGCAAATTTTTGTTCCTCGTCTGGATGGCCCTGGCCTTGGCCGTGCCCTTGCGCGGCGCGGAAGGCCAAGCGTCCGAGCCGCTGGTTGAAAAGGTCGCGCCCGGCGTCTGGCGCATTCGTTTTGGCGCGCCGGAAACCTTCACGCCGACGCATTTTCGCACGGCTGCCATTGACCAAGCGGGTCTTGAAGCCACGCCCACCGGCCGCCCAATGCCATTGGATCTCGCCAAGATTTCCTTCCAGGTTTCGAACCGTGGCTGCTCGCTGCTGCTGCCCATGGAGCGACACGAAAGCATCTACGGTTTCGGCCTGCACACGGTGCTGTTCGACCTGACGCAATCCGTCGGCCAGGCTGGTCGCCGGGTTTTTCTCAAGCCGACAGATTCACCGGAGAACGATCGGGGCGAGTCGCACGCGCCGGTCCCGTTTTACGTGTCCACGGAAGGCTACGGCGTATTCGTGGATACGGCGCGCTTCGCCTCGTTTTACACGGGAGATGTTGCGCCCGTGCGGGAGGTGGCGGAAACCGAAGGCGGCGGAGTGCAGACCAGCACCACGGAACTCTACCGCGCCCGCGTGCAGCGGGTGAAAACGATGCTCGTGGATATCCCGGCCGCCAAGGGCGTGGATGTTTATGTCTTTGCCGGACCGACCATGCTCGATGCCGTGAAACGTTACAACCTGTTTTCCGGCGGCGGGGCGGTGCCGCCGTTGTGGGGATTGGGCGTGCAGTATCGTGGTTATGCCAAATTCGGCGCAGAACAAACGCTCTCCCTCGCCAAGCGCCTTCGTGACCAGCACATGCCGTGCGACGTCTGGGGAGTCGAACCCGGCTGGCAGACCAAAACTTATTCCTCGTCGTTCGTCTGGAATACCAATCAATTTTCCGATCCGGACGATTTTCTGGCAAAAATGCGCGCGATGGGATTTCAGATGAATTTCTGGGAACATGCGTTCACGCATCCCACCTCGCCGATGTATGATGAACTGAAACCCTGGTCGGGAAACTTTCTGGTCTGGGGCGGTCTGGTTCCGGATTTTGCATCACCCCAAGCGCGAAAGATTTTTCTCAAGCAGAACCGGTTGGCGCTGTTCGACCGTCATGTCGAAGGCGTGAAGCTGGACGAATGCGATTACCAGCCCGAATCGGCAACACCCTGGTCGTTTCCGCCGGCGACCACGTTCCCTTCCGGACTGGACGGTGAATTGATGCACTCGTTGTTCGGCGAACTTTACCAGCAAACCATGCTGGAGCCTTATCAGGAAAAGGGCCTGCGCACTTGGGGTTTGGTGCGCAATTCACAGGCGCTGGCCGGCCCGTTGCCGTATGTGGTTTACAGTGATTCCTATGACGCGCATTGCTATGTTCGCGGCCTGGTGAATGAGGGATTCAGCGGCCTCCTTTGGACGCCCGAAGTGCGGGACGCCAGTTCCATCGAGGATTTGTATCGCCGTTTGGAAACCGTGTGCTTCTCGCCGGATGCGGTCATCAACGCGTGGTTCATCAAGAATCCGCCCTGGGACCAGGTGAATCGCGATAAGAACAATCACGACGAATTAATGCCCGAATCCGAACGCGAGGCGTTGACCGAAGGCGTCCGTCAGGTGCTGGAATTGCGGATGAGTTTCATTCCCTATCTTTACAGCGCCTTCAATGAATATCACCTCACCGGCAAACCGCCCGTGCGGGCGCTGGTGTTGGATTGGCCGGAAGATCCCAAGGTGCGCTCGATTGATGATGAGTTTATGTTCGGTGATTCGGTGCTGGTCGCGCCCATGTTCGCAGGCGAACCCAAGCGGCAGATTTATCTTCCCGCCGGCGACTGGTATGATTTCTGGACCCACCAAAAACTTCGCGGCGGAACCACCATCGAAGCCACCAACGGAATGAAGCAAATCCCCTTGTTCGTGAAAGGCGGCACGTTGCTGCCGCTGGCCAGGCCGTTGGAATACATCAAGCCCGACACCGGTTTTGATATCACCGTCAACATCGTTGGCGACCAGCCGGCGGACTTCACTCTTTTTGAAGACGACGGTGTCACCACCGCTTACGCCAAGGGCGGACAGAACCAGGTCAAGTTGCATGCCGAGGGCGACAACCATGCCGTGCAACGCACCGGCAATTACCAAGGAATTTCCCGTTATACGATCACCGCTTGGAAACAGTTTTGACTTCCGGCCAAGTAAACAAAGGAAGCAAGGCCATGAATCTCATTCAAGGCTTCTGAACGAACCGGGTTTGGCTTACTGGTTCAACACCGGATTTTTGCGCCAGTCCTTGTCCTTGTCGAAGCCATATTCCGTCACGCGCGGACGCCGTTCGCGGAGGCGCACCGATTCGAGGCCGAGGTAGTAGCCTTGTGACGCAGGATTTCTGCCGACGCATTCCAACCGCAGCGTGTAGGTGCCCGGATCGGGCCAGAAGTCGAGCAGGTGGAATTCCTCGTTGACCACCTGCGGGCTATAGCCGTCCATCACATCACCCAGCTTCACGCCGTTGAGGAAGACCTGATAGCGGCCGAAATCGTAGGACTTCGTGAGGTTCAGCAGCAGCCGAAGCGGTTCTTTGTTTGTCACCACGAACGGAATCTCCATCCACGCACCGTCGGCCTGTTTGGGTTCATAGAGCAGTTGCGGGCCGTCGTAGAGATCAAGTTGCTGGGTGACGGCTTCACCGGCGCCGTGATGCGCGGCGTCTGCGAAGTTCCGGGCAAAAGCGATCACGTGATCCAGATTCGGCAGCGTGCGTTCGCGGGCGTCGGGCGCGCGGGCGGTGAAGGTGGGCGTGCCGGTTTGATACCAGAACGCAACGCTCGCGTAGTCGTCCTCGCGCTCGTTCCAACTGGTGGTTTTATGCTGTGGGTTCTCATCCGGCGAAATCCAACCGAAATGTTCCAGCGTCACCTTGATGCCTTTGTTAAAAACGATCGGGTCGTCGAGGTGCCAGCGGTAGGCGCTCGTGTGGCCGCCCACGATTCCCCATTGGTCGAAATAGGGCACGCCGAAGTAAGGCGTGCTGGTCTTCTTCAATCCCCAGGCCGAGAGGAAATAATCTTCCGTGCCCGTGCCCCAGATCGACGCCTTCTGCTCGCCGTCAATGTAGATTTTCTCATCACCTTCGCCGAACCACGCCGGGCTGCGCGTGCGCACCGCGAGCACCGTGCCGACGTAGTGGCCTTTGCCTTTCGTGTCGAGGATCACGTAATCTTTGCCGTGCTGGCACGGATATTCCTGCCGGTATTGCGCGTAGAAATAGGGCGTGTCTTTGGGCAACTGATCCAGCTTGATCCAGTCAATGTTGTAATAGAGCAGGCTGATCGGCTTTTCGCTCTGGTTGACAATCTCGATCCGGGCCGATTTCCGGAATGGCATCCGCCAAAAACAATTGTAAGAATCGCCGCCTTCCACAACCACCGGCAGGCTGATGACTTCGCTGCGCTGGCCAAAGCAATTGGCGAAGAAATCGCCCACCGGTGCCTCGACCGCGGGCCGCGGATTGCCGTCCCAATAAATTCGCAGCAACATTTCCTGATGGTTGGCCGAACCTTTTGGCGCCCACGTCTGTGGTTCCGGGCCAAGGAATGTCAGCCAGAAGTGCGTGATCGCGCCGGGGCCTTTTTCGTCCAGCAACACATGCGTCTCGCCGGGCGCGATGTTGAAGTTGTCCCAATTGCTCGCTTCGTCGAGATCGCCGCGCGGCTCCGCCTTGGGATCGAGCTTGCGCTCCGACGCCGGTCCGCGGCGCACCTCGCCGATGCGCATCGTGGACGTGGCGCGCATGGAGCGGCCCGACTGCGGCTTGGCGAGATCACCCATCACGTCCGCGCGGGTGGGCAATAAAGCCATGAATATGACGACGGCAGAAATGCCGGTCACGCGTGAGAAACGCTTCACACTGTTGTTTCGAATTTTCATGGTGATGTGAGTGTGGTTGGGTGTCTAACGTCTGGCTGCGGCAAGCAACCACTTCACTGCGGCGAGATTTTCCTGATCCGTTGCGCCGCGATATTCGGTGAGCCGGCCGGCCGGGAAAGCCTGATATTGCCGGCGGACAAACTCGATGCCCGCAGGCGTCTCGCCGGCAAGCCACAACGCGTGCGGAGCGTGCAACGCCAGCATGCCCGGCACGTCGCCGTATTTCGCGCCGCCGGGCAGGAAATTTGGATCGCGCAGGTTCAGCACCTGGCCGAAGCAGAAGCCGCGAGTGTCCACCGCCGCCGCGCCGATGCTGTCTTCACCGACCGCGCACGCCGCCGCCACCCACGGCCCGGCCCCCGTCAGGCCGACGATGCTGACCGGTTGGCCGCCAAATTCAACCTGCGCGATTTTCACGACGGTGAGGATGTCGTGAACGCGCTGGGAAAAGAGCGAATCGTTGTAGCCGAACGTGTAGGCCGCAGCCTCGCTCGAATTGTTCACGCGGCGCGTGGGTGTCACCGGTTTTCCGTCGGTCAGAAACTCGCCCTGATACAACAAATCCACGCCAATGACCGGCGTGCCCGCGGCGAGCAATTTTTGAATCTCGGCGCGCGGCGTGCCATCCGCTGCGAACAAGCCGGTCTTACCGGCCACGTCAACCCAAAGCACCGGCGGGCGCTCCACGGTTGCCGGCCGCAAGATCACGACTGGTAATTCCTCGTGGTGCGAACGGTTGCGGGCGAGACCGGTTTCCTCGGTGAATGCACCCTTTTTGACGCGGACTTTGGTTTGCCATTCCACGTCGCCGACCTCGCTGAATGTCCGGCCGATCACGATGCTGATGCCGCCACCGAACGTCCTCTGAAACTCCGCTCGCGATTGCTCGGCCGCCGCGAGCGATTTCTGCGCGTCGTCGTTGAGCCAGCGCAGCAGCTTGCGCTCGAAGTCCGGTCCGCCCGCCGGCGCCGGATGCGCGTCATCCCACACGGTCAACTCGGCGCGGGTGAGCCGGCGATAATCACGTTCAACGATCGGTTCGATTGCGCCGAGGTGCAGTTGGCGGTTCATCCACTCATACATCGCGGCGCGGCTGACGGCATTGTAGTTGTGGCCAAACTCCAGGTGCGGCGCGAGCGTCACATTTTCTGGCGCACCGAGCAGGGCATAGAGGCGCTGCAATTCAGGAAAGCCCTTTGCAGGCATCTCCCTGGTCCAGTCGTTCGCGGCGGTCATGCCGAGCGGCTTGGGCGCGAACAGCGCGGCGAACTCGACGTTGCCGGTGTCGATCCGCAAATCGCAGGCGTTTTCACAGGTGCAGCCGCCTTGCATCGCGGTGGACACCATCACGGCAGGAAAAGCCACGGCGGGGCGCGGATCAATCGCGCACAGGACGAACGTCTGCGAGCCGCCGCCGCTGGCACCGGTGACCGCCACGCGCTGCGGGTCCACGTCCGGCAGGCTCGTGAGAAAATCCAGCGCGCGGATCGAGTCCCACGTTTGCAGGCCCATGACGCTTTGAAAACGCGCCTCGGCCGGCGGGCTGAACAGGCCCCAGTTCTCGGCGGTGTTCATCTCCGGCCGCAGTTTTGAAAAACCGTGTGCCAGCGACTCCGGTATTTGCTGGCTGTCCGCGTAGCCGATCATGTCATAGAGGAAAACCACGCAGCCCAGGCGGGCGAGCTCCACACAGCGGGCCTGCAACACGCTACGCCCGCCGTCCTCGAACCGCTCCGCGCTGGCGGTGATTTCCTTGCGCACGCCATCGAGACCTTCGTCATGAAAACGGCCATCGTCCCAATGCCCATGCGGACTCAACACCGCCGGATGCCGCCCGCCGGTTTTCGGGCGGAACAGGCTGCCGGTGACGAAGAACCCCGGGGCGCTCTCGAAATACACGCGGTCCACCGTGTAATCGCCGCCATCAACGCGGCCGTGAATCACGGCGTTCAGCGGCGTCCGCGTCGGTAGCGGCCATAGTCCCAGCGCCACGAGCATCTGGCGGCGCACGCGCTCGGCACGTTGACTCCACTCGGCGGGCGACGGCGGTGGGGTGAACGGAAAATAGCCGTC
>Ga0310811_10011594_pt1 | contig 11441 bp, 8 predicted proteins | sample YCmetagenome_FD_207642 | JGI IMG/M metagenome (GOLD analysis project Ga0310811, IMG submission 207642) | Soil microbial communities from experimental microcosm in Duke University, North Carolina, United States - YC | ecosystem: Engineered > Artificial ecosystem > Soil microcosm > Unclassified ... | reverse complement strand
GCCGTGCTGCTCGGTGAGCCATGGCGGGATGCCGATATCCTCGGCGATTTCGGTTATTGGCTTTAGGGTGGCCTGCCGTGCGATTTCAAGTGCGGTTGGCATCGCCATGTCGGGTAACCTCCGGCCCTATTGACGGCTTTCCTTCCGCGATTGTTGCGCCGCGCTGCGTGGCAGCCATCAGCGGTAAGACCCAATCCCGTGGCAAAGATGTTATTAGTACCGCACAATGGGCGCGTGCGCGACTTCGGTCGCGGGGCGCTCGGCGGACGTGCCGGGTTCCGCATCCGTTTGCGCGTCGGCGAACCGCAGGTATAGCAGCGTGGCGTCGTCGCGCAGTGGACCGCCGACATGATCGAGCAGCTCATCGCGCAGCAACTCGGGCAGGCGGTCACCTTCTCCCAGATAGCGGGTCGCCGTTTTCGTTCGCGCGGAGAGGACCGCGGCGCGCTCCGCTAGCGGGTAGGGGCGGCCGTGTACGTCGTGGGCCTCGCTGACCCCGTCGGTGTAAAGGAGCACGCTGTCGCCCGGGCGGGCGCCGAGCAGGTCGGCGTGGGGCGAGAAGCCGCCCATGTCGAGGAGGCCGAGCGGCGGCGACGGCGGCAGCGCGTCGAGCAGCGTCGCCTGGCCGTCGCGCAGCAGCAGCGGCGGCGGGTGACCGCAGCAGACAATCTGCGCCTCGTCTTCGTCGCCATTCGGCAGGGACAAGAACTGGGCGGTGACGAACTCTTCCCCGTCGGCGTGATCAGCGACAAACGCGTGCAGCCGGGCGGCGACCACCTGCAACGGGTCCGGGTGCGCGGCGAGCTGCTGGAAGGCCCGGGTGACCTCCGCCGCGGTCCGGGCGGCGCGGTTGTCGTGGCCCATCACATCGCCGAGGAGCAGACGGACGCCGTTGGGCACGGCGACGGCACACGCGATGTCGCCGCCAGCGGGATGTCCAGCGGTTCCCGTGCCGTGGCCGCAACCGTTCGCCATCGCCGGGCGAGTAGCCCACGAGAAGGCACAGCGCATGCGTCCGCCTGAGGTGAGAGAGGGGGTCCCGGTAGGGATCGGGATCGGCTGTTACTTTACGGCAAGCACGCGTGACAACCCTGCTGAAACGGCAGCGGCGCGCGGTAGATTTTTTCGCAACGAGGCTGCTGACAGCGGTTAACTGTTCCCCTTTGTCGCTATTTCCGGGAGAAACGCATTTCAGCCGTTAACATTGGCAAATGTTACTACTGTGCCGATTTGAGGTTAGGCGGACTGGCCTTGCGCTAGCTCGATGAGCTGGTGAAGATTGCGGGCGGCTTCCAAAGCGGAGGCGCCCGACACGGCCACGAGCGCGATCGCGGCGGCCAGGAAGAGCAGGGAGAGCCCAGGGGGCGGGGCGAGCAGCGCGGCGACGCGGCGCGGCACCGGGCCCGGCTTGCCGCTCTCCTGAGCGATCAAGCCGAGGGCGGTCACCGTGGCCTCGCGGTCCGGCGGGGCGGCGGCGGACGCGAGCGCGGCATGGGCGATGGCACGGGCGGCCAGCGCGCGGTCACCCGCCTCCGCCGCGGCGCGTTCGTCGGCCCAGCGCTCGATCACGTAGCCGACCTCGGTGGCCGATGGGCGGAGCAACGGGTTAGCGGCGGCAGCCAGGCGCGCGACCGCGGTGAACAGGTAGTGCGAGTTCCTGGCATGGGTGCGCTCATGAGCAAGGAGGACACCCTGCTCCCCCACGGACAGCGCGCGGAGCATGCCCTGGGTGATCACGATGCGGCAGGGCCAGCCGGGAACCGTGTAGGCGTCCGCGTCGGCGTCCTCCGTCACGACGACCTCGCCCGCGCCGGGGAGGCCGCTCGCGTGGCGGTGCGCCCGCGCGATCGCCCTGAGGCGGCGCCACCCGGCCTTCCCCGCGGCGGTCAGGGCCGCCACGAGCAGCGCGCCGGCGACGATCGCCACCGGGACGGAGACCGCGTCGCCCTGCGCGATCGCCGACCGGGAGAGGTGGCCGACCGCGTCGACGACGGGGAGGCGGATCAGCGCGGACAGCGCCAGCAGGCCGAGCACCGCGCTTGACGCGAGCGCCAGGGCGAGGGCGCTGACCGTGAGCACCCAGGTCGCGATCGCCGGCGGCAACCGGTCGGCGAGCGGCCGGGCGGTGACGGCGGCGAGCAGCGGTATCACCAGCGGCAAGTAGATGGCGACGTGCATGGCGCCGCTAACCGTCTTCGGCGAGCATCTTGCGGAGGAGTTCTTCGTCGCTTTCCGACAGGGCCGAGACGAACCTGGCGAGGACCGCCCCGCGGTCCTGCTCTTCGTCGAGCACCTGGGCCATCCGGCGGGCAGCCAGGCCAGGCTCGTCCGCGACCGGCATGTAGTAGTAGGCGCGGCCCGACTTGCGGCGCTCGAGGACGCCCTTGGCGTGCAGCCGGGAGAGAATGGTCACAACCGTGGTGTAGGCGAGGTCGCCGCCGATCCGCTCCCTGACCTCCCCCGGCGACAGCGGGGCGCCGCCCTGCTGCAGGACCTCGAGGACGGCCGCTTCCAGTTCTCCGGCCCCGCGCCGGGCCGGCGCGGTACTTTCGTCACCGGCTTGGCCGGCTAGGTCACGCATCGGCTGCCATCCGCCCCTTCCGTCCGCTATCCTCTACGAGTCTGTAGAAATTGTAGCGCGGGAACGCCCCGCGAGTGCCGTCTCACTGACTAGGCTGCGGCGATTTGTCGCTAATGTGGGTGGTCGGCCGGCCCCCGCCGTCCCGTAGCGGAGTGGGCCGGGCCACAGTAAGCAGCTGCCGTTCGGGATACCCCTGATTTTCACCCCGGGACCATGAAAGGGAGGCGCGCCTATGTCGCACCACCTCACGTACCTCGAGGCGGTCGTCACTGGGCTCATCCAGGGCGTGACCGAGCTTTTCCCGGTTTCGAGCCTGGGCCACAACGTCCTGCTCCCGGCGCTGATCGGCGGGAGCTGGGCGCATGACCTGAACGTGTCCGCGCCAGGGTCGCCGTATCTCTCGTTCGTCGTCGGGCTGCACGTGGCGACGGCGATCGCGATGATCGTGTTCTTCTGGCGCGACTGGCTGCGGATCATCCGCGGGTTCTTCTCGTCGTTGCGGACGCGGTCGATCACGACGCCGGACGAGCGGCTGGCGTGGATGATCATCCTGGCGACGATCCCGGTGGGCATCGTGGGGGCGGCGGGCCAGAAGTGGTTCGTGAGCACATTTGCCAAGCCTGAGGCTGCGGCCGCCTTCCTGGCGATCAACGGGGTCATCCTGCTGGTCAGTGAGCGGATGCGGCGAGTGCGCGGCAACGGCGCCGGACGTGGTGGCGCAGTGGCCGGCACGCCGACGGTGGTGCTTCCCGCCGGCGGGGGCGTGCCTAGCGGGCCGGTGCCCGGCGCTCCTGGCGGGCCTTCTTGGGGACCTGCGGGGCCGGGTGGACCTGGCCAGCCCGGCAGGCCAGGTCCGGGACCCGAGGGGTACTCACAGCAGCCGTGGCAGCAGCAGTGGCAAGGGCCTGACCCGCGCGACCCCCGGTACGGCCAGCAGGGCAATCCGCAGTACCCGGGGAACGGGCAGCCGCAGTTCCGGCCCAACCCGCGCGGCGGCCAGCCCGGATACGAACCTGACCCGCGCGGCGGGCAGCCCGGCTACGGGCAGCAGCAGCCGCAGTACCAGCCCGACCCGCGCGGCGGCCAGCCCGGATACGGACCCGACCCGCGCGGCGGGCAGCCTGGATGGGGACCCGACCCGCGCGGCGGGCAGCCCGGCAACGGGCAGCAGCAGCCGCAGTACCAGCCCGACCCCCGTGGCGGGTACCCGCCCCAGGACCCGCGGGCTGGGCGCGGCGCGCAGGGGCCGGGCGCGCGGCACGTCGGCGGGCACGCGGCCGGGCGGCGCCCCGCGCCCGCGACCGACGGCGCGACAACCGACCACGCGGTCGCCGCGGACCGGCGGCTGTCCACCATGGGGTACGCGCGTGCGGTCCTTGTTGGAGCCGCGCAGATCCTCGCGCTGTTCCCTGGCATCAGCCGGGACGGCATCGTCACCGTGTTCGGCATGTGGCGCGGGCTGACCCGTGAGGACGCGGTGCGGTTCTCGTTCCTGCTGTCCGCGCCGGTGATCCTCGCAGCGGGCGCGCTGAAGGCAAAGGACCTGACCGGGCCGATGAGTGCCGGCATTCACGGGCCGATCTTGGTCGGGTCCCTTATCTCGGGGATTGGCGCCTATCTGTCCATTCGCTTCCTGACGAAGTACTTCAGCGAGGAGAAGTCGCTGAACCCGTTTGGGATCTACTGCTTGATCGCGGGCGTCTTGTCGCTTGCGTACCTGGTGCTGAAGTAACACCGCGGTCCCTAATTTCAGCTTCGCGCCCTTGGCGCGGTTGCACGGGCCGCACAAGAGCTGGATGTTCGCGACGGTGTTGGCGCCGCCGCGGCTGATCGGGATCACGTGATCGAAGTGCAGTTCCTGCGTGGAGCCGCACTGGCGGCACCGGCCGCCGTCTCGCGCGGATACTGCGATCTTCACATCCTGCGTGATGGCGCGCTTAGCTCGCTCGCCCGTAGGGGGCGGGATGGGCGACGGAGCCGGAGGCTGCATTAATGGCTCGGGGCCGGGCGGACGCGTACGGGAGCGCCCGGCCGTCCCGGTCGGCTTGGTGGGACCGGCGGGCGGGGCCTGCGGGACAACTGGGGCCTGCGGGTCGGGAGAGGCCGGCGGAGCCTGTGGAGCGGGCGCGGCCGGAGGGGCGGGCGCGGCCGGCTCAGCCCGTGTTACGGGAGCGGCGGAAAACGGCGCCGCCTCGGCCGTCTCAGTGGTCCCGCCGTTAGTGGACGGATGGTGGCGGGGGTCGTCGCACACCACGTGCGGAGATGGGTGCTGTAGGATTTCAGAGAGTCGTTCGAGTGCTCGTGCGAGAGTGATGAGCGCCAATCCGAAGCGGTTTGGGGGAATTTCGCTCGCGGCCACCTCTTGCTCGCTTCCGTGCGGTTGGCCGGGGTTGGCCAGGGTAAATCAATCGGGCTCGGGGACGCCCGATAGTTATCGCTTACCCGTCGCAAACCTCACCTTCCCAATAAAACCTAGAAATCCATCGAATATTCACACGCCGTAAACCTAAATGCACTGCTTGTTCGATATGTTCGGTTCATTTTGCCGGTCGAACGTGCGGACTACCGTGCATTTGCGCGTTTCCCGCGCTCGCGGGGGTCGTGGCTTGCGGGATATCTGGGTCTAGGCGGTGACGCCAGGGACGACCAAGCCGGACTCGTAGGCGATGACGACGAGCTGCGCGCGGTCGCGGGCGGACAGCTTGCTCATGATGTGGCTGACGTGCGTCTTGGTCGTGAGCGGGCTGAGGTAGAGGCGGGCGGCGACCTCTTCGTTCGACAGGCCCTGCGCGACCAGGGCCAGTACCTCGCGCTCCCGTTCGGTCAGGCGGGCTAGGTCTGGGTGGCGGCTAGCCGCTCTGGGTCCGGCCCCGGTGACGAGTGCCGCGGGCCGCGTGGCGAGCGAGGCGATCAGGCGGCGCGTCACGCTCGGCGAGAGCAGCGCCTCGCCCCGGTGGACCACGCGAACCGCGCGGATGAGCTCCTCCGGCTCGGCGTCTTTGACGAGGAAGCCGCTCGCGCCCGCGCGGAGCGCCTGGTAGACGTACTCGTCGGTCTCGAAGGTGGTCAGGATGACGACCTTCATGTCGTCAAGGTCCCGGTCCGCCGCTAGCTGGCGGGTGGCCGCGAGACCGTCGGTGCCGGGCATCCTGATGTCCATCAGGATGACGTCGGGGCGCTCGGCCTTGGCCAGCTCGATGGCCTGGTCGCCGTTGACTGCCTCGGCGACTACCTCGATGTCGTCCGCCGCTTCGAGCAGGACGCGGAAGCCGGCGCGGATCAGTGCCTGGTCGTCGGCTAGCAGGACGCGGATCATCGGGTGGCTTTCTCCTGCTCTTCCGTCTGTCCTGGCGACTGGTCGTGCTTGGCGGCGCCGCCGGGCTTGGTGTCGAGCGGCAGGGTCGCCGCGACCCGGAAACCGCCCCCGTGGCGCGGGCCGATCTCAATCGTGCCACCCGCGGCCGCGGCGCGCTCGCGCATACCGCGCAAGCCGTGGCCGGCCGCCGTACCGCCCGGGTCCTGGCCGACGGCGAGCTGAGCGGAGACCGGGAAGCCCGCGTCGATGATGAAGGCCGCGTACGCTGCCTCGCCGGCGGAGTCCGTCAGGCCGTGGCCGGTGTCGGTGACCTCGACGTGCAGCTGGTCCTTGCCGTAGTCGAGGGCCACGGCGGCGGTGGCGGGGCCCGCGTGGCGGAGCGTGTTGGTGAGCGCCTCCTGGATGATGCGGAACGCCGACAGGTCGGTGATCGCCGGCAGGTCCCGTTGCCTTCCGCTGATCGTCACCGTGACCGGGAGGCCCGCCGCGCGCACGCCGGTCACGAGGGCGTCGAGCCTGCTCAGGCCCGGGGTTGGCTGCGTCGGGTCGTCGGGGCTGCCCGCCGTGCGAAGCACGTCGAGGATCGCGCGGAGCTCACGGAGCCCGTCTTTGCTCGCGGCGCGGATCGCCTTGAGGGACTCAGCCGCCTCGTCCGGCCGGTCGTGCAGCAGCTGCGTCGCGGCCGCGGCCTGCACGGTGATGGTGGCCATCGTGTGCGCTACCACGTCGTGCAGTTCGCGGGCGATGCGCAGCCGCTCCTCCTCCACGCGGCGCTGGGCGTCCAGCGCGGCCTGCCGCGCCACCTGCAGGCGGGCAGAGTGCTGGTAGGCCCGGTTGGTGATGGCGAGCCCGACGAACAAGGCCACCGCGTTGTTCGCGGGGATAAGCCAGAAGCCCCCGTTGTTCCACCCGAGCGGGTTGGTCGGCCCGGTCGCCACCATGAGCACGATAGTGACCGCGACCGCCCAGGCCAGCGACTGGCGGACCCGTGCCCGCGTGGCGATCGTCACCAAGGCGATGGCGGGCAGCAGCAGCGCCGCGCCGTTTTCGTAGCCGGGGAGGGTGTAGGCGATGACCGCTGCCGTCGACAGGCAGACCACGAGCCTGGGGTAGCGCTGCCGCCAGGCCAGGACCGCGCCGCCGAACGCGACGAGCAGCAGCGCGGCGGTCGGTGTATGCGGCAGATGATGACTGCCGGTGAAGTATGCGCCGGGGGTGGTCGGGTGCGCTTCGCCGTAGGAGGCGGCTACCGCGATGATCGTGATCACCGCGGCCACCGCTATGTCGCGGGTCGGGGGGCGCCACTGGCCGCCGGGCTCGGTCCAGGCATGACGCAGCCAGCCGGGGAGCGCCGGGAGCGCCCAGCGCCGGCCTCGGCCCCGGCCAGGAAGCGCGGCCTGCGGAGTGCCCATGTGACGCAGCGTAGGCCGATTTCGCGCGGGCCACCATCCACTGAGGGAGTACTCCCCCGGGAGTAGGCCCGCGTTCCCTGCCGGGTTTGCTACTCGCCTGGCGGTAGCGGGAGTGACAACTTCCGCCGGACGCGCGAGTACGAGGCGTGGCGAGACGCTTGCGGTGGTTGGCGGGCATGCCGCCGCCGGGCTTACGGGCTCCGGGCTTACAGCCAAAGGTGAGGAAGACCCGAGATGCAGGTGCTAACACGCTTCGTACTACGTCACAAGGCGCTAGTAGCGCTGACGTGGCTGCTGATCGCCGTGGCCGGCGTCATGACGGTCAGCGGCACGACCCACCGCATGGTCAACGATTTCTCCATGCCAGGGCAGGCCTTCAAGGTGGACAACCAGATCGTCAAGCAGTACGGCAACGGCGGTTCGCAGGCGCCGTACGTGCCAGTGCTTACCGTCCCAGCGGGCGAGCGGGTCACCGATCCAGCGGTTGCCGCGCAGACGGACCGGGTGTTCAGCGCGATCGCCGCCGCGGTGCCCAATGTCCGGGTGGCCGATTACAGCTCGACCGGTAACCGTCAGTTCGTGACCAGCGACGGGCGGACGACGTTCGCGCTTGTGTTCACGCCCTCGTCAACCTCGTTCGGCGGCCCCACCCCTACCGGCGCGATCACCAGAGCCGCAGACGCGGCGCTGCCGCACGGGTGGCACTTCGGGCTGACCGGCGAGGACCTCCTCGCTAACGGCGCGCCCACGTCGAAGGGCACCGGGATCATGGTCGAGACGATGATCGGGTCGGTCGGGGCGCTGGTGATCCTGGCGCTGGTGTTCGGCTCGTTCCTCGCGCTGCTGCCGCTGTTGATCGGCGGGGTTTCCGTGCTGGGCACGTTCCTGATCGTAGGCGGGCTCACGGAGATCACCGGGATCAGCCAGATCGTCGAGTTCCTGATCGCGCTCGTCGGGCTCGGCGTGGCGATCGACTACTCGCTGCTCGTGGTGAGCCGGTGGCGGGAGGAGCGCTCGGCCGGGCGCTCGAACGCCGACGCGGTGACGGTGGCGATGGAGCACGCCGGACGCGCGGTTGTGTTCTCCGGGCTGACCGTCGCGATCGGGCTGGTGTCGATGATCGTGCTGCCGGTGCCGATGCTGCGCAGCGTCGGGTACGGCGGGGTGCTGGTGCCGCTGGTGTCGGTGCTCGTCGCGGTCACGCTGCTGCCGGTGATCCTCGCGTCAGTGGGGCCGCGCCTGGACTGGCCGCGGAAGCGGACCGAGCGGCGCCCCTCGCGGCTGTTCTCCTCGTGGGCGTCGATCGTGTACCGGCACCGGTGGGTGTCAGCGGCCGTGGGGCTCGGCATCATGGCGCTGCTGATTGTCCCGGCGCTGTCGCTGCATCTCGGGACACCCGGGTCCGCCGCTGAGGCGACGGCCGGCCCCGCGCACGACGCGCTGGTCAGCCTGACGTCCGGCGGGGTGCCGTCCGGGGTGCTGACACCGGCGGAGGTCCTCACGTCGAGCGGGTCTTCGGCTTCCGTGGCGGCCCATGCTTCGGAACTGCCCGGCGTGTACGCGGCGGTCGCGCCTGGTTCCGGTGCCGGGTTCGCACGGGCTGGTACCGCGATCGTGGACGTGCTGCCTTCGACCGAGTCGACGCTGCCCGCGGGGCAGGCCGAGATCGCGTCGATCGAGCACGCACTGGTCGGCAGCCCGGGCGTGGCCGGGGTCGGCGGCGACGGGGCGTCCCTGATCGACTTCGACAACACGGTGTACGGGGACTTCCCGCTGATGCTGTCGCTCATCGCTATCGCAACGTTCATCCTGCTCACGCGGGCCTTCCGGTCGGTTGTCCTCGCGCTCAAGGCCGTCGTATTCAACCTGATCTCGCTGGCCGCCGCGTACGGGGTCATGACCTGGGTGTTCCAGGACGGGCACGGGTCCATGGCAATATTCGGCGTACCCGCGACCGGGGCGATCACGATGTGGGTGCCGCTCATGGTGTTCGCGTTCCTGTTCGGCCTGTCGATGGACTACGAGGTGTTCATCTTGAGCAGGGTCCGCGAGGAGTACGACGTTTCGGGCTCGGCGCGAACGGCCGTGGTGAACGGGCTCGGCCGCACCGGGCGGCTAGTGACCAGCGCGGCGGCGATCCTGCTGCTCGGCTTCGTGTCGATGTCGACCTCCGGGCAGACCGACCTGAAGATCCTCGCCACAGGGCTCGGCGCGGGCATCTTCGTGGACGCCGTCGTGGTGCGGTGCCTGCTGGTCCCGGCGATGGTGGCCTTGTTCGGGCGGGCCAACTGGTGGCTGCCGGCCTGGGCAGCGCGCCTCCTGCGGGTCCGGGTCCCGGGGGCCCCGGTTCCGGCGCCTTACCTGTCGGCGCCAGCCTCGGTCCGCTAAAGGGACGACGCAGCCTCGGGAGCCGGCTCGGTTCCCGGGGCTGCCGCGTTTTCCGCGGTGATCCAGGCGTCGAGGCGCTGCCACCAGTCGTACAGCCAGGTGACCTGGGCGTCACGGCTGGCCGGCCGGGGGACGTTGGCGGCGGGGACCCGCCACCAGCGGGCGTGGATCTCCATGTCGGTGCGCAGGCTGCGCCAGACGTCGCGGACGCTGACCAGGCGGTCGAGGCCGGTGTGCGCCACGAAGACCACGTCGGCCCGCGGGCAGGCCGAGATCGCGGTAAGCGCCCCGGTGGCGTGCGGCGGGAGGAGGTTGGGCATCGCCGCCGCCCGCTCCGCCAGGTCCGGGCGGTCCTGCCGACGGAGGCGGTCGATGGCCCTGCGCCAGCGGTACGGGGTCCAGTTGCCGCCTTCGGGGAAGATGACCAGGGCGGCGCCCGGTCCCATGCCGGCCGCCAGGCGCCTGATCTGCTCGGTGTGCTGGGTGCCGGTGCGGCGCAGGAAGGCGTTGGGCAGGCGGTTGGCCAGGATGTCCACGCTCGGGTCGAGTTGCAGCGTGGCCTTCATGACGACGCGGGGACGGCGCTCACAGACGCTGAGCAGGTGGTGGATGAGCAGCAGCGAGTCACCGGGGCCAGCATGGCGGCTGAGTACGATCAGCGGACGGTCGCTGGCCGGGCCGAGTTCCCGGGGCCCGGTCACCGTCACCCGCAGCCCGCACGCCCGGCGCGCCGCCCGGTAGACCAGGTCGAGGAACCACCGCATGACGGCGTAGTGGCGGGCGTGGTACGGCGCGGTGTCCAGGCGGCCGCCGAACCCGCTCACGATCCACAGGCAGAGGAAGACCGTCAGCGCGGCGGTCTCCCCCGCCGACCAGATGAGCCCCAGCCAGGCCACCCGCAGCAGCCGCCCCCGGCGCACGCTGCCGGGACGCGTGCGCCGCCGGATCAGGTTGAACGCAAGGGTGAGCAGCGCCACCGCCGGGGTCAGCGCGGCCAGCGCGCCGGCGATCACCACGACAAGCGGCACAAGGAGCAGGCGGCGGATCGGCGTGGGGGGTAGCATCTGCGGCTCCCGGTGGACGGTCAGCGCCGGTCGGCCACCTGCGCCAGGTAGCCGGCCGACGCCGCGTAGGAACGGTCAATGCTGCTACTTACCTGTTTTCTGCCGCGATAACGGAACTGGCGCAATCCGGGCGGCTGTCGTTCGCCTCCCGTGGGCAGGACGTGGACCTGAACGTCCGGTGGCAGCGCCGACATCTCCTCGTGAAAACGGTGCCTGCGCGCGATCTCGAACGCGACGAGCCCCACTTCCCAGGGCCGGGACGGGACGGGAAGCGGGCTCTCGATCCGGCCCACCTGCAGGACGTAGACGATGCTGGCGCCGAGGGCGATCGCACGGCCAACGGGGATCGAGTCGACGAGGCCGCCGTCGAAGTAGTGCGTGCCGTCGATTTCCACGGGCGGCAGCAGGCCGGGAACCGCGCACGACGCCATGACGGCCGGGAGGAGCGGGCCGCTGGAGAACCACTGCGCTGTCGCGTTCTCGATGCTGGCCGCGACGCATTGAAACGGCAGCTGCAAGTCCGTGAAGTCCCTGGCGGGAAGCTTGTCGCCAAGGAGCTGGTGCAGCGGTTCGATCGCGTGCAGGTGGGTGCCCGAACGGGCCAGCCGAACCGCCCGGCCCCAGACGGTCTCGCTGAACACCAGCCCGAGGGACTCACTGCGCCACAGTTCCCCGAGCCG
>Ga0310811_10011593_pt1 | contig 11442 bp, 11 predicted proteins | sample YCmetagenome_FD_207642 | JGI IMG/M metagenome (GOLD analysis project Ga0310811, IMG submission 207642) | Soil microbial communities from experimental microcosm in Duke University, North Carolina, United States - YC | ecosystem: Engineered > Artificial ecosystem > Soil microcosm > Unclassified ... | reverse complement strand
CGATCACGATCTCGAAATAGGAGATCGGCGCGGAGAGGATTTCGTAGATGGTGCCGACGAATTTCGGGAAGTAGATGCCGAAGGAGGCGTTGGCGATGCTCTGCGTCAGCACCGACAGCATGATCAGCCCCGGCACGATGAAGGTGCCGTAGCTGACGCCCTCGACGCTGCTGATGCGCGAGCCGATGGCGGCGCCGAACACCACGAAATAGAGCGAGGTGGAGACCACCGGCGAGACGATGCTTTGCAGCAGGGTGCGCCAGGTGCGCGCCATTTCGAACTTGTAGATTGCGCGGACGGCTCGGAAATTCATGGCGCATGCACCAGGCTGACGAAAATGTCTTCCAGCGACGACTGCGAGGTCTCGAGATCGGCCATGCGGATACCGGCGGTGCGGAGGTCGCCGAGCAGGCTGGTGATGCCGGTGCGCTCGCTCTTGCTGTCATAGTCGTAGATCAGTGAGTTGCCATCGTCGCAAAGCTCGAGATTGTAAGGCGCGAGCACGGCCGGAACGGTGTCGAGCTTGCCCTGCAGGCGCACGGTGAGGCGCTTCTTGCCGAGCTTGTCCATCAGCCTGACTTTCTCCTCGACCAGGATAATCTCGCCCTTGTTGATGACGCCGATGCGGTCGGCCATCTCCTCGGCTTCATCTATGTAATGCGTGGTGAGGATGATGGTGACGCCGGAGGCCTGCAGCCTGCGCACCACTTCCCACATGCCCTTGCGCAGTTCGACGTCGACGCCCGCGGTCGGTTCATCCAGGAACAGGATCTGCGGCTCGTGGGACAGCGCCTTGGCGATCATCACGCGGCGCTTCATGCCGCCGGACAGCGTGACGATCTTGTTGTCCTTCTTGTCCCAGAGCGAGAGGTCCTTGAGCACCTTCTCGATGTGGGCGGGGTTTTTCGGCTTGCCGAACAGGCCGCGGCTGAAGGAAACCGTCGCCCACACCGTTTCGAACGCGTCGGTGTGCAGCTCCTGCGGCACCAGGCCGATCATGGAGCGCGCGGCGCGATAATCGACGTTGATGTCATGGCCGCCAACGCTGACCTTGCCCTCGCTCAAATTGGCGATGCCGCAGATGATGCTGATAAGCGTGGTCTTGCCGGCGCCGTTCGGGCCGAGCAGGGCGAAAATCTCGCCCTTGTTGATGTCGAGATTGATGTTCTTCAGCGCCTTGAAGCCGGAGTCATAGGTCTTCGACAGATTGGCGACGGAGATGATGGGGGACATGGGTGATGACGGTTGGGCCAAAAAGCGGGACGCGGCAGATGAGTCCGCTTTGAGGCAGATCAAAGGCAGCGTTTTCAGATAGGAAGCGAAAAAGCCTTCCGCAATCGCCCGGTCGGGCAGGTTATTTGTTTTTCTTGGGCCGATGCGCGCGAGTGGCTGCCGCTTGCATAACCTCCCCTTGAAAAGGGGAGGTCGCTTGGCTCCGGTAGGAGCCAAGCGGGTGGGGATATTCTCTCAACGGACGCCGTCGCTCGCGGCTGATCCCCATCCCGACCTTCCCCCTTTCAGGGGGAAGGGGCGCAGTCTTCGCCGTAGCGATTTCGGTGTCTGAGGAGGGCCACGGAGGACTGGCTACTTCCTTTTCTTCGCCGACTTTTTGGCAGGAGCTGTCGCAGCGGCAGGCGCCGCGGCCGGCACGGTGTCCGGGACCTTGCCCGTCGTCACGATCTGGATCTGCAGATTGACGGGCGAGGTCGGGTGGGCCTGGTCGATGAACTGCTCTTCGCCGACCCCGAGCGATTGCAACCGCTTGCTGGAAACCTTGAAGGTGTTGACCAGCACGTCGCGAATGGCGTCGGCACGGCGCTGGCTGAGCAGCACGTTGGCTTCGCGCTTTCCGGTCGAGTCGGAATGGCCGACGATCAGGAACGTGTAGGGCAGCATCGGCGCATTGACCATCGCATCCGCGATGCGCCCGACCGTCTCGTAGGAAGCGGGCAGGATGATCGGCGTGTCGACGTCGAACTGGATGTTGAAGTTGAAGGTCGGCAGGCCCTTGATCTCGGGCACGACCGGCGGCCGCTTCGAGGGCTCCGGCTCCTTCTTCGAGCGCGAGCGCGACTGCTCGAGGATCTTCTGCTTCAGCGCAGTGAGATCGAGCTCGAGGGCGCTGTCGGCGTCGTAATGGGCCAGCGCATTGACGATGTCGTCGCGCGATGGCGCGGTGGACGGCGACGCTGCCGGGGCAGGCGGCGCGGCGGGGGCCTGGGCGCGCGAGGAGGGCGCCGTACAGGCGATCAGCAGCGCCGACAACAGGTCGCGCAAGCGAAGGGGACGCATCAGCGATACCCCGCGTCGATCGTGGCCTGGGTGCAGTTCCGGCTGACGCCCCTGGCGGTCAAGAGGCACGCGACCGATTTGGAGGTCTCCTTGGTCGAGCCGTGGCACAGCTTGATGATTTCCAGCCGGCAGGCGCCGGCGACCGTGACGCGCGCGTTGATTCGCTTCTGGATCGCATCGAACGGCACCAGGAAGTTCGCCCGGCACTGCGGCGACATCACATCCTGGTTGCGGGCCAGGCATTCCTTGAGCCGGCCGGAGTCGAGATTGACGCCGCGGCAGTTGGCGGTGATCTCCGGCCCGCAGATATTGGCGAGCATGGCCGCGGACTCGGAAAATGTCATGACATTCTCCGCGTGCGCCAACGAAGGCGCCGCGAGCGCGAGCATCAAAAGGATTGTCCGGCCCCGAACCATAGGCCGCATCTCATACGAACAGATCGAGAATGGTCAAGAGCTACCAACGACAGACCCCCGTCATAATGACAGGTGCCTCGCACGTGACGAGATGATCGGCGAGTGCGGCGGCGCTAGGCTCGCTCCACGAAACTATCCACGACCTTCTTCTCGCCGGCCTTGTCGAAGGCGATGGTGAGCTTGTTACCGTCGATCTTGACGACATGGCCATAGCCGAATTTCTGGTGGAATACGCGGTCGTCGAGATTGAATTCGGACGTCGTGCCGGTGGATTTCGCAACCAGCTCGCCCTCGATGGTGATCGGCGCGCGCTTGTTGCGCGAGAAGCTGCCGAAATCGCCGCGCCCCGAGGTATCGCTGCGCGAACCCGAGGTATCGCTGCGCGAACCCGAGGCATCGCTGCGCGAGCCCGAAAAATGCGACTGCGCCTCCTCGAAGCCGCCGCGCGCCTGCGCTTGTCCCTGGCCTTGACCGTTGCGGCCGCCGCGGCGCGCCTGCGCGCGCTGCCAGCCCGGCGTCGAGTAGCTCGAGCCGAACGATTCGACATTGTCGAAGCGCGAGGGGCCATAGCCGCCGGCCCCGCCCCAGGCGCTGCCGCCCTTGGATTCCGTGATCTCGACGCTCGCCGACGGTAGTTCGTCGAGAAAGCGCGAGGGGATCGTGGTTGTCCAGGTGCCGTGGATGCGGCGGTTGGTGGCAAAATAGAGTTTGGCGCGGCGCCGCGCCCGCGTCAGGCCGACATGGGCGAGGCGACGCTCTTCCTCCAGCCCCGCACGGCCCTGTTCGTCCAGGGTGCGTTGGCTCGGAAACAGGCCTTCCTCCCAGCCCGGCAGGAACACATTGTCGAATTCCAGGCCCTTGGCCGAATGCAGCGTCATCAGCGACACCGCCTCGTCGTCGGCGTCGCCGTCACGGTCCATCACCAGTGCGATGTGCTCCAGGAACCCTTGCAGGTTCTCGAACTCCTCCATCGAGCGCACCAGTTCCTTGAGGTTGTCGAGGCGGCCGGCGGCGTCGGCAGAGCGGTCCTTCTGCCACATCTCGGTATAGCCGCTTTCGTCGAGGACGATTTCGGCCAGTTCCGTGTGCGACGTGACCTCGCGCGCGGCGCGCCAGCGGTCGAACTGCGCAACGAGATCGCGCAAGGAGCCGCGCGCCTTCGGCTTCAGCTCATCGGTTTCCACGACCGCGCGCGCCGCCTCGAACAGGGGAATGCGGCGCTTGCGGGCGTGGTCGTGCAGCATCTGCACGGTGGCATCGCCGAGTCCGCGCTTGGGCACATTGACGATGCGCTCGAAGGCGAGGTCGTCGGCCGGCGAATTGATGACGCGCAGGTATGCCAGCGCGTCGCGGATTTCGGCGCGCTCATAGAAGCGCGGGCCGCCGATCACGCGATAGGGCAGGCCCAGCGTCACAAAGCGGTCTTCCAATTCGCGCATCTGGTAGGAGGCACGCACGAGAATCGCGACCTCGTTCAGTCTCTCGCCGGCACGCTGCAGATCCTCGATCTCCTCGCCGACCGCGCGCGCTTCCTCTTCCGAATCCCAGGCGCCGGTGACCGTGACCTTCTCGCCGTCGACGTCCTCGGTACGCAAGGTCTTGCCGAGCCGGCCTTCATTGTGCGCGATCAGGTAAGAGGCGGCGGCAAGGATATGGCCGGTCGAGCGGTAATTGCGCTCGAGGCGAATGACCTTTGCGCCGGGGAAATCGTGCTCGAAACGCAGGATGTTGTCGACCTCCGCCCCGCGCCAGCCATAGATCGACTGGTCGTCGTCGCCGACGCAGCAGATGTTCTTGGGGGGAGACGCCGCAGCGGCACTCTGCTCCCTCTCCCCGTCCTTCACGGGGAGAGGGTTGGGGTGAGGGGCTCTCTCCAAGAGCTCGGTCTGTGGAAACGGCCCCTCACCCGCGTCGCTTTGCGACATAGCCGTGGCTTCGCCACGGCGTTCTTCAAGGACGTCGGCCGGAGGCCGACTGTGCTCTCCCCGTGAAGGACGGGGAGAGGTGGAAGAAGACGGTGCCTGCGACAACAGCCGCAGCCACAGATATTGCGCGACGTTGGTGTCCTGATATTCGTCGACCAGGATGAACTTGAATCGGTGCTGGTATTGCCTGAGCACATCCGGGTGCTCGCGGAAGATGCGGATATTCTCCAGCAAGAGATCGCCGAAGTCCGCCGCGTTCAGGATCTTCAGCCGCTCCTGATAGCTCGCATAGAGCTTGCCGCCCTTGCCGTTGGCGAACACGGCGGCTTCGCCAGCCGGCACCTGCGATGGGGCAAGCCCGCGATTCTTCCAGCCGTCGATCAGTCCGGCCAGCATGCGCGCGGGCCAACGCTTGTCGTCGATGTCCTCGGCTTGCAGCAACTGCTTCAACAGCCGCACCTGGTCATCGACATCGAGCACGGTGAAATTGGATTTGAGCTGCGCCATCTCGGCGTGGAAGCGCAGGATGCGCCCGCCGATGGAGTGGAAGGTGCCGAGCCACGGCATGCCCTCGACCGCCTGGCCCAGCATCTGGCCGAGCCGCAGCTTCATCTCGCGCGCGGCCTTGTTGGTGAAGGTCACCGACAGGATTTCGTTCGGACGGGCGCGGCCCTGGCTCAGGATATGGGCGATGCGGGTGGTGAGCACACGCGTCTTGCCGGTGCCGGCGCCGGCGAGCACCAGCACGGGACCATCCAGCGTCTCCACCGCCTCGCGCTGCTCCGGATTGAGCCCGTCGAGATAGCGCGCTCCGCCGGTTGCGGCCGCGCGGGCGCGCGCGGCAATGCCGCCGGCCACCGGCTGGTGATCGGGAGCGGCAGAATGGGAAAGCTTACTCGGTTCGGTCATCGCGCGAATCATACATCCCCACGATGGCACCGCGGGGACTTCAGGGGGAGCCTTCTTAGCAGGGATTGAAGCCTATATGGGGCCTTCGGGGCCGGTTTTACAGACTTATTGCCGGGCCATTCGGCCGGGCCGATTTTGGCAACAGGGAGGGGATTTGGTTCCGGCGATCCGCCGAAATTTCCGGGTTTTGCACGCAGGAACCAAGATTCCCGCGCCGGATTGATTCTTCAACCGGCGGCGCTTGGAAAGCACCGTCTGAGACCAACTCGCAAGCAAGAGGTTTTGGACATGTTAGGCTGGGTCGTTACCTTCCTCATCATCGCGTTGATCGCTGGTATTCTGGGCTTCGGCGGCCTCGCCGGCGCTTCCATCGAAATCGCGAAGATCATCTTCTTCATCGCCGTCGTGCTGTTCCTGGTGTCCGCCGTCATCGGTGTGTCGCGGGGCCGCAACAGGGTCTAGACGAACAACAACAGGGTCTAGACGAACAAAAAGAGCGCCGGCCAGGGACCGGCGCTCTCCTTCTATGTTGACGAAGCGCTTAGCGCTTGGTGATGACCACTTCCAGATATTCACCGGGAAGGACCATCGTGCCGTCATCGGCGCGGTTCGCGGTGCCGATCAGCGCCATCAGATCCTGATACAGCTTTTGCTGATTGGCCTGATCGAGCGCGGCAAAGGCCTTCAGCATCGGGCCGTAATAGCTCCTGAAGAAATCCAGGAAATGCTCCGGCGAGCGGTAGCGGAACACGAAGTTCCGCCGCTCGGCGCGGATGGCGCTGCTGGAGGCGCCGAACATCTCCTTGAGACGGGCCTCCGTACCCCACAGCGCGGGCGACCTGGCGCCGGCAGGCGGCGGCAGATATTTGCCGAGCGTCTTGAACACCTGGCCGATGAAACCTTCCGGCGTCCAGTTGGCGAGACCGATCTTGCCGCCACGCTTGCATACGCGTGCGAGTTCGGCCGCCGCGCGGTCCTGATTCGGCGTGAACATCACGCCGAAGCTCGATACCACGACATCGAAGCTGCCGTCTGCGAACGGCAGAGCCTCCGCATCGGCTTCCTTGAAGGTGATGTTCATGCCGTCGGCGTCGGCGCGCAGCTTGCCGCGCGCCAGCAGGGCCGGCACATAGTCGGTCGACGTCACGTCGCACCAGCGGCGCGCGGCCGCGAGGGTGACATTGCCGTTGCCGGCGGCGACGTCGAGCACCTTCTGGCCGGAACGGACGTCGAGCGCTTCGCAAAGCTCTTCGCCCACGATCTGCAAGGTAGCGCCGACGAGCGCATAGTCGCCGGAGGACCACGCGCCATGCTGGCGGGCCTTCATCGCTTCAAAGTCGGGTTGCAGCTGCGGGGTTGCAGTGGCGGTTGTAGCCATGAAATTTCTCCTGACCGATATGGATTGAAGGTTTAATGCTCAGCCCTTGCGACACTTGAGACGTCGGGTCGTCATCATGCGATCGGAGGACCTGCGCTTGCACGGTGCGGCAAGTTTCAGCGCTTCCGCGCCGTATCGCCGCACTTGCCTGTAGAGCAGCGCCGTCAGTGCGCTTTCGAGCAGTGCGGCACACATGGCGCTGCCCTGCATGAAGGTAGGTAAGATGGCCATTCTGGGCTCCCGGTTCGGCAAAACTCCCTATTGTGAAGTCATGACGGTGCAGTAGGCTGGCGGCTGCGACGGTTCTATCCAGATCGCGACAGCGCTATCCCGATTCTGAACTTTTCGCCGTCTCGGCGCACACACCTATGTGTTTGGAATCGCTATGTGTTGGAGTGCGTGCATTGGATGCAGATCAACATCGGGCTCAGGCAGGATCGGTGCAGCCGCGCACCGTGCGGCGCGCGCTGGAAGCGATGCAGGCCAATGTCGGTCATCGCTGGACCATCAAGGAGCTCGCTGCCATTGCCGGCACGTCGGGCCGGACGTTGCAGCGGCAGTTCCTCGCCTTTCTCGGCAAGACGCCGCACGCCGTGCTCCGCGACATCGGCTTCGAGCAGGCACGGCGCGAATTGCTGCTCGGCCTGCCCGGCAAGATCATGGACGTCGCGGCGCGCAGCGGCTTTGCGCATGTCGGACGCTTCGCCGTCGAATATCGCCGCCGCTATGGCGAGACGCCGTCGCAGACCGTGAAGCGGCAGGCGGTATTTTCCGGCGCGCTCGCCGCCATGCCGCCGCTGTTCATACCATCCCGCAATCGCCTTACGCTTGCTTTCGCCGGGATCGAGGCCGCCTCCGATCATGGCGAGATCGCGCGCGACATGGCCTCCGACCTCTCGATGGCGCTCTCGCGCACCGGCATTGCGGTGACGCGCGAGCCCTCTCTGGCGCGCTATCAACTCACGGGGACGATCCGGGGCGAGGCGGCGCGCCTGCGGCTCCTGTTCTGGCTCACCGATCGCGAGAGCGGCCGGCAACTCTGGGCGCATCGGGAAGATACTCTGCGTTGCGACGACGTGGCCGAGGAGAATCTCGCGACCCGCATTGCCGCGGCGTTGCAGCCTTGCCTGCGCTCGGCCGAAATCGAGCACGCGATGCAGAAGCCCCGCTGCGAGCTCGAACCCCATGATCTCGCGCTGCGGGCCATGCCCGGCGTGCTCTCCCTCGATGCCGAGGGCAATGCGCGGGCGCTGGAATGGCTGGATCTCGCGATGGAGCGCGATCCCGGCGATGCGCTGGCCATCGCGCTCGCGGCCTGGGCGCATCTGCAGCGCGTCGTCTATCATTTCACGGCCGAGCCGTTGCATGACCGTGCGCGCGCCATCGAGCTGACGCGGAGAGCGATGGCACTGTCCGGCGATGCCACGACCCTGGCGGTGCTCGGCAATGCGCTGACCTTGCTCGGTGAGCTCGACGTTGCCGCGCAGGTGATCACCAAAGCGCTTTCAGTTGACGGTGGCTCGGCCTGGGCCTGGGGCCGCAGCGGCTGGATCGACGTCTATCGGGGCGATCCGGAATCGGCGATCGAGCGCTTCAACATCGCGCTCGACCTTGCGCCGCATGACGCGCTCGCCTTCAACAGCCAGATCGGCATCGGCTGCGCGCATTTCTTCGCCGGCAATTATGCCGCGGCGGCGGCCTGGCAGGAGCGGGGACTGAGCCAGCATCCATCCGCGTTCTGGGTCCATCGCACGATGTGCGCGGCCTATCTGCATGCCGGCGCGTGGCCGCAAGCGCGCCGCAGCCTCGGCATGCTCCGGGTGCACTACCCCGAACTAACGGTCTCGCAGCTCCCGCTTGGCATGCCGCCGCTGCGGCCGGCGCACAGCGACCTCGTGGTCGAGGCGCTCTCGGAAGCCGGCCTGCCCGCCTAGCTCTCGGTAGGATGAGATTAGCCACTTACTTTGCTCCCTCTCCCCGCTCTTGCGGGGAGAGGGTTGGGATGAGGGGCTGTTTCCGCGAAAGCGGTAAGAGATTGACTCGCGGAGGCTCCCCCTCACCCGAAATTCAAGCTGCGCTTGAATTTCACCTCTCCCCGCAAGCGGGGCGAGGTGAAATGAAGCGCGCTCGCGTGCATCCGAAAAGGTGATACCGTCGCTCCCGCAGGCTTCCGGGGGGGGGGACGGCGCCATGAAATCGAGCGAATATCTGCAACACGACGCGGTTGGTCTTGCCGGGCTCGTCGCGCGCGGCGAGACCACGGCTGGCGAATTGCTCGCGTTGGCGCTCGGCCAGAGCGCAAAGGCGCAGCCGAAGACCAACGCGATCTGCCGGATGATGGAGAGCGAGGCGCGCGGCCAGCTCAAGAAGCAGCTCATAGGTCCCTTCGCCGGCGTTCCCTTTCTCATCAAGGATTGCGCGCAGGATTATGCCGGCCTGCCGACGACCTATGGCAGCCGCGCGATGCGCGCGCCCGCGCCCGAGCACGCGCATGTGGTGCGGCGCTATCTCGAGGCGGGACTCCTGATCTTCGGCAAGACGAATTTGCCCGAGCTGGCGCTGAAGGGCGTGTCGGATTCGCAGCTGTTCGGCCGCGCCAACAATCCCTGGAACATCGATCACACGCCCGGCGGCTCCAGCGGCGGCGCGGCGGCTGCCGTTGCCTCCGGCGTGGTGCCGATGGCCGCCGGTAATGACGGCGGCGGCTCGATCCGCATTCCCGCGGCCTGCTGCGGCCTGTTCGGCCTGAAACCCTCGCGCGGCCGTGTCTCGTCGGGGCCGGCCTTTGGCGAATATTGGTATGGCGCTTCCTGCGAGGGCGTGCTCTCGATGTGTCGGCGGGCGGCGAGGCGGGCGATCCCTTTGTGATCCCGAAGCCGAGCGAGCCTTACGCGGCGGCGATGCAGCGCGATCCGCCGCGCCTGCGCATCGGCTTCAGCGCGGCGTCGCCGATCGGGACGGATGTGCATCCCCAAGCCGTCGCCGCTGTGAATGACGCAGCCAAACTGCTCGCAAGCCTCGGCCATGACGTCGAGGAAGCCGCGCCCGAGCTCGATGGCGCCGCGCTCGCAAAGGCATTTCTTCATGTTTACTTCGGTCAGGTCCCGGCCATGGTGTCCGCGGCCCGCGCCGCTGGCGCCGCCACTTCCGATTTCGAGCTGTTGACGCGGGTGCTGGCGGCGCTCGGCAATGCGGTGCCTGCGGGTGTGCTGACGGCGCAGCTCCTCAAGTGGAACGACTTTGCCCGCGCGCTGGCGCGCTTCCATCAGAAATACGAGCTGATGCTGACGCCGACCTTGGCGCATCCGCCGATCCGCCACGGTCAGGGCGATCCCTCCGCTGCCGAGCAAGCAGTGCTGAACATTCTCGACCGCGTCGGCTTGCTCGGGCTACTCGCACGCGTGGGCCTGCTCGACTCCACCGTCGACAAGATCGCACGCGACAGCCTGCAATATGTGCCGTTCACCCAGCTCGCCAACCTCACCGGCACGCCCGCGATGAGCGTACCCTTGCACTGGACTGCGGACGGCCTGCCGCTCGGCGTGCAATTCGTCGCGCGCTTCGGCGAGGAGGACCGCCTGTTGCAGCTCGCACGCCAACTCGAAACCGCGCGGCCGTGGTTCAACCGGCTGCCTGAGTGGGTAATGGCCGCCGATGGATGATGGGATCGTAGCCCGCATGAGCGGAGCGATATGCGGGACCTTCCTTATCCCGGGTATCGCTTCGCTCACCCGGGGCTACGAAACGGTCAGCCCCTCACCGGCATTGCCACCTTGCGGCCGGTGCCTTCGGGGCGGGGCACGGCGGAATGGGCGTCGGCGACGGCCGCGATGCGGGTGCGGATGTCTGCGGGGAATGGCGCGACCTTGCGCACGCTCATGTCGATATGGATGGTCATGTTCTCCGAGGTCGCCGACAGCCAGCCTTCGGTCGCATGACGTAGTTCCTCGAAGGTGTGCAGGCGCTTTTCGTCGGCACCGAGCAGCCAGACCGAGACCCGAACGGGATCGCCGAGGTGAATCTCGCGCAAATAGCGCACATGCGCCTCGGCGGTGAAGGTCGAGCCGTGGCGCTCCTTCATGTAGGCCGGGCCGATGCCGAGCTGGAGCCACAACTCGTCGATGGCGCGATCCATCATCACGTTGTAATAGGCCATGTTGAGATGGCCGTTATAGTCGATCCATTGCGGCTCGATCTGCATCACCGAGCTTACGAATGGCGCCGGCGGTAACGGCATGTCCTTCAAGGCTGTCGCGGTGGTCATCATCCATTCCTTTGGTCTCTTGACCCCTTATATATCCTTTGCCACCGTCGCCCAAAGGTGGGAGGAATCTTCACGTGGCACCGATGACGAACCAGAATCTCAAGCGGCCGGAACCGCATGCGCTCGCAAGCACGCTGGAAGCGCTCGCGGCGCGATTCGGCAACCGCCTGATCACGTCGCAGGCCGTGCGCGAACAGCACGGCCATACGACCACCTGGCTGCCCAATCAGCCGCCGGATGGCGTGGTGATGGCGCAGG
>Ga0310811_10011591_pt1 | contig 11442 bp, 10 predicted proteins | sample YCmetagenome_FD_207642 | JGI IMG/M metagenome (GOLD analysis project Ga0310811, IMG submission 207642) | Soil microbial communities from experimental microcosm in Duke University, North Carolina, United States - YC | ecosystem: Engineered > Artificial ecosystem > Soil microcosm > Unclassified ... | reverse complement strand
ATAAGTAAAGTTACCTTGACATCATGCGGAACCGGGTGAAGGAGCAGCGGACGCAGCGAGGCCTGTCTCAGGCCGAGCTGGCGGCCGCACTGGGCGTGTCGCGTCAGACGGTGATCTCGATCGAGAGCGGGCGGTACCTGCCCTCGCTGCCGCTGGCGTTCACGATCGCGCGGTTCTTTGACCTGACGGTCGACAAGATGTTCGACCCGGATGACGGAGAGGCCGATGCATGATGACATTCCTTCCGCCGCGGCTGCGTAAGCCCACGATGTTTACGCTGGCTGGGCTCCTGTTCGCGGGCGCCTGGCTGGTCCATGGAGGCCCGCTGTGGTGGGTCTCGATCCCGGCCGTGATCGGCACGGCCGCGAGCGCAGCCCGCTTGTACCGGCTGGGCGGGACCGACACCGACGAGGGGGCGCGCGCCGGCTCCCGGGCGGACGAGCGACAGCAGCTGGTCAGCATGCGGTCGCGCGCCCTGGCCTGCAACCTCGCTGCGATCACGTCCTTCATCGGCCTGACGGTTGCCATCGCGCTGCGGGCGCCGTGGTGGTGGCCGTTCCTGATCACCCTCCTCATTACCGGCTACGGGTACCTGTTCGGCCTGGGAACCTACGGTGTCGCCGAAGAGGGCACGCCCGACGACGCGGACGCCAGCAGCCAGACGCAGTTCCCGGTCAGCTCCTGACCTCGTCGGCGACCGTGGCTAGACCGGCACACCAGCTCACGTTTGCGGTTCCCGGAGCGTCTGCCCGCTTGGGGGGTTCCAGACGATGCAAGACACGCTGCATCTTCCCGGAAGGAGAGGGAAATGACGTTGTCGCCGCGGCTGACGGGCGGTCTCGTGCGCGACCCGGCCGGGCCTGAGCCGACCGACGCCGAACTCATCCGTTTGACGGAACTCGCGCTGTGCCGGGGCGCCCGGCGGGTCGCCGTCGGCCACGGACGCTCTGCGCCGGCCGCCGGGGTGGTGGCCGCTTTCACCCGGCGCTGGGAAGCCAGCGGCGGAACGGTGCTCGATGTCGTGACGTGGCCGGAGGAAGCCGCGTCCTGGCTGCGCCAGGCCACCCGGTTCGCCGCAGCAGACCCCGACCTGTGGGTGATGGCAGGGGCTCCGCTTGGCTGGGCACAAATGACCCGCCGCCTGCTCTGGTCGACCCCTTGGCAGCCTGAACGTACCCTCGCGTTCGCCGTCCTCGGCACAAAGCGCGCGATTGAGCTGGTCGGCGCGTATAACCTGCAGGGCCTCGCGGGCGCGACGTCCGATGGTGGCACCTGGACGGTGCGCGACGGAAGCATCCATTCCACCCCGCGAAACAGGGGCATCACGTAAACGTCCTCGGTAAGTCTGTGCGACTACGACTCGGCCGCGGGGACGAGACGGAGCATCAGTTCGATCGCTTCCTGGTCGGTTAGCCCCTGGTCGCGGGTTAGCGACTGCCACGTACTGAACGCGAGCGCGTGGCCGACCGCTGCCTGGAGCACGGGGTCCGTGGGATCGCCGCGGCGGCCGGCCTTGGCGACCACGGTGGCGGCGTGCTGCCAGTGTTCGTGGTAGGGCTGCATGATGGGAGAGTCCGCGGAGTCGGCCAGCGCGTGGCTCATCATCGGCTCGGTCGCCCGATGGTAGGCGTACGTCTCTTCCAGCGCGGCGCGCAGCCGGCCGGCCAGGGTTGGGGATGACCGCCATGCCTGGGGATCCGGCAGCGGGTGGAGTTCCCAGTACAGGCCGCTGCAGGCCATGCCGAGCGCGAGCTCGTCCGGGAAGTGCCGGTAGACCGTCAGACGGCTCACGCCCGCATGCTCGGCTATGTCGGTCACCGTCGTGTGGGCCGGGCCGAGGGTCTGGTGCAGTTCGATCGCGGCCTCGATGATCCGCCGCCGCGTCTGCTCCTGGCGCTCGGCGCGTTGCTTCAGCTCGTAAGCCCTGGTCACAAATTCATGTTACGTGGCGTTCCGTGGAACTTGACGGACTGCCCGCCGCTTGCCTACTTTGAAGTTACGGCACGCTTCATGAAATTAGAGACTCGCTGGTAGCGGGAAGAGGGAAACCCATGCGCACCACAGTCGACCAGATCAGCGACCGAATCTACCGGCTGTCCACCTGGATCCCGGACGTCGGGCCCGGCGGATTCACGTTCAACCAGTTCCTCGTCGACGCTGAGGAGCCGCTCCTCTACCACACTGGCATGCGTCAGCTGTTCCCGCTGGTCTCCGCCGTGGTCGAGCGGGTCATGCCAGTCAGCCGGCTGCGGTGGATCGCCTTCGCGCATCTGGAGGCCGACGAATGCGGCGCGGTGAACGAGTTCCTGGCCGCCGCCCCGCACGCCCAGGTGGTGCACGGCCAACTCGGTGTCCAGGTGTCACTCCAGGACCAATGCGCGCGCCCCCCTCGGCCACTGGCCGACGGCGAGGTCCTCGACATCGGCGGCGCCACCCTCTCGCGGCGGATGCTGGAGCTGGCGACCCCGCACGTGCCGCACAACTGGGAATCACACATGTTCTTCGAGACCGAAACCCGCACTCTGTTCTGCGGTGACCTGCTCACTCAGCTAGGCGACGGGCCAGCCGTCACCGGGGATGACCTCATCGAGGCGGCCTGTCTGGCCGAGGACACCTTCCACCAGACCTCGCTCGGTCCCGCCGTCCCACAGGCCTACCGCCGGCTCGCCGACTTGGAACCGGCCCGCCTGGCCATCATGCACGGCTCGTCGTATGAGGGCGACTGCGGACAACTGCTCCGGACGATGGCGGACGTCTACGAGCAGCGCTACGGCTGCCGTGGGTAGCGCGTCCAAGCAGTTTGGCTCTGCTCCGCGAGCCGCCAGCGCCCGTCCTGACGCGAGACGGCCTAGCGGAAGACCCTGATGTATTTGACTTGGACATTGCCGGGTTTGCCGCTGGTGCCCTTGGCGCAGGCGTTGAAATTGGGCTGCTTGCAGCTCCCCTCGGAGACCGTCAGCCACATCGGGTCCGTCCCCGAAGTGGTCACGTTCTCCTTGATCGAGTCAAACAGCTTGCCGTTGTAGTAGACGCTGAACCCGGTCGCAGTGAATGCGATGTCCACGATGTTCCAGCTGGGTGCGGTGATGTTGCGGGTGCGCGGAGCCGGGGCGTTCGTCTTGCAGGCGTACTGCCACGGGCCGGTAGAGATCGTGCTGCTGCTGGCCTGACCGTTACACGAGGCGTAGTGCCAGGTCAGGTAGTTGGCCCCGTAGTTGTCCTCCACGGCGTCCAGCTCACCTTGGTCCGGCTGGTCGTTGCCGTACATCCACAGCGCCGGCCATGTGCCGTTGAAGGTGCTGAAGTAGATATCAGCCTCGTACACCATGCCGGGTTTCGTCGCGGTCACGGTGGGACTCTGGATGCTGGTGCAGTCACCGGCCGCGCCGGTGGTGTCCAGTTCGGCGTAGCCGTGGGCGTTGCGATGGACCGCACGCGGGTTGGCCTGGCAGCCGCCGGGCGCGTTCTGGGGCTCATCCCATCGGGCGCTGGCCATGGCGGCCGGGGCGACTTGCGAGACGAATGGGTGACCGGCCAAGGCAGCCGGATACGGTCGCGGTGCCGATGCTGCCTGGCTGTGCGCTGTCAGCACAGCGGCTGCGATCGGAACGGCAAACCCGCATGCGGCAAAGCCCCCCGTACTTAGCCTCATCTAACGAGACTACGCCGGCTGCTTCAGCACCAGGAGTTCAAGGTGCCCACTCCGGCGTGTTGCTGTCTCACCTCTCACACGGTGCGGCCGGACACTGTCGGGTTCGGCCGCACCTGCGAGTTCAGCCGACGGGAGCTCCGAACCACCGGGGCAACTGGCTGCGCAGCTCTTGCTGGTCGTCACCGGCCCATGCCACGTGGCCGTCCGGCCGCAGCAGCGCGGCGGGCACGTCTAGCTCCTCGCTGACGTCGGCCATGTAGTCAACCCGGTCGGCCCAGCCCGCAGCCGACAGCCGGCCGGTCTGGTCGAGCAGCAGCCCCCGGCCGCCATGCATCAGCGAGTAGAGCCGCCCCTGCTTCAGCTGGATGTCCCGCAGCCGACGGCCGACAAGCGGATGCTCGTCGCCGAAGTCGTAGCGGACTGCGATCGCGGTGATCTTCTCGATCAGGTACCGGGTCACTTCTTCGAAGTCCATCAGTTCCGACACCAGCTGGCGCACCGCCTGGGGACCTGGCTCAGGGGACAGCAGCTCGCCCTGCGCACGGGTGTTGGCCAGCACGTCGGCGGCTACCGGCTGCCGTTCGGCTTGGTAACTGTCCAGCAGCCCTTCCGGCGCCCAGCCGCCGATCTCGGCGGCGAGCTTCCAGCCGAGGTTGAACGCGTCCTGGAGGCCGAGGTTGAGGCCCTGCCCGCCCATCGGCGGGTGGATGTGCGCCGCATCGCCGGCCAGCAGCACCCGGCGGTCGCGGTAGCGCTCGGCCAGCCGGGTGGCGTCGCCGAACCGGGTGAGCCGACGCGGTGAGTGCACGCCGAAGTCGGTCCCGGTCAGTGCCCGCAGCCGCTGCCTGAACTCCTCCATGGTCGGCGGAGCGGTGCGATCCTCGGCCACCTCCTCAGTGGGCACGACGAAGCCGTAGATCCCGGCCGCGTGGGGTGCGGGGCCAAACCGCACCCCGGCCGCGCGGGCCTCGGCCGCTGCGGCGTCCAGCTCCTGCGGTGTCGCGGCCACCTCCGCTTCGGCTAGGAGCCACTCGGTCTTGGCGGGCTCGCCGGGGAAGTCGATTCCGAGCAGCTTCCGTACGATGCTGCGGCCGCCGTCGCAGCCGACGAGGTAGCGGGAGCGCAGCCGAGTGCCGTTGGCCAGCTCGGCGGTCACCCCGGTATCGTCCTGGCTCAGCCCAGTCAGCTCGCAGCCGCGCCGGATCTCAGCGCCGGCTTCGATGGCACGCTCGGCCAGCAGGCGCTCGGTGAGGTTCTGCGGGATGCCGAGAACGTAAGGATGCGCGGTGTCCAGCCGGCTAGGTGCAGGCTTTCTGATACCGGCGAAGAAGCCGCCGAGCGGATATTGCTTACCGAGCGCGAGGAACCGCTCCAGCAGGCCGCGCTGGTCCAACACCTCAATACTGCGCACGTGCAGGCCCAGCGCGCGGGCATGCTCGTTCGGCTCCTCCTCTTTCTCCAGCACGACCACGTGCACGCCGTGCAGTCGCAGTTCGCCAGCCAGCATCAAGCCGACCGGTCCGCCCCCGGCAATGATCACGTCAACCATGAACCGCCCGTTCGCTGAGATTGCATTCCAGCCAGCTACTCCATGCGGCCTAGCGGCGCACGCCGCGCGCACCCGCGCTTGGCGGAGTCCTGATTCCGCAGGTCCTGGCCCCGGTCGCAGATTCTGCCGCATGACCCGGGTCTTGCGGCAAGCCCGGGGGTGAGCTATAGGTTGGAAATGGGGGGAGCACTCGCCGCTCTCTGATGGCGCTGGCGGTGGTGCAGATCCAGGCAAGGCCGCACCGGAGACCGCTTATCCCCGCGGTAGCACGATAGCCTTTGTTACCGGCGGACCTGCGGTCAGGTTTCCGATATAGCCACGGGACTGGTTCCGCGACGGATTCCCCCCGATAACGATGCTGATCCAATCGGGATTCATGATCATAGGCACCAGGCGCGTCGGATCATCCGAGGCCACATATGTCTTCCGCTGGTCCGGGTCGGTCACAACGGAGTCGAAACTGAATGTCGTCCACCCTACTTGCCGCGCGTAACCTTCCGTCACACCGGCCTCAATCCACATGTTCCGCGCTAGCCAGTCACGGATTTCCGTCTTCCCGTATCCGAATCCCTGAAGAGCCCGAGCGACGGTGGGCGACATCAGGATCAGCGGATTAAAGCCCTGGTGAATGGTGGCGGTGTAGGCCCACGGACCAATTGCGTTCCCGAGAATACGCGCAAAGGTTCGAAGATAATCCTCGGCGGTCTCCCCGGTCGTGAAGATGATCGGGCTGTGGTTAGAGATAACGAGCAGGCTGACGGTGCTGTCCGCAGCGGAGAAACCGTTGTCGACTCGGAACGGCGCCCAACCGAGGTCGCGTGTCGCGGCGTCGTTCTCTGCCATCGCGACCATGAACGACGCGCCGATCGCACCCGGGTCGACCACACCCGGGGGGATACGCAATCCCGCGATGTTGCGGAGCAGCAGTCGCACGAACCGTCCGATGCTGCTGTTCGCGCGCCTGCCGACACGCATGGCCCCAGAAACGTCATTGAAATCAAGCCGGTGTACGACAGGACCACTGACAACGACAAGCGGTTCGAATCCATGGGTTGAGACGAGGTCTTCCTGGCGAAACCGCTCGTCGACAAGACACTCACCGATCGCGACGAGCAATGGCATGTACTCAGGGCGGCAACCAGCCATAACCCCGTTAACCGCAATGCTCCACACGGTGAGTTCACGCCCCTCGGGTTCAAGAACTCCCAGCACCGTCGACGGGGCGACCTCGGTGTTGCCAAGGAATTCCTGGACCCGGCCGATAGTCGGGGGCGCAACTGGCAGGCCGTCCGACCACCCCTGTTCAATAAAGTGGTCTTGGACTTGGTCGTAGTCACCGGTGAACACGATCTCGCGCGGATCGTCCGGTGGCTCGTCTTCGGCTTCCAGGGTGGCCGACACCGTGTGGCTGGTCAGGCCGCGCTCAATTTGCGTGAGAAGCGACTCGCTGACCTTCCGCTCGAAGATGTCCTGCGTATCTGTTTGCACTGCTCCCGGGTAGATCGCGAGTCGAGGGTCAGCCACACCGAAGACTTCGGCCAGTGCTCGAGCCATGGTCTCGAAGCCACTCGAGATTACGCCAACCGCCGGAATTCCGACGCCTTCTGACGCCGCCACTGCCCGCATCACGGCGGACGTACAACGGCCTCAAGCGCCAGTCGCGACGATCGTGCCGTCTACCCCCGTCTCCTCAAGCCGGCTGGGGAGTTGGTCGAGCAACTCTTCGTGGCCGTGGATGTCGCCGAAGACCTCATGGTCCACAAATTCCACCCCGGACCCCTCGGCCTGGAAGCGCTCCTTGACCAGACGGAACACATCGTCGCCGCGGAAGAGGTAGTCCCAGACCAGCGCGATCTTCTTGCCGGTCAAGCCGGGCAGATCGGCGTTGCTGGTCTTCGCGACAACCGGGCGACGACTGACTGGGTGGACGACATCGAACGAGGGCTCGTTCACGGGTGAATTCAGTGCGTTGCCCATGGCACTCCAGCCTTTGGGGGTAAGCGGCCCGTGTCGCAAGGACGTTGCACTTTTCATGCAGGCATTCTCCGGCCACGCTATTTGTCTCCGGGACAATGAAATCCTCATGCGCTGATACGCGTCAACCCGGCTCTGTTGCCGCCGACCCCCTGGAGGCAACGGGTGGCGGAGGTACGTGAAACAACAACCCGTTCATTACCGGCGACATCAGCACCGACGACCGGCACCCTCGCCGCCGACGCCCTCCGCGATATCCCCCGGCTCGGGTGATGCCCTCGGTTCCTTGTCTGGTCCACGCTGGCTTGGGTGAGCCGCGCGGCTCGCCGTAATTCTGGGTGAGGCGAAAAACGGGGGCTTCGATGGGGGCGGAAAGTGAGCGGGTCGCGGGGTTCGGCAAGCTCGAGGACGGGCTGCGCCAGGCTGGCGAGTGGTACACGTGGGGCCCGTACGTCAGTGAGCGGCAATGGGGGACGGTACGCGAGGACTACAGCGCCTACGGTGATGCGTGGGACTACATAACGCACGACGAGGCCAGGTCCTACTCCTACCGGTGGGGCGAGGACGGGCTGGCCGGGTTCTGCGACGTCGAGCAGCGGCTGTGCCTGGGCCTCGCGCTTTGGAACGGGCGCGATCCGATCCTGAAGGAGCGGGCCTTCGGGCTGACCGGCTCGCAGGGCAATCACGGCGAGGACGTGAAGGAGTACTGGTGGTATCTGGACGCGCTCCCGAGCCACGCGTGGAACCGCTGGCGTTACCACTACCCGCAGGGCGCGTTTCCCTACCAGGACCTGATCGACACCAACGGCGGCCGCAACAAGTACCAGCCGGAATATGAGCTCCTAGACACCGGGGCGTTCGACGGCAACAGGTACTGGAACGTCGAGGTGCACTACGCCAAGGCCGATGCCTACGACGTCCTGATGAAGATCACGGTGACCAACGCCGGACCGGAGGCCGAGACGCTGCATGTGCTGCCGACCGCCTGGTTCCGGGACACATGGTCGTGGGCCCCGGAAAGCGCCAAGCCGTCGATGGCGGCGACGAGCGATATATCCGTCGGGATCAGGCACCCGTTCCTCGGCCAGCTCGAACTGCTCGGCGAGGACGGCCCGGACGGCGTCGCGCCGACGGTGCTGTTCTGCGAGAACGAGACGAATCACCAGCGGCTGTATGGCGCGGAGGCGACCACGCCGTACCCCAAGGACGGCATCAACGACCACGTAGTCAACGGCGCGGCCACCGTCAACCCAGAGCGCACCGGCACCAAGTGTGCATTCTGGTACAAGGTCACCGTGCCGCCGGGCGAGACGCGCGTGCTGCGACTGCGGCTACGCCCGACTCAGACCGCGGACGCGTTCGGCGCCGGGTACGACCAGGTGCTCGCGGACCGTAAGGCTGAGGCGGACGAGTTCTACGCCGAACTGACGCCCGCCCGCGCGACCGCCGACGAAGCGATGGTGATGCGGCAGGCGTTCGGCGCGATGCTGTGGAGCAAGCAGCTGTTTTACTACGACGTGAGCCGCTGGCTGGACGGTGACCCGACCGAACCCAGGCCGCCGGACCAGCGACTGAGCGGGCGGAACTCCCGCTGGCGCAACTTCGACGCCTTCGACATCATGTCGATGCCGGACAAGTGGGAGTACCCCTGGTTCGCCGCGTGGGACCTGGCCTTCCACTGCGTGGCCCTGGCCCACGTCGACCCTGCCTTCGCGAAGTACCAGCTGATCCTGCTGTGCCGGGAGTGGTTCCAGCATCCGAACGGGGCACTGCCGGCCTACGAGTGGGACTTCGGCGACGTGAACCCGCCCGTCCAAGCGTGGGCGGCGCTCGAGGTGTTCTCGATCGACGGCGGCCGGGACATCCACTTCATCAGCCGGATGTTCGACAAGCTGCTCGTCAACTTCACCTGGTGGATCAACAGAGAGGACGCCGAGGGAAACAACCTGTTCGAGGGAGGCTTCCTCGGCCTAGACAACATCGGCCCGATCGACCGCTCGCACCTGCCGGTCGGCGGCGTCCTCGAGCAGTCCGACGCCACCGGGTGGATGGGCTTCTACGCGGTCGCCATGGGCACGATGGCCGTGATCCTGAACCGGTCCGGCCAGCGGCCCGCCCAGGACCTGGCGACGAAGTTCCTCGAGCACTTCGCCGCAATCGCCGACGCGCTCGACGGCCTCGGGCTGTGGGACGAGCAAGACGGGCTCTACTACGACAGGCTCAAGACACCGAGCGGCAACACCGTGCCGGTGCGGGTCCGGTCGATGGTGGGCATCATCCCCGCACTCGCCGCAGCCGTCATCACCGAGGACGACCTGCGCCAGTCGATGGCAGCCGGCAAGCACTTTGCTGACTTCCTGATCAGGCACGAGATGACCGACCGAGAGAAGCTGAGCCAGCGCGGCCTGCTGCGCGGGGAGCCCGGCCAGCACCGGATGCTGCTCAGCCTCTGCGGCCCGGACCGACTGGAGCGGCTGTTCGCCAAGCTGTTCGATGAACAGGAATTTCTGTCCCCGCACGGGCTGCGGGCGCTATCCGCCTATCACCGCGAGCATCCCTATGAGCTCCAGGTCGAGGGCATCACGGCGACCATCGACTATGAGCCCGCGGAATCCACCACCCCGATGTTCGGCGGCAACTCCAACTGGCGCGGCCCGATCTGGTTCCCGCTGAACTTCCTGATGGTCACCGTGCTCGAGCGGTACCACCGGTTCTACGGCGACGATTACACCATCGAGTACCCGACAGGGTCCGGTCAGCACCTGAGCCTGGACAAGGTCGCGGCCGACCTGTCGGACCGGCTGATCTCGATCTTCACCCAGGACAAGGACGGCAAGCGTGCCTGTTTCGGCGGGACCGAGATCATGCAGAACGACCCCGCATGGCACGACAACCTGATCTTCAGCGAGTACTTCCACGGCGACAACGGCGCGGCGATCGGCGCGTTCCACCAGACCGGCTGGACCGGCGTGGTCGCTGACCTGATCAGGCGCAGGCACGGTGAGGTCGAAGCGGTCGGGGACGTCGTCCGGCGGATCGTCGCGCAGGAGGCGGGGCAGTGACCAGTCAGCAGACCACCGTTCAGATTCCCGGTGCCCGCGTCGCCCCGGACGCCTTCGCAGAACCCGACCAAAGGTCGGCGGCCGCGATGCCCGGCACGCCGCATCCCCTGGGCGCCACTCCCGGCGAGCGCTTCGGCAAGGTAGGCACCAACTTCGCGCTCGCCTCGGAGGTCGCCGACGGCGTCACCTTGTGCCTGTTCGACCAGGAAGGCGCGGAGACGCAGATACCACTGCGAGACAACGACGCCGACATATGGCATGCGTTCGTGCCAGGCGTCGGGCCAGGCCAGGCATACGGGTACCGGGTCAGCGGCCCCTGGGATCCGGCGCGGGGTCAGCGCTGCAACCCGGCCAAGCTGCTCCTCGACCCATACGCGCGGGCTGTTCGCGGCATGGTCGCTTTCGGGCCCGAGGTGCTCGGCCACGATCCGGCCGACCCGGATGCGCCAAGCACCCTCGACTCTTCGGCGCACGTGCCCAGGAGCCTGGTCGTGGGCTCCTCATTCAGCTGGCAGGACGAGGGCCGGCCGAGGTACCGGTACTCGGACACGGTGATGTACGAAGTGCATGTCAAGGGCTTCACCATGCGCCATCCCGACATCCCGCCTGAGCTGCGCGGCACCTACAGCGGGCTGGCGCACGAGGCCGCCATCGCGCACCTGCGTGACCTAGGCGTCACCACGGTCGAGTTGCTGCCCGTACACCAGAACGTGCCCGAGTCTTTCCTGCCCGACCGCGGGCTGACGAACTACTGGGGCTACAACACCATCGGCTTCTTCGCGCCGCACAACGGCTACTCGGCCGCCGTGCGGGCCGGCCAGGATGGTGGCCAGGTCGACGAGTTCAAGGCGATGGTGGACGCGCTGCACCGGGCCGGCCTCGAGGTCGTCCTGGACGTGGTGTTCAACCACTCATGTGAGGCAGGCGCGGACGGCCCCACGCTGTGCTTCCGCGGCATCGACAACGCGGCGTACTACCGGCTGGCGCCCGGCAACCCGCGGGACTACTACGACACGACTGGCTGCGGCAACTCGCTGAACGCGGGCGACCCGATCATGCTCGAGCTGATGATGGACTCGCTGCGCTACTGGCTCGGGGAGATGCACGTAGACGGTTTCCGGTTCGACCTGGCGCCCACTCTCGCGCGCCAGGAGGGCGGCTACGACAAGGTCGCGGCGTTCCTGGACATGGTGTCGCAGGATCCC
>Ga0310811_10011590_pt1 | contig 11443 bp, 6 predicted proteins | sample YCmetagenome_FD_207642 | JGI IMG/M metagenome (GOLD analysis project Ga0310811, IMG submission 207642) | Soil microbial communities from experimental microcosm in Duke University, North Carolina, United States - YC | ecosystem: Engineered > Artificial ecosystem > Soil microcosm > Unclassified ... | reverse complement strand
TATCATCGACTATCATCCCGTCTATAAGAACATTCTTATCGCCAGTCCCTGTTCGGGGCATGGTTTTAAATTCAGCAGCCTGACGGGTAAATTGCTGGGTGAGCTGGCGATGGGGCAGACGCCCTCCCTCGATCTCTCTCCTTTTTCCATTAACAGGGCTACTTTGCGGAAGGCTGGTGCATGATGAGCGTATTGATCAGGTCCTGTACCTCCGCAAACGGGCGAGCTTCTACCAGGTAGGCCTGAGTGGCCGGGCTGGCCTGGGTTGCCGGGTTGGTCCCTGTTGCAGGGGTGGTCTGGGCTGCCGGGTTGGTCCCTGTTGCAGGAGTGGCCTGGGCTGCCGGGTTGGTCTCTGTTGCCCCTTCGATCCAGGTATTACTGCCGTCCGTATCCACCTGCATCCTGCCCTGGTGGATAGTATAATAAGGCTGGTATCCGGTGACCCCTACCAATACGGCTGTTTCGTCCCAACTGCTGCGTCCCGCGGAATCTTCCGCGGCCAGAGGAATGCAGATGCGGAACACATCTTTCACCGGGCTGTTCTGAATGGCTTCATTAGCTATGATGGGTAGTCCGCATTTTATCTTTTTACCAATCTCAAAACCGCTGTATATAACAGGCGCCGGCCAATGGGAGGTTACATACCGGGAAGCATCTGCGTCTCTATGAACATTGAATTCTTTTCCTTTGGGGAAGGCTCCCGCCATGGAGACGAGTTGACTGACTTTCCGGCGGACCAATTCCTCTCCGTTGAGGTCAGCGTATTTGTCCGGCCCGGATTGAAGGAGGTTAGACAAGTTGGTGAGGAAGCCGACAGTGATGATGACGACACTATGATCCGGCTGACGGGCCAGGATCTTCCGGTATAATTCAACCGCGTCCGGTACTTCGCTGTTGTGATGGATCGTATGGGGGTATTTAGCCAACAGGCTGTCCGTCCAGTGCTGGAAGTCACGCTGGTCGACGGCGGGTCCCCGGGGTACCCCGATGGGCACATCGGGGCGATGGAAATAGGTATTAAAGAGGTTGAGGATGGCCGCGATGCCTTCATATTTATTGCTGGCCATGGTAGCCAGGATGCGGGCCCGGCCGCTGTCCGCGAAAGCATGGAGTAAGGTGATGGCGCCCACGTCGTCGTAGTCGGGACCGATGTCGGTGTCGAAGATCACGGAGACGGGGGCGGGCTGGGGGGTGGGCGGAAGAGCAAATGCTATATAGACGTCACCGGACTCCGTGTTGAGCTTACCTCCGCCGCAGGCGATGACCACATATTGTTTTCCATTTACTTCATAAGTCGCGGGTGTTGCAAAACCGGGCGCCGGCAATTTTGTCTCCCACAACAATTTCCCGTCTCTTTTATTGAAGGCCCTGAACATCCCGTCTTTTGTAGCGGCGATGAATAAAAGCCCTCCGGCCGTAACAACGGGGCCGCCATAGTTCTCTGTTCCCGTCGGGGGAATTCCTTTGGCTTTCAGGTCAGCTTCCTCTCCCAGCGGCAGGGTCCATTTCAAGTCCCCGCTGTTGAGATCGATGGCATTCAGGGTGCCCCAGGGTGGAGCGATGGCGGGCAATCCACTCTTTGAAAGAAATTTATGATAACCCGAGATGTTGTAAGGCGCCATCCGGAAGGAGTCACTTGCCGACAGCTGTTCGATATAGGGTTGGGCCTGCTCCTTTTTTTCATTCAGGACAAAGGAGGCGATGGCTTCTTTCTCCTGTTGTTTTAAATGTTGGAAGGCGGGCATCATCCTCCTGCCGGCATTGATAAAGTCGATGAACTGCCTCTTGTCGTATTTTTTATTGACGTCCAACAGGGAGGGATAGTTGCCACCGCCTTTCCGGTTGGCCCCATGACAGGACATGCAATTCTGCATGAAGAGCCGGGAGCCTGCTGTACCCAGGGTCTCTTTATGCGTAGCTTTATCCTTTATATCCAGGATGTGGAGTATCCAGGCCATTTGATTGGCATTTACATAGAGCAGGCCGGTGGAAGGATCTACAGCGGGTCCCCCCCACTCTCCTCCCCCGTCAAAGCCGGGGAAGATCACGGTCCCTTCTTTTGATTGGGGAGTGAACATTTTTCCCCCATGATAGCCAAGCAAACGCTGTTTGACCTCTGCAAATTCCTCCGGCGAAAGGTAGGGATTGATATCTTTCTCTGTAAAGGACTGTCTTACAAAAGGCCGGGGCATTTGCGGGATGGGCTGGGTAGGCCAGAGTCGCTCACCAGCCAGTTCTGAGACGGTATCCACGGGTGTCTCCACGATGGGGAACAGCGGTTTGCCCGTCTCCCGGTTAAACAGAAATACAAAACCCGTCTTGGTGGTCTGCGCCACGGCGTCGATCTTTTGACCCTGGTGTGTCACCGTTAGCAATACGGGAGCGGACGAGGGATCCCAGTCCCAGGTGTCATGATGGATATATTGAAAGTGCCAGAGCAGCTTACCGGTCGTCGCGTCGAGGGCCAGGAGACAGTCCGCATAAAGGTCGGCGCCTATCCTTTTGCCCCCGTAGAAATCCATCGAGGCAGAGCCGATGGGTACATAGGCGATGCCCCGTTGCCGGTCGATGGTCAGTCCCATCCAGTTATTGGCCCCTCCGGTATGTTTCCAGGCGTTGGCGTCTTGCCAGGTCTCATAACCGGGTTCGCCGGGTTGAGGGATGGTATGAAAGATCCATTTCATCTTACCGGTCCTTACATCAAATCCCCGGATATGCCCCGGGGCTGCATCCATTGCCTCGGATACTCTTGTACCTGCGATAAGGATATCCTTGTAGATGGAGGCAGGGGAGGTGGCTGTCACAAATAGTTTTGCAGCTTCTTCGCCCAATCCGTCGTGCAGGTCAATCTTGCCCTTCGTGCCAAAGCTGTCGATGAGCCGGCCCGTCTTTGCATCGATGGCTTGCAGGTAGGGGCCGGCGGTATAAAAGATACGTTCGTCCCCCTGGTGGTCTGTCCAGTAGGTCACGCCACGATTGTTATTCAGGTTGAAATGGGCCTTCATGTCTTCCGTGATACTGTCATAGGGAGAATAGCTCCATTTGAGTTGCCCCGTGGCGGCGTCCAGAGCGACCAGCTTCAACTGCGGAGAGGTGGCATAGAGGGTCCCATTTACGATGATGGGATTACACTGGATCTGGGAATGGGCGGCTGTATCCAGGTCGCGGGTATGATAGATCCAGGCCACCCGCAGCTGTTGTACATTGGAAGTATCTATCTGCGCCAGGGAGGAGTATTTATTTCCGTCCGCATTCCCCCCGGCTATTTGCCAGGTGGCAAAGTCATTGGTCGGGGGAGTCGAAGGTTGGCAGCCGGGCAGTGCAAGTACCGCTATTACGAAGAGGGCCAGGGCGTGGGGAAGAGCTAAACAGGGGGAAATTAATCGTACAATAAATCTTTTCATAAATGGCAGCTTGTTACAAATAAAAGGCAGGATAAGGTACTGAATAATCAGATATCTATGTAGATTAGTCTTTCAAAATTGACTTATGCAACGAAAAAAATTCATACAAAATTCTCTGATGGCGGGTGGAGCCCTGCTGGCGGGTCAGGCATCGCGGGCCACGGGCCAGGCCAAACGCGGTGCAGATAAACCCTTTAATCTTAACTATGGTATCCATGACGGTATGTTCCGTAATAGTGCCGGGAATGAATTTGTCGACCAGATAAAATTCGGGTATGATCAGGGGTTCCGGTCGATAGAAGACAATGGGATGATGAGAAGACCTGTGGAAGAGCAGCAGAAGATCGGAGATGCGCTGGCCAAACTGGGGATGTCCATGGGTGTCTTTGTGTTGGATAAAGGAGGCAACGGGGCCAATACGCTTGCCGCGGGAAAACCGGAATACCTGGAGATCTTTCTGAAAGGCTGCCGCCAGGCTGTGGATGTCAGCAAGCGGTGTAACGGGAAGCTGACCACGGTGGTGCCGGGGGATTTTGAAAGACACCTGCCTGTGGGCATCCAGACAGGCAATATCATTGAAGCGTTGCGTAAGGGAGCGGAGATCCTGGAGCCGCATGGGATCGTAATGGTCCTTGAGCCTTTGAGCGACACGCCCGACCTTTTCCTGCGTAATTCCGATCAGACCTATGCCATCTGCAAGGCGGTGAACAGCCCTTCCTGCAAGATATTATTCGACATGTACCATATGCAGCGCAATGAGGGGAATATCATCAAAAATATCGACCTCACGTATAACGAGATCGCCTATTTCCAGATCGGCAACAATCCCGGAAGGAATGAACCCACGACGGGTGAGATGGATTACAAAGGCATATTCAAACATATTTATAACAAAGGGTATAAAGGGATTCTGGGTATGGAGCATGGCATTTCACAGCCCGGCAAAGAAGGGGAAGTGGGTTTGATCAAGGCCTACCGGGACAGTGATAATTTCCTGTAAAAAAGAAAGGCCGCTTTGCGGCCTCTCCGTTATATTAGTAGCGAGTCACACCCGGAACTGCGACGGGATACCAACCGTTTGCATCCGGCAGTACCGGGGGGGCGGCCGCGAAATCATAGGTGGTGGGCATTATGTTGAGACCGGAGTGTAGGGCAGTATCCCAATCCATGGCCTGTCCTGAATAAGTAGCCAGTCTTCCCAGGATGGAAGTCATGGAGCTTTTGGCGCCCCTTTCAGCATCCCAGAACTTATACTCTCCTTTGGCGATAGCCTCGAACAGCTCGTCGTGTTCGGTCTGATAAGGTTGGTTTTCCTTTGATTTATCGAACTGGTAGATCGTATTGCCTTTGGTGTCCGTGATCCGGGCCTGGTCGCAAAATACTTTTCCTTTTGTGCCGGTCAGCATTTCATCGACCTTGCTCATGGTCCCTTTCTGATGTCTGCACTGGCTGTTCAATATCGCCCCGTTGCCATATTGGAATTCCACAAAATGATGATCGAAGATCTGGCCATAGTCTTTTCCTTTCCTCACTTCGCGGCCGCCCATACCCTGCGCTTTTACGGGATAGGCTTCCAGGGCCCAGTTGATCACGTCCAGGTTGTGGATATGTTGTTCGGTGATGTGGTCGCCGCATAACCAGACGAAGTAGTACCAGTTACGCATCTGATATTCCATTTCCGTCCAGCCTTCCTGGCGGGGATGTACCCAAACGCCGTCATTGTTCCACCAGGCCTGAGCGCTGATGATGTCACCGATGGCGCCGTCGTGTACCCGTTTCATCAGCTCGCGATAGGAGTTCTGGTAACGGCGTTGGAGGCCTACTACCACGTTGAGCTTTTTTGCTTTGGCTATTTCCGCGGCTGCCAGTACCCGCTGGATGCCGGCGGGGTCTGTCGCTACCGGTTTTTCCATGAAGATCTGTTTGCCCTGGTGTACGGCTTCTTCGAAATGGATGGGACGAAAGCCGGGAGGGGTGGCCAGGATGACTACGTCGGCCAGGGCCATTGCTTTTTTATACGCGTCAAAGCCTACAAACTTATTCTCTTCTTTTACCTGTACCCTGCCCTTTTTATCTTCGAGGGCTTCCAGGATATTGTTATAGCTACCGTCCAGCCGGTCTTTGAAAGCATCCGCCATGGCTACCAGCTGCACATTTTGTTTGGTGCTGAGGGCCTGGACGGCGGCGCCGGTGCCTCGTCCTCCACAACCGATCAACGCTATTTTTATCACATTGTCAGCGCCGGAAAAGAAGTTTGCCCGGGAAAGGAAGGGCGCAGCGAGTACCCCGCCTGCCAATAAAGAAGATTTTTTTACAAAATCTCTTCTACTTCGATCGTTAGAGAATTGTTTCTGATTCATAATACTGCAATTAAAATGAATGGAAGGTTATAAAAATGAGGGTTATTTATTCATTAAAAATTGATTAAAAAATTGATCGACACCTGCTGCATCTGGCTGTTTGGCAGGTCTGACCACCCGGAAGCCGATAAAGGGGGCGTCGGTATTCCACCATTTGCTGCGGGGTATCTGAGGATCCCTGGCGTTCCATTTCTTGTCGGAAGGGAGACGGGCTGCGCAGCGCAAAGCTGTTGCGTCATCCCGAAAGTTGCCTCCTTTTAATACGATGGGGTATTTTGCGCCGGGGGTATAGGGATCGAGGGTCCATTCGGCCACATTACCCAGCATATCATACAGGCCCCAGGCATTGGGCTGCAGCTGTTTGACCGCATGGTATTTATTCCCGCTGTTATTACTGTACCAGGCATATTTATCCAGGGAAGTCCCCTCATCTCCGAAGGGATAAGCGGTGGAAGTGCCAGCCCGGCAGGCATATTCCCATTCGGCTTCTGTGGGCAGCCGATAAAAAACACCGGTTTTTTTATACAGCCATTTACAATACATCAGGGCGGCGTACTGGCTCATACTATTGGCCGGGAAGCCACCCGTCTTGCCCATGCCCAGGGTAAAGTCTATGTAAGGGGGGCTGGGGCGGGTGATGCCATCCGGCGCCGGCGCAGGGTCCTGCGACTCATCCTGGAAAAGGATATATTCTTCATAAGTTACTTCATGTTCTTCCATCCAGAAGGAGTCGAGTCTGGCATTGCCCGGGACCGGGACCATTTTAAAAGAGACGGCGGCGTTGGGAATTTTCTGTTCGTAAACCTGGAAAGCGGGAACAGTTTGCTGAGCCCTGATGGGCTGGGTCTTCAGGAGCAAGCTCAAAAGGATGAATCCTACAAAACAAGTAATCGTTGGTCGGCGCATCGGCAGATAAATGTATAGTAAGCAATATAATTAAAAATGCGGGAGCTTGTTCGAAGGGAGGGGGATAACCTTAGTTTATTTGATATTTTCTAAAATTAACGGAGCTTCTCCTGATTATTTTACCGTTGCTGTTCTCTGTGATGAATAAGGCGGCCCCGGGGAAGTGTTGGATCAATTTTAACGACTTGCGAAAAGAGAGGACGCTGCAGGCCGTCGCCAGCCAGTCGGCGGTGGTGCCATCGGTGGCGATAGCGGTGACATTCCGGCGGCGGGTGAGACCGATGCCCGTCTTCGGGTTAACGATATGGGAATAACGCCGGCCCTTCCATTCGACGTACTGGTAGATGTCACCGGAAGTGGCGACGGCCATCTGACGCAGGGATAAGAGAAAGGGAAGGATCTGCTGTTTTTCGCCAGGAGCATTGATGCCGATCAGCCATCCTTCTTTGCCCGTGGGAGGCTGGCCGGTAACGATTTTTCCCCCGGCATTCACCATGGCGGCGGGGAAACCAAGTTCCGCCAGGAGGTCCAGGGCCGCCTGCGCCACAAACCCTTTCCCCAGACCGCCCACGTCCAGTTGCATACCGGGCCGCTCCAGCCATACCGAGTGATGAAGGGTATCCAGGTGCATATAGCGATAGCCTGTTCTTTGCAGAGCCGTCTTTAAGGAATCCTTGTCGGGGAAGGTGCCTGTCTTACGGGCCTTGCGCCATAATTTCACTACCGGCCCGACCGTTACGTCATAGCTGCCTCCGCTAAGGTGTGCGGCTTCCTGCGAACGTCGAAGGATGTCGAATAAGGGAGGGGATACTTCTACAAACCGTCCTTTGCCACTGCTGGCGCTCAGCCGGTTGAGCTCACTGCTGTCGATATAGTCGCTAAGCATGCTGTTGAGCCGATCTGCTTTTTGGAAAGCGGCTGAGGCGGCTGATGCTGCCGCCATACTGTCGGCGGCGTCGATGGTAATGGTAAACGGCGAGCCCATTTCGGGCCGCTCGAAGCTATATTTCCTTTGCCCGCTGGCTGTTATACTTGCTCCGGCCAGAGACAGGAGGGTAAAAAGAAAAGGGATGACTCTTTTATTCAAGGATCGATCGATTTGAAGGAGTGGCAAGGTAATGCAAAAAAAAATTTCCCGCTCTTGTGTATTTTGTCGAAATTCAAGGTGCCTATGCAACTGCGCAGTCTTCTTATTGTGACCGCCATTGCCGGCACGATCTGGCTTGCTTCTTCCTGTTGGGAACATCACGGGGGTGTCGGCACGTCCGGAACGTTGCCGGAGGTGGTTAGCTATAACTTCCATATCCGCCCCATCCTTTCCGATAAATGTTTTAAATGTCATGGGCCCGATGCTACCCACCGGGAGGCTCATCTCCGGCTCGACATCGCCGACAGCGCTTATGCGGCGCTGCATGTCACCAAGGGCGCCTATGCCATCGTGAAGGGCAAACCCGGGTCTTCGCTGTTGATCAAACGGGTTACTTCCAACGATGCCGGTTTTATGATGCCTCCGCCGGATTCGCATCTTGGCGCCTTAACCGAATACGAACAGCGGCTCTTCACCAAGTGGATAGAGCAAGGGGCGAAGTACGAAAAACACTGGGCTTTCACCTTACCGGTAAAAACAGCTTTACCCGCTGTAAAGGATCCGGGCAGGGTGCATAACCCTATCGATAATTTTGTCCAGGAGAAGCTGGAGCAGAATGGCCTTTCGATGAACCCGGAGGCGGATAAGGAGCGGCTCCTCAAGCGTGTCTGTCTCGATCTCACCGGTCTTCCCCCCACGCTGCAAGAGATGGATGATTACCTGGCCGATCCATCACCCAATGCCTACGAGAAGATGGTCGACCGCTATCTGGCGGCCCCCCAATACGGGGAGAAAATGGCTGTTCACTGGCTGGATGTAGCGCGTTATGCCGACAGTTATGGTTACCAGGACGACAATATCCGCAGCCAGTGGCCCTGGCGGGACTGGGTCATCCATGCATTCAATGTCAACCTGCCTTATAATAAATTCCTCACCTGGCAGATTGCCGGTGACATGTTGCCCAATGCAACCCGGGAGCAGGTCCTCGCCACCGGCTTTTTCCGCAACCACAAATACACGGAAGAAGGGGGTGTGATCCCGGAAGAATACCGCATCGAGTATCTTATCGACAAGACAAAGACCTACGGGAAGGGCATCATAGGGGTGTCCATCGAATGTGCGCAATGTCATGATCATAAATATGATCCCTTCTCGCAGAAGGATTATTATAGTCTGCTGGCCTTTTTTAACAATACCCGCGAGGTGGGCTATGAGGGGGATGTCAGTGTCTCCAAACCTGCCAAGGCGCCCGTCCTCACCCTACCGGACAGTATTATCCGAAAAGAGCTGCCTTTCATTTCTAAAAAAGATACGACCACGCTGACGATATCGGTCATGGGTGAAAGGGACACGTTGCGGAAGACCTATATCCTTAGCAGGGGCCGGTATGACGCTCCGTCCACCGAAGTCGTCCCCTCGGCCCTGCCTGCGGTCATGCGTTTCGATACTACCCGGTATGCCCGCAACCGTCTCGGTCTGGCGGCCTGGACGGTAAGCCGTGACAACCCGCTCACCGCCAGGGTTTTTGTGAATCAGCTCTGGCAGGAATTCTTTGGCAGGGGCATCGTCAAGTCGTCCAGCGATTTTGGGATGCAGGGCGACCTGCCTACGCATCCGGCCTTATTGGACTGGCTCTCGGTGGATTTCATGGAGAATGGCTGGGATATCAAACGGCTGGTGAAGATGCTGGTACTATCGGCCACCTATCGTCAATCCGCGGAGGTCACGAAAGACAAACTGGAAAGAGATCCCGAGAACGCCTTTTTGTCCAGGGGTCCCCGTAACCGTTTGCCGGCCGAACTGGTCCGCGACCTCGTGCTGTCGAGCAGTGGGTTGCTGGTCAAAACGATCGGCGGTCCCAGTGTCAAACCCTACCAGCCGGCGGGGCTCTGGGAGTCGGCTACTTCCGGCCGGGGGGTCCTCGCCACTTATCAGCAGGACCATCAGGATTCCTTGTATCGCCGGGGACTGTATACCTTTATCAAGCTCACCGTTCCACCGCCCACGATGGGTATCTTCGATGCCAGCAACCGGGACCAGTGTGAGGTCCGCCGTTCGAAAACGAATACGCCCCTTCAGGCCCTGGTGATGATGAATGACCCGACGGTATTGGAGGCCTCGCGGGTACTGGCCCAGCGTCTGGTAATACAGCAACTTTCTGACAAGGACCGGTTGACGACCGCCTTTCGACTCATTGTCTGCCGCAAGCCTTCCGCCAAAGAGCTGGGTGTGCTGTCGGATTATTACGGAGATCAGTTGCAGTCGTTCCGGCAAAAAAAGCTGGATGCCCATAAGACCCTGGAGGTTGGTGAGTATCCACATGACGGAAAGGCGGATCCCGACACGACAGCAGCTTTCATGAAAGTAATTGAATTGATGTATAACCTGGAGGAAACGATCACCAGGACTTAAATAGTTAATTTAATATGGAAAAAGAGATGCTTGAACATGGCCTGTCGATGAATCGCCGGCGGTTTTTATACCAGGCCGGTGTAGGCATTGGCAGCATTGCGCTGGGCTCTCTGCTGATCCCCGGTCTTTTCGGCGGCAGAGAAGACGAACTACCGCAGCTGGGCCTTCCGCATTTTGCCCCCAAAGCCAAACGGATCATCTACCTTTTTCAGAATGGGGCACCCTCTCAGCTGGACCTGTTCGATTATAAACCCATGCTGCAGCAGATGCATGGACAGGACCTTCCGGAATCGGTTCGTCTTGGCCAGCGCCTTACGGGTATGACGTCTAACCAGGCTAAATTCCCTTTGGCCGGAACCTACTTCCAGTTTAATCAATATGGTCAGGCAAGGGCGTGGATCAGCGAGCTCCTCCCCTACACGTCAAAAGTGGTGGATGATCTCTGTTTTGTAAAAAGTATGTTTACCGAGGCCATCAACCATGATCCGGCCCTCACTTTTTTCCAGACGGGCGCCCAGGTAGGCAATCGTCCCAGTATGGGGTCCTGGCTGAGTTATGGCCTGGGCAGCGAGAACAAGAACCTGCCCGCCTTCTGCGTCCTGCTGTCCAAGGGGAAAGGTAATGGGCAGGGGGTTTATTCCAAATTATGGTCGAATGGATTTTTGGATTCCATCCATCAGGGCGTACAATTCAGCAGTGGGGAGAACCCCGTCCTGTATCTCAACGATCCCAACGGTATGACGAAGGGAGATCGTCGCAAGATGCTGGATAAGCTGTCCGAGTTGAATGAGGATTCCTATAAGGCTTTTGGAGACCCGGAGATCAGCACCAAGATCCGGCAGTACGAGATGGCTTTCCGGATGCAGACGGCCGTACCGGAGGTAACGGATACTTCCAGGGAACCTGAAGACACGCTGAAATTATATGGCCCTGATTGCCTGGTGCCGGGGACCTTCGCCGCCAATTGCCTGCTGGCCAGGAAACTTTCGGAGAATGGCGTTCGATTTGTCCAGTTATATCACCAGGGCTGGGACGGGCACAGCAATCTCCCCACAGAGATCAAAGGACAGTGTAAGGATGCGGATCAGGCTTCCGCAGCCCTGGTCCTCGATCTGAAACAGCGGGGCCTGCTGGATGAAACCTTAGTCATCTGGGGTGGCGAATTCGGCAGGACCAATTACTGCCAGGGCAAACTGACCAAGGAGAATTACGGACGCGACCATCATCCCCGCTGTTTCACCATCTGGATGGCCGGAGGGGGAGTGAAACCGGGA